>Ga0114129_10004373_pt1 | contig 19934 bp, 16 predicted proteins | sample RhiMetdeltSRZDD1_FD_80071 | JGI IMG/M metagenome (GOLD analysis project Ga0114129, IMG submission 80071) | Populus rhizosphere microbial communities from Tennessee, USA - Rhizosphere MetaG P. deltoides SRZDD1 (version 2) (version 2) | ecosystem: Host-associated > Plants > Roots > Rhizosphere >... | reverse complement strand
GTCGGGTACCGGCGCGTGAGCCTGACGGCGGCGGGCCTGCTGCTCTTCGCGACGACGCTGGCCCTGCACGCCCGGCTGGGGGCGCCCTGGGCCCTGGTGGCGGCCGCCGCTCTGGCGAGCCCGCCCCTCTTCGCGCAGTACGCCGCCGAGAACCGGCCGTACATGTCCTGGCTCCTGCTGTTCGCGCTCACGCTGATCGTCGCCGCCGAAGCCGGCTCGCGCCCATGGCGCGAGACGGGACGCGCGCGGCGCATGGCGCTGGCGGTCTCGGCCCTCTCCCTGTCGCTCGTCGCGCTGCCCGGGGCCCTCCAGGCCGCGCTGGCATGCGCTCTCGGCGGCCTCTCCTGGCGGCGCCGCGCCGAGGATCGTCGGGAGATGCGCGCGTCGCTCGTGTGGAGCCTGCTGCTGGCGGGCGTGTGCCTCGGGCTGGGCGTGTATTTCGGCGCGCGCAGCCCCTGCCGCCGGTACGACGCCGGGCACCTCGCGTTCCACTGGCCGGACGCCGCGGGACTCTGGCGTCCGGTCCTGGCGCTGCTGTGGGGAGAGGGGACCGCCGGCCAGATCGGCAACGTACTGCTCCTGCTCGGCCTCGTCGCGGCGCGTCGATCCCCGGCGGCGCGAGATCCCGCCCCCGAGGACGCCCGAGCGGCGGCCTTCGCGTCGTGGCTGGCGCGCGGCGCGGCCGCCCAGCTCGGCCTGACCGTGCTCCTCGCGGTGCAGGTGATGCGCGCGGGCTACTACTTCGTCGACCGCGTCTTCCTCCACCTCATCGTCTGCCGCGCGCTGCTCGTCGCCGTCGGCGGCTGGTGGCTCGTCCGCTGGCTCGAGGAGCGGGCCGGTCCTTCCGCGCGGCTGGCCCTGCAAACGCTGGCCTCCGGCCTCGCCGTGTTCGCGGTGGCCATGGCCTTCCTCACCCTCCGGGCGCGGGCCGAGGGCGCTCCGATCGCCCTCACGGCGACGGCGGAGACGCCGTGCGCCGACCTCGAGGGGACGCTCGTCGTCGACCGGCGCCCCGACACGAAGGACTGGGCCGACGGTCCGAACCTGATCGTGCGCCTGGCCGAGGATCGGCGGCGCTGCGGCGCGGGGCGCGCGGGCCAGATGCGTCACGTGATGGCAGTCGGCGACGGCGGGTACCGCCTCCGCGCCGACCGCGCGCCGGGGGCGCTGCCGCTCGAGCAGTGCGGGCGGGAAGTCGTCTTGAGCTGGGGGCGCTAGCGGCGCGCCCCCCAGACCCCCCGCTCGCTCCGCGCGAGTGAATCGCGCTCCGCTCGCGGCTTTTTCTGAGCCCCCTGATCGCCCTACTGCCAGTCCCGCATCTTCTTGAGGAGCTGGTCGATCGTGAGCAGGCGCTCGCGGCCGTCGGAGTCCCGGCGGAACACCGCGTGGTACCAGCCCTTCATCCCGACGGGCGTGTAGCTCTCGCGTCCGATCCGCAGCCGCTCGCCCGACACCAGCTTGAGGAAGACCTGCTCGTAGGCGGAGCGGGTGAGGCGGCGGTCCGGGAACGGAATGGGATCCTGGCGGCGCCGCCGCTCGCGCTGACGACGCTCCGCGGCGGGGGCGCGACGGCCGAGGGCGCCGGTGGGAGCCGCCGTCTTGCCCGGCCGGCCGGAGCCGTTGGCGGGGACAGGCACCGTCTCGCTCCCGGGCGCGCGCCGGGGCCGCGCCGGCGAGGGCCGGGGCTTCACGATCTCGACGGCGCTTCCCGTTCCCAGCGCTTCGGCCATCACTAGCGGCGCCGACGCTCGCGCGGCTGTCGGAGTCCACCACGAGGGGCGCCGCTGCGAGACGAACTGCGCCCTCTCCTCGTCCCGCGCGGCGATGAACTCGTCGAGCGTGCCGACGTTCCACACCACCTGCCGGGTCGTGGTCGGACGCCGGCGCGTCTCGAAGCCCTTCAGGGCCGGCAGCACCATGCCCCACCGGCAGAGCCGCCCCACGTCCTCGTAGGCGCTCGGCCGGTCGTCCAGCTCGAGCAGCGAGGGCGCGCCTCCCTTCAGGACCGAGAACAGCATGCGCGCGCTGAAAGGGTCGGCGTAGCGCCGGATCGAGCGCCGGAAGTGCCACGCGGTGCGCAGGGCGATCTCGCGCAGCGAGAGCCGGCCGCGGCGGCCGCGCACCTTCCAGATGGGGGCGTCCACGTCCGAGGTGAACGGGCTCTGCGGGAAATGGAAGTCCTTCGTGAGCCATCCCTTCCGCGTCGTGTGCCGGCCCGGCACCACGCCCTCGACGGTCGGGATGGGCAGCCGGTCGAGCACGGACACGTCGTACGAGGGCCAGGTCATGACCTCCCGCACGATCCCGATGACGGCGGCGGCGGTGGCGATCATCAGCCCGGGATCGGGGGTGAAGTCGGCGGTGACCTCGATGCGATCGCCCCGCGGCCGTACGCCCACCCCCGTGGAGCGGCGGTTGGTGCCCACGACCGCCACCGGCACGGGCAGGATGTGGGCGAGCAGGTAGGCGAGGCGGCGGACGCTGCGGCCGCCCTTCTGCTCCGCGCGCGGCCGCTCGAACGAGACGTTGTAATGGGCGCTGTACGCCTTGAGGCGGATGTGGCGCCCGGTCCGTCTCTCCCAGTTGGACAGCTCGCGCCGCACGAACGCGATCTGCTCCCAGAGGTTCCGGACCACGCGCGCGCTGCAGCCCGGGGCCAGCTCGATGACGGGCGTGACGACCTCGATGACGCCGCGGTCGAAGTAGACGGCGCCGCCGGTCGGGAGCTGGAAGGAGCTCTTCTCGCGGCGCAGCAGGGGCGCGTCGATGAACGCCGTGGGCCGGCCCCAGAACCGGCGGGGGTCGATCTCCACCCCGTCGAGGAAGACGTTGAACTCCGCCTCCATCCCGGTCACGGGCATCCTCAGCCGGCGGGCGACCGGACCGGGAACGCTTGCCCACGGACCCGGGCGGCGGCGTCCGCGCGTCCGGGCCGGCGCGGAAGCGGTCTGCTCGACGTCGGCTTTGAAGTCGCTTGGCATTCCTGCAAGGCCTCGACGGCCGGCTCCAGCCTGGAAGTCCATTAAGCCGATGCCGCCCCGCGGCTTACGTTGGGGAGCGTCGCGCGCCGCCCCATCCGACGAGAGCGCTCGGCTCCAAGGGAGAGCAAGAATCGCACCACGGACACGGCCGGGGGCGCGGAGACGAGCGCCCCCGCCCTACTTCTTGGATTCGGACGATCCGGTATGGGCCGCGGCGGGCAGGATGTCGGGCAGCGGCTCCCGCGGCCATCCTCGGCGATCCCCGCGGCGCCGCTCCTCGAACGCGAAGCGGGGCCGGTCCTGTGGGCGGTCGAGGCGGTCCTCGCTGATCTCGCGGGGGACCACGACCACGTAGCCGAGGTCGACGTGGATGTGGTCGTCGGCGGTGCCGATCCCGTGGCCGTAGGGCATCACGTAGAGATCGTCGGTGAGGTCCTCGACCACGCGGTTGTAGGTCTCGATCGAGGCGCGGTCCCGCAGCACCACGCTGCCGATCTTGTACACGTCGGCCGCGGTCCCCCACATGTGCGGGGTGGCCGCCACCGAGAGCTTGTGCGCCGGCGAACGGTAGCCGCCGTTGACGGCCAGGTGCACGGGCGCGCCGGTCGCCTCCCGGAGCCGCTCGAGGTAGAAGGCGGTCATGCGGATCGCGCAGGGCACGTAGCGGGGAAACGCGCGCACGCGCGAGGCCTCCTTCATGTCGACGAGGAGGAACTCGTTGAGGCCGAAGTGCGCCGTGAGGCGGATCTCCCGGGCCGCCTCGCGGGTCGGGACCTCGTAGAAGTAGCGCGGCAGGTGGTGGCACTGGCCGCCGATGCCCTCGACCAGCTCCCCCGGCCGGAGCAGGGCGCGCAGCTCGGGCTCGAGGTCGAACCCGTCGACGATCTTGAGGCCGGACTCCGATTCCGTCTCAGCCACCGTCCATCCCCGCCAGGCATTCGTAGATGTCACGCGACACGTCGGCCACCGCGGTCGTCACGCCCGCCTCGTTCGGGAACTGCGTCAGGACCACGAGCACGTACGGTTTTCGCCCCTCGAGGTAAACGATGCCGGCGTCGTGATGCACGGTCGAGATGTTGCCGCTCTTGTGCGCCACCCGCGCCGCCTCGGGCAGCCCGGCGGGGATGCCGCCCTTGAACCTCTGGTCGAGCAGGATCTCGCGCATCCGGGCCGAGGCCTCCTCGCCGTAGGCCCTGCCCTCCGCGATCAGCCGCAGCAGCTTCAGCAGGCCGTTGGCGGTCACCTCGTTGTTGAGCCCGGCCTCGAAGGCGGCGTGGTCCTCCACGCCGCGGAGGACCTTGAGGCCTTCGATCTTCATCTCCTCGAGGGCGGTCTGGATGACGGGCACGCCGACCGCGTCGACGAGCAGGTTGGTCGCGAAGTTGCTGGAGGAGGTGATCATGTGGTACGCGAGCTGCTCGACCGACATGGTGCGCCCCAGCCGCTCGTAGACCTCGCCCTCGTTGTCACGGTTGAGCTCCAGCATATACGGCTTGCGGTCGTGGATGCTGACGAACTTGTTGCGCACGTGGACTGGCTCGTCCAGGGTCAGCTCGCCGCGCGTGAACTGGCGGAAGACCGCCAGCAGCACGGCCAGCTTCATCGTCGAGGCCGCGTGGAAGACCGCGTCGGCGTTGTACGACCACTGGAGGGTGGTCTCGGCGTCGTAGAAGGCGATGCCGAGGCGCTCGAGCTCGTGGCGGTCGCGGATGGCGAGCACGCTCGCGTAGAGCGACTGCTCGGCCTTGGCGACGGACTCGCGGGCCGGGGCCGCCTCCGGCGGCGCCTGAGGCTTGCTCATCGAATTGATATTACGGCATTCGAGGGGGCACAATCCGGCCTGCGTGAGCCCCGAAGTGGCCGCCGCCGTCACCCGCCTGCATCGGGAGCGCGTGCTCTCCGCCGAGCAGGCCGCCCTCTTCTCGCGTGTCGCGCGGCGGGAGCTGTTGTCGGTCGGCGCCGAGCTGCGCGCGCTCCTCTACGGCGGGGTCCTGGTGGCCATGGCCGGCGTGGGCCTGCTCGCTGAGCAGAACTTCGAGCGCATCGGCCCGCTGGCGATCGCGGGCGCCCTGGCCGCGGCCGCGGCCGGCTGCCTGATCTGGACGGCGCGGCACGCCTCGCCCTTCTCGTGGCGCGAGGCGCCGTCGACCCATTTCGCCTTCGAGTACCTCCTTCTGCTCGGCGTGCTGCTGGTGGGGGCGGACCTGGCCTACGTCGAGGCGACCTTCACGCCCCTCGGAGACGCCTGGCCGTGGCACCTCTTCCTCGTGTCCGTGCTCGCCGCCGCCCTCGCTGTGCGCTACGACTCCGCGATCGTCTTCTCGCTGGCGCTGTCCACGTTCGCGGCCTGGCGGGGGGTGTCGGTGGCGCTCCTCGAGCGGTCCGTCTGGTCCGGAATCGACACCGCGTCCTCCCTCCGCGTCAACGCGATCGGGTGCGGGAGCGTGTTCCTCCTCCTGGCCGCGGCGCTCGTCCGTCTCGACCGGAAGGCGCACTTCGAGCCGGTGGCGACCCACGCCGGCTGGATCCTCGTCCTCGGTGCGCTCGCCTCCGGCCTCGGACGCGCGCCGGTGCTCTTCGGCCTTCTCCTGCTGCTCGCAGGGGGCGGCGTGGCGGCCTTGGCCTACCGAGGCGCGCGTTTCTCGCTGTTCGCGCTGGGGGTGGTCGGCGCGTATGCGGCGTCGAGCGCGCTGTTCCTCCAGGCCCGACCCCCTTTCGAGATCGCCTCGCTCTGGTTCGCGGCGACGTCGCTCGCCGTCCTGGGCGCGCTCCTCGTAGCGCACCGCCGGCTCAGGCTCGAATGAGGCCCGACGCGGCCCGGGCCGATCGCCGGCGCGAGGTGCGCGAGGCCGCCCGCGGGTGGCGGCGCGCCTCCGCCATCGACGACGCGACCCAGGCCGCGATCGTCGAGGCCTACCCCGACGACCGGGTCCGTCTCGGTCCCGCCTTCCGCGGCCTCGCCTTCGTCTTCACCGGCCTGGCGCTGAACGCGGTGTTCTTCTTCGCGATGGCCGTCTTCCGCCCGAACGACGCGGCCGTTGTCGGCAGCCTCGCGATCGTGTTCGGCGTCCTCCTCTGCGGGCTGACCGAGGTGCAGGTCGGCGCCTGGCGGCGGGCCGACGGGGGCACCGAGGCCGCCACCGCGCTCGTCGGTCTGGGCTACGTCCTCATCGGCGCGGCCTGCCTGACCCTCGACGCCCGGCTCTCCCAGCGCGCCGTGCAGTCCTGGCTGTTCGGCCTGGCGACCGTCGTGTTCGCCGCGGCCGCGTGGCGCTGGGGGATGCGGGCCTGCGCCGCCCTGGCCGGCGTGAGCTTCTTCCTGCTCCTCGCGCAAGGGCCCCGGCCACGCCTGCTGTGGATCGCCGCCGCCCTGCCGGCGATCCCGGCCTTGCTCAGGCTCAGCGAGCATCCGGGCTGGCCGCCGGCCCATCGCCGGTCCGGCGAGGCGGTCCTCGGCCTCGCGCTCGTCGCGCTCTACACCGCCTTCCACCTGGGCTCCTGGGACGCCGGCCTCGTCGAGTCGTTCACCCAGGGGGGGCACCGCCTGCGGCAGTCGCCGCTGCGGCCCGCAGCGATCCTCGGCACTGCGCTCATCCCGCCCGTGGCCGCCGCGTTCGGAGCGATCACCCGCCGCCGGCTCTTCCTCGACCTCGGCCTCGCCTTCGGCATCGCGTCGCTGATCACGCTGCGCTTCTATGTCCACCTCGCGCCGCTGTGGGTGGTGCTGACGCTGGGCGGCGGCGCCGCCATCGCGGCGGCGCTGGCCCTGCGCCGCTTCCTCGCCTCCGGTGCGGGCGGCGAGCGGCGCGGCCTCACCGCCGACCCGCTCTTCGAGGACCCCGCGCGTCACCGCGCCCTCGAGATGGCGGCGGCGATGGCGGCGGGTCCGGCCGCGCGGGCGCCGGCGGCCACCGACCGATCGCTGGCCCCGGGCGGCGGCCGCTTCGGCGGCGGCGGCGCCAGCGGGGAATACTAGCAGCCGAAGGACTGGCTTCTTAACGCAGAGGTCGCAGAGGTAAGGCCAGACGCGCTCGAGGACGCAGAGAACGAATGTTAAATTCCCGCCTTACTCATTACCTCTGCGTCCTCTCCGTTATCCTCTGCGTCCCCTGCGTTATAAGGCAAGTGTTCGTTAGACGCTTTCAAAGTGCGTCAGGCGTTTGAACAGACGGTACCGCTCGTCGATCTCGGCGCGGGTCAGCCGGAGCAGCCGGTCGAGGCTGAACGCCTCCACGCAGAACGACGCCAGCGTGCTGCCCATGATCACCGCCCGCCGGAGCACCACGTCGTCGGCCGCTCCGGCGCTGGCGGCGCCGGCCAGGTAGCCGACGAACCCGCCGGCAAAGGTGTCGCCCGCCCCGGTGGGATCGAACACCTCCTCCAGCGGGTACGCGGGGGCGGCGAAGGAGCCGTCCTCGGTGAACATCAGCACGCCGTGCTCGCCCTTCTTCACGACGAGCGTGCGCGGGCCCAGGGCCCGGATCGCGCGGGCCGCCTTGACGATGTTCCACTCCCCGGAGAGCTGCCGCGCTTCGGCGTCGTTGATGAGCAGCACGTCGACGCGCGCGAGCGTCTTCCTCAGCTCCTCGGGCTTGCCCTCGATCCAGAAGTTCATCGTGTCGCACGCGACCAGGCGCGGGCGCTCCACCTGGTCCAGCACCTCGCGCTGCAGGACGGGGTCGATGTTGCCGAGGAAGACGTACTCGTGGCGGCGGTACCGGGCGGGGATCTTCGGCTTGAAGCGCTCGAAGACGTTGAGGTCGGTGCAGACCGTCTCCCGCGCGTTGAGGTCGTAGGAGTACTTCCCCTGCCAGTGGAACGTCTTCCCGTCCATGCGCTCCAGGCCCTCGAGGTCGATGCCGCGTCCCCGCAACGCCGCCAGATCCTTGTCGCCGAAGTCGCGGCCCACCACCCCCACCAGGCTCACGGGGACGAAGAACGACGCCGCCACCGCGAAGAACGAGGCGCTGCCGCCCAGGACGCGGTCGGCCCGCCCGAAGGGCGTCTCGACGGTGTCGTAAGCGACGCTACCCACGACCAGGATGGACACTCTGCGCCCTGCGCTCCCTCTCACGCCCGTGGCCGGGCTATTTCATGTATTTTCCGATGATGGGCCGCAGCTCCCGCTTGACCGCCTCGGGGACCAGCTCGGCGGGGGTGACGAGGGCCTGCTTCAGCGCGCTCGCGCAGTCGCACGCGCGGGGAGGAGCGGGCAGCTTGCGCAGCGCGGCGCGGAGGACGGCCTTCGCCGTGGCCGCGTTCCTGACGAGGTTGGCGATGATCTGGTCGGCGGTCACCGAGTCGTGATCGGGATGCCAGCAGTCGTAGTCGGTGACCATGGCCAGCGTGGCGTAGCACAGCTCCGCCTCGCGGGCGAGCTTCGCCTCCTGCAGGTTGGTCATGCCCACCAGGTCCATCCCCCACGAGCGGTACAGCTCCGACTCCGCGCGGGTGGAGAACTGCGGGCCCTCGATGCAGACGTACGTCCCCCCGCGGTGGAACGTGGCCTCCGCCTCCCCGCACGCGTCGGCGAGCGTGGCCGACAGCACCGGGCAGAACGGATGGGCGAAGGCCACGTGGGCCACCAGCCCGCGGCCGAAGAACGTCGACTTGCGCGCTCGCGTGCGGTCCAGGAACTGGTCCGGGATCACCATGTGCAGCGGGGCGTACTTCTCCTTGAGCGAGCCGACCGCGGAGACGGACAGGATCGCCTGCACGCCGAGCAGCTTGAAGGCGAACACGTTGGCCTGGAAGTTCAGCTCGCTCGGCAGGATGCGGTGGCCGCGCCCGTGGCGGGCCAGGAACGCCACCGTCCGGCCCTCCAGGCCGCCGACCATCAGGCGGTCCGACGGGGCGCCGAAGGGCGTCTCCAGCGCCAGCTCGTTGGCGGCCTCGAAGCCCTCCATCTCGTAGAGGCCGCTGCCGCCGATGATCCCGATCTCCGCGCTGTCCATACCGCTTTCTCTCACCGCCGGGGCCGGCATACCATTCGCAAAGGCGCCATGGTATGCGGTCCCCCCTGAGGCCGCAACGGCCCGAGGTCACACCGTGAACGTCCTCCTCCTCTCGATGCCGGACTCTTTCGAGCACATGGCCACCGTCGCCATCCGCATCCCGAACGGGGCCCTGACCTCGCTGGCGGGCAACGTCGATACCCACCACCGGGTGGCGGTCGCCGACCTCGTCCTCGTCCAGGACCGGGTGGCCGCCACGGTGGAGCGGCTGGTCCGCGAGCGCGAGCCGGACGTGGTGGGGCTCTCGGTCATGACGTTCCAGCGCCGCACGGCCTTCAGGCTCATCGCCCTCGTGCGGGCGCTGCGTCCCGCCGCCCGCATCGCCGTGGGCGGCTACGACCCGAGCCTCGCCCCCGAGGCCTGGACGGGTCGGGACCCCGGCGTGGACTTCATCGTGCGCGGCGAGGGGGAGGCGACGTTCCGCGAGCTGCTGCGCGCGCTCGAGCGCGGCGCGAGCCTCGAGCCGATCGGCGGCCTGAGCTGGCGTGACGCCGACGGCGGCTTCCGCCACAACCCCGACCGCCCGGTCCAGCGGCTGGCGGAAGGGGCGCTCCGCCTGCCGAACCGCGACGCCCGCGTCCTCGGGGGCTACACGGTCCTCGGCCGCCCGGTGGACGTGATCGAGACCTCGCGCGGGTGCACGTTCGACTGCAGCTTCTGCTCGATCATCGAGATGCGCGGCCGGAACTTCCACGCGTACGACTTCTCGCGCGTGCTCGACGACATCCGCGACGCCCGGGACCACGGGGCGCAGGCCATCTTCATCGTCGACGACAACGTCACCCTCGACGTGCGCCGCTTCGAGGCGCTGTGCACGGCGATCGTCGAGGCCGGCCTGGACCGCATCGACTACATCGTGCAGGCCATGACGTCCTCCATCGCCGACCACGGCGCCACCCTGGCGCCGCGGATGCGCGCGGCCGGGTTCCGCTACGTGTTCCTCGGCATCGAGAACGTCCTCGACGAGGACCTGGGCTTCCTGAAGGCGGCGGCCAAGAACCTCCGCCACGAGGGCGGGCGCCGCCTGGGCAACGCCACCACGGCCGCCATCGACCACCTGCACCGCAACGGCATGTACGTGGTGGGCGGGCTCATCGTGGGCAACCCCGGCGACACGCCCGAGTCGATCGAGGCGAACCTGCGCTTCGCCCGCCGCTACGTGGACTGGCCCTACATCCAGCACCCGACTCCCTACCCGCGCACGCCGATGACGAAGGACCTCGACGCGCGCGGCCTCATCACCAACGACCGCCTCGAGGAGTACGACGGGACGACCGCGGTCGTGAGGAGCGAGCACCTGGAGAGCGAGGAGATCGAGTTCCTGCGCTGGAAGGCGGAGCGGTGGATGAAGGTGCGCCACTTCCCCGTCGCGCTCCGCCACAGCCCCGGCTTCTGCCTTCGCCACGGGCCGGCCATGATCGCGCACACGTTCCGGGGAGCGAGCTGGAAGTACTGGCTGGGGCTGGAGAGCGACCGCGACGTGTTCCGCCGATACCGCGAGATCCGGAAGGCCGAGCGGGAGTACGTGCGCTACGAGCCCCCCGCCCGGCCCGCGGTCACCACCGCCTAGGCACCGGTCTTCTCCCGGGCGATCGTGCCCAGCAGCGCGCCGACGAGGCCGGCGGCGCCGTCGTTCCCGGTGACCGAGACGTCGGGCACGATGCGCACCTGCCGCTCGCCCACGACCTGCATGACCTGCAGCGCGGCGAAGGCGGGCGCGCCGAGCGCCTGCGCGCCCGCGGTGAAGGCCTCGGCCCGGGCCGCCCCCGTCACCCGCAGCGCCTCCGCCTCGCCGGCCGCGCGCCGCGCCTGCGCGCTGGCCGCCAGCTCCGCCATCCGCACGCCCTGCTCGGACTGCACGAGGTCCTTCTGGATGTCGGCGGTGGCCGTCTCGCGCACGAGCTGCTGCCGCTGGCGCTGCGCCGTCTCCTGCAGCTCGTAGGTCTTGCGCTGCTCCTCGGCGAGCTTGCGCTCGGTGAGCGTGCGCATCAGCTCGGCGGGGGGATTGATGTCGCCGATCAGGGTGTCGATGGCCTGGACGTCGTAGGCGCCGAGGGCGACGCGGATGTGGGCGGCCGCCTCCGCCTGCCGCTCGCTGCGCGCGCCCAGGAAGTCGAGCACGGTATAGGCCTGGGCGGCGTTGCGGAAGTAGTTGCCCACGATCGGCTGCAGGACGTGGTCGACCAGGTTCTGCATCGACCCCACCCGGGAGATGACCTTGGGCGCGTCCGGCGCCGCCACGTGGATGATCTGCGACACGTCCAGGTTGAAGGCGAAGCCGTCCTTCGACCGCACGGTGATGGCCGACAGGTGCGCGTCGTAGCTGTGGGCCTCGGTGCGCGTGGCCCAGTTGAGCACGATGTTGGTGGTGGGCACGCGCTCGACCTTCATCGCCCGCGTGTTGAGCGGGTGCTTCCCGGGGTAGAGGGGATCGACCCACACGCCCTTGTGCCCGGGCCGCACGAGGTTGCCGTGCTTGAAGTCCTTGCCGCTCACGTCCTCGTGCGCCTTGCCCACGAAAGAGATCACCACGCCGACGTAGCCGATCGGGATCTCGGTCATGGGGACCGGCTCCACCTCCACGAGCCACGGGTTGAGGTTCCACGAGCCGGCGAGGACCACCTGCTCCTGGAGCCCGCGCCGGCCGCCCCGGTCGATGAACGCCTGCCCGTCCTGGAAGCTCTCGTGGCCCGGCACCAGGGCGCCCGCGATCTCGCCCGGCTCGATGGGCGCGCCGTCCAGGGTGGTCACGATGCCGACGCGGTCCGGCTCCACGTGGCAGACGTGGAGCTGCTCGGCGCGGAGGCCGTGCTCCTCGGCGGTGGCGGCGGTGATCACCGTGAAGAGCACGGTGTGGATCCGATACGTGCCGGCGGTCAGGATGGCGATCTGGCGGCCCTTCTGTCCGCCGCCGGTCAGGAAGCGGTGCGCATCCTGGAAGTCGTCGCACTCGACCCGCGCGCCGAGGATGCGGTTCGGAGCGATGGGCGCGCCGTCGGCGGCCACGACCAGGCCGATCTGGCCGGGCTCGATGACGGTGACGGGCACCTTGCGCACGGAGTACTGCCACGGCCAGTAGCCGAAGTGGAGACCCGGCGGCACCGTGCGGGCCTGGTAGCCCGCTTCCCCTTCGAGGGCGACCAGCCGTCCCGGCGCCAGGCTGCGGCGCGCGAACTTCTTGACGACGATCCCGACCTGCCGCTCGCGGATGCGCACCGCGCCCGCGAGCCACGGCAGGACGTAGGCCGCGACGAAGAGGAGGCACACGTCGACCAGCCACTGCGAAGCGGTGAGGTTGAGCATGGTGTGAAGCCGGGCCCGGCGTCCGCACCCGTCGCCGCCGCGAGGAATTCGCGTACGGGGGTGTGGGAGAGGCGCGCGTCTATGCCATCTGCGGGCCTGGATCTTCTACAAGGGATGTACGTATGTGGGGGCCTCGGGGTTGCGCCTCGAACTCGCCCGGAATCAGGGCTTTCGAGGCTGCTCCTTCAGCTCCAGCAGCACACCGCCCGCCGCGCGGGGATGCAGGAAGGCCACCCGCGCTCCCCCCGCTCCCGCCCTCGGCTTCTCGTCGATCAGGGGCACGCCGCGCGAGCGCAGCTCAGAGAGCGCGGCCTCGATGTCCTCCACGAGGAGGCAGACATGGTGCAGGCCCGACCGCTTCTCCAGGAACTTCGCGATCACCGAGCCCGGGTCGGTGGGCTCGAGCAGCTCCAGGCGCGACTCTCCCACCGGCAGGAACGCCACGCGCACCCGCTCGCTCGGAACCTCCTCCGTCGACTGCACGGTGAAGCCGAGCGCCTCGTAGGCCTTCACCGCTTCGGCCAGGCGGGGGACCGCGATGCCGAGGTGATCGATCTTGAGCGCCTTCACAGGCCCATCCTCCTCATGACCTCCTCGGCCGCGCCCACCGGATCCACGCTCCGGGCTTCCAGGCGATCGACCTCCTTCTCCAGCTCCTCCGGCGTGAGCGCCGCCTCCCGCGCCCGGGCCAGCAGGCGGTCCTGCAGCGTCTGCTCGAGCTGCCGGCGGAGCTGGGCCCGCCGGCGTCGGGCCAGCACCCCGTTGCCGGCCGACCGCGCGCGGAACGCCTCCACCGCGCTCCACAGCTCGTCGACCCCGCGGTCCTCGGTGGCCACGGTCTTCACGATCACCGGCGGGGCCTCGGCCCCGTGGGTGGCGAGGGAGAGCATCGACTCGATCTCCGCCACCACGCGGTCGACGCCGTCCCGGTCCGCCTTGTTCACCACGAACACGTCGGCGATCTCCATGATGCCGGCCTTCAGGGCCTGCACCTCGTCGCCGAGCCCGGGGACGAGGACCACCACGTTCACGTCGGCGGTGCCCACGATCTCCACCTCGTCCTGGCCCACTCCGACGGTCTCGACGAGGATCACGTCCTTGCCCGAAGCGGCGAGCACCGTGAGGACCTGGCCGGTCGCGGCCGCGAGCCCTCCGAGGTGGCCGCGGGTCGCCATGGACCGGATGAAGACGCCGGCGTCGGCCGCGTGGCCCTGCATGCGGATCCGGTCGCCGAGGATCGCCCCCCCGCTGAAGGGCGAGGTGGGATCGACGGCGACGATCGCCACCGTCTTGCCCTCGCGCCGCAGGTGGACGGTGAGGCGGTCGACGAGCGTCGACTTGCCCGAGCCGGGCGGGCCGGTGACGCCGACCACGAGCGAGCGTCCCGCCTGGGGGAAGAGCGCCCCGAGCAGCGCGGCCGCCTCTGGCCGGCCGTTCTCGACGACGCTGATCGCGCGGGCGAGCGCCCGCACGTCGCCGCTGCGCACTCCTTCGGCCAGCTCGTTGCTCAGCGAACCATCCCGCGCAGCTTCAGCAGCTCCCGTGCGATGACGAGGCGCTGGACCTCGCTGGTGCCCTCGCCGATCGTCCCCAGCTTGGAGTCGCGCAGGTACCGTTCCACCGGGTAATCCTTGACGTAGCCGTAGCCCCCGTGGATCTGCACCGCGTCGAGGGCGGCCTGCACCGACATCTCGCTGGCATAGAGCTTGGCCATGGACGACTCGGCGGTGTGCTCCTTCCCGCCGTCGCGCAGGAAGGCCGCCCGCCAGGTGAGGAGCCGGGCCGCGTCCACGCGCGTGGCCATGTCGGCGATCTTGAACTGCACGGCCTGGAACTCGGCGATCGGGTGGCCGAACTGCCGCCGCTCGCGCGCGTACCTCATCGACGCCTCCAGGCACGCCTGGGCGATGCCCACCGAGAAGGCGGCGATGCCGATGCGGCCCCGGTCGAGGACGCGCAGCGTGTCGATGAAGCCGTGGCCCTCGGTGCCGAGGAGGTTCCCCGCCGGGATGCGGCAGTCCTCGAAGACCAGCTCCGACGTGTCCGACGAGCGCACGCCGAGCTTGTCCTCCTTCTTGCCCGCCCGGAAGCCCTTCGTGCCGCGCTCGACGATGAACGCCGAGATGCCCTTCTTGCCCTTCTCGCGGTCCGTCACCGCCATCACGACGGCGGTGTCGGCGACGCGCCCGTTGGTGATGAAGGTCTTGGAGCCGTTCAGCACCCAGCCCCCGCCGTCGCGCACCGCGGTGGTGCGGGTCCCGCCCGCGTCCGACCCGGCGCTGTTCTCGGTGAGCCCCCAGCATCCGACCTTCTCCCCCCGCGCGAGCGGCGTGAGGAAGCGCCGCTTCTGATCGTCGGTGCCGGCGAGGAAGATGTGGCCGGAGCAGAGGCTGTTGTGGGCGGCCACGGAGAGGGCCACGCCGGCGTCGACGCGCGCCAGCTCCTCCATCACGATCGCGTAATCGAGTGTGGTCAGGCCCGAGCCGCCGTGCTCGGGGGGCCAGACGACGCCCATCAGGCCGAGGCTCCCCAGCTTCGCGAAGACCTCGCGCGGGAACTCCTGCTTCTCGTCCCACTCCCGCACGTGCGGGGCCAGCTCCGACTCGGCGAACTCCCGCACCGTCTGCTTGAGAAGCTGCTGCTCTTCGCTCAGGCCGAAGTCCAAGGGAACCCCCCCTCCTATTATCGCCGCGCGGGCGGCCGTCCGCAGCGAGGACCGCCCCGCGGATAATGGACGGATGCGTCGGGTGGCCCTCGTCGTCCTGCTCGTCGGCCTCGTCTACGCGGGCTGGGTGGCCTCGGGCCTGCCCCCGCGCGCGGAGGTCCGGGCCCTCGTCCGCACGAACCCCGGCGTCACCTCCCTGATGCGCCAGCGGGAGCGCGAGGCGGCGCGCGCGCACCGCCCGTATCGCCGCGTCCAGGCCTGGGTCCCCATCAACGGCGTCTCGCGCCACCTGATCCATGCCGTGCTCGCCTCGGAGGACCAGAAGTTCTTCGGCCACGCCGGGGTCGACTGGGACGCGATCAAGAAGTCGGTGGAGACGGACCGCGCCCGCGGCCGCTTCGTGCGCGGGGGCAGCACGATCACGCAGCAGCTCGCCAAGAACCTCTTCTTCACGACCCACCGGTCCATCACGCGCAAGCTGCGGGAGCTCGTCGTGGCGCGATGGCTGGAGGCCGACCTCACCAAGAAGCGGATCCTGGAGCTGTACCTCAACCTGATCGAATGGGGCGACGGCATCTATGGCGCCCAGGCCGCGGCGCAGCGCTATTACGGCAAGCCGGCCTCCGCCCTCGAGCCGGAGGAGGCGGCGGGGCTGGCGGGCATGATCCCGAACCCGCGCCGGATCAATCCCCTCGCGGACCCGCGCCGGTTCGCCCGCGCCCAGCGGCGTGCGCTGTGGCTGATGGCCAGCGCCGGCTACATCCCGCAGGTGGCCGGGCTGGGGACCGAACCGCCGCCGCCCGAGCCGGCGGAGGAGGACGAAGACGTGGTCCCCACCACCTTGCCGCCGACGTCGGCGCCGCCGACCGCTCCGTCCCCGACGCCGACGCCCGAGCCGGCGCTCACGCCCGCCCCCGAGCCGACGCCCGAGCCGACCCCGACGCCAGGTGTACGATAGCCCGCGGATGGAGGACGCCGACGTCGAGAGCTCTTCCGCGGCCTACGCGCGCCGCTTCGCGGGCCCGGTGGGACGCTGGTTCCTCGACGTGCAGGCCCGCACGACGCTGGAGCTGCTCGGCCCGCGGCCGGGGACCTCGGTCCTCGACGTGGGCGGCGGCCACGGGCAGCTCACCGCCCCCCTGGTGGAGGCGCGGTGCGACGTCACCGTGTACGGCAGCGCCGAGGTCGCCGGGGAGCGGGTCCAGGACTGGGTGCGTTCGGGCCGGGTCCGCTTTCGCTGGGGGCCGCTGCTGCATGCCCCGTGGCCGGATGCCTGCTTCGACGCCGTGCTCGCGTTCCGCCTGCTCCCCCACGTCGAGCGCTGGCGGGAGCTTCTGGCCGAGCTGTGCCGTCTGGCCCGCCGCGCCGTGATCGTCGACTATCCCACCGCGCGCAGCCTGAACGCGGCCGCGGGCGCGCTCTTCGGGATGAAGAAGACGGTCGAGGGCGACACGCGGCCCTTCCGCGTGTTCCGCGACGCCGAGGTCGAGGACGCCTTCGCGGCCGCCGGCTTCGCGCGCACGGCCCGCCGGCCGCAGTTCCTGCTGCCGATGGCCTTGCACCGCGGCCTGGGGTTGGCCCCCCTCTCCCGCGCGGTCGAGGGCGCCGCCCGGGCCGCCCGCCTGACGCGCGCCTGGGGATCCCCCGTGATCCTCCGCGCGGAGCGACGTGGCTGAGACCGAGTCCTGGGCGCTCGCCCTCTTCCGGCGGTCGGTGCTCAAGCAGCGGAAGCTCGCCGCGATCGTGCAGATGCTGGGACCGACGGAGGGCCTGCGCTGCCTCGACCTGGGCTCCGACAACGGGGTCGTCAGCCTTCTGCTGCGCCGGCGCGGCGGGCGTTGGGCCTCCGCCGACCTCACGCCCGAAGCGGTCGCCTCCATCCGTGGGCTGGTGAGCGACGACGTGCACCAGGTCGGGCCCGGCCCGCGGCTTCCCTTCGCCGACGCCGAGTTCGACCGCGTCGTGGTCGTCGACATGCTGGAGCACGTCGCCGACGAGGCGGCCTTCGCCTCCGAGCTGGCGCGCGTCACCCGGCCACGGGGACGGCTGATCGTGAACACGCCGCACCGGAAGGAGACGGCGCTGCGCCGTCTGCGCGAGGCGATCGGACAGACCGACGAGAAGCACGGCCACGTGCGCCCGGGCTACACCCCGGAGTCGCTCTCCGCGGCGCTCTCGCCCCGCTTCACGCTCGACCGCTGCCGGACGTACTCGCGCTTCTTCTCCGAGGCCGTCGACACCGCGATCAACTGGGGCGTGGCGCGCCTCGGGAAGAAGTCCTCGGCCAAGGGGATGGTGGTGACGGCGTCCGACCTGGAGCGCCACCGAAAAGCGTTCCGGGCCTACTCGCTCGTCTACCCGGCGGTCTGGGCCATTTCCCGGCTGGACGGGCTCATGCCCTGGGCCAGCGGGTACATGTTGCTGGCGACACTGACCCGCCGCGAAGACTGAGGTATCATCCGCCCGGAAGCGAGTCCCGGCTTTGAGCAAGGAAACCGCAATACCGCAGGTCTCTTCTCCGCGCTTCGGGCGCTATGAGATACAGCAGGAGATCGGCGAAGGAGCCATGGGCAGGGTCTACAAGGCCTGGGACCCCCTCGTCCGCCGGGTCGTCGCGATCAAGACGATCCGATCCGAGTTCCTGACCCACGAGACCTCGCAGGAGTACCTGCGGCGTTTCCGCCGCGAGGCCCAGGCCGCCGGCCGTCTGTCCCATCCCAACATCGTGAGCATCTACGACGTCGGGGAGGACTACTTCGTCATGGAGTTCCTGGAGGGCGTGAGCCTCCAGGCCATCCTCACCCACCGGATCATGCTTCCCCTGGCCGAGGCCCTGAGGATCCTCACGCCGGTGGCGGAAGCGATCGACTACGCGCACCACGCGGGAGTGGTCCATCGGGACGTGAAGCCGGCCAACATCATGATCCAGCCCGACGGCCGGCCGAAGCTGATGGACTTCGGGGTGGCCCGGCTGCCCACCTCGGCCATCACGGACTCGGGCCAGTCCTTCGGGTCCCCCTCCTACATGGCGCCGGAGCTGATCGCCAGCGACGACGTCACGCCGCGGGCGGACCTGTTCTCGTTCGGCGTGGTCGCCTACGAGGCGCTCACCGGCAAGCGGCCCTTCCAGGGCGACAGCATCACCGCCATCATCTACCGCATCGTCCACGAGCCGGCCCCCCCTCCGCGGAGCTACAACGACGACCTGCCCCCGCACCACGACGACGTGTTCCGGCGGGCGCTCGCCAAGGAGCCCGCCAACCGCTTCCCCACCGCGCAGTCGTTCGTCGCCGCCCTCAGCGGCGAGGAGCTGACGCTGCCCGAGGAGCTGCTGGAGCCGCTCAGCGGCGCGCCCACGCCCGACCAATCGGGCGAGCTGACCACCCACCTGCTCAAGCGCCGGCCCGACGGCACCATCGACGACGACGAGGCGCCCACCCGCCGGTGGCTGCCGTGGGTGGTCGCGGCGGGCGCGCTGCTCGCGCTGAGCGCGGAGGTCGTGGCCCTGCGCCGAGGAGGGCCGCTGCCGGCGGCGGTGAGCCGGCGCCTGCCCGCCGCTCCCGAAGGCCTCCGGATCGAGACGCGGCCCCCCGGGGCCGCGGTCTGGCTGGACGGGCGCGCCGCCGGCGAGACGCCGCTCGCGATCAAGGACCTGCGCCCCGGGATGCATCAGGTGCGGCTCTCGCTCGAGGGCCACGCCCCCGCCGAGCTGACCTTCGAGGTGCAGGAGGGCACGAGCGCCGTGCCGTTGAGCTTCACCATGCCTCCGCTGCTCGCGCCGGCCGAGATCCACTCGGAGCCCGAGGCGGCGACGGTGATCGTCGACAACAAGGTGATCGGCCTGACGCCCATCCAGAAGCTGTCCCTCAACCCGGGGGCCCACGAGATCCGCATCGAGCGCGTAGGCTTCCTGCCGGCGGTGAAGAGCGTCGAGGCGCATCCGGGCGTGAAGCTCCTGGTGCAGGCGCGCCTCGATCCGGCTCCGCGCGACCTGCTCCCGGCCCCCGCGCCGAGCCCGGTCGTCCCTCCGCTCACGGAGGGGATGCTCGTCGAGCTCGATCCGAGCATGCTCCCTCGCCGCATCTCCGGCGAACCCGCGCCGTACCCGAAGGACGCCCGGCGGCTGCACCTGCAAGGGACGGTCGAGGTGGAGATGATCGTGGACGAGAACGGCGTTCCCCACGACGTGCGGATCCTCCACGGGGCGTCGGCGCTGCTGGACGAGGCGGTGGTCGAGGCCGTCTACAAGTTCCGCTACGAGCCGGCGGTGAAGGACGGGGTCAAGGTCAAGGCCCGCCACACGTACATGCAGAAGTTCCCCTGAGGGGCAGCGACTAGCCGTTCAGCAACGCATCCAGCGTGGCGCCGGGCGCGACTTCCTCCGGATCGCGGCCGCGGCGGAAGATCCGTGCTCCCCGCCGGCCCCCGAGGCTCACCCCGCGTCCTTCGACGCGCAGCCACGCGCCCTCGCGCAGGGCCACGACCACGGCGTCGTTCTCCTCCAGGAACTCGCGCAGGCGCTCCTCCCGCGTCTCGCCCATGTGCCGCGACGACGGATCGGCGTCGAGGTAGTGCGGGTTGATCTGGAACGGCACGAGGCCGAGGGCGTCGAAGCTCGCGGGCTGCACGATGGGCATGTCGTTGGTCGTCCTGATCGTGGGGGCGGCGACGTTGGTCCCCGCGCTGGCCCCCAGGTACGGCGCGCCCGCGCGCGTCCGCCGGCGCAGGGCGTCGAGCAGCCCGGTGCGCTGCAGCGTGTCGAGAAGCCGGAACGTGTTGCCGCCACCGACGAAGACGGCCTCGGCGCCGTCGAGCGCCGCCGCCTCCGAGCCCTCCGGCCGAAGGCCCTGCACCTCGATCCCCTCCGGCGCGAACCGCGTCCGCACCCGCGCCGTGTAGGCCTCGCGGTCGTGCAGCGCGAAGGGCACGAAGACGAGCCGGCGGACGGGGCCCAGGAAATCGCGGATCGCC
>Ga0114129_10004372_pt1 | contig 19935 bp, 14 predicted proteins | sample RhiMetdeltSRZDD1_FD_80071 | JGI IMG/M metagenome (GOLD analysis project Ga0114129, IMG submission 80071) | Populus rhizosphere microbial communities from Tennessee, USA - Rhizosphere MetaG P. deltoides SRZDD1 (version 2) (version 2) | ecosystem: Host-associated > Plants > Roots > Rhizosphere >... | reverse complement strand
CGCGTCTGCTTTCGATAGGTATCCCGCAGGAACGTTTCGAGACGCTTCCAGCTCGGAATGAACTGCTGGTCGTATGCCGCGCGAGCCTGAGCGCGCAGCCGTTCCTGATCGGCGGATGGCACCGCGGCAGGAAACTGCCGGAACGCGGCGAGAAGCGGCGAATCGGACGCGAATGGTCTGCTTTGGGCCATGACCTGATCGAGCATCAGGTCGACCACAATCGCCGGCTGCGCCAGGCGCTGACTGAGCTGCTCGCGCATCAGATCAATCGTCTGGTCCACGTACGTGGGCAGCGCTCGAAGACGCGCGATGATGTTCTCGTAGTCCTTCACGGAGCGTGCTGGCATCTGGTCGATGACGCCGAAGATCTCGCTGTGCGCGCCATCGGCCTGGGACACGCGCTGCACGAGATCGAGAGCGGTCTCCGCTTCGAGCTGGGTTCTCAGCTCGTGTTCCATCAGCAGAGACGTCAGCAGATCCCGCGGGTTCAGGTTGCCCGGCGACAGATACATCGCCTTCTGCAGGAACTCTTCCCGGTCGTAGCGCCGCCGGTTACGAGCGGCCTTCGACCAGTTGCGCCAACGGTCGTTGTGATCGGCGCGGCCAACACGCGTGGCGAGCTCGGGATCGTTGGCCAGTCGCCATTCCCAATAGTCGCCGGTGAGTTGTGCGAGCGTCTGTGATGAGGGTCCGGAAAAACGCTCGGGGCCCTGCGCGATGAGCAGCGCCGGCGCGATGAAGAACGCCAGCGTAAGGGTGAGCGTTCGTAGCATCAGAGATCAGAGTAATTCAAAATGCAAAAGGCAAAATGCAAACAATTCAAAGTTCATTTTTGCATTTTGCATTTTGCATTTTGCATTTCAATTCGCCGGCAGGCGAAACGCGATCAGCTCACCTGGAAAGTTCTGATTACTGATCGCGACGACGATGTACTGACGGCCGTTGAGCATGTAGGTCATCGGCGAGCCAGTCTGCGGCGCAGGCATGTAGACCGCCCCCGCCTCCTGCCCCGTCTGCTTGTCATAGGCACGCAGCATCGCGCCCCGACGGCCGTCGGGCAGCGTGAAGATTCCGCCTTCACCCGCGATCAGCAGCGTCTTCGTCACGAGCGTGCCGATACGACCTTGACGCCCCGTGCGCGGGATGTTCAGTCCCTTCAACAGTGGATGGTTGCGCACGTTGTCCGGCGTCTCCCCGTGCGCCACCTGCCAGCGAAGCTCGCCCTTGTGCAGATCGATCGCGGTGATGCGACCGTACGGCGGCTTGATTATGGGCAGGCCCTGCACTGTGGTTGGTACGGGAGGCGCCTTGGGATTGGCTGGATCGACCGTTTGACCGCGAACGTACGCCATGTCTGACGGCTTACCCGGACGTTCCGAGCCCGGAACGAGTCCCAAGGCAACGACGTTGGTGTTCGTGAAGATGTAGAACGTGCCCGACTCCGGATCGTACGAGCCACCTTGCCAGTTCGCGCCGCCTGTCGCATCCGGCAGCATCAGCGTGGCGAGGGGTCCGGGCCACTTGCTGACAACGGGCGGGGTGAAGATCGGACCCAGCTTGAATCGCGACGCCAGCTTCACGGCTTCAGCTTTGAGCTCTGGTGTGAAATCGATCAGATCCTCAGTCGCCACACCCTGGCGCTCGTAGGCCGGCGGCTTGCTCACGAACCGCTGCGTCGGCCACGACTTTTCCATCGGCACGTCGGACTGCTCCACCGCGCGCTCGTCGATCGGCCAGATCGGCTCACCCGTGACGCGATCGAAGACGTAAAGCCATCCCTGCTTCGTGGGCTGCGCCACGATCTTTCGCATGCGGCCGTCGATCTCGACGTCGGCGATGATCGGTGCGCACGGCAGATCCCAATCCCAGATGCCGTGATGAATGAACTGATAGTGCCACTTCCGCTTGCCCGTCTTCAGATCCACGGCCACGAGGCTCTCGCCGTAGAGCCCAGCGCCAGGGCGATGGCCGCCGTAGTAGTCACCGGTGGGCATCTCGACGGGAAGGAAGACGGTGCCGAGCTCCTCGTCCACGCTCACCTGCGCCCAGACGCCGGCATTCCCGGTATACGACCACGAGTCCTTCTCCCACGTGTCGCTGCCGAACTCGCCGGGCTCGGGGATCGTGTGAAAGATCCACAAGCGCTTGCCCGTCCGCACGTCGAATGCGCGCACGTAGCCCTTCTCATTGCGCCGGCTCTCCGGCCGGCTGCCCTCGGTATGTGCGGCGCCGATGATGATCACGTCCCTGGCGATCACTGGCGCCGCGTGCAGTCCGATGTCGCCGGTGACCAGATCCATGTCCTGATCGTCGTCGAGCTTCAGATCGACGACGCCGTTCTTGCCGAACGATGCGATCGGCGCGCCGGTCTTGGCATCGAGCGCGACCATGCGGTAGCCGGGCGTCACATAGATGATTCGCGACGATCGGCTGTCGGACCAGTACGCGAGCCCTCGACCGGACAGCTGCCGCGGCGCTTCTTCGCCGCGCTTGCCTTCGTCCTCGCTGTGCATCCACTTCATCTCGCCGGTCGCCGCATCGAGCGCGACGACGGCGCGGCGGGTGCCCGCGGTCGTGTAGATCCAGCCGCCCACCATCAATGGCGTCGATTGGAAATTGAATTCGGGCCGCGGCCCGAGGTTGTCGGTCTTGAGCCGCCATGCGACTTCGAGGGTGTTGAAGTTGTCCTTGTTAATCTGATCGAAGGGACGGTAGCGCGTGCTCCAGAGATCGCCGCCGTACGTCCGCCACTCGCCGTCAACGGAGGCGCCGCCTTTTCCTGGATCGTAGGGGCCGCCTTTAGGCGGCCCTGACTGCGCGCCGAGCGACGCGACCACCAACAACGCAGCGAGAACGCTTCTCATCTGGGCCATACCGTTCCCTGCTCCCGCCGCGAGACCGCGCGGAGTCCCTTGTAGACGAACTTCTGGATGCGCTTGCCCTCGTACGTTTCAGTCGTATACAGGTTGCCCTTCGAGTCGATGGCAATGCTGTGCACCGCGTAGAACTGTCCGGGCTGTCGGCCGCCGTCGCCGAAGCTCGTGATCTCTTCGAGCGTGTCGCGGCGCAGGATGCGAATCTTCATGTTGTTGCCGTCGGCCATGAACAAATACGTCTGGCTCGGGTCCTTCGAGAACGCGAGATCGAACACCGAGCCGTCACCCAGGCTGTTCTTCGCGAAGAACGCCTCCTTGACGAACGCGCCGTCCTTGCGGAATACCTGGATGCGGTTGTTCTTGCGGTCGCACACGTACACGAGACCGTCGTTCGACAGGTCGGCGCAGTGGACCGGCGTGCGGAACTGCTGCGCGGGTGGCGCATCCGGCTTGTACGGACCGAGATCCTTGTCATCCGGTTTATTGCCGTATGCGCCCCAGTAGCGTTTGAACTTTCCCGTATCGGCGTCGACGATCGCGACGCGCTTGTTCAAGTAGCCGTCGGCGAGGTACGTCTCATTGGCCGCAGGGTCGACGAAGATCTTCGCGACGCGTCCGAACGATTGCAGGTCATTGCTGCCGCCGACGAACGTCGGCTTGCCGTCCGTATTGAGCGGACCCTTGCGGGCATCGGCCTTGCCGATCTGCAGGAGAAACTTGCCCGCCTTCGTGAACTTGAGCACCTGCGAGTCACCCTCGCCGTTGCCGCCAATCCACACGTTGCCTTTGTAGTCGACCGTGATGCCGTGATTGGAGGTCGGCCACTCGTAGCCTTCGCCGGGACCGCCCCAATGGCCAACCAGCGTCCCGTCGGCATCGAACTCGAGCACCGGCGGCGCGGCCGCGCAACACTCATCGGACAGGTGCGTCTCGAGAGCCCGCTCCTTCTCGGCGAGCGTCCCCGAGCCGCGATGGATCATCCAGACGTGGTCGCGCTCATCGACTGACACGCCGATTGACGAGCCCAGCACCCAATGATTGGGAAGCGGTTTCGGCCAGAGCGGATCGACTTCGAAGTAGGGCGCCATCCGCGCGCTGTAACTCTGCCCCGCCAGCTCGCGGGCCACGAGGAAACCGGCGGCGGTGAACACCACCAGCAGAAGGATTGCCCGTCCGCGCATGTGCAGCGTTGGCACTGGAAGCTCTCCTGTGAAGGCGAGGATTATACCTATCGATCGAGCGCGTTCAGCACGAGGCGAACGGTCGTGGGCGGCTTCCGTTTCTCGTCGTCGGCCGGGCGGATCATCAGAAAGCGGCGCCCAGCGCGGTCGACGTCGAACGTCATGTTCGTGGCCGATTGCAGATCGTAAACGCCGTCGAAGAGCACGCGTGGCGTGTCCACGCCGAACGTCGTTTGACCTGTAACCGCGGCGGTGATCAATCGGTTCTCAAAGCGGTAGTACAACGCCCGTGAGTCGGGCGACCACCGCGGCTCGCGCCCGCCGGTGGTCGATACTTGCCAACGACCGCCATCTTTAGAGAGGTCGCGCACGTAGATTTCGGTTCGACCGGACTCGTCCGACGAATAGGCGAACCATCGACCGTTGGGCGCGACGGCGGCCTCGTAATCGTCTCCCGGCGTCGACACGATGATTCGTTTGGCCACGTCCGGAGCCAGCGAGACCATCCCGATCTCAGCCCGCTTGCCGCCGCTGTCGTTGTCCTGCGCGAAGTCGTCGATGAAAATGCTCCTGTCGTCGCCCGCGAAATCTCGCAAGTACGCACGGGAGTCTACGGCCGCGACGCTCTCTGCGTCGCGACTGCCGTCAGCGCGCCGTTTCTTGATTGTGGTCTTCAGCCCTGATGAATCGACTGATGCGAAGTACACGTACTCGCCGTCCTTCGACCAGATCGGCGAGGCATTGGTCGCATCGAAGGTCAGCCGCGTGAACGTCCCCCGTCGAAAATCATGAATCCATACGTCTCCGCTGCCGCTGGCACCAACGAGCACCGCAACCCGACCGCCGTCCGGAGAGATCCGCGCGTCGTTATAGGCATCCTGCGGAAGCGCGAGCGGCGCACTCGCTCCGTGCTCATCCACCCATGCCAGCAGACGGCGAATGCCTCCCAGGCTGGTGTCGGGCACGTAAAGGAGCGTCCCGTCATCGGCCGCGGCGACGTGGACCGCACCGGTCGTGATATCGCCGCCGACGCCGCGGACAAGAATGGACGGCGATCCTGTTACCGTGACTGACTTCGCGTCGAAAGGAACTGTATACAGGAGTCCGCCACGAGACAACAGCAGACGACCCGGCACGTACCGAACGAAACTGGCGCCTTCGAACACCTTGCGTCGTTCGCCAGTGGCGACAACGATGGCGTCTATCCGTGAGTTCTCATAGCTGTCCGGGCTGGCGTAGGTCCCGACGGTGAAGAGCACCGCGTTCCCACCGGGCAGTACGGCGGGCCAGCGGTGCGTCCGCTCACCTGCGCCGGCATCGAGCTTGGTCAGGAGCATCGGTTCGCCACCGGACGCCGAGATTCGGTACAGGCCTTGTGCGGCATACGGAGCGAAGACGATCGTGTCGCCGTTGAGCCATGCAATGCCTCGATGGTCCGCCACCTTCGCGAGCGTGAGCGGCGGGCCATCGAGGGTCGTCTTCTTCAGCTCTGTTCCAGCCGCGAATGCGATCCAGAGGCCATCGGGTGAAAAGACGGGACTCGACGCGCCTTCGGTGCCGGCAATGGCGCGCACGTCGACTTCGTCCCGTCGACGCACGTATAGCCTCGGCACGCCGTCAGTCACCGCGACGAACGCAGTCGTACGGCCGTCCGAGGAGATCGCGAGCGATGGCTGTCCAATGAGGCTCAACGACGAGCCGGGTGGCGACGTGATGTCGTAGCGGTCGATCTCGCGCGGCATCGGCGTCCTCGCGCGCCAGAGCGCCACGATTGATGCGCTGAGCGCGACGGCCAACAGTACGGCGGCGGCCCATCCGAGCCGATCCAGCCTTCGCGGCGGCTGTGGCCGCTCGCGCAACGATTCGTCTTCCGGCGCTTTCACGAGCGCGACGCGCGCTTCACCGATGTCGCGCAGCCGGCTCTTCGGATCCTTATCGAGCGTACGAGTCAGGAGGCGACGCACATGCGGCGGCGTCGCGGCCGGGAGCGCCGACCATGTGGGTTCGCGCTCGATGATCCGCGCCAGCACGTCGGTCACGTCCTCGCCGGGAAACGCGCGCGTGCCCGTCAGCATCTCGAACAGCACGCACCCGAATGCCCAGATGTCGACGCGGCGATCGACCGCCCGGCCGCGGGCCTGCTCAGGCGCCATGTAGGGCGCCGTCCCGATGATCATCGCGCCGGTCATCGTCAATGGCGCGGCCATCGTCGGTGACTGTGTCAGCTCGCCAACCCGACCCGACCCACTTGCGCCACCCGCCCTCGCGACGCCACTCGCTCCGCTCGCCTCCATCGCCTTGGCGAGTCCAAAGTCCAGGATCTTCACCGTTCCGTCTGGCCGCACCTTGATGTTCGCGGGCTTGAGATCGCGATGGATGATGCCTTGCTCGTGCGCGGCCTCGATGCCGTCGACGATCTGTCTGGCGATCGCGATCGTCTCGTCAAGCAGCAGCGGGCCTGCGGTGATCCGATCGGCCAGGGTTGGGCCGTCGACCAGTTCCATGACGAGCCCGCGTACGGGGTGTCCGGCTTCCTTGGGAGCCTTAGCCGCGTCAGCGACGAAAGCGGCAGCCGGACCGACCGCCGCGCCCTCCTCAAGGCCGTAGATCGAAGCGATGGCGGGATGGTTCAGTGACGCCAGCACCTGGGCTTCACGCGTGAACCTCGCGATGCGTTCGGCGCTGTCGCCAACGCCGTCGGGCAGGATTTTGATCGCGACTTCGCGCTGCAGGCGCGCGTCGCGCGCGCGGTAGACCTCGCCCATCCCGCCCACGCCGAGCAGTGACACGACTTCGTACGGACCAATTCGGGTTCCAGCGGCGAGTGCCAAGGATCGCGGCTGATTATAGCCAAGGCCGCCTGAAGACGGCCCCTACTTCAACAAGGCGTCCGCGGTGACGAATCGAGGCTCGATGTCGACGGGGACGTCTTTCAGCCTGTCGAGGACGGCTTGTACCCCGGGCCGGACAACGCCAAGCTTCTCCATCATCTGCCTCGCTGCCTGGGCGTCCCCCGTCGCCTGCATCGTCATGATGTCGCGGGTCAGGTCGATGACGTTCTGCTTGAAGCGTGGGGCATTGACGGCAAACGTGCCATCCTGCGCCACGGTCACGCCGCCGTGGTCGAGGAAGTAATTGAGCTGGATCGCGACGCCGCGACCGTGTGCTTCGTTGATGCCAAAGCGAATGGACCGGAACATCGACGCGAGGTACGTCGTGGGCATCGTGTCGTTGTAGACCTTGTCCAGCTTCTCGCGGTCGACGAGGAACTGCAGCGCAAAGAGCCCGGAGACGTCTGCCTTGGCCTCCTCGATCGTGCTGTAGGCGTCCTTGAACTCCTGACGGACGTTTGTGGCCCTTCCGCCAACGGTGATGTTGTGCGGCCCGAGGCCGTGCATCAGCTCGTGCATCAGGATCTGCGTGAAGAACGCATCGAAAGAGATGTGCTTTCGATCGTCAGCCGTCAGGGCAATCATGCTGATCGGCTGGAGGACCGTGTGGAACTTGGCCTCCTGCGTGTTCTTGAGCATGACGCGCTTGGAGCCCTTCTCCGTGATCACGCGCTCGTCGTTGGGCAGGTTGTACGCCGCCGTCTGCACGCCGCGATTTCCGTCGCCTGAAGAAAACACCGTGTTGACCACACGGATCGGCGCGGCGGCGCCCAGCTTCGGGTTGCGGAACTTTGGATCGATCGGCAGGTTGTTCTCAATCTCCTGCAGCTCGGACGAGAACCGAGCCAGCTTCTGCGTCTCGGCATCGTCGCGCACCGTGATGAACGCCTCGAATGCCGCCTTGTAATTGAACCATTCGTCCTCGTAGGTCTCGTACGGGCCGATGGTCGGTTCGATGCTGGCGTCGAGCGCCATCCAGGCGATGTCGCTGTCGTAGTAGTCGTTGCTCGTCAGCGCCGCTGCGCGCGTCTCGAGGTACTTCTTCAGGGTCGGCTGCGTGGTCAGCCCCGCAGCCTCGCGGAGCAACGCCGCGACGTGTGCGAGCTCGCCCTGATACTCGAGTGAGTACGGCACTGCAACGATGCGACCATCCGCGCCGCGGCGGATCGTCGTAAAGAATCCAGTCGCGCGGGTGCGGTCGGCCAGAGACAACGTCTTGAACCACGCCTCGACTTCGTCCTTCGTTGCGCCGGCAGGATAGAAGTTGGCCTGTGGTGGCTTCGGCGGCGCCCCGGCAATGAACGGCTCGTTGTGATCGAGACGGGACCAGGGTCCCTTGTTGATCATGAAGGAGTGCACACGCGCACGGCCGACCGGCGAGGTGTCGCGGACGAGATCGAGCAGCATGGGCTCGTTGCCTTCCCACACCTGCCGGAGGAACAGCGCATCGAAGACTTTCGCCGCCTGCACCAGCTTCGCGAGCGCCTGTCGCTCCTGTGGCGGCAATGCATCGACGTTGACGGTGAGGTCGACGGGCGCAAAGCGCGCGATCATCGATTCGAGCTTCTGTGTTTCGGGATCGGCGGCGGCTTGAGTGGTCTGCACAGGTGGTGGTGGTGTCTCGCGACCGCACGCGACGGCCAGTGTCGCGACGAGCGTGACAGAAAGAAGGCGTCCGTGTCTCAAAGGCTCAATGCACCCCAGAACTGGTTTGCAGCTTGGCCGGATCCGTCCCGAGCCTCCGAATGGCGGTCTCCCACATCTGCTCCGGCGGGATGCCGAAGATCAGCGATGGGTCCACCTCGGTCGTGAGCCACGCTGATGCGGCGATCTCGGAATCGAGCTGCCCCGGACTCCACGCGGCGCAGCCGACGACCACGCGCGCGCGGCTGGACGGCGGCGATTGCAAGAGCTCGAGCGTCAACCGCCGCGACACCGACAGCAGCACGCCGGGACAAATCTCCCGCTGCTCCTCGTCAGGCCCGTGCGCCTCCGACATCAGCACCCACGTGCTCTGCGGATCGACCGGCCCCCCGACGAACAGCCGCAGATCGCGATCGACCCGGACTTTTGGATCGGTTTTTACCATCAGGTGCGCGGGCTCGTCCATCTGACGGTTCACGATCAATCCGAATGCCCCCTCTTCTGTGTAATCGCACAGGAGCACGACCGTGCGTGCAAAGTTCGGATCCGCCATTTGAGGCATTGAAAGCAAGAGCAAAGGAGCCGGACTATCCATACCTACCTGATGTGAATCTTTTGCAGGCCCTTGTCGTCTGCGTACTCGCGATTATCTTCACAGACGTACTCGAGCAAGGAATAGTTCGGCATGCGTCGGTACGCGATGGTGTACGTGTGCGGCTTCTCGAGCGTGACCGGGTCCTCGATGGTGATCTCGTTCCACAGCACGTCCGGTGACACGAGCCTCACGCGCTCCCGGATCCGCATTTGCGGCGAGTGCGGCATGTTCTGGAAACGCACGTTCTCCTTGATCCCGATCGTATCCACGACCAGCGTCTCACCCTCCCAGTGACCAACAGAGTGACCGTAGAAGCCCGGTTCCACCTCGTCGAACGACTTCTGGGGCTGGTCGAGGTGAATGCGACGCACCTGGGTGAACGCTTCCTCGATGATCGTGACCTGCCCCCGGCTCTGCAGGATCTCCATCGGGAACATCGCCCCCATCATCGTGGGCATACCGTCTGGCAGACAGTCGGTGTAGTTGTTGGCGAGCGGCTCACCCTTCGCGTCGGCGGACCTGACGGCCTGGATTCGGTCCTGCCACTCCTTTGCGTACTGCGGCTTCAGCTGGACCTGGGGCGCTGGGGGTGGAATCGTCTTATCGTCGGCGCGGGCCGTTCGTTGCCCCGTAATCGCGAACCCATGACGCTCCCAGGATCCGGTGATGTCCGGCACCTGGACAGACGGCTTGCTCTGCGCGCGGGCACCCACCTGCATCAACGCCAGCAGTGCGAGTGCGATCGTGCAGAACGTCCGAGCGATGTTGCGTGCGCTCATGATCGCCTCACTGCGTGTCGGGCGTGCGCCGGAAGCTGCCCGCAGCCGGCACCGGCAGCTCTCGTTTGGTTCCATCCGCGAGCATCACCTCGAGGCCGAGCCCGACCGGGTCTCCGTTCAATAGCGGGGCGACGATTGCAGTGACTTTGTCGCCGGCCTTGATCATGTTCGAGCGCCATCCCACACGCTGCATCATGTTGATGCTGGTCAACTCGATGCTGTAGTGCTTGACCGTCCCGTCCGCCTGCGGCATATCGACTTCGAGAAACCCGTGTGGATTCGTCCACTGAAACTTCGTCACCGTACCTCGGATTGTGAGCGTGCGCGTATGGTCGAACACCGCGAAGGAATGATGGGCCGCTGCGGGGACTATCGTCGTCATCAGCAGACCCAGCACAGTTCCTGCCCACATACCTGGTCGTGACGTCATGGTCACCTCCCGACGCGACGATCATACCTGACGGCACTCGGCTTTGGACTGTCGGCTTCAGGTGTTTGGCTTTGGGCGCCGCGCCTGGGCCCAGCGCACGTGTTCTTGGACCAGCGGCTCGGCGATTGACCGCTGATCCGCGCACATCGACTCCAGTGCGCCGATGGCGTCAGCGTCGCCGCTGTTTCCGATCGCCACGGCGAGGTTGCGGCGAAGTCCAATGAGCTTGGTCCTCGTCATCGCGCTTCCCTTCGTGAGCGTCTGGAGCTCGGCGTCGGAGACGCGCCACAGATCCACGAGACGAGGCAGGTCGAGTCCCCTTCTCGGCTGCCACGACTCCTGCGCCGATCGTGGCGCCGGCTGGTTGTACGGGCAGACCTCCTGACAGATATCACAGCCGTAGATGTGTGCGCCGATCGCATCGCGATACTCAGTTGGAATCGATGAGCGATGCTCAATCGTGAGGTACGAGAGACAACGGTTCGAATCGAGCACGCCAGGCTCGCGCAGGGCCCCCGTCGGGCACGCCTCGAGGCACCGCGTGCAGCTGCCGCACTGCTCGAGCCCTTCTGCGTCTGGCTCGAGCGCCAGCGTGCAGATGATCTCGCCCAGAAACAGCCACGAACCGACCTCAGCATTGATCAGGCACGTGTTCTTGCCGATCCACCCGAGGCCCGCGTACTGCGCATACACCCGCTCCTGAACCGGGCCGGTATCCACGTATGCGCGCGCGTCGAACGGCACGTCAGACTCGGCGTGCATCCAGTTCAGCAGGGCGTCGAGTCGCTTCTTGAGGACGTCGTGATAGTCGTCGCCCCACGCGTATCGGGAAATACACGCGACGTCGGGCGACAGCTCTTGCGAGTAAGGTCTGTCGGTGTTGTAGAGCGTGCCAGTGACGATCACGCTGCGCGCGCCTGGCACCACTTCGCGGACGTCCGATCGACGATCCGCGGTGCGCGCCATCCATGCCATCTCACCGGCGTACCCGCGCGCCAGCCACTCGCGGAGATACATGAGCTCCGAGAAACCCTCGACAGGAGCAATGCCGCACAGATCGAAACCCAGTGATGTTGCGTACGACTTGATGCTGGAAGAGCTCAACATCGCAAGGTCAAAGGGCAAACGTCAAAGGTCAATTGACCTTTGACCTATTTGGTGGCCACGTTTCGCTCTTCGGCTCGCGCGGCGCTCAGGGTGTTCTTGAGCCCGTAGTTCCCCTCGTGGCACTCGTACGGCATCAGCGGCTCCGCGGGATTGAGCGTCAGTGGCATCGTGAACGTCCACGGCTTCGTCCACGTTGTGGGATCGTCGAGCGTGACGGTCCATCGCAGCGCGGTCGCCGACATCGGCGTGAAGCGCTCGACCACCTTCAACCGCTCGGGATTCGCGTTGCGATAGACGCTGCGCCCCAAGAAGTTCGTCGTTTCGACCACAAGCGTGTCGCCGTCCCAGTGTCCGCGCGCGTCGCCCATGTCGAGATGGATGTCCTTGCCCGCGTGCGAAGACGGCGTGAGCGGGATGACTCGCGTCTCGTGGATCATCTCGTAGGTGATCGCCACATAGCCCGGACCCTGCACGATCTGCGAGGAGTTGCCGTAGATCGTCGGCATCCCTGACGTCGGGTACCCTCGCGTGATACATCGGTCGTACAGGCTGCGATCCGTCCAGGAGTCGGCCGGGCCACGAGTATTCCTTTTTCTGGCCTCGAGCGCCGCCTGCTGCTTCTGCTGCGCTTCAGCCGTGAGCGGCGGGATCTTGCCGTCCGGTGGATCGATCACCATCCACGCCTGTGAGCCGCTCTCGATCTGCTTGTACGCGACCTGCCACCAGTTGTCCGGCGCCTCGGTCGGTCCGAGGAACTGCTTGATGGTCCGATCTGCTGCCTCCCGCTTGATCGTGCGGAGCTCCTCGCCCTTCACGTCGCTGAGAGTGCGCCCCTCGAATTCCCTGGGACGCTCCAGTGGGGTGCCTGCCTCGGTCAGGTTGGTGTAGTTGCCCTGAATGTCGGGGTCGCCCCACGGCGTGCGTGACGCTCTATAGGCGTGTTGAGCGCTCGGATGTGCGACAAGCGCCGCAACCATTCCGAACCCAATGACCGTGAGTAGCCGTTTCAAAGTGGGACCCATACAGGGAACTTTACCGTAGGTCAAAGGGCAAAGGTCAAAGGCGGTAGTGCTTCAGTTTCGTTGGCCCCTCTGAGAGCGATTTCGTTGAACCGAATGAACTCCTTGCGCGACGAGCCGCCCAGCGCTTCCTCTCGATTGCCGCCGATCGATCCCGACGCGTCCGCGAGCTGCTCGATCAGTCGCTTCGTCGCGGGTCGGTTCGGAACCGAGTCGAGGAATCGCAGGTGTCGCGTTTCATGAACGCGATCAAGTGCACGCGGAATGCCGGCCACGATCGCGTCTTTCCACCTAGCCTTTGACCGTTGCCCTTTGCCTTTTGACCTACGTTCGGCTGACTAACTGCCTGACGACGTACGGCAGTATCCCACCATGTCTGAATGCGACGAGCTCCTCGGGTGTGTCGATTCGGACCGTCGCGCTGAATTCGCGGATCGAGCCGTCGGCGCTTTTCGCAACGACTCTCAGTTCGCCGCGAGGCTTGAGACCAGTCGCAATCCCGGCGAGCGTGAATTCCTCGGTGCCCGTGACCTTCAGAGAGGCAGCGGTGTCGCCTGTCTTGAACTGCAGCGGGAGCACACCCATGTTGACGAGGTTGCTGCGATGGATGCGCTCGAACGATTCGGCAATCACCGCCTTCACGCCGAGCAGCAATGTCCCCTTCGCGGCCCAGTCGCGGGATGATCCAGAGCCGTACTCCTTGCCGGCAATGACCATCAATGGCACGCCTGCCCGCTGGTATTTCACGGCCGCGTCGTAGATCGTCATCTGATCGCCGCTCGGCTGATAGCGCGTCCAGCCGCCCTCGGTGCCGGGCGCCATCTGATTGCGAAGCCGCACGTTGGCGAACGTGCCGCGCATCATCACTTCATGGTTGCCGCGCCGCGCGCCATAGGAATTGAAGTCGGCGGGCTTCACGCCCTTCTCGATCAGGTATTTGCCGGCCGGGCTGTCGACCTTGATCGCGCCCGCTGGAGAAATGTGATCGGTCGTCACACTGTCGCCGAGGAGTGCCAACACGCGCCCGCCGACAATGTCGGCTGGCGGCGTTGCTTTCATCGTCATCCCCTCGAGGAATGTCGGTTTGCGAACATACGTCGAGTTCTCATCCCACGCGAACACGCTGCCGTCGGGGACCGCAAGGCTCTGCCAGCGCGTATCGCCGCGGAAGACGTCGCCGTAACTCCGGCGGAACATGTCGGCGGTGACGGCGCGCAGCATCGCCTGTTGGACCTCTTGCTCGGAGGGCCAGATGTCCTTTAAATAGACCGGCGTGCCCGTCGGGTCGTGACCAAGTGGCTCTGTCGTGATATCCGTGGTAATCCACCCCGCGAGCGCATAGGCCACAACGAGAGGCGGCGAGGCCAGATAGTTTGCGCGCACGTCCTGCTGAATGCGACCCTCGAAGTTGCGGTTGCCGCTCAACACCGAGCAGACCACCAGATGCTTCTCACGAACGGTTGCCGCGATCTCCTCCGGGAGTGGTCCGCTGTTGCCGATGCACGTCGTGCAGCCGTAGCCGACGAGATTGAATCCGAGTTGATCCAGGTATGAGGTCAGACCGGCCGCGTTCAGGTATTCCGTGACGACCTTCGACCCAGGTGCGAGACTGCTCTTCACCCACGGCTTGCGTGTCAGCCCTTTCTCGACGGCCTTCTTCGCGACGAGACCGGCGCCGATCATCACGCTCGGATTCGACGTGTTGGTGCAGCTCGTGATCGCGGCAATGACGACGGCGCCGTGATCGAGCGTGTCGACGGCGGGATCCGCCACGGCCACCGCTGCGCGCGATGCCGTCGCGCCGCCACCCGAACCCTTCGACGGCATCTGCATCGAGGGCAGCGCCGACTGAAACGCGCCCTTCGCCTTCGAGAGCGAGACGCGATCCTGCGGACGCTTCGGTCCCGCGAGACTTGGCTCCACGCTCGACAGATCGAGGTCGATCACTTCCGAGTAGATCGCGTCAGGACTTCCGGGCGTTCGGAACAGACCTTGTGCCTTGGCGTACTGCTCGACGAGGGCGACTTGCGATTCCTCGCGACCGGTGAGACGCAGATACTCCAGCGTCATGTCGTCGATCGGGAAGATCGCCACCGTCGCGCCGTACTCGGGGCACATGTTGCCGAGCGTCGCGCGATCCGCGATCGTGAGCGCGCCCAAACCCTCGCCGAAGAACTCGACGAAGGACCCGACGACGCCGTGCTTCCGAAGAATCTCTGTGATGGTGAGCACGAGATCCGTAGCCGTCGTGCCCTTGGGCATCGCGCCGGTCAGGCGGAAGCCAAGGACCTGCGGGATCAGCATGGAGCTCGGCTGCCCCAGCATCGCGGCCTCGGCCTCGATTCCGCCGACGCCCCAACCCACGACTCCCAGCCCATTCACCATCGTCGTGTGCGAGTCGGTGCCCACGAGCGTGTCGGGATACGCCACGGTGACGCCGTCCGACGTCTGCGCGAACACGACGCGCGCCAGGTATTCGATGTTGACCTGATGGACGATGCCGGTGTCCGGAGGCACGACCTTGAAGTTGTTGAACGCACGCTGCCCCCATCGCAGGAAGGCATAGCGCTCGCGGTTGCGCGAGAACTCGAGCTCGGCATTGAGCGCAAAGGCGTCGGCACGGCCGAAGTAATCGACCTGGACCGAGTGGTCGATGACGAGCTCCACGGGCTGCAAGGGGTTGATGCGATCGGGATTTCCGCCGAGCGCGATCACCGCGTCGCGCATCGCGGCGAGATCGACGACACAGGGCACGCCGGTGAAATCCTGCAGCAGCACACGCGCCGGCATGAAGGAGATCTCTTTGCCGACCTTCGCCGTCGCGTCCCACTCGGCCACGGCGCGAATGTCGTCGGCTCTGACGAAGGCGTCGTCCTCGCGGCGCAGCAGATTCTCGAGCAGGATCTTCATCGAGTACGGCAGTCGCGAGACGCCGGGGAACGCTCGCTCGAGCGCGGGCAGGCTGTAGATCTGGACGGGCTGTCCGCCAATGCGGATCTCCGTGCGAGTGCCAAAGCTGTTCACACTGGCCATAAACTTCGATGATACTCCGCTAGAAGACGAGGAAGAAGCTGCCCGAGATCGACACGTGGCGCCGAAGTCCATCCTCGTCCAGGGCGATGCCGCCCGAGAGCAGATTGAGCCGCACATCAGCACGCGCGCCGGCGGCGCGAGTGAAACCACGCGGGCGCATGAAGAGCCAGTACTTGGCTCCGCCGCCAACGTAGTACACGCGTCCCTCCTCGACGACGGTCAGCCCTTCGTGGAGTTGACGGAGATACCCCGCACCCGCCGCCGCAAAGGGAACGACACCTGCGACGCGGAGCTGATCCAGCGACACGGTGAAGCCTCCTTCGATGTGATAGTGATCGAGCTGTTCCACCGCGGTCACGCCCGGCGCGCCCTCAACATCCGCAGAGATCCTCGTCTGTACCTCCGGATGGCCATACAACGCGTGCAACTCGAGACCGTAGCGGCGCGTCAGTGACACGCCGGCGCGCAAATCCAATACAGGCGCCGGCTCCAGACGCGACGAAGTGGTGAATACTCGGTACGACGTGCCCATGGCTGGACGCAGGTTCGCGTCAGCGGTTCCGAGTGCGCCGCCGCCCAACCATCCAACTCCGGCGGCGAGCTCGAGGCGATGTACCGGAGGCGCGCTCTGCGCGTCTGCGGTCGACGCGCAAAGAACAAGAGAGCCAGCGAGCACCGAACGACACCATCGCAGCCCGAATCTCATTTGGGGCGGACCGCAACGTCGAATTGATCGCTAGCTCCCCCGGATGGTGCAACAACGAGCCTGGGGTGGAACGTCACTTGGAAGTCGACGTCGATCCCAGTCGGAGAGAAGAAGCTGTCGATATCCGCATCGTCGAGCGGCTCCACGCGAATGACGTGTGCACCGGGATTGAGGCCCGCGATCTGGAACGTGCCCCCTTGGCCAATCGAGAAGCCTCCGATCATCGCGCCGCTCTTCGGATCGAACGCCACGACGTGAGCACCAATCACGCCGACGCCGCCGCGAACCACCCGTCCGCTGACGGCTCCGGTGTTGTCGCGAAACCCTCCGTCGGGATAGAGATCGGACACACCCGCGATGTCGTCCGGTTGGAGCGTGCGATCGGCCACGATGCCGCGGCCGAGCGAGATCGGGAACATCACGGCGCCCGATGCGAACACGCGACGTCCGCCTTCGGGGCGAATCTCCGTCTCACCCAGGGCCGAATGGCCAAGGCCGACAAAGTGTCCGATTTCGTGTGTCGCCACCGACCGCAAATCGAAGCGACCGGCTTCACCCGCGGCGGCCGTCGACCAGGGAAACACCGAGTTGAAGAACACGTCCGATTCGACGATCTCACCAGTCACGGTGTCGACGATGAACGTCGTCGCTCCGAGGACGCGGTCGAGATCGGGCTGCTCTTCGAATCCGAAGACCGACACGCCATCGTCGTCGAACGGAGCCGCCGAGACGAATCCGCCGAATTGAAAGGTGATGGAGGCCGTAGGTACGGCTTCCCACGTCTCGAATGCACGCTGCACTTCCGCCTGAAACTGTGTGGCCGTCACGCCCTCTGCGCCGCGATCGGCAGCGAACCATCGCGCGCGGGACGCGTTCCAGCGGAGTGGTTTCGATGTACCGCCGCCGGCGACTGTCAGGTGGAGGTAGGCGTGGGCCCCATCGGTCGGCAACAGGAGCAGACCCAGGAGGATCAGTGAGGTGATCCTGGACCTCAACGCTGACGCTCCACGATCTCGCGAACGCGCCGGGCGAACACCTCGATCTCGACCGGCCGCCTCGCCGGATCTCCGCGGACGACGCGTCCAGGCGCTTCGGCAACCATCAGGGGCGTCACGAGGCTCTGCCCGCTGCTGCTGGGACTCACGCGATACACACCCTGGCTGAGGCCGAACGGCATGGGAAGCGCTGGCGCGCGGCCAGCGAGAAACAGGATGACCTCCTCACCATCGGCAAATTCCGGTGCGCCGATCATGATGCGGCGATAGCGGCCAACCTGTCCGTTTGGTACACGGAAGTACACAGTCGACCCCGGATCCCCTTTGAGCGCGTCCACGACCGACACCGTGACGAGCGTTTCGATCGCACGCCGGTTTCCGGTGGTCTGCCCGCGAACACTCACAATGCGTCCGTGCACGACGAGATTAGAGGCCGCCACCATCTCGCTGAACTCGGCTGGAATGAGAACGGTGGCAAAGGCGTGAGGCGCCGCAGCGACCGTGAGCGCCCATGTCAAGGCCCAAGGCCCAAGGCCCAAGGCCCAACGCAGCACTCGTGCCTTGGTCGTCCTTTCCCGCCCTGAGTATTGCGCCTCACGTCGAGGGTTGGGCATTGAGCCTTTTGCATTGCGTTGAGCCTTGCGCATCGAGCATTGGGCATTGGGCATTGGCTAGTCCTTCATCGCACCGTGCGCGACCTCGAGCACGGCCTGAGCCGCGCGCGCGCTCGCGCCCGGCTCGCCAAGCTGCCGTCGCACGTGCTTGAGCGCGTCGCGAGTTCGTTCGTACAGCTCGCGATCGGTGAGAAACGCGATGGTCTCCGCCGCCGTGCGTTCGGCAGTGAAATCATCCTGAATCAACTCGGGGACGATCCGGCTTCCGGCGACGAGATTCGGCATGGCGTACATGTCGACGTGGACGAACGGCTTGCCGAGCCGATACGTCAACGGAGACACTCGATAGACGACCACCATCGGTTTCTCGTGCAGCGTGCACTGAATCGTGGCGGTTCCCGACGCCGTGATCACCACATCAGACGATGCCAGCACATCGTCGGCTCGTTCACGAACCAACACGACGCCCGTCTCTGCATCCTCGTCGACGAACGGTGCAAAGAGGCTGTCAGGCATGTTCGGGGCGCAGGCCACGACAAACTGCACATCCGGCACGCGGGCACGAATCAACGACAAGGCCTCCGTCATCACGGGGACGGTCCGCTCCAACTCGTTCCGGCGACTGCCGGGCAGCAGCGCAACGGTCGGCGCGTCGGGCACGAGTCCGCGGTCATTCAGGAATGTGGCTCGCGATTCACCGGCCTGTGCGAGATCGACCAGCGGATGACCGACGAACTGGGCCTCGACGCCAGCCTGCCGATACAACGCCTCCTCGAACGGAAAGATCACGAGCACGCGATCGACATGCGTCTTCATGGTCTCCATCCGTCCAGGACGCCACGCCCAGAGCTGCGGGCTGACGTAGTACACGATCGGGATCCCGAGGCGCCGCAGCGCCGCCATCAGCTTGAAATTGAAATCCGGGAAATCAATGGCGACGAAGACATGGGGCCGCAGCTCGCGCGCGGCGTCGACAAGACGGCGCAACATCGCAAATGAGCGCGGCACGACGCGGACGGCCTCGGTCAAACCGGTCACCGAGAATCCGCCGAAGTCGCCGATGAGTTGTCCGCCCGCGGCTTGGAGTCGCTGCCCGCCGAAGCCAAAGATCTCGGCGTCCGGCTGACGCGCCTGCAATTCAGCGGTGAGCGCACCGGCGTAGAGATCGCCTGACGCCTCGCCGCACGAGATCATGATCCTCATTGACGGAGCGAAGGGCTACGGCCTGGATGAAACGGTCGACCCGACCGCGCGCCGTGGCTCCTTCTTGAGCGTGGCGGACATGAGATCGAGCTGGTCTATCGGAATGACGTCGAATTCGGTGAAGCCAACCGAGCGCAATTGAGAGACAAACGCCCGTGCATTGCCCACGAGCACGATGGACAGGCGATCCGGCTTGATGTATTGACGCGCGACGCGCTGAATGTCGTCAGGGGTTATGGCGAGCACTCGCTCACGAAACGTGGCGATCTCCTCGACGGGCAGCTCGTAGAACAGCGCGTTCATGACCACGGTGGCAATCTCATTCGGCGTCTCGACGGTGAGCGGAAAGCTTCCGGCGAGGTAGGCCTGGGCATCGGACAGCTCGCGCTCGAACACGCGCTGGCGCTGCAGCTTCGAGAACTCTTCCACCGCGAGCCGCAGGGCCTCGCCGGTCGTCTCGGTGCGCGTATTCGTCTTGGCCACGAAGTCTCCGGCCTGCTTCATGGCCTGCGTGTCCGCCTCGGCACCGTAAGTCAGGCCGCGTTCCGATCGCAGCACGCGATGCAGTCTATTGGCCCCTTCCCCGCCGAGAATCTTCACCGTCAAATCCCACGCGAGATAGTCCGGATGCTTGCGTGGAATCGCCAGCTGACCGACTCGAATCTCCGTCTGCACAGCGTCCGGCTTGTCGACGATGACGAGCCGGCGCGTCGGTGTCGGCGGATCGATGGGCTTCGACGCCGGAACCTCTGCACGGGACCATTTGCCGAACACGCGCTCCGCTTGCGCGAACGCTTCCTCGCTCGTGACGTCGCCAACGATGGCGAGCAGCATGTTGTTCGGAACGAAGTACTGCCGGTGG
>Ga0114129_10004371_pt1 | contig 19940 bp, 17 predicted proteins | sample RhiMetdeltSRZDD1_FD_80071 | JGI IMG/M metagenome (GOLD analysis project Ga0114129, IMG submission 80071) | Populus rhizosphere microbial communities from Tennessee, USA - Rhizosphere MetaG P. deltoides SRZDD1 (version 2) (version 2) | ecosystem: Host-associated > Plants > Roots > Rhizosphere >... | reverse complement strand
GACCAGCGCGTAGTGAATGGTGTCGCCGTCGACCTCAAAGGCGACGCCGGAACGGTTGATCGAGGGCGGCACCACCTTGATGCCCAGCCGCTCGGCCTCGGCGCGGAATTCGGCGAGCTTGTCGGTATTGTTCATGTCGAGCGTCATCGACGCGGCCAGGAACTCGACCGGATAGTTCGCCTTCATGTAGGCGGTCTGGTAGGCGACCAGCGCATAGGCAGCAGCGTGGCTCTTGTTGAAGCCGTAGTCCGCGAACCGCGCCAGCAATTCGAAGATGTTCACGGCCTGCGGACGGTCGACGCCGCGCTCGACCGCGCCGGAGACGAAGCGCTCGCGCTGCGCCTCCATCTCCTTGCGGATCTTCTTGCCCATCGCTCGCCGCAACTGGTCGGCCTCTCCCAGAGAATAGCCGGAGAGCAGCTGCGCGATCTGCATCACCTGTTCCTGGTAGATGATCACGCCGTAGGTCTCGCGCAGAATCGGCTCGAGCTTGGGATGGATGAAATCGGGCGTCTCCATCCGATGCTTGCGTGCGCAATAGGTCGGGATGTTCGCCATCGGGCCGGGTCGGTAGAGCGCGACCAGCGCGATGATGTCCTCGAAGCGGTCAGGACGCATGTCAAGCAAGGCGCGCCGCATGCCCTGACTTTCCAGTTGGAAGATGCCGACCGCCTCGGCCCCAGCCAGGAGCGCGTAGGTCTTGTCGTCGTCTAGCGGGATCGCCGAAAGATCGATCTCGACCCCGCGACGGCGCACGAGCCCCACGGCCGTCTCCAGCACGGTGAGCGTCTTGAGCCCGAGGAAGTCGAACTTCACCAGGCCCGCCGGCTCGACCCATTTCATGTTGAACTGGGTCACCGGCATCATTGATTTCGGATCGCGATAGAGCGGCACGAGCTCGGTCAGCGGCCGGTCGCCGATCACGATGCCGGCGGCGTGGGTGGAGGCGTGGCGGTGCAGCCCTTCGAGCTTCTGCGCGATGTCGAAGGCGCGCCTGACCACCGGATCGCTGTCGCGGGCGGCCTGCAGGCGCGGCTCGTCGTCGATGGCGCGGCCGAGCGTCACCGGATTGAGCGCGTTCTGCGGCACCAGCTTGCAGAGCTTGTCGACCTGCCCATACGGCATCTGCAGCACGCGGCCGACGTCGCGCAGCACGCCGCGCGCCTGCAGCGTGCCGAAGGTGATGATCTGCGCGACCTGGTCGCGGCCGTATTTCTCCTGCACGTAGCGGATGACCTCGTCGCGCCGGTCCTGGCAGAAGTCGATGTCGAAGTCGGGCATCGACACGCGCTCGAGGTTGAGGAAGCGCTCGAACAGGAGCCCGAAACGGATCGGATCGAGATCGGTGATGGTGAGCGCATAGGCCACCAGCGAGCCGGCACCTGAGCCGCGGCCCGGACCGACCGGAATGCCCTGCGCCTTCGCCCACTGGATGAAGTCGGCGACGATCAGGAAGTAGCCGGGATATTTGGTGGCTTCGATGACGTTGAGCTCGAGCGCGAGCCGGGCGCGGTAGTCCTCGACAGTCTGGCCGGGGGCAACGCCATGCACGGCGATGCGGCGCTCGAGCCCGGCTTCCGCCTGCCGGCGCAGCTCGGCGGCCTCGTCCACCGGCGTGCCGCGCTCGCCGATGGAGAAGCGCGGCAGGATCGGCGCCAATATGACCGGCCGGTAGGCGCAACGCTGCGCGATCTCCACCGTGGAGGCGAACGCCTCCGGCAGATCGGTGAACAGTGCGGTCATCTCGGCGCGGGTCTTGAACCAGTGCTCGGGGGTGAGCTGACGGCGCTCGCCGTCGGCCACGAGACGGCCCTCGGCGATGCAGATCAGCGCGTCATGGGCTTCGTAGTCCTCGCGCGTCGCGAAAAACGGCTCGTTCGTGGCAACGAGCGGAAGGCCGCGCGCATAGGCGAGCGCGATCAGCGCGGCCTCGGCCGCGCGCTCGCTCTCCAACCCGTGGCGCTGCAGCTCGACATAGAGCCGGTCGCCGAAGAGCTGCATGAGCGCGTCACAGCGGGCGGCGGCGAGGCTCCCCTGCCCGGCGGCGATCGCGGTGTCGAGCGGGCCGCCCGGGCCGCCGCTGAGGGCAATGAGGCCGCCGGTCGCGCCGTCGAGCCAGGCGAGCTTGGCGTGCGGCGGCTCGTTCGGCGGCGTCTCCAGAAAGGCACGCGAGTTGAGCCGCATCAGGCTGCGGTAGCCGTCCTCGTTCGCGGCCAGGAGCACGATGCGCGGCCGCTGCAGCGGCTGGCCGTTTTGGCGCGGACCGGCCTCTTGATCGGCGAAGTCGACCGCGAGCGTGCAGCCGATGATCGGCTGCACGCCGGCCGCGGCCATCTTCTCGGAGAATTCGAGCGCACCGAACATGTTGTCGGTGTCGGTCAGTGCGAGCGCGGGTTGCCGGTCCGCCTTGGCGAGTTCGGCGAGCCGGCCGATCGGCAGCGCGCCTTCGAGCAGCGAATAGGAGGAATGGACGTGCAGGTGCACGAACGCAGGATCGGCCATCAAGTCCTCGCGAATCTCGGGTCAGATCGTGCGGATCAACGCCGCCCAAGTCCACCGCGATGGTTCGCTGCGAAGCGCCATCCCGCGTTATCCCCAGCGCGGATCTAAAGGGTCGCAAAAACCTGCGCCCAGATCGCGATCATGCCGATGAATAGCGCCAGCGACGTCAGTGCGGCGGCTTCTTCAATGACGGCCCGGAACATGGTGGCTCTCCCCTCTCGAACGAAAGAAGAACATTGTTCCTTTTCTGTTCCGCCGTCAATGGATTTCTGCGGTCGGCCCGGGGCAGGCGGTTAACGGTTTATTACCTGGCGAAAAAAGCGCCCGTCCAGGGCTTAGGACATCTCCACCACCTGCCCGTCCCGTAGCGTGACCCGGCGGTCCATGCGGCCGGCGATGTCCATGTTGTGGGTCGCCACCACCACCGTGAGGCCGGAGGCCGCCACAAGCTGCGCCAGCGCCGAGAACACGTGATCGGCGGTGCGCGGATCGAGATTGCCCGTCGGCTCGTCGGCAAGGAGGATGCGCGGGGCATTGGCGACCGCCCGCGCGATCGCGACCCGCTGCTGCTCACCGCCGGACAGCTCCGCGGGCCGGTGGGTCAGCCGGTCCTTGAGGCCGAGATAACCGAGGAGCTCGGCCGCCCGGCTGGACGCTTCCTTGCGCGAGAGGCCGCGGATCATCTGCGGCAGGATGACGTTCTCAAGCGCCGAGAATTCCGGCAGCAGGTGGTGGAACTGGTAGACGAAGCCGATCTCGGTGCGGCGGATCAGGGTGCGCTGTGCATCCGAGAGGCGCGAGGTCGCCGCCTGATCGATGTAGACTTCGCCCGCATCGGGATGCTCCAGCAGGCCGGCAATGTGCAGGAGCGTCGACTTGCCGGTGCCGGAAGGCGCGACCAGAGCCACCGATTGGCCCGGCCACACCGCGAATTCCGCTCCCTTGAGAATGTCGAGGACCGCATCGCCCTGCCGATAGTGCCGGTCGATGCCATGCAGGAAGAGGATGGGCGCGTCCTCGTCTGCTTTGGCCGCGTCACTCATAACGCAGCGCCTCGACCGGATCGAGCCGCGCCGCCCGCCACGACGGATAGAGCGTGGCGGCAAGCGAGAGCGTGAGCGCCATCACCACGACGGCCGTCGTCTCACGGAGATCCATGTCGGCCGGCAGCTTGGAGAGGAAATACAGCTCAGGCGAGAACAGCTCGGTATTGGTCAGCCATGACAGGAATTGCCGAATCGACTCGATGTTGAGGCAGACGAGCGTGCCGAGCAGGAAGCCGACCAGCGTGCCGACGACGCCGATGGAGGCGCCGGTGATCAGGAAGATGCGCAGGATCGAGCCCTGCGGCGCGCCCATGGTGCGCAGGATCGCGATATCGGAGCCTTTGTCCTTCACCAGCATGATCAGGCCGGAGACGATGTTGAGCGCCGCCACCAGCACGATCAGCGTCAGGATCAGGAACATCACGTTGCGCTCGACCTGCAGCGCATTGAAGAACGTGGCGTTGCGCTGGCGCCAGTCGATCATGAAGATCGGCCGGCCGGCGGCTTCGGCGACGAGCCTGCGGTAGCGCTCGATCTTGTCGGGGTCGTCGACATAGACCTCGATGGCGGTGACGTCGCCGGAGCGGTTGAAATAGGCCTGTGCTTCGGTAAGCGGCATGAACACGAAAGAAGCGTCGAATTCCGACATGCCGACTTCGAACACTGCGGCGACCTTGTAGGGCTTGATCCGAGGCGTAATGCCCATCGGCGTCACTGCGCCGCGCGGCGCCACCAGCGTCACGCTGTCGCCGGAGCGCAGCGACAATTGATCGGCAAGCCGCCGCCCGATCGCCACGCCCTGTCCCTCGTCAAAACCTTCGAGCGTTCCTTGCTTGACCTTGTTGGCGATCGAAGGGAGCTTGCCGACGTCGGCGCCGCGCATGCCGCGCACCAGCACGCCCCCCGAGCTGAAAGGCGAAGAGGCGAGTGCCTGCCCTTCCACGACCGGCGCAGCAAGCTTGACGCCCGGCACTTTGGAAATGCGCTCCGCCACCTGTTCCCAATCGGTGAGCGGAGATTCCAGCGGCTGTACCAGGAGGTGCCCGTTGAGACCGAGGATCTTGTCGAGCAGCTCCTTGCGGAAGCCATTCATCACCGCCATGACGATGATCAGTGTCGCCACGCCGAGCATGATGCCCAGGAACGAGAAGCCGGCGATGACCGAAATGAATCCTTCCTTGCGGCGCGCGCGCAGATAGCGCAGCGACAGCATCCATTCGTACGCGGAGAAGGGACGGGTCCCGGTCGGCTCGGCCATGAAACTTCTGTTCCCCAACCCTGCTTTTCACATGATTCTGGCCGTTTCAGGCCATTGGCGGCATGCCGGACCCGCGGCGGCGCACAGTTTATTGGGTAAGGCGCTCAAGGGCGTCGGCCGGCGTCATCAGGTCGCGGCCGCCGTCGGCCCGGCGCTTCACCTCGACCTTGCCCTCGGCCAGGCCCTTAGGCCCGATCAGCACCTGCCAGGGAATGCCGATGAGGTCGGCGGTGGCGAATTTCGCCCCCGGCCGTTGGTCCAGGTCGTCATAAAGCACGTCGACCCCCTTGGCGGAGAGCGCGCGATAGAGCTGTTCGCAGGCGCCATCAGTGTCGGCCGCGCCTTGCTTCAGGTTGAGGATCACGACCTTGAACGGCGCCACCGACTCCGGCCACTTGATGCCGGCCTCGTCGTGCGAGGCTTCGATGATGGCGCCGACCAGCCGGGAAACGCCGACGCCGTAGGAGCCGCCGTGAACCGGCCGCTCAGCTCCGTCCGGACCGGCGACGAGCGCCTTCATCGGCTTCGAATACTTGGTGCCGAAATAGAAAATCTGTCCAACCTCGATGCCGCGGGTATGGACGCGCTTCGGCTCAGGAACCTCGCGCTCGAATCGGGCGGGGTCGTGCACGTCCTCGGTCGCGGCATACAGGCTCGTCCATTGGCGAACGATGGGCGTAAGGTCGCCGTCGTAATCGACGTCTTCGCCGGGTACCGGCAGATCGAGGACGTCCTTGTTGCAGAACACCCCCGACTCGCCGGTCTCCGCCAGGATGATGAATTCATGCGACAGGTCGCCGCCGATCGGCCCGGTCTCCGCCCGCATCGGGATGGCCTTGAGTCCCATGCGCGCAAAGGTTCGCAGATAGGCGACGAACATCCGATTGTAGGAAAGCCGCGCGGCGGCCTCGTCGATGTCGAACGAATAAGCGTCCTTCATCAGGAATTCACGCCCGCGCATGACACCGAACCGCGGCCGCTGCTCGTCGCGGAATTTCCATTGAATGTGATAGAGGATCTTCGGCAGATCGCGGTACGAGCGGACATAGGCGCGAAAGATTTCCGTGATCATGTCCTCATTGGTCGGACCGTAGAGCATTTCACGCTCGTGCCGGTCCTTGATGCGCAACATTTCCGGACCATAGGCGTCGTAGCGTTCGCTCTCGCGCCAAAGATCGGCAAGTTGCAAAGTAGGCATCAGCAGTTCGATGGCACCGGCGCGGTCCTGCTCCTCGCGTACGATCTGCTCGATCTTCTTGAGCACGCGAAAGCCAAGCGGCAGCCAGGCATAGATGCCGGCGGCCTCCTGCCGCAGCATCCCGGCACGCAGCATCAGCCGATGGGAGACGATTTCCGCCTCTTTCGGGGTCTCGCGCAGGATCGGCAGGAAGTAGCGGGACAATCGCATGGAGGGCATACGGAATCGGGGCTTGGCTGGGCGAGTGAAACCGGATCGCCCGACGAAAGACAAGACCTATCAAAGCTTTCCGACCAGATTTTCGGGCAAATTCGGAAGCCCGCGGAACTTTGCTGGCCATGCCTGCCGGCAATAGAACGCGTGACAAGAGCGGGCTCGATAGCCTACGGTAATAGCTTGTCGGGGTACTGGCGACCGCGTCGCCTCCTCTGACATCCGGGCCAAGTCTTGGGAGGACAAGCCTGCAGGCGCGTAAAGCCACAGCCGCCATGGGTCGAGTTGAGTAAGGCGGAGATGACAGGCTGAACATCAATGCGAGCAGGGCTGCGGCCCTGCTCAATTTTTTTGACACTCAGGGCATCACGCCGAGCAGGCGGGCGAGATCGTCGAGAGTGACCAGCCGATACGTGTAGGCGACGAAGCAGAACGCAAACAACACGGTCGCGGCGACCGTCGTCCAGAGGAGCTTCCGCCACAATTTCGGGATGGCAGGCGCCCCCGGATCGCTCCCGGGGACTATCGCCCCGCTCTCCTGCTGGCTGCGCACTCCCCACGGCAACACCGCAAACAGCACCACCCACCAGATGATGAAATAGATCGCAATCGCGGTCGTTATCGACACGGTTTGGTTACCTAAGCACCGGGAAGGCAGACGATTAAGGTAAAGAACAATTCCAATATGCGCATGCGTATCGCGAACGGCACTGCGATGTTACACACGTTGTGACAGTGAAGGAGTCAACCATGAGCTTGCGTGTGTTCGCGTTACGGTGCGTTATGGCGCTCGGCGCTGCCGGCTTCGCCCTCGGCCTCTCTCCCGCCCACGCCCAGTACGGGCAGGTGCCTTGCGGTTACGGGCTTTATGGCGGCTATCACTGCGCGGGCGCGGCATTTCCGCAGCAGTACTACCAGTCGTGCTCGTCCTGCTGTAATAGCTGCGCAAACCGCGGCTTTTTCGCTCAGGTGTATCAGTCACCGTGCGGCTACGCTCAGTCGCCGTGCGCGCCGGCCTACTATCAGCAGCCGGCGTACTATCAGCCGCAACCGTATTACCAGCCGCCGGTCTATCAGCCGCCTGTCTACCAGCCGCAGCCGATGTACTATCAGGACGACGTCGTCGTGCGGCCGCGATGGTATCCGCGCCGGTACGCCCCCGCCTATCGGGTCGCGCACCCGCAGTTCCGGCGTTACCACCGTCCGCAATGCGCCCATATCAACGGCCGCTGGGTGTGCCGCTCGAACGGATAACCCCCCAACCCCCCGTCCCGTTTGACGGCACGCGGAATTTCGGCAGTTGATTGCGGCTCGTGGGTTCATCCTCGAGCCGCTCCTTTTTTTCTCACGCCTGCTCGATCTCGATCAGCGTGCCGCAAAAATCCTTCGGGTGCAGAAATAATACCGGCTTGCCATGAGCGCCGCGCTTGGGCTCGCCGTCGCCGAGCACCCGCGCGCCCTTGCGCTTGAGATGATCTCGCGCCGCCACGATATCCGCGACCTCATAGCAGATATGGTGGACACCGCCGTCGGGGCTGCGCTCGAGGAAATTGGCGATCGGTGAGGCGTCTCCGAGCGGCGCTATCAGCTCGATCTTGGTATTCGGCAGCGTGACGAACACGGTGGTGACGCCGTGCTCGGGCTGCGGCACCGGCTCAGACACTTCCGCGCCCAGCATGTCACGATAGACGCTGGCTGCCTTGGCGAGATCGCGCACGGCGATCGCCACATGGTTGAGCCGCCCGATCATGAGCGATGTCCTTTCGCCGGATTGGATGCCGGCCGTTATACCGTCAGCACATGAACGTGGCACACCGGCTTTTTCTTCCACGCCACAGCGATGGCCGCGCGCACCGCGCGCCGTGCCGCCTCGGCAACGGCATCAGGATCGCGCCGGCGCGCGCGCGGCATGGAGTCGAGCGCTTCCATCAAGGCATCGTACGCGATGCGGGCCATCAGATTTCCATCTGCGTCGGCCTCGGGAATTCCAATCAGCTCGATTTCCGGATCGTCGGCAAGCTCGCCTCTGTCGGTGATTGCGAGGGCGATCGAGGCAATGCCGACAAATCCAAGCCGGCGCCGGTCGGCAACAGTCCGCTCCTCGGCCCCGACCAGTAGCCCGCCGTCCTTGTAGAGCCGGCCGGCAGGCACCTCGTCGATGATGCCGGGTGGGCCGGGCGCAAGACGCACAAGATCGCCGTCGCGGCAGAGGATAACCTTCCCCACACCGGCACGGCGGGCCAACTCCCCGTGCTCCGCCATGTGCAGCGGTTCGCCATGAACGGGGATCACGATCTGCGGCCGCACCCAGCCGAGCATATCCGCGAGTTCGGCGCGGCGCGGATGCCCTGACACGTGCACGAGGTGTGTACGGTCGGTAATAACTTCGACCCCTTGCGAGACCAGGCCGTTGATCACCCGCATGACAGCTTTTTCGTTGCCGGGGATCGCGCGCGCCGAGAAAATCACCATGTCGCCGTGCGAGAACGCGACCTCCGGATGGTCGCCCTCGGCGATGCGCGCCAGCGCGGCGCGCGGCTCGCCCTGGCTGCCGGTGCAGAGCGCGACGACCTTGTCGGGCGGCAGATGCCCATAGACCTCGACCGACCGGAAATCGCGGATGCCCTCGAGATAGCCGGTTTCGCGCGCCACCTGGGCGATGCGTTCCATGGCGCGGCCGACCAGCACGACTTCGCGGTCGCAGACTGCGGCCGCTTCCGCCACCGCGCGCAGCCGCGCCACGTTGGACGCGAAGGTCGTCACCCCGACGCGTCCGCGTGCGGTCTTGATCAACTCCGCGAGCGATTTCGCCACGTCGGTTTCGGAAGGAGAGCGGCCTTCGCGGACGGCGTTGGTGGAATCCCCGATCAGGGCAAGGCATCCCTCGTTGCCCAGAGCCCGCAGCTTCCTCTCATCGGTCGGAGGACCGATGACCGGGGTCGGATCGATCTTCCAGTCGCCGGTGTGAAGCACGGTCCCGTGCCGCGTCCGGATGATGAGCCCGTTCGATTCCGGGATCGAATGAGCCATGGAGACGAGCTCAATGTCGAATGGGCCGAGCGTGAAGCGGCCATCGAGCGGTACGACGTTGATCGGAACTTCGGCCGCGCCGGGCTCGCCCAGCCGCTTTGCGTCGAGCAGCGCAGCCGTAAACGGGGTGCCGTAAACCGGCACCCGAAGCCGCGGCCATAGATCGATCAACGCTCCGAAATGGTCCTCGTGCGCATGGGTGAGCACGATGCCGAGCAGATTCCTGCGCTCCTCGACCAGAAAGCGGACGTCGGGAAAGATGAGGTCGATGCCGGGCAGTTCATCGCCCGCAAACGACACGCCGAGATCGACTGCGATCCACTGCCGGCGCGGCTCGTGACCGAGTCCGTAGATCGCGAGATTCATGCCGATCTCGCCGACGCCCCCCAGCGGAGCGAAGACGAGTTCGTCTTCGGAGCCAGCCATCACTTCTTACCGCGGGGTCGGGCGCGCCCGGAACCCGATAGTTCCACGACGTCGCCGGCGGCAATGGTCTCGCGGCCGCCTTCGGGCAGAGCCAGCACGAGGCGGCCGGCATCGTCGATGGCCTCGAAGCAGCCGGCAACCTCGCGGTCGGCAAGGCGCACGCGCATGGGCTCTCCGAGACCGGAGGCGCGAGCCAGCCAGTCGGCGCGGATGGTGGAGAAGTGCTCACCCCGGTTCCACTGCGCGAGACGCCCCAGCATTTTCACCGACAGCGCTGCGAACAGCGTCGCGGATGTAATCTTGGCGCCGGCGGCGGCGAGATCGGTCGCGGGGAAGTCGGTGTCCTTGGGATGGCTGGTGCAGTTGATGCCAATGCCGACGGCGACGGAGCCTTCCTCCTTTCCCTCCCCTTCGATCAGGATACCGGCGAACTTCGCACCGTTGAGCAGGAGGTCGTTCGGCCACTTGATTGCAAGCTGCGATTTCAGCTGCGGCGCAACCTCCGTGATCGCATCGTGGCTGGCAAGCGTCGCCACGAACGAGAGTTCCGGCCAATGCTCGAGCGGCGCCGGGTCGGTCAGCAGCAGGCTGGCGTAGAGATTTCCCGGCTCCGAAGTCCAGGTGCGGCCGCGCCGGCCGCGGCCCGCGCTTTGCCGGTCGGCGGTGATCCACAGCGGTCCGCGCTCGCCCTGGCCGGCGAGCGCGAGCGCTTCCGAATTGGTGGACGTGAGCAGTTCGTGCGAAATGAGCCGCACACCCGCCGCGGACGCCCTGGGATCGAGCTTCATCGTCAGAACAACGATCTCGCGGCTGCCGTCGCCGCTTCGACCAGCGGACCGGGATAGACGAAGAACAACAGGTTGAAGAGACCGGTGACGCCGAGCACCGTGCGGAGCTCATAGGGCATCGGCTCGAACCCTTTCTTCGGTTCGTCGAAATACATGATCTTCACGATGGCGAGATAGTAGTACGCCCCCACGACGCTCGCGAGCACGCCGATCACTGCAAGCGTAAACATCCCGGCCTTGATGGCGGCGAGGAAGACGTAAAACTTGGCAAAGAAGCCGGCCAGCGGCGGAATGCCGGCGAGCGAAAACAACAGCATCGCCAGGAAGAACGCCATGGTCGGATTGGTGCGAGCGAGCCCGGACAGATCGCCGATCTCCTCGACGAACCGGCCGTCGCGCCGCATCGACAGGATGCACGCGAAGGTGCCGAGCGTCATGGCGACGTAGATTGTCATGTAGACCAGCACCCCCTGCACGCCTTCCGCCGTGCCGGCGGCAAGCCCGACCAGGGCGAAGCCCATGTGACCAATGGACGAATAGGCCATCAGCCGCTTGATGTTGCGCTGGCCGATGGCCGCGAAGGCGCCGAGCACCATCGAGGCGATGGCGACGAAGACCACGATCTGCTGCCACTGCGGGGCGATCTCCGGAAACGCCGTGATGGTCGTGCGCACGAACATGGCGATGCCGGCGACCTTGGGGGCGGCCGCGAAGAATGCGGTGATCGGCGTTGGCGCGCCTTCATAGACGTCGGGCGTCCACATGTGGAACGGCACCGCCGAAACCTTGAAGCAGAAACCGGCGAACAGGAATACGAGCCCGAACACGAGCCCGATGCCGCCCTGGCTGGCGGCCTTGGCGATGCCCGCAAAGCTGACCGTGCCCGTGAACCCGTAGACCAGCGAGGCGCCGTAGAGGAGCATGCCCGACGACAGCGCCCCGAGAACGAAATACTTCAGTCCCGCTTCGGTCGAACGAATGGAGTCGCGGTTGATCGCCGCGACCACGTAGAGCGCGAGGCTCATCAGCTCGAGACCGAGATAGAGCGCAATCAGGTCGGCCGCCGAGATCAGCATCAGCATGCCGGTGGAGGACAACAGGATCAGGATCGGGTATTCGAACTTCTGCTGCTTCTCGACGGCGAGATAATCGAACGACATCAGGATCGTCGCCGCCGAGCCCGTCAGCGCGAGGAGCTTGAGGAAGCGCGCGAACGGATCGACTACGAAACTGCCGCCGTAGGCCTCCGGCCGGGCGTCAGGAAGCCAGGCGACGATCAGTCCAGCGGCCACGAGAAGCAGGATCGCCAGCCAGTTGACCGCCGGCACCGAGCGCTCGCCGCGGAAGGCGCCGAGCATCAACAGCGCCATGGCGCCGACCGCGAGCACGACCTCCGGCAGGACCGGCACCAGATCGGCAAGCTCGAAGGTCTCGTTCATCGTCGATCCCCGCGACGGCTGTTCAATGCGCCAACATGGCGGCGGTGCGGGCCGCGCCGAGGGCCTGGTGATAGTTCTCGAGGAGCTGGTTCACCGCCACCGCGGACAGATCGAGCACCGGCTTCGGAAAGAACCCGAAGGCAATGGTCAGGGCGGCAAGCGGGCCGAGCGTGATGACTTCGCGGTAATCGAGGTCCTTGATGGCGGCCAGCGACGGCTTCCGCAGCGCTCCAAACACCACCTTGCGGTAAAGCCACAGCGCGTAGGCAGCGGAGAGGATCGTGCCGATGGTTGCCAGCGTCGCCACCAGGATGTGCACCCTGAAGGTGCCGATCAGGGTCAGGAACTCGCCGATAAAGCCCGAGGTGCCCGGCAACGCCACGTTAGCGAGCGTGAATACCATGAAGGCAGCGGCATAGAGCGGCATCCGGTTGACGAGACCGCCGTAGGCCGCGATCTCGCGCGTATGCATGCGGTCGTAGACGACGCCGACGCTGAGAAACAGCGCGCCCGACACGATGCCGTGGGAGATCATCTGGAAAATGCCGCCGGCCACGCCCTGCGTGGTGGCCGCGAAGATGCCCATGGTGACGAAACCCATGTGAGCGACGGAAGAATAGGCGATCAGCTTCTTCATATCCTCCTGCACCAGCGCCACCAGCGAGGTGTAGACGATGGCGATGACCGAGAGTGCGAACACGAGCGGGGCGAACTCCTGCGAGGCGAGCGGGAACATCGGCAGTGAAAAGCGCAGGAAGCCGTAGCCACCCATTTTCAGGAGGATGGCGGCGAGGATCACCGAGCCGGCGGTCGGCGCCTCCACGTGCGCGTCCGGCAGCCACGTGTGCACTGGCCACATCGGCAGCTTGACCGCAAAGGAGGCGAAGAAGGCAAGCCACGCCCAGGTCTGCAGGCTATGCGGGAAGTTGTGCTTGAGCAGCGTCGGAATGTCGGTGGTGCCGGCCTCCCAGTATATCGCCATGATGGCGAGCAGCATCAGCACCGAGCCGAGCAGGGTGTAGAGAAAGAACTTGAAGCTCGCGTAGACCCGCCGCGGGCCGCCCCAGACGCCGATGATGAGGAACATCGGAATGAGGCCGCCCTCGAAGAACAGATAGAACAGCACCAGATCGAGCGAGGTAAAGGTACCCACCATCAGGGTCTCGAGCACCAGGAAGGCGATCATGTATTCCTTGACGCGACGCTGGATGGCGCCCCAGCTCGCGATGATGCAGAGCGGCATCAAGCCGGTGGTCAGAATCACGAACGGCAGCGAAATGCCGTCGACGCCCATGTGGTAATTGATCGCGCCAGCGAGCCAGGGCCGTTTCTCCACGAACTGGAATTCGGCCGTGCCCGGATCGAACCGCCAGACCAGAAGAAGCGAGACCGCGAACGTGATCAGCGTCGTCCAGAGCGCGACCCAGCGGGCGTTGCGCTGCTCCGCCTCCTCCTCCCGGTGCATCGCCATGATGAACAGCGCGCCCGCGAGCGGCAGGAACGTCGTGACGGACAGGATCGGCCAGCTCATCATCAGCCGTGCCCCGTCGCGAACATGAACCAGGTGATCAGCGCCGCGACGCCGATCAGCATGGCGAAGGCGTAGTGGTAGAGGTAGCCGGTCTGCAGCCGCACCACATTGCGGGTAACGTCGAGCACGCGCGCGGATATCCCGTCCGGCCCGAAGCCGTCGATCAGCCACCCGTCGCCACCCTTCCAGAGCAGGCGGCCGAGCCAGATCGTCGGGCGCACGAACACGATGTCGTAGAGCTCGTCGAAATACCACTTGTTGAGCAGGAACTTGTAGAGCGTCTCGTGCTGGCGCGCGAGCTCGACCGGGAGCTCCGGCTGCCGGATGTAGAACTGCCACGCCACGAGGAAACCGATCGCCATCATCAGCGTCGGCAGCATCGCCACGAGATAGGGAACGCGATGCATGTCCTCGAGAATGTGATTGCCCTCGGCAAATTTCAGGGAGTCCCGGAAGAACTCCGCGGCGCCGTGGCCGGTGAACAGTTCCTGGAAAGGAAAGCCGGCAAGCACCGAGCCAGTGGCGAGAAAGCCGAGCGGAATCAGCACGACCAGCGGGCTCTCGTGCACCTGGTCGTACTGGTGCCGGTCATGCGGCCGGCCGTGGAAGGTCTTGAAGATCAGCCGCCAGGAGTAGAACGAGGTCAGCGCCGCAGCCAGCACGGTCAGCGCGAAGGCATAGAGCATCATCGGACTCTTGCTGGCGAAGGCGGCCTCGATGACGGCATCCTTGGAGAAGTAGCCCGCCGTCAGCGGGAAGCCGGTTAGTGCCAGGGTGCCGACCACCATGGTCGCATAGGTGAACGGGATCTTGCTCTTGAGGCCGCCCATCATGCGGATGTCCTGCTCGTGATGCATCGCCATGATCACGGAGCCGGAGCCGAGGAATAACAGCGCCTTGAAGAAGGCGTGGGTGAACAGGTGGAACATCCCGACCGAGTAGGCGCCGACCCCCATGGCCACGAACATGTAGCCGAGCTGCGAGCAGGTTGAATAAGCAACGATCCGCTTGATGTCGTTCTGCACGAGTCCGACGGTAGCCGCAAAGAACGCCGTGGTCGCGCCGATGAAGACGACGAAGGTCTGCGCGTGCGGCGCAAGCTCGAACAGCGGGGACAGCCGCGCCACCATGAACACGCCGGCGGTGACCATGGTCGCGGCGTGGATGAGGGCCGAGACCGGCGTCGGGCCTTCCATCGCATCGGGAAGCCAGGTGTGCAGCAGGAACTGCGCCGACTTGCCCATCGCGCCCATGAATAGCAGCAGGCAGATCAGGGTGAGCGCGTCGACGTCCCAGCCGAGGAAATGGATGGTCTTGCCGGTCAGCGAAGGCGCCTGCGCGAAGACGGTGTCGAAGTCGATCGCGCCGGTCATCATGAAGACGGCGAAGATGCCGAGCGCAAAACCGAAATCGCCGATGCGGTTGACGATGAAGGCCTTGATCGCCGCGGCATTGGCTTCCGGCTTGTGATACCAGAAGCCGATGAGCAGGTAGCTCATCAGTCCGACGCCCTCCCAGCCGAAGAACAGCTGAACGAGATTGTCCGACGTTACCAGCGCGAGCATCGCGAAGGTGAACAGCGAAAGGTAGGAGAAGAACCGCGGCCGATAAGGATCCTCCTGCATGTAGCCGATCGAGTAGAGATGGACAAAGGCCGAGATCGTCGTGACCACGACCAGCATCACCGCCGTGAGCGGGTCGATCCGTAGCGCCCAATCGATCTTGAGATCACCGGACGCGATCCAGGTGATCAAAGGCACCCGTTCGTCGCGCCCGAAGCCGACGCTCACGAAAGCGATCCACGACAGGATCATGGAGATGAATAGAAGAACGGTGGTGATCAGCTCGGCCGAGCGCGAGCCTGCGGCGGCTGGCTCGACCGGGTGCGTCTCCGTATGGCTGGCATGAATGACCGAAATGTCGCCGTCCGGTGACGGCGCGGCGTAAGCGTGGTTCTCCGGCACCGGGCCGGCCGCGTAATCCTCCGCGCCCGGCGCGGGCGAGCCGCCGGGCCAGCGCGCTCGCGCGCCGGCAAGCGAGATCAAGGCCGCCAGGATCGCGCCGATGAGCGGCAGGAAGACGATCGCCTGATACATTCCTGGATCAGCCCTTCATGAGATTGACGTCTTCGACCGCGATCGAGCCGCGGTTGCGGAAATAGACGACGAGGATGGCAAGCCCGATGGCGGCTTCCGCCGCCGCCACCGTCAAGACGAGGAGGGCAAAGACCTGGCCGACGAGGTCCCCGAGAAAGGTCGAGAACGCGACCAGATTGATGTTGACCGCAAGCAGGATGAGCTCAATCGACATCAGGATGATGATGACGTTCTTGCGGTTGAGAAAGATGCCGAAGATCCCGAGCGTGAACAGGATCGCGGCAACCGTCAGATAGTGACCGAGCCCGATGGTCATGACAGTCCCTGCCCGGGCCGCACCTTGACGATCTCGATGGCGGTTTGCTTCGTGCGGGCGACCTGCTCGGCGATGTTCTGGCGCTTTACGTTGGGCTTGTGGCGCAAGGTCAGCACGATCGCACCGATCATCGCGACCAGCAGCACGACGCCCGCGGCCTGAAAGAAATAGACGTAGCGCGTATAAAGGACGTGACCGAGCGCTTCGGTATTGGCGACGCTCGCCACCGGCGGGATGGGCGTCGCGATCGCTTGCGGAACGTCGGGACCGATCGTCCAGGCGCCCACGACCAGAAGAAGCTCGGCCAGAAAGACGATGCCGACCAGCGCGCCGATCGGCAGGTATTGCAGGAAACCCTGGCGCAGCTCCGCGAAATCGACGTCGAGCATCATCACGACGAACAGGAACAGCACCGCCACTGCGCCGACATAGACGACTACCAGGATCATGGCCAGGAACTCGGCGCCCATCAGGACGAACAGGCCGGCGGCATTGACGAAAGCTAGGATCAGGAACAGCACCGAGTGCACCGGATTCTTGGCGGCAATAACCATGAAGGCCGAAGCAGTGCAGACGCCGGCGAACAGATAGAAGAAAATTGCGGAGACGATCATCGGCTCACCGGTACGGCGCGTCGAGCGCGATGTTCTTGGCGATCTCGCGCTCCCAGCGATCGCCATTCGCCAGCAGGCGCTCCTTGTCGTAAAGGAGCTCTTCGCGCGTCTCGGTCGCAAACTCGAAATTCGGACCTTCGACGATGGCGTCGACCGGGCAGGCCTCCTGGCAGAGCCCACAATAGATGCATTTGACCATATCGATGTCGTAGCGCGTGGTGCGGCGCGTGCCGTCATTGCGGCGCGGGCCCGCCTCGATCGTGATCGCCAGCGCCGGGCAGATCGCTTCGCAGAGCTTGCAGGCGATGCAGCGCTCCTCGCCGTTGGGATAGCGGCGCAGGGCGTGCTCGCCGCGGAAGCGCGGCGATAGCGGTCCTTTCTCGAACGGATAATTCAGCGTCGCCTTGGGCTTGAAGAAGTAGCGCATCGCGAGGATGAACCCCACGACGAACTCCTTCAGGAACATCGCGCGCGCGGCCCGGTCGAGCCTCATGACGTGCTCCCTTGTGCGCCATCGCTTCGCATGCGCTCTGCCATGTCGTTCAACCGCCGATCTTGTGCCCGATCCAATAGCCGAGGCTGCCAAAGATCAGGATGTCGAGCGCCAGCACACCCCGGCGCAGCAATGCTGCCTCCTGCTCCGAAGCACTGTCCGCTTCCGAAGCTCGCGCACGATATTTCGCTATACCGCGTTCGATAGCGATGACCAGCGTGCCATAGAGAGCCGCCGCGATAATCGTTCCCACGATCGCACCGATCAGGCCGGCAAGCGAGATATCGATCATCGGCGCCTCTCATTTCGGTGCCAGTCCGGTGTATTGCAACACGCCTGCCACGATCGCGACCATGGCCAGCGACGTCGGCAGGAACACTTTCCAGCCCAAGCGCATAAGCTGGTCGTAGCGGTAGCGCGGGACTATGGCTTTCGTCATGGCAAACAGGAAGAACATGAACAACGCTTTGAGCGTGAACCAGACCACGCCCGGTACCCAGGTGAACGGTGCGATCTGAAATGGCGGCAACCAGCCGCCCAGGAACAGGATGGTCGCCATCGCGCACATCGTGACGATGGCCACGTATTCCCCCAGCATGAGCATCATGTAGGGCGTGGAGCCGTATTCGACCATGAAGCCCGCGACCAGCTCGGACTCGGCTTCGACCAGATCGAACGGTGCCCGGTTGGTTTCCGCGAGCGCCGAGACGAAGAAGATCACGAACATCGGAAGCAGCGGCAGCCAGAACCAGTTGAACATGCCCCACCTGCCGTCCTGCGCATCGACGATCACCGACAGATTGAGCGAGCCGGCGCACAACAGGACGGTGATGATCACGAATCCGATCGAGACTTCGTAGGAAACCATCTGCGCGGCGGAGCGCAGCGCGGCGAGGAACGGGTATTTCGAGTTCGATGCCCAGCCGGCCATGATGATGCCGTACACGCTGAGCGAGGATATTGCGAAGATATAGAGAATGCCGACGTTGATGTCGGCGATCACCCAGTCGGAATCGACCGGGATCACGGCCCAGGCGGCGAGCGCGAGCACGACGGTGACGAGCGGCGCCAACAGGAACACGCCCTTGTTGGCGCCGGCGGGGATCGTCGGCTCCTTGAACACGAACTTGAGCAGGTCGGCGAAGGTCTGCAGGAGGCCCCAAGGGCCGACCACATTCGGCCCGCGCCGGATCTGCACCGCCGCCCAGATCTTGCGGTCGGCATAGATCAGATAGGCGACCGCGATGAGCAGGATGACGAGCAACACGACGCTCTGCACCACGATGATGAGCAGCGGCCAAAGATAGTTGCTCCACAGCTCGGCCATCGTGTCACTCCGCCGCGCTGAGCGCGGCATGCCCTTCCGCGATCACCGAGCATTCCGCCATGATGGCGGAAGCGCGCGCGATCGGATTGCTGAGATAGAAATCGTCGATCGTGGAGATGAAAGGCGCCTTACCTGGTTTTCCGCCGAGCGCTGCAATCTTGTCGATGTCAGCGGCATTGGCGGGCGCGATTTGCCCGACCCGCTGGAGGTGCGGATGTGCCGCGAACAGCGCCCGACGCAATTGCGCGAGCGAGTCATAGGGAAGTTTCCGGCCCAGAACGTCGGAGAGCGCGCGCACGATCGCCCAATCCTCTCGCGCGTCGCCGGGCGGGAACGAGGCCCGCGTTGCCATCTGCACCCGACCCTCGGTGTTCACGTAGATACCAGATTTCTCGGGATAGGCCGCACCGGGAAGGATGACATCGGCGCGATGGGCGCCGCGGTCGCCATGGGTGCCGATATAGACGGCATAGGCCCCCGGGGCAAAATCGATCTCGTCGGCGCCAAGGAGGAACACGACTTCCAGCGAACCCTCCGCCGCCATCTGCGCTGCCGTGAGCCCGCCCTCTCCCGGTACGAAGCCGACGTCAAGCGCGCCCACCCTCGAGGCCGCGGTGTGAAGAACGGAAAAGCCGTTCCAGCCGTCCTCGATCACACCAGCCGCAAGCGCTGCTTTTGCCGCGAGCGAAAGGATCGCCGCCCCGTCAGGTCGTGCCAGCGCGCCCTGTCCGATCAACCAGATTGGCCGCTTGAAGCCGGCGGATGCCTGGTCAGGCAATTTTGCCAACGTTTCGGGCCCGGCGCCGAGATGGGCGTAATCGTAGGTCAAATCCGCCTTTTCGCCGATCAGGCTGATCTTCAAGCCACTGTTGCGCCAACGCTTGCGGATGCGGGCATTGAGCACCGGCGCTTCCCTGCGCGGATTGGCGCCGATGATCATCAAGCCGTCGGCCTGATCGATGCCGGCGATGGTGGTGTTGAACAGATAGCTGGCCCTTCCCCATTTCGGATCGAGCGACGAGCCGTCCTGGCGGCAATCGATGTTGCGCACTTCGAGCCGCGCCATGAGGTCCTTGAGCGCGAAGACTTCCTCGACCGCCGCCAGATCGCCGACGATGGCGCCAACGCGGTTGGGCGCGGTGCGGGAAAGCTTCGTCGCGATGGCATTGAACGCTTCGGTCCAGGACGCCGGCCGCAGCCGTCCGTTCTCGCGGATGTAGGGCTCGTCCAGGCGCTGCGTACGCAGGCCGTCGACGACGTGGCGGGTCTTGTCGGAAATCCATTCTTCGTTCACGTCGTCGTTGACCCGCGGCAGGATGCGCATGACCTCGCGGCCGCGCGTATCGACACGGATCGCCGAGCCGAGAGCGTCCATCACATCGATCGACTCGGTCTTGTTGAGCTCCCAGGGCCGCGCCGCGAAGGCATAGGGCTTCGAGGTCAGCGCGCCGACCGGGCACAGATCGACCACGTTGCCCTGCAGCTCGGAGGTCATGGCGCTTTCGAGGTACGTGGTGATCTCCATGTCCTCGCCGCGACCGATAGCGCCAAGCTCCGGCACCCCGGCGACCTCGGTGGCAAAACGGATACAGCGCGTGCAATGGATGCAGCGCGTCATGATCGTTTTCACCAGCGGGCCGATATATTTGTCTTCGACCGCGCG
>Ga0114129_10004368_pt1 | contig 19946 bp, 13 predicted proteins | sample RhiMetdeltSRZDD1_FD_80071 | JGI IMG/M metagenome (GOLD analysis project Ga0114129, IMG submission 80071) | Populus rhizosphere microbial communities from Tennessee, USA - Rhizosphere MetaG P. deltoides SRZDD1 (version 2) (version 2) | ecosystem: Host-associated > Plants > Roots > Rhizosphere >... | reverse complement strand
TTCGCGGTTCGATCAGCACGTTCGCGATCCGATCAGCACGTTCGCAATCCGATCAGCACGTTCGCGATCCGATCAGCACGTTCGCGATCCGATCAGCACCCTTCGTGATCCGATCAGTATTCTGCGAGCCGTCTGAGAGCTGCAGTGATCTTGTCGGCATTCGGCAGGTTGGCCTGCTCGAGGACGTGTGAGAACGGCACGTACGTGTCGGGATAGGTGACGCGCAGCACGGGCGCGTCGAGCGCATCGAATCGCTCCTCCATGATCACCGCCGACAGCTCCGCGCCGATCCCGAGCGTCCTGATGTCCTCGTGGACGATCAGCACGCGACTGGTTTTCTCGAGCGAACGGAAGATCGCGTCCTTGTCGTACGGCAGCAGCGACCGCAGATCGATGACCTCGACTTCGACGCCTTCCTTCGCGAGCCGGTCGGCCGCCTCGAGCGACGGCGTGACCATCGCACCGTAGGTGATCAGCGTCGCGTCGTTTCCCTCGCGCCGCGTCGCGGCCACGCCGATGGGCACGATGTCGTCGCCCTCCGGGACCGGACCCTTCGCGCGGCGATACAGATACTTGTGCTCGACGTAGATCACGGGGTTGTCGTCTCGGATCGCGGCTTTCAGCAGTCCCTTCGCGTCGTATGAGGTCGCCGGCGCGACGACCTTCAGACCGGGCCGGTGCACGAACCAGCCTTCCGGATTCTGGGAGTGATACAGCCCGCCGCCGACGTTCCCGCCGCTCGGCGCGCGGACGACGATGGGCACCGACGCCCGGCCGCCGTACCGGTAGCGCAGCGTCGCCGCCTGGTTCACGATCTGATCGAAGGCGCACGAGATGAAGTCGGCGAACTGCATCTCCGCGACCGGCCGATACCCGCGCATGGCCGCGCCGATGCTGATGCCGACGATCGCCGACTCGGAGATCGGCGTATCGACCACCCGCGCCTCGCCGAACTCCTCGTACAGGCCCTGCGTGACGCCGAACGCCCCGCCGTACGCGCCGACGTCCTCGCCGAGGACGAACACTTTCGGATCGCGGCGCATCTCTTCGACGAGCGCCTCGCGGATCGCTTCGAGATATGTCAGGTCCTTGCTCATTTGTGACAACCGCTCATCACGAAGGCACGAAGATCACGTTCTTCGTGATGGAAAGGCGCTACGCATAGAGGTCAGTTGTCGCATCCTCGGCGCTCGGATCCGATGCGTTCATCGCGTACTCCACCGCCTCGTCGATGGCGCCCGTCACGCGGGCCTCGACGTCCTTGACCTTCTGATCGTCCAGAATGTTGCGCGTGCGGAGGTACGTCGTGAACGTCGGGATCGGATCGCGGCTCTTCCACATCGCGAGCTCCTCGTCGCTGCGGTAGAACGCCTTGTCGTGCTCCGAGTGCCCGTGCCATCGGTAGGTCTTGCACTCGATCAGCGTCGGACCCTCGCCGCCCCGCGCGCGCGCCAGCGCGCCCTGGGTCGCCTGATACACCGCGAGGACGTCGTTGCCGTTGATCGCCACGCCGTCGAATCCGTACCCGCGCGCGCGATCCGCCACATCATCGATCGCCATGCTCTTCTCGATCGGCACCGAGTACGCGTACTGATTGTTCTCGCAGATGAACAGAATCGGCAGCTGCTGGACGCCCGCGAAGTTCAGCCCTTCGTGAAAGTCGCCGACGTTGCTCGCGCCCTCGCCGAAATACGCGACGACGACGTTGTCGGTCTTCTCCATCTTGTACGTGAGCCCCAGGCCGGCGGCGACCGGCAGGTTCGCGCCGAGCATGCTCGTGTTGCCGAAGATACCGAGCTCCGGCACGCCGCTGTGCAGCGCCGAGTCGCGCCCCTTCGAGAGACCCGTCGTCTTCGCGAACATCTGCGACATCATCACGCGCGGCTCGACACCCTTCATCAGGAAGGCACCGAGGTCGCGGTGCAGCGGGCAGATGTAGTCCTCCTTCCGCAGGCCGAAGCAGGTGCCGACGATGATCGCTTCCTGGCCGATGCCCGTGTACACGCCGCTGCGGACGCGGCCCTGCTTGACGAGGACGCTCAGGCGCTCGTCGAACGCGCGAATCAGCTTGAGCCAGTAGTACATCTCGAGCAGCTGCTCGGGCGCGAGCTTGAACTTGGTGCGTTTGATCGGCGGCACGGACCTAGATTGAACCACAAAGCACACACGAACCCCACGAAGAGATCTCCTTTGTGGGCCTGGTGAGCTTTGTGGTTCTCGGTTAGATGAAGGTGAGACTTGTCTTCCTGAAGTTCCCGCTGAGGACGGAGACCGAGTTGGCGCCGAGCCAGTTGTCGATCACGCGAGCGTACACGGATCGGAAATCGGTCTCGTAGCGCACGTCGGCCGTGCTGTTCTCCAGCGTCGGATTGCCCGGATCCGGAGTCAGGTTCGGCGCCGTGCCGAACAGCCCGCCGCTCACGCGTCCGCCGAGGGCCATCATCACGCTCGCGGAGCCGTGGTCCGTTCCCCCGCTGCCGTTCTCGCTGATGCGGCGGCCGAACTCGGAGAACGAGAGGATCAGCGTGTCGTCGAGCAGGCCCTGGTTCTTCAGGTCGTTGTAGAACGCGATCAGGCCGTCGTTCAGCGTCGCCATCAGGTTGAAGTACGCGCCGTTCGTGGCGTTCGGGTTCTGCTGCGAGTGCGTATCGAAGCCGCCGGTCGTCACGTAAAACACCTTGGTGCCGATGCCCTTCGCCATCGCGCCGGCGACCGCGCGCAGCGCCTGACCGAACCCGGTGTTCGGGTACGTCGTCGACGGCACGTATTGCGCCACGGTGGCGACGCGATCGAGCGTGCCGAGCGCGGCCTGCGCGCTGCCGTAGACGAACGCGACCTCCGGCCGATCCACCGGCACGTGCGAGGAGATTCGGAGCGCGGTCGTCCGCTCCGCGGTCGCTTCCGCTCCCGCGTTCGGGCTCGAGAACGAGTAGCCGGCCGGGCTCGCGATCGCCGGCACCGCCGTGTGCCCCGCCTGCAGCACGTGCGGCAGACTGCCCGTCGTGTTCCACCCGATCAGCGGGTCGACCGGCAGCGGAATCGAGTCGAGATACTTGCCGACCCAGCCGAGCCCGCTCGAGTTGTTCGGATCCGCCGTCGACCAGATGTCGGTCCCGAGGAAATGCGACCGCGACTGGTTCTCGTAACCCGTGCGCTGGATGAGCGCGAGGCGGCCCTGATCGAAGATCTGCTTGAGGCCGGTCAGGCGCGGATGAAGCCCCAGCGCCACGTTCGACGAGTCGGTGCCGATCTGCAGCACCTGTCCCGCCGGAATCCCGATCGTCGGCCGCCGATTGTAGTAGCTCCCGTCGTTGTACGGCACGACCATGCTGAGCGAGTCGTTGCCGCCGCTGAGATACAGCACGACGAGGTTGCGCTTGCTCGCGCCCTGCGCGCGCGCGAGGTCGGACAGGAACTCCGGCGCGGCGAACGTGACCGTGAACGCGGCCACGCCGCCCTTCACGAACTCGCGGCGGGTGACTTTCATACGAATTGATACTCCGGCGAGCCCACGAGGAGATGCACCATCCCGGACGATTTCGCCTGCAGCTGCGCGTCGGTGCCGGTCCACGCGCCGGTCATGTCGAGATAATTCCGGAGGTCCGCCCTCACGCTGCCCTCGAGCGGCGCGGTCGCGACCTGCTCGAGGAAGTACGACATGAGGCCGTCGGCCGTCTTGCCGGCGTTCGCGTTCTTCACCGCGGTGGCGAGGTTGAACTTCTGATTCGCCGTCAGCGTCGACGCGAAGTTCATGCGCGCGAGCATCGCGCCGGTCGCGAACCACGTCTCCCCTGCATCCCAGCCGGCGACGTCGGGCGGCTCGTACAGGATCTGTCCCATGTTCGACAGCGGCGTCAGCGCCGAGTCAACCGAGAATCCGGCCCAGCCGACGTCCTTGATCGCGCGCACGACGTATTCGACCGGCCACGCGTAGCGCGCCCAGTACGAGCTCGAGTTCCAGAACTGCGACGAGAGCAGCACCTCGCGCACCACCGGCTTCATCTCGTACCGGTTCTGCAGGTAGGTGGACGTGATGCGCTCGACCCACGCGGGATCCGGATCGCGGAACTCGCTGACGAAGAACCGCCACAGCTTTTTCGCGAGGTAGCGTCCCGTGTTCGGGTTGCCGGCGAGCGCGTTGATGAGATCGATCCCGTCCTGCATGCCGTCGGCGGCGGATCGTGCCGGAATCGTGCGGCCGCCGTCGGAGTAAATCGGGAAGCTGAACGTCTTCGCCGTCGTCTCGTGCTGGGCCGCGTTGTAAATGAACTCGTAACGGCGCGAGCCGTCGGCCGCGCTGCCGGGCTGCGCGAGGTTCCAGCCGGTGAACACGCGCGCGCCCGCATAGACGTCGGGCTCCGTGTAATTGCCGACGCCCATCGTGAAGAGCTCCATGATCTCGCGCGCGAAGTTCTCCTGCGGCTTCGCTCTCACGTTGGTGCGGCCGTCGAGCCACACGAGCATCGCCGTGTCCTTCGCGATCGCGAGCAGCATGTCGCGGAAGTTGCCGAGCGCCATCTCGCGCAGCATCTCGATCTGGCCGCGGACCTTGCCGGCGTCCTCGGACGACTTCGCCGCGAGATACCGCGCGCCTTCGGTCGCGCCGTAGGTGCCCGCAATCTTGTTGTAGCCGGTGGCGAAGTGGTTGTGCCAGAAGAGCGTCATCTTCTCTTGCAGCGGACGATCCGTGTGGATCATCCGGAAGAGCCAACGCTGGCGCGCGTGCGTGATGTTCGCCTGCGGCATGAACACGCCGTTGACCGTCGTGCCCGCGTATCCCGGCTTCCCGATGAACATATCGACGTCGTCGGCGATGTCCTGATAGTTCACGAGCGCTTCGACCGCGTGCGCGATCGAGAACTGGCCGTAGTAGTCGACTTCGTCGGGCCGCGCGCCGAATCCGGCGCGACGCAGGAGATGTTCGATTTGCCGTGTGCCCGCGCCCCGAGGCATCGATGGTGTCCTCAGCGCAAATACTATCGCGGTTTCAGAATCATCTCTATATGTCTCCAAACATTTTCTCAGTCGCGCTGGCCCCGTGGCGTGTTGCGAATTGGAGACGAACGACGGTGCACGCCGCGGACGCGAGTCAACCTGTGCAGTTCCGGATCGGCGCTCGCGCGCGCGCGCCGTCGCGTGCGCCGATTCGAGACCGGCAGATTCATATTTGTAACGTCGGTGTGGCGACGCGTCCGCCGACGACGTCACACCCCGCGTCCGCGGGCCGCCGCGGCTGCGAATAAAGGGCGAACTATCGCGTTTTCCTAAGCATTTCAACCGTTTGCGCCAATTTATAAAGACTCTGCATGTTGCGGTCGTCCGTCACCTGTGGAATAGTGACGGTCATCGAAGCCTCCCGCGATCGGATGCGTTCAAGGGGCCAGCTCCTTCGCGTGACGACGAGAGCCACCGCGGTGCTGCTGCTCTCGTTGATGTCCGCGACCGCCAGTACGGCCGCCGCGGCCCCGCCTGCGAGCCACGCGAAGCCGTGCGACGAGCATACCGGTTCCATCAGGAAGCTCGTCCGCAACGCCCGCCTGATTCGCGGGCCGGTCGCGAAGCGCCTTCGATTCCGCCTTGCGCTGTTCGATCTCAAGCATCGGAGCAACCTCCTGAGCCGCGCGACGCTTCCGCCGCCGCGCGACGACGACCAGGCCATCCAGAACGATTTGCCGGCGACGCAGATTGCCGCCGATCCGTTCATCGAGCTTCGCCGCCTCGGACTCTTCGTCGAAGTCGTCGACCCGCACCCGTTCACGCGCTCCTCGTCGCCTCGATCGCCTCGCGGACCTCCAGCCCACGCCTGACGCCGTTCGCGGGTCGGGTCGGAGTTTCGTCAAAACGAGGTGATTGATGCGGGTCGTTCTCGCCGACCTCAAGTCGGATCGGGGGTTCGTCAGCAAAGACACTGTCGTCGGTGGCTACGGATCGCGGCTGGATCCGTTTTCGCGGGTGACGAGTGTCATTTCGTATCTGAAGAAGCATTTCCACGACGTGCCGAGCGTCCACCTGGCGTACGCCGCGGCGATTCTCGCGCGCGCGGGCCACGAGGTGCTGTGGACGCGCGGCGACGTGGAGTCCATCGGCGACGCCGACGTCGCGCTGGCGCTGTCCTCGCTCGTCGACTACAAGCACGAGACGGCGTGGGCCGATGCGCTGCGCGCGCGCGGCGTGAAAGTCGGATTCGTCGGCATCACGGCGTCGAAGATGCCGCACCTCTTCCGCGATCACTGCGACTTCATCCTGAACGGCGAGCCGGAGGCGGCGGTGATGCGGCTCGCGCAGGGCGAGATCCCGACCGGCGTGACCGTCAGCGAGCAGATCGACGATCTCGATTCGCTGCCGTTCCCGCGGTGGGATCTGGTCACCGACGATCGCGCGCCGCAGTTTCGCGTCAAGCTGTCGTCGCGTCCGGTGGGCGGCGGGTTCCCGCTGCTGGCGAGCCGCGGGTGTCCCGAGTTCTGCACCTACTGCCCGCACCGCATCCTCGCGGGTTACCGCAGCCGATCCATCGGCAACATCGTCGACGAGCTCGAGCGCCTGTGCGACCGCATCCGTCGTCCGTACGTCATCTTCCGCGATCCACTTTTCACCGAGCAGCGCGACCGCGTCCTCGCGTTGTGCGACGAGATCCAGGCGCGCGAGCTGATCTTCACCTTCGAAGCCGAAACGCGGCTCGATCGGCTCGACGTGGAGCTCCTGGACACGATGTACGCGGCCGGGTTCCGGGCGATGAGCTTCGGCGTCGAATCGCTGGATCCGGCGACGCTGAAGAAGTCGGGCCGGCGTCCGATTCCGCAGGCGCATCAGCGCGCGATCATCGATCACTGCCGGAAGAAGGGTATCGTCACCGCCGCGTTCTACGTGCTCGGCTTCCTGCAGGACGACTGGAACTCGATCGCGGCGACGATCGATTACGCGACCGATCTCGGATCGACGTTCGCGCAGTTCAAGATCCTCACGCCGTATCCGGGCACGCCGATGTTCAAGCAGATCGAGCCGCTGCTGACGGAGACGGACTGGGAGAAATTCGACGGCTACACGCCGACGTTCCGCCATCCGCACCTGACGGAGCGCGAGCTGCGCTTCCTGCTCGGCGCGGCTTACACGCGGTTCTACATGCGGCCGTCGTACCTCGCGAACTTCCTCAAGATTCAGAACACCGCCGTGCGCGAGTGGGTCAGCCGGCTCGATCGCCGCGTCAACGCACGGCATTCGCGCGAGGAGATCGCCGACTTCTCCCGCCCGGTCACCTGCTGATCACGAGCGCGCCCGCGGGGTGCAAACCGCCTTCGCGCTGTGTCGCCAGATGCAGGCCGGGTCCTTTTGGACCCGCCGACCTGCCGGATGCAGGCGACACATGAGCCCCGGCACCTGCGTCCGCTAACATTCACCGGATGCTGACCGCCATCTCGCGCTACGGAGCGCGAGTGCTGCCGAACACCGAGCAGATCGTCGCCGACTGCAAGCGGCGCGGCGAGCTCATCGAAGGGCCGCAGATTGCGCAGTTCGAGGCCGCCTTCGCGCGGCGCGCGGGCCTGGCCGCGCCGCACGCCATCACGGCGTCGTACGGCCGAATGGCCTTCTATTACATCCTGAAGGCGCTCGACCTTCCGCGCGGATCGGACATCGTCATCCCCGCGCTCACGTTCTGGGTCGTGCCGGAGCTCGCGCGGGCCGCCGGACTGAACGTCGTGTTCGCCGACATCGAGCCCGCGACGTTCACGCTGTCGCCCGCGGCGCTCGAGCGCGCGATCACGCCAAACACGACCGCCGTCGTGCCGACGCATCTGTACGGGCTGCCGTGCGACATGGACGCCATCATGTCCATCGCGTCGCGTCGCGGACTGCGCGTCGTCGAGGACTGCGCGCACGCGCTCGGCGCGACGTTCGACGGCCGGCCGGTGGGAACGTTCGGCGACGCGGGCTTTTTCAGCTTTCAGACGTTGAAGCCGCTCAACTGCTACGGCGGCGGCCTCGCGCTCGTCAGAGACCCGGGGGTTGCCGCCCGCGTCCGCGCGTTTGCCGAGGCCGAGCGATGGCCGGATCGGAAGCGAATCGAGAATCGCCTGCTCGTCGGAAAGCTCCAGCGGATTTTCATACGTCCCGGCGTGTTCACCATCAGCGCCTTCCCGATTCTCTGGGTAGCGTCGCTCGTCGGCGCGAACCCGGACGTGTACCTGTGGGAGGAGATCCGGTCGCTGACGCCGCTCCCGGATTCGTACAGTGAGCGATTTCCAAATGTGCAGGCCGCGATCGGGCTCGCGGCGCTGGATCGGTTGGACGGGTGGACGGAACAGACGCGCCGTCATGCGGCGCTGATGGATCGAGCGTTTGCGGGCGTGCCGGACATCTCGGTCCCCGCTGTGCCGCCAAAGCGGACGCACGTCTACTATCAATACTGCCTCTACGCACCGAAGCGCGACGAGCTCGTCGTCCGCTGCGTGCGGCGTGGTGTCGACATCGAGACGCTGCACGTGGACGTCTGCAGCGACATGGAGCTGTTCCGCGACTGCCGCGTCGAGCCCGCGGGCGCGCCCGGCGCGAGACGGGCCGCCGGCGCGATGCAGGTGCCGGTCTACGCGGCGCTCACCGACGCGCAGGCGAATCGAGTGGCGCGAGTCGTCCGTGACGTCATCGTGCGTAGTGTCCGCCTTCAGGCGGACCGTGAACGTACGGAGTAATAAGGCGGCTCGGCCGGTCGCCTGTGAAGTTGGCTGGCGTTGCGGGCCGAAAGCAAACACAATCGATCGCTGCCGAATGCTCTCCTATCTTGCGATCTACGTCGCTGCGATCATCGAAGGCGAGATCTACTACAGCAAGGTCTCCGCCGACGCGGTGAACGGCCGGCTGCTGTGGCCGCTCGTCCTCGCAATGGGCGCGCTGGGCGGCGCCACGGGCGACCAGCTGTGGTTCTACGTGCTCCGCGGCCGCATCCACTGGCTCGATCGATTTCCCGCGCTCGCGCGCTACCGCGACGCCGTCGTGACGCGCGTCCATCGCAACGAGACAGGGCTGGTCCTCGTCAGCCGCTTCCTTCCCGGCCTCCGGACCGCGATCCCGATTGCCTGCGCCTACGCCGGCATGCGGCCGGTGAAATTCAGCACGCTGAATCTCATCAGCGCGTTCGCGTGGGCGGCGGCGATCATGGCGTTCGTCAAGGGCGGGTCGACGACGTTGAATGCGTTCGGGCTGGACGCGTGGTGGGGCCCGTTCGTTCCGGCGCTGATCGTGATCCTGTTTTTCAGATGGCTCGGTCGATCGCGTGAGAATCGGGACGGTCCATCACGGTCCGCCTGACCGCCTTCGCCGAGGCGACGGCGGTCCGCCGGAGCTTTAGCGAAGCCGGAAGGCGGACACGACGTCCGTCACTGCGTGGCGATCGCCGGCCGCCGCCCGCGAAGCACGAACTTCTGAATCTTCCCGGTGGCGGTTTTCGGCAGTTCGGTCACGAACGTGAACGTGTGCGGCGTCTTGAAATGCGCGAGCCGTTCGCGCGTGAACGCCCGCAGCTCCTCCGGCGACACGCTGGCGTCAGGCTTCGGGACGATGAACGCGTGCGGCGCTTCGCCCCATTTCGCGTCCGGCAGGCCGACGACGGCGGCCTCCTGAACGGCCGGATGCCGCAGCAGCACGCCTTCGACCTCGACCGACGAAATGTTCTCGCCACCGCTGATGATCACGTCCTTCAGCCGGTCGCGGATCTCGACGTAGCCGTCCGCATGGACAACGGCGGCGTCCCCGCTGTGGAAGTAGCCGCCGCGAAGCGCGTGCGCCGTCGCATCGGGATCGTTGTAGTAGCCCTTCATCACGACGTTGCCCCGGACGACGATCTCGCCGACCGTCTGCCCGTCGCGCGGCACGTCGCGGTCCTGTTCGTCGACCACACGCAGGTCGCCGGACGTAAGCAGCTCGACGCCCTGCCGCGCCTTGATGACGGCGCGTTCGCCGGCGGACAGCGCCGCGTGCTCGGGCCTCGACTCGCAGACGGTGATGAACGGCGCCGTCTCGGTGAGGCCGTAGACGTGCGTGATCGTCCAGCCGAGCTCCGTTTCGATCCGCTCGATGGTCGCCGCCGCCGGAGGTGCGCCCGCCGTGACGACTCGCACGCCCTTTGGCGCTCTGGCGCGAACTTCCGCCGGCGCGTTCGCGATGCCGATGAGCACGGTTGGAGCGGCGCAGAGCAATGAGATCCGCTCCGACTCGAGGAGCTCGAAGACCTTCAGCGGCTCGACCTTTCGAAGGCAGATGTGCGCCGCGCCGACCGCGGTCACCGTCCAGACGAAGGTCCACCCGTTCGCATGGAACATCGGCAGCGTCCACAGATACCGATCGTCCATCCGCATCGGCAGATGGAGCAGCGTGCCGACGGTGTTCATGTAGGCGTTGCGGTGCGTGATCATCACGCCCTTCGGGCGCGAGGTCGTGCCGCTCGTATAGTTGATCGTCAGCAGATCGCGCTCGTCGATCGGCGCGGCGTCGAACGACGGCTGTGAGTCGGCGACGAGCGCCTCATAGTCGAGCCATCCGTCGCTCGTTCCGCTCAACGCGACGAAATACCGGACATCGGGCAGCTGCGGCTTCAGCCGATCGAGACACTCGACGTAATCCTCGTGCGCGCACACGACCGTCGCGCCCGAGTGCGTGATGATGTAGGCGAACTCGTCGGCGCTGAGGCGGTAGTTGATCGGCACGAGCACGGCGCCGATCTGCGGCACCGCGTAGAACGACTCGAGCTGCGCCTGCATGTTGGGCGCGATGTAGGCGACGCGATCGCCGGCCTTGACGCCAAGCCGCTGCAGCGCGGCCGACCACCGGTCGCAGCGCTCGAAGAACCGCGCGTAGGTCGCGCGCCGCCGTCCGTCGACGACAGCCTCGCGGTCCGCGTAGAGCGTCCGCGTCCGGCGCGCAAACTCCAGCGGAGACAGTGGAACTTCCATGGGATTTCAGATTTCAGATTTCAGATTTCAGATTTTCAGACTTCAGACTTCACGGCTTCTTCATCCTTGATCGCCCCAACGAGATCAGGTTCGCCAGCAGCTGATACGCGCCGTCCGTGCCGGCCGGCAGCTGGCGCCACAACCCGAGGCCGACGTAGACCCATCGGCCCTTACCGTAGGTCGTCTCCACCAGCGCACCGGTTTTCGGCCCCTTGTTGTACGTGAAATTGTCCTCGAGCTCAATCAGGTCGCGATACCGCGGATCCTTCTCGCCGAGGAAGTACAGCCCGCGCTCCTGGACCCAGTTCTTCCAGGCTGAATCGCCGATCTCGTTCGGCGTGGTGAAGATCGGGTCGTGCGAATCGAGAATCCGCGGCGGCGCGAACTCGTCGGTCACCCGGTTGGAGCTCACCTTCGCCGGATACGGCCCGTACTGCGCGTCGTTGAACTCGAACTTGTTGTACTGGACGATCAGCGTGCCGCCGTTGAAGACGTACTGCAACAGCCGGCTGTTGTTCGCGCGCAGATCCTCGCGGCGCTCGTACGCCCGCACGCCGGTGACGATGGCGTCGAACCGCGACAGATTGCCCCATGCGAGATCGTCGGCGCCGATCATTTCGACCTTCGCGCCGAGCTGCTCGATCGCCGGCGGCACCTGATCGCCGACGCCCATCACGTAGCCGATCGTCAGGTTCGACGGCGTCCGCACGTCGATCACCTTCAGCGTCGTGTGCGCCGCGTCGTAGATGTGGTACCGGCGGATGTGCGGGTATTCGATCACCTGATAGCCGCGATCGAACGCCGCGCCGTTCGCCGTCGCAACGGCGCGCAGCTGATATTCACCCGTCGACGTGCCCGGGCCCGGCTTCACGTCGAACCGCACGGTCAACGCCTCGTCCTGGCGCTCGAACTTGATCGTGTGCGCGGCCGGCGACGCAGTCCAGCCGCTCGGCAGCTCGAGGCGGACCGCGGCGTCCGCGGCATGGGTCGTGTCGTTGACCACGGTCACGCGGACCTCGCGGTCCGCCGGCGGCGCGTTCGATCGGCTCGGCGCTGGCCGCGCCGCGGCACCGTTGGCCGGACGCGAGTATCCGCCAGCGGTCGATGCCGGCGCACTCCGAATCGACGCGGCTGGAACGATCGCGATTTCAGGCGTCGCGCGGACCGACAACGCCGGAACGACGAGCAGTTCCGTGCGCTTCTCACCGCTGAAGATGTTGCCTTCGTATCGATGCTCGACCGGCAGCCCTTCGATGACTTCCTCACCACCGGGCAGCCCGAGCGTCACGCGCACGTAAAACGGCGTGGGCCGCATCGGCAGTCCGAACGGCGCGTCGGCATCGAACGTGTACCGGCCTTCCTCGCCCTTGCGGTGCCAGTACGGTTCGGTGATGCGCGACGACGCCGGAATCTTCAGCGCCGGCTCGCAGTGCGCCACCTGATCTCGCTGCACGCTCGATATCGGCTGTTCCGGAGCAGCATTCCCGCCACGGCCGCCGCGCCCGCCGCCCGGGAAGCCGAAGCCACCGCCGGTGAACGCGGTCATCGTGCATTCCGAGCTGGCATCGAAGCCGTCGAACCGAACGTTCCTGATCGCGACGTCGCCGGCGCGACGATTCGCCACGATGACGTCCACCTTCACCGCCTGGCCCGGCACGACGACCCCATCGTCAGCCAGCGCCTCGACCTTCACGCCCTGCGCCAGGATCGCGGCCTGCTGAAACTCGCCCTCTTTCTGTCGGAGGCGAAAGTCGATCTCGTACTTCGCCGCATCGTCGATCGCCATCGTGCGCAGCGCGTTTCGCAGCGCGCGGACGGCTGAGAGTCCGTCGAGGACCGGCTTCAGCGTGCCTTGATCGCTGCCGCCGTCGAACGTTTTCTGCGCCCTCTCTGCAGCAGATGCGATCGCCGCGAGGCCGTCGTTCAACTCTTTCGGGGATCGCGCGCCGGCGAACTTCGCCAACCCGATCACGCTCGTGTCGACGCCCTCGAACAGCGACGTCTCGCCCTTCTCCGGCGCCGCCAGCGTCGACTCGGCGAGCTCGAACGTCGACGTGGACGCCGGGGTCGGCAGCGCGAGGAGCTGCCCCATGCCCTGACACTTGTGCATGCTTCGGGCTTCGACTCCGATCTCGGCGTAGGTCTTCCCCAGCAGCGCGTCGTAGATGCCGCTGTTGATCCGTGCCAACCGACCGGAGCTCTGCGGCGCGCCGGGCGGCGCGAACAGACTCTGGTAGAGCTTCTTCGGCTGCCACGGACGCAGACCCTCCTTGATCTGATCCGGGTACTTCGCGGGATCGGCCGCCAGCCTGAACGCATCCTGCGTAGTCACGGCGGACGCCATGTGATGCTGGCCTCCGAAATTGCCCGTCGGCGGCAGCGTGACGATCACGTCGGGACGAATCATCCGGATCAGCCGGACGTAGTCGGCGGTGATCTCGTCGCGGCCCCACTTCTCGAACGTCTCCTCGAGGCTGAACGAGTATCCGAAGTCGACCGCGCGCGTGAAGTACTGTTCGGCGCCGTCGAATCGATGCAGCGCCGCCAGCTCGCCGGTCCGCAGCACGCCCAGCGCCTCGAAGATCTCCGGACCGATTTCATTCTGTCCGCCGTTGCCGCGCGTGGCGGTCGCCAGCGCCGTGCGGAATCCCTGCCCGCGGTTCAGCATCACCAGCAGGCCGTTGTTCTCGTCGTCGGGATGCGCGGTCGTGTGCATGAAGATGCCGACGTTGCCGAGATGACGGACCGCGAGACCGAGCGCGACGTGGCCTTCCAGTTCGTCGACGGGCACGACACGCAGTTGCGCCCGAGGAACAATCGAAATGGTCAGCACGAGGACGACGAACGGGAGGACGACGCGCATACGTTGATCCTATGGCAGGAAGGGCGGGAGAGGCAGGAAGGGCAGGAACGGCGTGGAACTACCCGCCTTTCCTGCCCTATTCAGAACCGAACTTTGAAACCCAGCTGGAACTTCCGCTGCTCGAAGCCGGACGGGTTCGGGAACAGATAGGGATCGCCCGGAATCGGCGCCAGCGGATTCCCCGTCGCGTCGACGGCGGTGGTCGCGTTGATCGACTGGAGCTGCACCGTGTTGAAGGCGTTCTTCAGCTCCGCGAGCACCTCGGCGCGCACCGATCCGCGGAGCGGAATCCAGCGCGTGTACCGGAGATCGACGTTCTTGCGCACGGGGAGATAGAGCGAGTTCCGCGCAATCGTCAACGGCCGGTCGCTGTTGACGGAGTCGCCGTTCAAATCGCGGTTCGCCAGGATGTTCGTCGGCAGGCCGCTGTTGAACTGCAGCAACACGCCAATCTGGTTGCCGCTCAGGAGCTGGCGGACCACGGCGTTCCGCGAGTCGTTGTGCGTCGTATACACCACGTTTCCGGTGAAGCTGTGGCGGATGTCGAGCGGGTTCGGACCCTTGTCGCGATCGAGATTGCTGGGGTCCGACCGTCCGGTCTCCGACTGCACCGTCAGCTGCGTCAGCAGCGGCGTGTTGTCGAGGCCTTTGCCGAGCACGTACTGGGCGTTGAACGTCAGCCCGTTGGCCAGCCGCCTCGATGCCTGCAGCGTCATCGACTTGAACGTCGAGTCGCCGATCGACTGCACTTGCTGAATCACGTTGAAGCGGGGATCGACGCGCGTCGCCGCATTCGCGGCCGTGCTGAAGATCGGGCGTCCGTCGGCGAGCGAGCCGATTGGATTCGTCGGGTTGACGTTCGTGACGACCGGCAGGCTCGAGCCCTTCGCGTACATGACCGAGATCGACGCGGTCATGTCGCGGCCGATCGCGCGTTCCACCTGAGCGTTGGCCTGCCACGTGTGCGCCACGACGAAGTCGGGATCGACGGTCCATACGAGGTTGGGCGTGACCGTGGGACCGGCAGTCACCACCGCGGGGAACGCGGGCGCGCCGGACGTACGGCCGCCTGGCGCCGCATCGCCGCTGAACGAGAACGGGCGTGCCAGCGACGGCGACGCCGACTGCGAGATCGCCTGCTCGTACCCGCCGAGGATCGGCTGGTCGTACATGATGCCCGTGCTGGCGCGCAGCACGGTCTGCGAATCGATCGTCCATGCCACGCCGGCGCGCGGGCCGAAGTTGTTCCGATCGACGTTGAAGCTGTGCGACTGGCTCAGCGGCGCATCGGCGATGCCGTCCGGGTAGTCGTAGACGTCGTACCGCACGCCGTACAGCAATTTGACGGTCGACGCGATCTGCCAGTCGTCCTGCACGAACGCGCTGGCGACGTTCGTCGACATGTCAAACGACAGGTTGCCCGTCAGCTGCGACATGTTCGTGTAGCCGAACGCGTTGGCGCCGCTCTTCGCCGCGAGGTACGACGCGAGGGTCGGGAACGTGTACAGGAACTGCGGCGCGTTGGCCCGCTGATCGTAGATGTGCTGCCAGTCGAATCCGAACTTGTAGCTGTGCGCGGCACGGATGAACGTGAAGTTGTCGATGATCTGTGTGATGTTCTGCTTGAAGTCAAACCCGGCGTTGCCCTGGCCCGTCGCAGACCATGGTCCGCCGAAGGTGATCAACGGCGTGTTGATGCGAACGGCTGCACCGCTGCCGGAATCCGAATTGGCAACCGAGCTCTGATGCCGATGCGCGTACTGGGCGCGCAGTTCGTTCAGTTTGTTCGCCCCGAGCGTCGTCACCAGCTGGCCGGCGACTGAATCCATCGCGTCGAGGAAATTCGTCTGCGTCTCCAGCGTGTTGGTGCCGGCGCCGCCGTTGTACGGCGCGTCGTTGTGGAATCGAATCCACCGCCCGGTCAGCCGGCTGTTGCCGTTCACCTGATAGTCGGCCTTGCCGATCGCGAACTTCGCCGTCTGGACGTTCGGCGCGGCGGCCGGCTGCGGCTTGAGACCGACCTGAGCGACGATGGCGGGATCGACGGTGATCAAACTACCCGCGGATAGATCGCGGCGCGTCTGCTCCCAGCCGCCGTAGAAGAACAGCTTGTTCCTGACAATCGGTCCGCCGACGTCCGCGGTTCCGGTGTCGACGCGCGTATCGGGGCGCGTGGCGTTCGCGGCGATGGCCGGACAGTTCGCGGCCGGCGTCGTGCTGCCGCATCCGAAGAAAAACGGAAACGCGCTGAACGGCTTCCGCCGGAACAGGTAGCTCGCCTCGCCCTTGAACGTGTTCGTGCCCGACGGCGTCACCGCGTTGTAAACCATGCCCATCGTCTGGCCGAACTCGGGCGCGAATCCGGTCGTGACGACCTTCACTTCCTGAATCATCACTTCGGACATCGGCAGCAGCCGCAGGCCCGCACGATCCTTCTCGGTGTTCGTGTTGCCGTCGATCTGGTAGTTGATGCGCATCGCCGCGCCGTTGGCGGCCAGCCGCGGCACGCCGAACTCGACGTTCTCATAGCCGGTGACGCCGGGCTGGACGAGTGCGAAGTTGTACGGGTTTCTCGCGACGAGCGGCAGGTTGTGGACCTCCAGATCGGTCATCGTGTGGCCGATGTCGATCCGCGCGAGATTCAGCGCCGGGCTCTCGAGCGCGCTGACGCTGATCGTCTCGCTGACGGTCCCGACCGAGAGCGTCGCATTCACGACCGCGGTGTCCCCGACCGACAGCTTGATGCCGCTCTGCTCGAACTTTTTGAATCCCTGCAGCTCCGCGACCACGCGATACGTGCCGAGCGGAAGAAGCGGCGCGCGGTACAACCCTTTTTCGTTCGTCACCACCGATCGATCGGCGCCGGTTTCGAGATTCACGATCGTCACGGTCACGCCAGGCAACACACCACCCGACGTGTCGGTGATCGTGCCTTCGATCGCGCCGTTCGCGGCCTGCGACTGCGCGAGCAGCGGCGCGGCAGACAACGACACAATCAGCAAAAAGAGCAGCTTTTTCACCATGATTTTCGAGTATACCGACAATCGCCGGGCGTCAACGGTGGAAACCGAACGCTTCGTCGGCGGGATCCATTTCTTCGGAGCAGTGACGTAGCAGAATGCGACTCGCGAGGTACGCCGCGGTGACCCCGTGGCTTGAATCGCCGAACGCAAAAAGATGATGAGGAAAATTTCTGTGCGGCCCGATGTACGGAATTCCTTCGGCCGTGCGGCCGTAGTCGGACCACCAGCCGTACGCGGGTTGAACGCCTGAGACGTCCGGATACAACGTCGAAAGCTCGTACATCAGTTGTCCCGTCCGTTGGACGACGACCTTGTCTCGCTGACGCGGCGGCAGCAGATCGCTGTCGGCGCCGGAAATCAGCAGCCGGTCGTCGGCAAACCGCCGAACCACGTGCGCTGGCTCGGCGAGATCGCGGACGATGACGGTCGGGTCGCCGAGCTGGCGTCGAATCTTCGCCGGAATCGGATCGGTGAGGACGAGAAACCTGGTGTGAAACCAGAAGTGCCGCGCCAGCGATCGAAACAGATCGGTCGGCAGTCCCGTCGCGATCACGGCGCGCCGCGTGCGGATGACGCCGCCCGCGGCGATGACGTCGGCGTGCTTGCGCGTGAACGTGATCCGGCGAACCGGCGACCGCTCGAACAGCTGCGCGCCTCGATCCCGCGCGGCCGCGGCAAGACCGATGCACGCGCGGTACGGATCGATCGTCGCGCCTTCGCGCGCACGCAGGCCGCCCGCAGCCTCCAGTCCGGTCGTCGCGGCGACGACGCGCGCCTTCACGAATGACGCGTCGGTGCCGGCCTCCGTTCGCGCCTTGAGATCCTTTCGGAGCCGCGTCAGCTGCTCCGGCGTCCGCGCCACGAGAAACGATTCACGCGGCTCGAGAAAGCATCTGGTGTCGAGGCGCCGCAGCAGCGACGCGAAGTCGAGCGCGGCGCGTCGCCAGGCCTGCCACGCTCGGCGCGCCTGGCGCAGGCCGACGGCGTTCTCGAGCGCGTCGAACGAAACGCCCGGCTCGTCGGCAAGCCATCCCGACGACCGCGCGGTCTCGCCGCGGCCGATCTGCTCGGCTTCGAGCAGGATCGTTTTCAACCCCGCCGCCGCCAGCGCATACGCCGTCGCGCAGCCGGTCAGGCCGCCGCCGACAACGACCACCTCGGTCGTCGAAGGGCCGCGATACTTTGGATAGGAGGGAACGCGTGATTTAGGGTACTGGTCGAGCCACGGCGATCGCCCGTATTTCGTCACGGGCCGTCATTGTACAAGTCGTGGGCAGGTAGGGCGGGTAGGGCAGGTAAGGCGGGTGGGATCAGTTGCATCGATCCTGCGCTTCCTTCCCCTCCCGCCTTTCCGGCCCCTCCCGCCTTTCCTGCCCTTCCTGCCTCTCCCGCCCTTCCTGCCCTTCCTGCCGTTCCTGCCTCTCCCGGCCTTCCTGCCCTTCCCGTCCGAGGATCTTCTTCTTCCGCGCCGCGCCCCACCGGTACCCGCCGACGCCGCCGGCCGCTGGGACCACGCGGTGACACGGGATCGCGAGCGCGACCGGGTTCGTCGCGCACGCGCGCGCCACGGCGCGGACCGCGCGCGGCTTCCCAATCGCGCGCGCGACATCCGTGTACGTCCGCGTCTCGCCGTACGGAATCTCCGTCAGCGCCTGCCAGACCTGCCACTGAAACGCGGTCGCCTGGATGTCGAGCGGCAGGTCGAGCCGCGGCCGCCGTCCCTCGAGATGGGCGACGATGGCCGCGGTCCATTGCGCGAGACCCGCGGCGTCCGACGCAATCGCCGCCGACGGATATTCGTGGCGCAGGGAGCGCACCAGGTCCGCGTCGGAGGTACCCATCGCGATGCTGCATACGCCCCGCTCCGTCGCGGCAACGAGCAGCCGACCGAGCGGCGAATCGACGACCGCGTAGGATACTTTCACGCCCGCGCCGCCGCGGCGGTACTGCATCGGCGACATGCCGAGCTTCGGCGCCGCGCGTTCGTAGAAGCGGCTGCTGGAGCCGTAGCCGGCGTCGAACATCGCGCCGGTGACGTCAGACCCTTGCCGGAGGCGCCGCTTCACCACCCGCAGGCGGCACGCGTCGGCGTACTCCCGCGGCGTGAGACCGACGAGCCGCTTGAAGTTCCGCTGGAGATGATAGGGGCTGCCGCCGAGCCGCGCGGCCAGCGTCGCGAGCGATGGATGCCCGTCGACGTTCGCCAGGTACACGGTCGCGCGGCGCACCTTGTCGACCCACGGATCGATCGCTCCGCCTGCGTCCGGCCCGCAGCGCTTGCACGCGCGGAATCCGGCCGCGCGCGCGTCGGCCGCGGTCTCGAAGAAATCCACGCGCTCGCGGCGCGGACGCCGGCTCGGACAGGACGGACGGCAGTAGACGCCGGTTGAGTGAACCGCGTAGACGAACAGCCCATCGGCGCTGCGGTCGCGCCCGAGAACGGCGCGCCACCGCGCGACGTCGTTGAGCCGTTCGGTCGTCTGGATCGTGGTCATGGTCTGCATGCGTCGAGTGTCGCGCGTCGCGGTACGTTCAGGCTATCCGAGACTTGCGGGCAAACTGGAAACACGAAACCAAAAGCGTGACACGAAACCACGAAACCACGAAACAACTTAGGTACCCAGCTTTTTCGTGTTTTCGCGTTTTCGTGGTTTCGTGGCCAGCTGTTGAAACTGCGCCCGCGTAGTACGATTCGCGCCTGTGCGTATCGCCGTCGTCGGCGCCGGTGGCGTCGGAGGCTACTTCGGCGGCCGTCTTGCCGCCGCGGGTGTGCCCGGGGTCGACGTCGCGTTCGTCGCGCGGGGCGCTCACCTGCGGGCGCTTCGCTCGCACGGCCTGCGAATCCTGAGCCCGAAAGGCGACGTCCACGTTCCGCGCATCACCGCGACCGACGACCCCGCGGTCCTCGGGCCGGTCGATCTCGTCTTGTTCACCGTCAAGATGTACGACGTGGACGCCGCGATCCGGCTGCTGCCGCCGCTCGTCGGCCCGCACACGGTGGTGCTCCCGTTCCAGAACGGCGTCGACGCTGTCGACATCGTATCGCGAGCCGTCGGACCCGCGCACACGGCGGGCGGCACCTGCTACGTGTCGGCCGCGGTCGTCGAACCAGGCGTCATC
>Ga0114129_10004366_pt1 | contig 19956 bp, 16 predicted proteins | sample RhiMetdeltSRZDD1_FD_80071 | JGI IMG/M metagenome (GOLD analysis project Ga0114129, IMG submission 80071) | Populus rhizosphere microbial communities from Tennessee, USA - Rhizosphere MetaG P. deltoides SRZDD1 (version 2) (version 2) | ecosystem: Host-associated > Plants > Roots > Rhizosphere >... | reverse complement strand
GCATCAATAACCTCGCTGCCGCCAGCGGCGATGTAATACAATTAATGGAAGTGGTGCCCGGCCTGGTGCAGGTGAGTCGTTACGGCAGCGTGCGTAAAACCGATGCCGACCTGGTGCTGGGCATTGTAAACAGCATGATCACCCGCATTTGCGTGAGCCTGCCTGCAGCCTGCACCCTGGTAGATGACGTAGCCGCACAAAAACTGCTCGATCTGTTCTTTAAATTAACCGATGCGGTGAATGTGTTGCAACAGCCTGATATTACCGGCCAGTGGCAACAAACATTACAAACTATAGCCGCAACTACCAATGCGTCGCCTTCCATTGCGGGTTATGCTACCCGGTTACTGGCTGATTATAAATTGCTGGAGGGAGATGAGCTCATCAAAGCATTTCATTATGCCATGTCAACCGCTACCCAGCCCGATAAAGCAGCAGCGTGGCTCGAAGGATTTTTAAAAGGAAGCGGCACCATTTTGTTAATCGACCACGATCTGTGGAATCTCGTTAACAACTGGGTAGGCCAACTGGATGAAGAAATATTTACACAGCTGCTGCCTTTGTTACGCCGAACGTTTTCGAATTTTTCGGGGCCCGAGCGAAAAAAACTCGGCGAAAAAGTAAAAGCCGGCAGCAGCGGCACTGCTGTATTGCCTACAATTGAAACAGGCCTGGATGCCGAAAGAGCTCAACAAGGTATTCCGGTTATTATGCAATTGCTGGGGTTATCTACAAAATGAACACACAATGAACAACGAACAACATATACGCAAGTGGCGACTGATACTCGGCGGCGATCAAAACGACGGCACCTGCATGTCGCTGAACGAACGGGATCTTCAAATCGATAAAACGCTCGAAGCCCTGTACGACTGCAAACGCCAGGGAGGTCTGGGTGCTTCTTCGCCTAATGTTGCCCGCTGGCTGGGCGACATTCGTACGTTCTTTCCATCGAGCATTGTTCAGGTAATGCAGCAGGATGCGCTGAAACGGTTAAACCTCACACAAATGTTGTTTGAAAAAGAAATGCTCGAAAATGTGGAGCCCGATGTGCATCTCGTAGCTACTTTAATGACTTTAAGCAAAGTGATTCCCGATAAAACCAAAGACACCGCGCGCATGGTGGTGCGAAAGGTGGTTGATGAATTATTGCGTAAGCTATCGCAACCAACGCAACAGGCCATAGTTGGTAGTTTAAACCGCAGTGTGCGTAACCGGCGTCCGCGCCATAATGAAATTAACTGGCACGCTACCATTCTTAAAAACCTGAAACATTATCAGCCCGGGTATAAAACGGTGATCCCCGAAACACGCATCGGCTACGGACGCAAAAGGAATGCGTTAAAAGATGTGGTACTGTGCATCGACCAAAGCGGATCGATGGGTACTTCGGTTGTATATTCAGGTATTTTCGGATCGGTAATGGCTTCTATTCCTGCCATCAAAACAAAAATGGTGGTATTCGATACAGCCGTGGCCGATTTAACCGAAGAACTGACTGACCCTGTTGAATTGTTGTTTGGCGTTCAGTTGGGTGGCGGCACCGATATCAATGCAGCGCTTACTTATTGCAAACAGATCATCACCAAACCAAACGATACCGTACTGGTGCTCATTACCGATTTATACGAAGGAGGCAATGAGGCCGAAATGCGCAAAAGGGCCGTTGAGCTGGTATCCGCCGGTGTGCAGGTGGTGGTATTGCTTGCGTTGAATGATGATGGCGCTCCCGGTTACGATCACCAGAATGCGCAATTTTTATCGAATCTTGGCATTCCCGTTTTTGCCTGTTCGCCCGATAAATTTCCCGACCTGATGGCCGCTGCATTAAGCAAGCAGGATATTGGCCTGTGGGCAGCAAAAGAAGACCTGGTATTAAAAAAATAAAACCCTGCCAATCCTTTTACCCAAAAACCCAAATCCCAACCAACATGCCCTTTACACCCGAACAGTTAAGCCCGTACTATGAGCGTATACGAAACAGGGAAGAAATTGAACCCAATTATACACTATCCTACGAATACCTTACAGGCCGCATAGCTGAATTGCCCACTTTCACTGATTACTATAGCAATGACAGATTTTCTATTCTTCATGAATTATTGCAGGCGCCCGATCTTACCCCTGAAAACGAATCGCTATTGCTTTCATTTTTAAATAGCGCGGGCATCAGGGAAAGAATTCATCATCGGATAGCTTATTTGATACTAAGACCACTTGGGGAAAACAAAGAACAACATTTTTTTGATACGATATTGAAAATATACCGCAGTCTTCGGTTTAATGATAATGATACATTTTTTTATTTTCTCAATGGTTTGTCGATTCGTGAACAGGATATCTTACAGGAAAGCACGCCCCTGCTGAACTTTATGCATCAGCAGGTACAACAAATGCCTGAAGACATAATGATTGATTCTATTAAACCCGGAAATATTCATGGTTTTAAACCAAACCTGTTTGTATTTCTGTTTCGCAATCGCAAAGACAGAGCCTATGAGTATGCTAATAATTTCATAGTAAATCCAAGCCACAATTATGATGACACTGTAATGCGAACTGCTCTGGAGTATGAATTCAGCAGATTTGGACCCGTTTATAAAGAAAGAATAGATGGCGTGCGTACAAACGGTAAAATAGCCAGCGCATATGACCTGTACCTGAAATACAACGAATACAATCCCGAAAAAAACACAGAGGAACTGGTTAACTGGTCGGAAGAGTACCTCAAATACTATATAAACAACCCTACTACCTATGATTATAGTTTTTCATCACGTCATTATCAGGTAACGAATGAATCATATTTCTCGATGCCCCGGTATGCCTGGGCTTTATATTTTATATTTAAAGATAATGAAGCAAAGGGTACAGCATTCCTTGAACAGCTTTTGGCGGCACAGGTTACCTTGAAAAAAGAGGTACTCCAAATGCTCAAATCAGTTTTGGGCAATTCGTATATCCCTTATTTACTCATCGCTGTTTTTCAAAAACACGAAAAATACTACGAACAAAACCGGCAGGAATATATTTTTAATGAATTAAAAAATTATAAAGACCAGTTTGATATAAACATACTGTGGCAGTTTGAAAAATACCGGTCAAAACACGCCGAAAACCTGGCCATACGATTTTTGGTAGAAAATGATGGTAACGTAACGGAAAAAGCTATTGCAGCTATTGAAGCTAAAAACAAAGATGTGCGCCTGATGGCTGCCCGCATTTTATTAACCCTCGGTACGCCGCAGGCCATGATCACACTTAAAAAAGCTATTGACACCGAAACCGACGACGAAACAAGAGATTTAATATGGCAAACCTGTGGCCGTGAAATTTCAACGCATATTACCGAAGAAGCCATAACCGAAATGGCAGATGCTGCCAAAAAACGGGGCAAACTAAAAAAGCCCGTATTTACCTGGCTGGATGAAGAAAAGTTGCCCGGTTTATATCTTGTATCGGGTCGCCGGCTAACCGTTGAAGAAGTTAGACTGATCCTGTATCGCATGTCGAGGGCCAAAGGCATGCGTACCGATGCAGAAATTAAACCGGTATTGCAATTGATCGACAGGGAAAAGTCGGCCGATTTTGCAAAAGCTGTTTATAAAGCTTTTGAGGAAAAAAAGTTCGATGCAAAATATAAGTTCCTGCTGTTACTTGCAGCCCTGTTTGGCAATGATGATATAGTGAATAAATTTTGCACCGCCATTACCAAATGGATCGACGGGGGCAGAAAAGCCATGAGCGAATACGGCATCGAAGCCCTTGCCTTGCAGGGAAGCAACAAGGCATTGCGATGGATTGAATGGTTCTCACGAAAATATCGCAACAAAAAACCCTATGTAAGTGAAACCGCTTTAAAAGCGCTTACTGCAGCAGCAGAAGAACTGGAAATATCTATTCATGAATTAGGCGACAGAATAGTTCCTGATTTTGGATTTGAAGGCCTGTTTAAACATTTTACCATAAACGGCGATGAATACCGCGCATTTGTTGACAGCAATTTTAAACTGGCTTTCTTTAATGAAGACAATAAAAAACTAAAATCGTTGCCTGCAGCCGCCGGCAATGAATTAAAGGATGCATTCAAAGGCATTGGTAAAGAGGTACGCGATGTGGTAAAAGCACAATCTTCGCGGCTTGAGCACTACCTGGTAGTACAACGCAAATGGAGCTATGCCGAATGGCAACAGTTCTTTTTGAACAATCCCATCATGTTTATTTATGCCACCAAATTATTGTGGGGCGTATACGATGAAAAGCAGCAACTCATCAGTTGTTTTCTTTGCCAGGAAGATACCACACTGATTGACAAAGATGGCAATGAAGTAGCTGCTCCTGAAGACCATTCCATAGGCATCGTACATCCTATTGCGTTTTCACCCGAAGAATTGCAGGCATGGAAAAAACAATTCTTTGAACTTTCTATAGATCCGGTTTTTCCGCAGCTCGAAAGACCGGTGTACCTGTTGCCCGAAGAAGATAAAGACAAAAAGATCATGCAGGATTTTGTGGACATACCTACCGATTCAGGTTCAATAAAAAACACACTCGATAAATATGGCTGGCGAAAAGGCGATAGTGGAGATGGAGGACGTATTTATACATTTCACTATACCGACTATGCAAGCCACATTGAAGCGGTATTACAGGTAGATGGCGTAAATGTGTTTGGATTTACTGATGACGCAAAGCTGGGAACATTATATTTTTTCGATACGTTGAAGAATAAGGCCAACTGGTACGATAATCCTTCAAGTGAAAAAGATGAGCGGCTTATACCACCAGGCAATGTATCGCCGGTGTTTTACGCAGAAGTTGTAGCCGCCATAAAGGCCATTAAAGTTCGCAAAATGGATGAAGTTCAATAATTACACGAAGGGTGAGCCTCCCCCAAAAAGAGAGACTCACCTTTTATTTATAACTTCAGATACGTTTTAAAATAACCGCACTCTTTAATCGCTTCTTTATAAAACTGCGTATTGGCATATTGTTGCTGCAATACTTTAAAACCATTCCAGGGCAAAAAATCGGGCCCTGATATGCCACTGTATTCGTAGTTGCTTTTGGCATAATAAGTTTCGTTGTACCATTGGTTGCGCTCGCATTTGGCCAGCATAAAATGGCACTTTGCTTTTTGTTCATCTGTTTTTGCAGCAGTAAGCGCCATCGTATAATATTTGGCGGCCATTTTCATATCGGTTAAAAAACCACGGAATACACTGTCGATCCCAAATGGCGTTAAATGAGCATTGCCTATCACATTGCTTTCATAAAAAGCCCGTGCGTTGCCATAATGGGTAATGTTATAATATGCATTGGCCACCAGCATAGCATTGGTATATACATCGGTACCCGCCTTGATTTTATCTTCCATCTCCTTCATTTTATTAAGGAGCGACAGCTTCGAATAATTTATTTTTTGCGGAGCTTCATGGTCGCAATCGTGGCAATCCTGTAACCTCCCGTTAAATGGATTGCCGGGGAGCCCACCTCCTCCTGATACCGACATTTTTGCAATGGCCTCCCCTAATTTATCATCAAACGCTAACCGTATGGCCTGGTACTCGATAAGATCGCTTTCTGACATTATATACAACCGGGCGCACAGCAATTCGTAAGGCGATTTGTTGGTCTTCTTCAAAAAACCTTTCATGGCTTCAACCTGGCTGTTGTTTATATAAAAAGCGCCATAGTTTTTAAAGCAAACCGCTTTAATATATTCATGTTGCTGAAGATATTTGTCGGCTATGGTTTGTTTTATCCACGCAAAAGCAGTCGCGTACCTGAATGCCGGTTCCGAATAATCGATCGTTCGCAGCCATTCAACATCCGATAATATGGCATTCTCCAGCTTACTATCAATACGGTCAGCGGCCGCCACTGTATTGATCAGTTTTAACAGGCGTAGTTGCCAGCGCACCAGCAGTTCGTTTGGCAGATTTTTCTCAGCCAACGATAAGGAGATGGTGGCCCTATCGGGAGCTCCATTCAGCATATACAAATAGCCGGCAGCCATATGCCACATATACGGTTTGCTGGTATTACCTGCCTGAGCAATTCGGGTAACCAGCAACAGCACTTCCCTGTTAACGCTATCTTTTATAAACCGAAAAGTGTTGCCGTTATATTCTTCATTCCAGGTGCCAAATTTTGATTCCTGAATATTAACAGCCCTTGTAAGCAAAAGATCCAGCTTTTCGCTGCGCGGATTTAATGAATAGATCTCCTGCATGGCCCGTTTTTCATCTGAATAAAAAACACCCAGCATTTGCCACAGGGTAGCTTTTTCATCATTGTTGGCGCACAATGCCAGGGTAGACTTCCAGTCGGCTTCTTCCTGCGGATGAAAGCTAAAATGCGCAACAGTTTTTAAATCATCGCACCCATCGTACACCTTACTGTAATAATAATTAGCCTTACTGTAGTTTTTCAATTTGTAATAAGCGCCGGCCGCATAGGCCATGGTGCGGTAATACAGGGTATTCTTTTGAAACTGCTTTTCGTTCTTCTCAAAAAAATCAATAGTTGGCTGCAACGGTTCATTGAAGAAGTAAGAGCGTACAATCTGAAACCAATACCGCTCCTTTAAAAATGCATCCTTTGTTTTGGTGAATTGCTGCAGCATTTCACTGTTTAATTGCATGGTGTTAATGTTCACAACCTTATCTTTCTTTGAATCATAGTCCCAATAATCAAAATAACTAACAGCAAATTCTTCGCATTTTTTGGCAAATGATAAATAATTTATAAACGCCTGTACTTTACGGTTGCTTTTATTTTTGATCAGCTGAAAAGTTTGCATAGCAGGCGGTACTACTTTTAGTTTGCCGGTTAAATTCATTAAAGCACTATCTACAGCCCCGCTGGTAGCAGCGTTCAATAAATAATCCAGTTCACTACGTGAGGCGCTATTACCCAAATACATCGACCAGTCATCAACATTCGTTTCGTTAAAACGGCTGATGTGTTTTGTATCGTGCCCGATATCGTAATAATAAAACCATCCCGAATAAAAGAAGGGCCGGTACGTACTGTCGACAAACGCTTCGGGTGTAAAGCTCGATCCCTGTGTATCGTCCCATTCGCCCCCGGCACAGGCAAGTATAATACCGGTTCCTGTTGCCAGCGCACTAATTAAGGTTAGCCAGTACTTGTTTAAAAATATCTTTCTCATATTGTATAAGATTGCTGCTATCTAAATCATAAAACAGCAGTTGTCTGATGCGATGATTTGAATAACGGTTTATTTGTTCGGTTATAGTAAGCAGATCGTTGGCAGGTACATGCTCTATTTTTATAACATCGTTTTGCCTGAAATAATAACCTGCTTTAAAACAGGCATGCTTTGCCACAAAGCGGCTGCTGTTTACCCGCGTGAAATTAGAATCGCTTTCAAAGTAGCCGGCATTCATTTTATTTAACAGCTCAACTACTTTTCCTTCGCGAATGGTATATGCCCATGAAAAAACGGGCAGCGCCACATCCAGCATCAAAGGATAGGTTTTGATATAAGCATCGTACCGGGCGGCAGTGGACCTTTCGTAAATAGAATTTTTCGTGCCGCCGTTTATTTCGCCCATATTGTAGTACATCAGGGCGCCGTAATCAACCGGCGGAATGCCGGTCGTTTCTTTATACTTTACCTGGTGCAGGCGGATGGTAGAAGAAATAGTTTGTTTTGAAATAGCTCTGTATGCTGAAATAAAAAGAAAATAATTGCTGCGGGTGCGTTCGGTCCAGTCGCAATCGAACTGTATTTCATGCGTAGCAATATGGTGCGACTGGTTTATTTGCGAAACAAGCCCAAACACATTTTTAGCCAAAGCCATTACGGCTGTGGAATCCATGCGTTCGAAGGTCCTGTTCTTTATAAAAATTACGGGAACTATATTAAAATGGCCGATCGTGCTATCAGGTTGCAGGGGCGATACCGGAGCCGGCTGCGAATTGCCGGGTTTATAATCTACATCAAAGTATCGTACGTACAGGGTTGTAACGCCATGGTCTTTCAGTATGCTCTTTTCATATTCATTCAGTGCAAAATGAGTTTTCCAGTAATAAAAAGAAAGTGGTTTACCGGCATGCCGGCAGGCGCCTGGCCCCAACCCTATAAACAGCAATAACCACCAGTAATGTTTCATCACCCTAAAGAGAATATGCGAATTCCTGATCTAAGTTAGTGAAGTTATGCTTTTACCCCAATCAAAAACATAGTGGTAACCGGGTAATCAAAAGGAACAAGCGTACCATTCTCAAGGGTAAACAATTCGGCCTTGCCCTTCCAACGGTTGTTCACGATCCAATCGTTGGTAAATGCTTTTGATGAAGGGTGAATGGTAAAACCGGCCTGCTGCAAATGGTCTTTCCATTCGGTAAAATCCCAGAAACAAAAAGTTTCATGCATTTCACTCTGCCAGTTATCGGTATAATCTTTCCGGCTCAGGTACTCCATAGCATCCTGCAAAGAAATACCAATGTAACTTTTATAATTGATGCTTGTAACGGCATAGTCCAATACATAGCCTTCTTTATGCCGGAAGTCGCGGGCAAACCGAAGAAAGCGGGCGTAGGTTGATAAGCCGCTGAGGTATTGCGCCAGGTCGTGCTTGTCGTTAAATTCCTTGTAGGGATCGTCGTTACTGCCGTCGGTTTCATTCAGCCATAAAATAATACTTTGCGTTTTGTTGTCGGGCCCAACCACATCGCGGTTGACCCAAACGCCACCCGGCGCCAGCTCTTCGTAACGGTTGCGAATGAATACCAGCAGGTCGTTACGGCTGCCGTACGATTCAATTTCATGGGTAAGTGATGAGGTATGGATGGTATTCATTGAATTGGGGTCGAACACCAGTCCGGTCACCGCATTTTTTTGAGAGAAAAAAACAAAAGGATTTACAAACTCACCATTTTCTTTCCGCTGCTGGCATAACACATATAAATAGCGCGATACTTCTATGCCATAAAAATCCGATTCGCGTAAACGCTCATCTTTACAGGCCAGCTTTATCCATGACCCTACCGCGCAACCGATATCGCCGATACGGCCGGGCTGAATAAAATGGGCGGTATCGTGGTATTTCATTTCAGCAATATCATCCATTTGCCGTACATATACATTATAATCGCGTGTTTCGGTTAAATCGCCATCGCTGCTGATCATGGCGTCCCTGAACAGCATTTGCACTTTTTCGCCCCGTTTGTATTTTGTCCAAACGTTATAGGCGCTGGTATGCATATGCTGTTTCACAAATGCATCTGTTTGCCAGTCGGTGCATCTGGCAATATGCTCTACTACATCCCACGGCATGGGCGTATGATATTGCCAGGTAGTAATATCTTTCAGTTCGGCCGGCAAAATGGCAAAACCAAGCTCTTGATACATATTCAATACCGGTGTTGAGCAAATAACAACGGTGTTTTTGGGGGTGCAATGAAACAGTCCCTCGCTGTCGTGCTGAATGCGTTTGAGGGTATACTGTGCAAAATTGGGCACATAGCCAACATCATCAATGCCATACATGTAAGTGGGTATTTTGAGCTCATTGCCAAAAGCTTCAATGCTGATAGCGCGCAAATAAAATGGCAGCGGGTTGCGCCGGGTATTGGAATGGTTGGCCGAGGTAACGGCAAAGATCACCGCTTCAATTTTTGAAGGAATACCAATAGGGTTGCCAAACACATCGGGTTCGTTCTGCAGCGTATTTTGTATAAGTCGTTGTAAATACTGAAACTGAAATTGGGTCAGCAACTGGTGGCGTCCGGGAATCAACAGGTACATGAAACATATTTGCCATTAAAGATAAGGTTTGACAATGATTGATGCATATGTTTTATATTGCATCCATATGTCGGTATCGGGTTCAGAAATAAAAGTGGCTGTTGATGCCATCGTGTTTGGGTATTCCAAAAACGAAGGCGTTTCGATATTGCTTATACAACGCAAATACCCTCCCTTTAAAAACGCCTGGGCAATACCCGGTGGATTTGTGTTGCCTGATGAGTCGCTCGAAGAGGCTGTTCGCCGCGAACTGCGTGAAGAAACGGGTATTGAGGTTAACTACCTGGAACAGCTATACACTTTTGGCGATCCCGATCGCGATCCGCGCAAGCGGGTAATTTCAGTTGCCTATTTTGCGCTGGTTAAATCGGCCCAGTTTCAGCAGCTGAAGGCCAGTACCGATGCAGAAAATGCGCAATGGTTTAATATAAAATCGCTTCCTCCGTTAGCATTCGATCATAAAAAAATATTACATGTAGCCATTGAGCGGGTAAGGGCAAAGATCCGTTACCAACCTATCGGTTTCGAACTGCTCGATCGTAAATTTCCGTTTGCCGAACTCGAAAAACTCTATATCACTTTACTCGACCGCGAAATAGACCGCCGCAACTTCTACAAAAAAGTGATGGCCCTGGGCATACTCGACGAAACCGAGGAATATGCGAAAAGCGAAGGCAAGGGCCGCCCCTCCAAATTGTTTCAGTTCAATAAAAAGCGCTACCAGGAGCTGTTAAAAGAAGGGATTAATTTTGAGATTTAAAGGCTTTAATTCTTTAAATCGGCCCGAAAAAGAACTTTCCTATTATTTAATTTTTCAATTCGTTGATTTAATTGTTTAAGCGAAGTAGCAACTATTTTATTTTGCGTGTTTTTTACGCAAAATTTGGATATTTCAAAATGCCTGTTTAAATTTGCGTATAATTAACGCAAAATGAAAACAGCAATCTTTTTAGGAGCAGGAGCTTCAGCATCTGAAGGCGCACCGATACAAACAAACTTATTTTGTGATTATTTCAAACTTATTAAATCAAGGGGTAAGCACCGCTCTCGCGAACATGAAAAGAAATTAGCGAATTTTTTTGATTTGATGTTCGACATCGACGTTCATAATGGAAATCTTGACACAGCGATTTTTCCAACATTTGAGGAAGCGTTAGGAATTTTAGATTTAGCGGATTTGAAAAATGAAGCCTTTAAAGATTTTCCAAACATAAATTTTTCAGCGAATAGTGGCAGGATAAAGTTTTTGAGATTGTATCTCGTTTTCCTTATGGCTGACATAATTAATGAGAGTCTGAAAAAAGGAAAAAATATCCATAGAAACCTTATAAAAAAACTGGATACAGGAAACCAAATTGAAAACACAATCTTTGTTACGACAAACTATGATATTCTATGCGACAATGCACTCTTAGATTTATTTCCAGGCAAAAAAGTCGATTATGGAGTTGATTTTATTAATTACAAAGAAGGTTCTTTTTATAGGCCCGATCTGAACAGTATTAAACTATATAAGCTTCATGGCTCTTTAAATTGGCTTTATTGCCCTACCTGTAACAATCTACGGATTACTCCATATGAAAAAGGAGTTTACAAAATAATGGTAGATCCTTCACAATCCGTTTGTACAAGGTGCAGGACCGTTTATTCACCGATTATTGTACCTCCAACATTTTACAAAGATTTATCGAAGGTTTTTTTAAATGAAGTCTGGAATAAAGCAGAAAATGAACTGTTAGATGTTCAACACATAATATTTTGCGGTTACTCTTTTCCTGACGCTGACATTCACATTAAATATTTACTAAAAAGAATTCAAAAAAATAGACGGAGGCCTGATGAACTAAAATTTTCCGTTATCAATAATCATACTGGCAAAAAAAAAGAAACAAAGAAAGAAGAAGAAAACAGATATAAAAGATTTTTAGGAGCTAATGCTAACTATACTGACCTTACATTTGAACAGTTTGCTAATGATCCTCTTTCTATTATCAATTAATAAATAAAAGAAGAGCGGAATAAAAATCCTCCACTTCGTCACCCAATTAACGCAAAATGAAAACTACAGGTGTCATAATCGCCAGGTTCCAAACTCCCTACCTACATGAAGGCCACAAATATTTATTAAATGAAATACGAGCCAAGCACAATAAAGTAATTGTAGTACTGGGTGTTTCGCCCGTGAAGAGTAGCCGACGCAATCCTTTTGACTTTTATACCAGAGAAAAATTACTCAAACAATATGCACCTGATCTGATGGTGTTGCCATTGAGCGATCACCCGTTTGACGAAGCATGGAGCAAACAACTCGATATCCTGTTACAAAACACTTTTCCGCAGGAGTCGTTTATATTATATGGCAGCCGCGACTGTTTTATCCCCTACTATAGCGGGCATTTACAGGTTGTTGCCTTACCCGAACTGGGTGAGCATTCTGCTACCGCCATTCGCAACGAAAACAGCGATAAAGTACTTGATACAACCGATTTCAGAATGGGTATCAATTATGCTTATCAGAATACTTATGCCAAAGTATATCCCACGGTTGATATTGCCGTAACAAAATATAACGACACGCAGGTTTTACTCGGTAAAAAATCCAATTCTCCCCAATGGCGTTTTCCCGGTGGCTTTGCCGACCCCACCGATGAAACCTATGAAGCAGCAGCACGACGTGAATTGCAGGAAGAATGTGGCACTATGGAAATAAATAGTATGCAATATATAGGGTCTGCCAAAATAGATGACTGGCGTTATCGTTCTGAGGAAGATAAAATAATAACCCTTTTTTTTAAAACGCAATGGGTTTTTGGCAATGCCAAGGCAAACGACGATCTGAAAGAACTGGCCTGGTTTCAGGTAAGAGAATTAAATACCATGATGCGTAACGGAACCATTGCCAAAGAACACCATGTACTGGTGAATCTTTTACTGAAAAATTTAAACGGATAAGAACAGAAGTACCTTATAACAACCCTTAATTTATACACCAACCAAACTTTTTTATATGAAAACGCAGGAAAACATAGTATTACTCGCCGACGCCTATAAATACTCACACCATAAATTATACTATCCCGGTACCACTAAAATTTATTCTTACCTCGAAAGCCGGGGTGGACAATTTAATGAAACCGTATTCTTTGGTCTGCAATATTTTTTAAAATATTATCTCGAGGGCAAAGTGATCACCAAAGAAAAAATTGATGCCGCAGATGAATTTTTAAAACAGGTGTTCGGTCGTAACGATGTATTTGATCGCAGTAAGTTCGATTATATTCTTGAAAAGCACAACGGTCGTTTACCCGTTCGAATAAAAGCAGTTCCCGAAGGAACGGCAGTACCGGTGAACAATGTACTGATGACGATCGAAAATACCGATCCCGAATGCTTCTGGCTCAGCAACTTTTTAGAAACGCTGTTGATGCAGGTGTGGTATCCCAATACCGTTGCTACCTTATCACGCGAAGTAAGAAAAATAGTTGAGGAATATTTTGAAGAAACCGCTTCAGAAGCATCTAAACCCGCTATTGATTTTGTACTGAATGATTTTGGATTTCGCGGTGTAAGCTCTGTTGAAAGCGCCGGTTTGGGTGGCGCCGCTCACCTGCTCAGTTTCATGGGCAGCGATACCATCATGGGTAGCGTACTGGCAAAGCGTTATTATAATGCGCAAAAGGTTTATGGCTTATCAGTTCCTGCTACCGAACACTCGGTTTGTACGCTGCTGGGCGAAGATGGCGAACTGGAAGTATTCAAACATATATTAAAAACCTTTCCTACCGGTATTGTGGCCTGTGTATCTGATTCATTCGACATATTCAGGGCCTGCAGCAAATACTGGGGTACCGAATTAAAAGACCTCGTATTAAGCCGCGATGGAGTGCTGGTTATTCGTCCTGATAGTGGCGACCCCGTGTTTACCCTGCTGAAGGTTTTTGATATACTGTTGAACAAATTCGATTATACTTTTAATGAAAAAGGGTACAAAGTATTACCGCCGCAGGTAAGGGTATTGCAGGGCGATGGTATTAATGTGCAAACAATTCGACAGATCTATGGCGCCTTAAAAGTAAATGGCATCAGTGCTGAAAACCTGGTGTTGGGCATGGGTGGCGCACTGTTGCAAAAGGTTGACAGAGATACTCAAAAGTTTGCCTTTAAATGTTCATATGCCGAAGTGAATGGGAAAGGAGTAGATGTACAAAAACATCCTGTTGAAGTAGATAACCATGGCAAACTGACACAATCATTTAAAAAATCAAAAGCAGGGCAGTTGAAATTGATACGTACCGAAAACGGGTATCAAACAGTAAGAAAAGAAATGTTGCCTGAATATGACGACCTGTTGGTAACTGTTTTTGAAAATGGAGCTTTGATAAATGAAACAAGTTTTGAAGAAGTGCGGGAAAGGGCAACGGTAAACAAAGAAGTGGAAATAGTTTAAACAAAAGCCATTTTCTCTTTATCGAAACTAAAATTTTTAAATATGATTTCTTTTTTGTTGGGTTCAGGTTTTTCATATGAAGAAGGAATACCTGGTGTAAGACAGATTAATGATAAATTCAAATATTTGCGAGCAGATCAAATATTCAGGGGAACTGATCAATCTGCATTTTTTTTAATCGATGGCCAAAAAGACCCTAATGGCTGGTTTCCTGATAATGTAAGAGATAGAACTTTTGTCGAGGAGTTTATTCAGTTTTACATAAAGAAGATAATAAAAAACCCCGACAATTTTAATTATGAAGATTTTTTTGATTTTTATTACCTCCCGTACCAAAAAAATAATTATTCAGTAGAATTAAATGATTTTTTGGAAGAGTTTAGAAGAAAGTCCAATTTAGATTCATTAATTAACGATAATACTAATTTACTCTATCGTTTTCATAACATATTTTCTCAGCTTTTAGCGCAAATATTAAATCCCAAAAAGTATTACGAAAATGTGTCATTAATGAATTACCCGAAATACGATTCTATTATTCAATTTATAAGGTATTGCATTGAGATGGGAGATGTCAAGGTACACTCATTAAATCATGATTTGCTTTTTGAGTACCTCGGTTCGCATCATGCAGATTTATGGGAATATTATTGTGATGGATTTACAGACTTAGGTTCAAAGTATTATGGGGATGTTAAAATAATACATGAAAACGTTAATACGTCTTATAAGGCGAGAATTAAATTCTTTGATAGCGTATTTGATAAAAAACTTTCATTTATTAAGCTTCATGGCAGTGTTGATACTTATATTTTTAACCTTGATTCGTCAAATCCAGATTATAGACGTGTTAAAAGAAATTATTTAGTGAGCGACCTTTTTAAAGAGGTGAGCAATTCACAAACAAAAAAGCTGGAATACTTACAAGGATTTCAGTATAACTATCCGGATTTTCTTAGTGGGACCACAACAAAAACATTTCAGTATAACGTGGATTACTACAAAAATTTGTTTGACCTTTTTAAAAATAATTTACAGTCCTCAGATAATTTATTTGTAATAGGTTACGGATTTAAAGATGCTGGTATTAACCTTATGCTGGAAGATTGTTATTTAAGACAGGGAAAGAAAATGATTGTAATCGATCCTACTCCGAATAAAAGTGCTTATTCTTCTAACTATAATATTTTTTATGTTGAAAAAGGTCTCTCGCAATTAAGTATTCAAGATTGGCAATCGCTATGCTAATTGTAATTGCATTTGAAGAAGTGCGGGAAAGGGCAACGGTAAACAAAGAAGTGGAAATAGTTTAAACAAAAATTTATGGGTAAAAATTATAAATCAATAGCTGAAGATACACTGAAGCTGATTGAACAGGGCTTCTATTATAATTCAAAAAATGAAAAAGTAGAAATAGCTGGTTTAATACAGTATTCAGTTGATAACACAAACCTGTATACATCGGAGCAGCTTGGTTCGCTGCTGTCTGCTACGAAGGTTACAGGCGATAACAAAACAACATTTGAAGTAACCAATGAAACTACGCTGGATGCAGCCCGCCGGTTAGCTGCCGAAGGCGAGGAAGATATACTATGCCTGAATTTTGCTTCGGCAAAAAATCCTGGTGGTGGTTTCTTACGCGGTGCAGTTGCACAGGAAGAAAGTATAGCAAGGGTATCCGGCTTGTATCCCTGTTTGTTAAAAGCGCCTGAATACTATAGCTATCACAGGGAACAGCAAAATTTTTTGTATTCCGATCACATGATATGGTCGCCGCGCGTACCGGTATTTAAAAATGAAAACGGAAATGTTACCGATTCTGTATTGAGTGTATCGGTGGTAACATCGGCAGCAGTAAATGCAGGTGAATTACAAAAGAGGAACGCAGCCAAAACCAGCGAAATAGAAGCCGTAATGCGAACACGTATTGAAAAATTACTGGCAATATGCGTTGCCAGCAATCACCCTACGCTGATACTGGGTGCCTGGGGCTGTGGTGTTTTCAGAAACGATCCAGACATGATTGCCAGTCTGTTTCACGAAGCGCTCACCGGAAAGTTTGCCGGTTGTTTTAAACGAATTGTTTTCGCTGTTAAAACCAATAATGAAAGTATGATTGGATCGTTCAGTAAAAGATTCACAATTAATTAGTTCTTTATGGAACACATTAATTATGTAAAAGGCGACGCTACGCAACCACAGGCATCAGGCAATAAAATTATTGCACATGTTTGTAATGACATAGGCAACTGGGGCAAAGGATTCGTATTAGCCCTGTCTGCCCGCTGGCCTCAACCTGAACAGGAATACAGGAAATGGTTTAAATCGAAACAAAATTTTGCTTTGGGTGTAGTGCAGTTTGTTGCTGTGGAAGAGAACCTATGGGTTGCTAACATGATCGGGCAGCGCAATATAAAAAAAGATAAGCAAGGCAACCCACCTGTACGATATGATGCAATTGCAAAAGCGTTTGCTCAGGTGGCAGTTTTCGCTAAAGAGAAAAATGCTTCTGTTCACATGCCAAGAATAGGTTGTGGGCTAGCTGGAGGCACATGGGACAAAATGGAACCTATAATAACAGAGGAATTAATAAATAAAGATATTCCTGTTATTGTGTACGATTTTTAACAATAAGTAACATGAAATACTCAATAAACTGGCTAAAAGATCAAATAAATTCAGGCGTAGAACCTAATTACTTTTTCTTTTGGGGACATACACCTAAACAGGAAGGAATAACAGACAAATCCTGTTTGAGCCAATGGTTTCCACAACCATTTAAAGTAGATAATGTGTTATACGCGACTACAGAACATTGGATGATGGCTGGCAAAGCAAAGCTCTTTAACGATGCGGATGCATTATCAAAAATTCTAGCCACAGAAAAACCTGGCGCCGCAAAAACGATTGGCAGGGAAGTAAAGAATTTTAATGATACAGTATGGAAACAACACGCATATAATATCGTAGTAGAAGGCAACTACCACAAATTTTCGCAAAACGATTCCCTGAAAAGTTTTTTATTAACTACCGGGAACAAAATAATTGTAGAAGCAAGTCCGCGTGATTGTATCTGGGGAATTGGATTATCGCAAAATTCAGAAAATGCAATGAACCCTTTTACATGGAGAGGCACCAACTTGCTAGGATTTGCTTTAATGGAGGTAAGAGATCAATTATTAAATCAGGATGTATGAAACCAAACATAATTCACGCGGTTTTATATGGTGTAGCGGTTGGAGATGCATTGGGTGTACCGGTTGAATTTAAAAACCGGGATGAAATGAAGCAGCAACCTGTTCAAGATTTTGAAGGGTATAAGGAACATAACCAACCGCCCGGCACTTTTTCAGACGACAGCTCACTTACCTTTTGTATTGCCGAATCATTATGCAACGGATATGATGTGAACGATATAGCTCAACGTTTTGTGAAATGGTTTTATGAAGGGTACTGGACACCTGACGGTGTAGTATTCGGTGTTGGCAAATCGACCGAAGATTCAGTTGCACGTTTAAAAAATGGTACTCCTCCTGCCCTTTCAGGTAATTACAGCGACACCTGCAATGGCAATGGCTCGCTGATGCGCACACTACCCTTACTTTTTTATATCAGGAATTTTGATATTGAAAAAACATATGAGATAACGAAAGAGGTGTCGTGCATCACACACGGGTATATTCGGCCGGTTATTGCCTGCTTTTATTATCTGGAATTTGCGCTGAAATTATTAGAGGGCAGCGACAAAAAATTAGCTTATAACAGCACAGCCAGAAATGTATGGCGTTTTTTGAATGCAAAGAGCATCCCCAAAAATGAAATGGATTTGCTGGCACCGCTGTTGCTGAACGATATATCAAAGCAACCCGAAGATGCCATTTGTTCATTGCATTACGTGGCCGACACGCTTAAAGCAGCCATCTGGTGCTTTATGAATACGGATAATTATAAAGATGCCGTATTAAAAGCAGTAAACCTGGGGCACGATACCGATACCACAGCAGCTGTAACCGGCGGACTGGCAGGATTGTATTATGGTTTTGAATCTATACCCGAAAATTGGATCAAAGGAATACGAAGAAGCGACGATATAAACGACCTCTGCAACCGGTTCGCAAAGGAAATGGGATATTAAGTGACTATCAGGCTTTCTTTACCACACATTTAAAAAGATTGTATGAAACCAAACATAATTCATGCAGCATTATTTGGTGTTGCCATCGGCGACGCCCTGGGTGTACCCGCCGAATTCAAAAGTCGTGGCACGTTACAACAGCAACCTGTACAGGATTTTGAAGGTTACAAAAGCCATAATCAACCGCCAGGCACTTTTTCGGATGATAGCTCGCTAACATTTTGCCTGGCCGAATCGCTTTGCACCGGCTATGACTTAAATGATCTGGCCAACCGGTTTATTCAATGGCTCGATCATGGATATTGGACGGCAGATGGTATTGTTTTTGATATTGGCATGACCACGCATAGAGCCATCAGCCGTTTAAAAACTGGCACAAGACCAGCACTGGCCGGTGATTTTGATGAGGATTGCAATGGCAACGGATCTTTAATGCGTATTCTTCCTTTATTGTTTTACATACGTGATTTTGATATTGAAAAAAGATATGAAATAATTAAGGATGTATCTTCTGTTACCCATGGACATATTCGTTCAGTGATCGCCTGTTTTTATTACCTGGAGTTTGCGCTGGAATTATTAAAAGGTCACGATAAACAAACAGCTTATAACAACACCGCTATAACAGTACATGATTTCATTGTAGCTAAAAGAATCGTTAAGCGTGAAATTGATCTCTTTGATCCTTTGCTATTGGAAGACATTACAAAGCAGAACATAGACAACATTCCTTCATTTGGCTACGTAATGAATACGCTGAAAGCATCTATATACTGTTTTATGACTACGGATAATTATAAGGATGCTACATTAATGGCAGTCAATCTGGGAAATGATTCAGATACTACCGGTGCAGTAACAGGTGGCTTAGCAGGTTTGTATTATGGATTTGATGCGATCCCTGAAAAATGGGTTAATGAAATAAAGAAAAGCGCTTACATTAAAAGCCTGTGCGATCGTTTTTCGAAAGCAATGGGATTGTAAACCTCTCTTCAACACTTCTCGGAACGTAGTCTAACAACAATCGAATGAGCAAACAATTAACACGAATAAGCAAGCTATTAAGCCTTGTATTACGGCATCAACCTGATCATATAGGTCTTACATTAGATAGTGAGGGATGGGCAAAAGTTCCTGAACTGATAGAAAAGATCAATCAACAAGGCATACGTATCGATTTCGCTACCCTGCAAGTGATCGTTGATTCCAACGATAAAAAGCGCTTTGCTTTTAATGATGATAAAACATGTATCCGTGCCAGTCAGGGTCACTCCATTGATATAGAACTGAATTTAATGGCACAGGCACCGCCGGCTATTTTGTATCATGGTACCGCTGGCAAAAGCATTGATGCTATCCGCCGCGATGGATTGCGTAAAATGAGCCGGCAACATGTTCATTTAACAACCAGTTTAACCACCGCACAACAGGTAGGAGAACGATATGGCCGGCCGGTAATTTTAACCGTTCAGGCATTGCTCATGCATGAGCAGCATTATGAATTTTATTTATCTGATAACGGTGTGTGGCTTACCGATCATGTACCGGTTCAGTTTATACAGTTTTAAACCTTTTCACCCCCGGGAAATTATT
>Ga0114129_10004364_pt1 | contig 19959 bp, 30 predicted proteins | sample RhiMetdeltSRZDD1_FD_80071 | JGI IMG/M metagenome (GOLD analysis project Ga0114129, IMG submission 80071) | Populus rhizosphere microbial communities from Tennessee, USA - Rhizosphere MetaG P. deltoides SRZDD1 (version 2) (version 2) | ecosystem: Host-associated > Plants > Roots > Rhizosphere >... | reverse complement strand
GATGTTGTGAGGCAGTGCAGGGAGGCGGGAGTGGCGTGCTTTGTGAAGCAGTGGGGCGCGAAGCCTTACGACGAAACCGGATACATTCGCCTCGAAGATCAGAAGGGCGGAGATTGGTCGGAGTGGCCGGAGGATCTCAGGGTGAGAGAGTTTCCAAAATGAAAATCTACGACTGCATCCAAGGCACTCCGGAGTGGAGTTATCTGCGTGCCGGTTTGCCGACAGCCTCTCAGTTCGATCGCATTGTGACGCCCAAAGGCAAGATCTCCACGCAGGCCGAGCGGTACATGTTCGAATTGCTGGCCGAGCGCATGATGGGCCATCCGGTCACCGAATACATGTCGCACTGGATGGATCGCGGGAGTCAGACGGAAGCCGAGGCGGTGCGCTTTTACGAATTCACCCGCGATGAGTCCACGGTCAAGGTGGGCTTTATCACGAACGATGCAGGCACTATCGGCGCATCTCCCGACCGATTGGTAGGTGAGCGCGGACTGCTAGAAATCAAGGTGCCCAAAGAGAGCACTCACGTTGCCTACATGATGCAGTCGGGCTCTGCTTACGAGGAATATCGAGTGCAGACGCAGGGGCAGCTCTGGATTGCCGAGCGCGAGTGGAATGATCTGCTCAGTTATCATCCCGAGTTGCCGGAAGCCATCATCCGGATTGGACGCGATGACCTATTCATCAAGATCCTGGAATCCGCCGTCACCGCCTTTTCCGAGCAACTGGAAGAGCAGTGGGAGTTCTGCAAGTCGCGCGGCTGGGTAAGTGAGAAGCCGAAAGAATCGCAGGTGAAGACGGCATCGGAGTACATGAAAGAAGCGCTGCTGGAGGTCAATCGCAAATGAGCACAACCGAGACCGGTCCGATCTGCGAAGCCTTTATGAAAGTCGGCTTACTGGCACATGCGTTAGGTGCACGGAGTATCAAGGATCTATCCGGTTGCTGGCAGCATCAATTCACGCATGACGGCTGCCTCTGGCAAGTGGCGCTCAATGCGCATCCGGATTTACGTCTCGCTTCTCCTGCGGGCGCTATGGCGTGCGAGGTTCCCACATATTCCGTGGCGGTCTGGTTCAATGGTTGGCTGGCCGCGATCTTTAACCCGATGGGCGGCTCATTTGTCGCCGGGACGCTCGCCAATGAAGACACGTTCATCGAGGCCATCGACGCGGAGATGGCGCGAGTTCAGAAGAAATGATTTTGCCGCAGGCGAGCTGAGCGGGAATGGCACGGACTAGACCCGCAACTGCGACGACACCTGCGGCAGACGCGGTGGATTATGGAGCCATCGCGGAGGGCGGACCCCGGTATGGTTGAACTCCTTCCCGGGGTTCCGCCCGAACAGAATCGGATGACTATTCCTTTTCCGAGGAGGATTAATGGACGAACAAAGCAAGTTCGAAGGCTGGGCCGTCGTGGAGATCATGGGCCACAATCGGGAAATCGGCTTCGTGACAACGGAGTATTTCGGCGGCCCGGCGCTCTTCCGGATTGATCAACCCGCCTTTCCGGAACGCGAATATGAATTAGAGCGCCCGCAATGGGTCGATGATAGATATTGCCCGATCGGCACGAAGGTCAGGCGTGAAGCCATACTCGGCAAGACGACCTATGTCGGGCCTACCGCCATTTTTCGATTAACGCCTTGCGATGAACAGACCGCCCGGCGTGCGATTGAGCGAATGATCCCTGCGCCAATGAAAGTCCTCAGCATTCCCGAAGGCGCGAAACTGGTCACGGCAGGCGACATCGCAGAGGCGCAAGATCCGGATTTCGAGGATGAAGAGAATCCGTTCTGATGGCCACCTGCCTCTACAAAGACAAGCCGTGTTCCATCTGCGGCAAAACGATCAAAGTCGGCGAAGAGTGCGCCTATGAGCCCGAGACGAAAGGCGTCCATCATTTCGAGTGCGAAGAGAACCCGAAGCCCGGCCCCAAAGCCTACGCGCTGGCCGAGAAGCTCGGGTATCGAGAGATCCCGTGGGAGGAGTTGCTGAAGGTGATTGACGGAGAAAGCCAGTGACCCTGCGTCAGAAGCGCGAGATCGTCCGGCGGTTCTTCGATGGCGAATCCATCCAGGTGCTCACTCGTCGCGTGGCCTATTCCCGCTGCGATGGCGTAGACGACTATCTGAATCGTTTGGCTGTGGAAGACATTGATCGGGAAATTGAGCAGGTGATCCGTGACCACAATCACGGTAAATTCCAACTGGAGCCGAAGAGGAAAAAGAAGTGACGCCGGATGACATGAACAAGACCGAACTCGTGCAGGAGATCGAGCGCCTGCAGGCTCAAGTTGAAGAGAAGATTCAAGGCTGGGAACGCGCGGTCGAGTTGCACCTCAAGCTAGAAAAGCAACTGAAAGACGACGTGTGGTTCGGCGCTGGCGGCGCTGAAGAAGTCCCACATGACGAGCAGGACATACTTATTCTTGTCGTCTCCAACTTCCAGCGATTAATAACTGTCCAAAAGGAACTGGCTCAGGCGAAGGATCGGGAGAAGCAGTTGGCCGATGAACTGGAAGGGGAGAAAATACGAGTGCTCATGCTGGACGCAGGATGGAAGGAAACCATTCGACAACTGAGAGACCTCGAATCCGCCAACGCACGGCTGCGGCAACTCTTGATCGACGGTGAGGACTTCGCCCGACATCAGCGCCGTTGCCCAGAAGGCAATTGCTTGTGTGGCTTCAATAACTGGCATGCACGTAAGGAAGCCGCCCTCGCCGATCCGCCTGCCCCGGCTTCGCAACGGCCGGCTCCACCGTGGCCTACTTCGGGACCAGATAAATATGAGACCTAAACGAGAGTCCGATCCGCCTGCGAAGGAGAAGCCGTGAAGTGCCCTCTTTGTTCGACTGAGAGCGTGAAGGTTGTTTATTACGGCCTTCCTCATCGTCTGTGCGGCAATGATGAATGCAATTACCTGTGGGGTTGGTTCGATTGGCTGACGACTCGACTGCCCTTTAACGGCGTGATGATGACTTACGAAGCAGGCTATTGGAGGGCGCTATGGGCATGGCTGACAGACTAGACCCCCTTCCGCCAAGGAGCAGGGATGAGTACCGCAGCGCCCGATTGCCAGCATTGCTTTTGCCTCATCACGACGGGTGGCGATCTCAAGTGCCATCGGTGCGGCGTGATAAAACCCTACGAACCGCCGAAGCAATACACTTGTTTCATGTGCAACGGCACTGGCAAGGTTTACCAGATACGACAGCACGAAGATTGTTTCGATATTGGAGATGTACTATGAAGCCCAAGGAGCCATCGGAATGACTACGCGCATTCCGAGTGTTTGCGAATAAACGACTTCAAGAGTTCCCGCCACAGTTTCGTATTCATGGGCGAACGATACGCCAGACTTTTCCCGCACCGGTCACAGCGCGCAATCCTCTGCTTGGAGAGAATGCGCACGTGCTCGGGCGGCTTCACCGCGACAAGTGAAATCCGGGCGTAATGCCGACGAGCAGCGAGATCAGCCAGATCGCGAAAAAGATGAGCACAATGATCCGGATGAACTGCTTGACATTGGGAGGAATGGCGGGCAGAAGGTCGATGACCCAGAGGATAATGGCGAGGATCAGCGCCGCAACCAGAATGGTAATGAGGAGTTCGAGCATAGAGCCTCCTAAGTCTTCAACACATCGAGAAGCCGCTGAAAGTCCGGATCGTCGATATAGGCCGTGCCGATCGTCTTCACTATTTTGAACATGGCTTTCTTCAGTCGTGCTTTCTTGGCTTCGTTCTTCACGCTGGCCAGAATGATCGACGTCGCCATCGCGGTGATGAGTTCCTCGTCCATACTGTCCTCCTCCTGAAATCGAATGATGATCCAGCCGCGCATCCTGCGAGCTCCGTCGACATCCAGACGGAGCCCTCCCTCGTTCAGCTTAAGCCGGAATGGGGTTCGCGGGATCTTTGCCCATCTCCTCGAGGCGGCCGATATCGTCCTCCAGTTCCGCGGCCAGTGCGGCGGCCTGAGCGGCCGTCAAGCCGCCGGCTTTCGCGGCAGCGTCCAGTTGTTCCTGCATTTTCTTCTGTCGGGCCGCGATGGCATTGGTCGCGTCAAACAGACGTTTGGCTAATGCGGCATCAAGCGCCATGAGTATGTCTCCTTGAAGGGTGATGTTTTTCAAACCGTCCTCGATCCGTTCGAGTCGTTGGACGATGTCGTCCTGAGCATCGTTGTGGATGTAGTGGTGCAGGTGAATATCCATGAGTCCGTCTACGAATCCTCCCCCTTGAGCGCCCGCACCGTATCCGGCGTCGTCTTCAGGGCCTGCTGGATGGTGCGTGCCGCCTGAATGCAGCCGCCGACAATCGCCAGCAGGATCACGTCCTGATTGGGGATCGCCGCAGTCCCAGTGGCCATCATGGCCGCACTGAGGGCTGTTCCTGTATTGATCACGAAGTCGGTCAAGGCGCTGATGAGGAGCACAATCCAGGCAATCTTCACTTGAGTTCGACATCCTCCAGTTTCGCGTCATGCCTCCGCAGCATCGGGTCAGCCTCATCGTGTTTCCAATCCCGGAATCGGGTCAGTTCCGTCTCGATACGCAAATGCTCTTTGGCGTGGCTTTCGACATAATCCCGAAAGGTCTGGGTCCGGACGAACTCGGCCAGTTTCAGGTCGATGCGCTCCAGAATCGCTTCCCGCAGACTGCCGAAGGTCAGCGTCTGCGCCTGAATCCGTTCGGTAGTCGCCTTTTCAGCCGATGTCAATTGCCCAACCAATGTCTGCTGCAGGGCGGACAGATCGGCACGGAGCGTGGAACGGATCCACGCCACGAAGACACCGATCCCCAGGGCCAGCAGGGTGGCCAGAGCCCCGAGGGTGGTCAGATCAAATGTCATAACTGCCCCTCGATGGTTCTTCGTGTCCTTTGTGTTACAATCCGCCCATGAAACGCCTTATTGTCCTGGTTTGCCTCCTGCTGCCCGCCTGTGCCACGAATCGCATCAATACGCGCATGGCGTCGTGGAATGGCCAGACGGTCGGTAAACTGCTGGAACGCTGGGGTCCGCCCTCCCAGATCCTTCCGGACGGCCCGAACCAGATTTACTCGTATGTCTATGACCGCGCGTACACGGTGCAGCAACCGTCGACCGTAGTGAACGTCGGGAGCCGGAATCGCCCGCAACCCATGATCTTCGGCGGAAATGCCAATACTTACAATTACCGGGCCTGGCGTATGTTCTGGGTGAATCCGGACGGGAAAATTGTCCGCTGGGCGTGGGGAGGACGCTGAGTTTATGTTGATGTCCATTCCCAAAGACTGGCATCCGCGGGTCATTCTGCCGATTCTGGGGTGGAGCATGCTGCTCGTGGTGCTCCTCGCCATCGGTATTCCGGCGGGCCTGCTGCTGCTTCGCGGATTGGTCCACTTCCTCATTTATTAACGCTTTCGGGCGATCTGGCTGCCGGCCGTCTTGACAAAGGTGGATGGCAGCTTTTTAACCGTGGCCATGACCGTCCCCGGCAGGATGTCGCTGCGATTCCGCTCGGCGATCCTCTTCCGCAGTGACAGATCCGCCTCGATCAGTCCGGCATAATGCTGGTTGATCGGCTTGGTCGCATTATCCGTGAGTGAGTCCAGCGCCTGATCCAGACCGCGGTACATTTTCATCTTGGCGTCGTTGACGGTTTCCTCGACCGTGTCCTTCGGGTTAAATTTCACCTCGCCCTTGAGATTGCGCTTCACCTCCAATATCTGCTCGGGGTTCAGCGTCGTCTTTCCGTATTGCTGCTGAATTTCGTTGATCCGGATGTCGCGGATCTTTTCCAGGCGCTGGGCCAGTGCGGCATTATCATCCCGGCGAGCCTGTTTGATCACATCGTCCACCGCCTGCGTGATGACCGGCGCCACATCCGCACTCTTGCCCCGATAAGCGTTGATGGTGGCCTGCAGCCGCGCCTCAGTGGCTTTCATGCCGTTCGCGATCTGGCCTTTGAGGCTGTCCAGAGTCGGGGCGATAGCGTTCGTGTTGAGCACGGCTTTCACGGGATCTGCGCCAAAATCAAAGCTGCCCTTCTCGGGCTTGATCAGCGAGTCCATCAACCGATTCGGGAGATACTCCCCAGCCATTCGGCGCACCGCTGCCACGCCCGGCGCCCGGCGCAGTTCCGGCGCGAGAAAGGTCGCCGCTGTTCCCAGCACCCCGGCCACATCGCCCGCTTTTCCCGTTTCTTCGGCGGCCTGTGCCGCTGCTGGTCCCACAATCGGAGTCACCGATGCCAGCAGATGTCCGCCCCGTTCGACGAGTCCCGGTGCATTCGGATTGGCGGCAGACTGGCCGGGTTGAAACGCCTGCATGAACTGCTGCATGGGAGCCAGCCGCATGCCTTCCGCAGTCTCGATCGGATGCCGGATCATCTGCGGAATAGCCGTGGCCGCCTGCGCTGCGGGATACAGAAACCGTGCAAACGGCGACTGAAAATCCATGTAGGTCGCGGGTGGCGTGACGGGCGGCAAGGGCTTGGGTGGTACGGCTCCTCCTGCATTTTTCATATCCCACAACTGCGCTTTGACTTCCTGCGGGATCGCGATCTTCCGCAACCGCTGTTCAAGATCGGCGGAATCCTGCGAAGCGTAGAACGCATCCCAGGCATCCGCCTTGACGCTGTCGGGCATCTTCAGCGGTTTGAGCAGATCGGTGACTTCCTGTGGCATCAGCTTTTCCTGAATGGATTTTTGACGGCGGGCGCTTTTGGCGGCGCAGCCTGTGCCGGTTCGTTAAACGCCCCGCCATAATTCGGCAGCCAGGATTCGCCCACATCCTCCTTGGCGATTCGATTGATGCGCGAGGCGAAGTCCCGGCGGATCTGGTTGTATTGTTTGGCGGTCACATCGAGCTGGGTTTTGGTGAGTCCCAGAAAATCATCCCGGACCTGCGGCGCCAGGAACCCCCCCTTTGGATTCAGCTGACCGTTAAACTTCGCGGCCCATCCGGCAAAGATATTCCCGGATTTCGCGGCGGCATCGTATTCCGACTCCCGGACGACGCTGGTCGGATCGAGCGCTTTCATAAACGCATATACGAGCGCCAGATCTCCCGGACCACTCCACGGGCGGGCCATGATGGCTTTCATCGACTCGTACTTGTTCTGCCGGTCGACGTAATCCTTCACCACGCCGTTATTGTTGAATTGCTGGATCACCGCGTCCACCCGCCGGTTGTCCGCTGTGGAGAGTTCGTTGTTGTTCTTCTTCGCCAGCGCATCCTGTTGCAGCTTGATCTGCAGTTCCTTCATCTGGAGGTTGAGCGCTTCGAGCGTGGGGTCCTTGTTCAACTCTCCCCACTGCTTGCGCGCATCCTTGCGGGCCAGTATTTCTTCGCCCGTATTGAGATTGCCGCCTTTTTTGCTGGATGCGTCCTTCAGATAAAGGTCCGTGAATTTCTCTTCCGGCGTCATGTCTGGAACTTTCGGCGGGGCGCCTCCCGTTCCGGGGATCGGCACCCATTTGCTGCTGGCGGCGTCCCATTGCAACGTGCCACCCTTCCCGTCAGGTATGGTGTGTGGCGCGGGCAGCGGGTTGCTGCCGGTCAGCATGCGTTGTTTCCTGACATCAGCAGCAATCCCTTGGTCGGACAGCGGATCGATGTTGCGCTGCGGCGGGGTCTGGGCCCGGTTCAACTGCGCCTGCGCCAGTTGCTGTTCGATGGCCAGTTTCTGCTGCTGCGCGAGTTGCTGCTGCCGCATCTGCTGGAGAATCTGCGTCCCCTGCAGCGCGCCGCCCATCGCCGCGGCATTCCGCTGCGCATTGAATCGTGATCCTCCGGGAACCTGCCCGGCCGCGCTCATGCCCTGCCCCAGCGAAAAGACGAACGTTGCCAGCGCGTCAGTTAGCCGGTCTTTCGTGTGCGACCTTCTGGTGTCGGACAAGGCTTTCGCCAGCCCGGTCAGATCGCCGAGGTTCATCGGCGGAGTCTGTGGTTGAATCGGTTGTTGCAGCGGCATCGGTTGCTGCAGGGCCATGTTCAGCAACGGCGCGTTCGGATCGGGCGCACCTTCAGTCGCTGACGTCGCCATTGAAGCGGCAGGTAATGCCGCCGGTAGATTGGTGGGATCTTCAGGAAACATCGTTATCCAAGCCCCCACTGGTTACCATGGGTCGGTATCGGGACCGTCACGTTCGGGAAGAAGTTGCTCGGGCCGCCGTTCGGATTATTATTGATCGTGGGGCGGCTCAGCCATCCACCGAGCACGCTGCCCGCCGCTCCGAGCAGCGCCGGTCCGATCCCACTCGATCCCGACTGCTGGGCCGCCAGTGCCTGCATCAGCGCGCTGGCATTCTGGATGCCGCCGAGTCCGGCATTGATCCCCTGCTGCGTGGTCCCGAGCAGATTCCCAAAGGCTCCCTGCGAGGCGCCCAGGTACGCATTCGGGCTGTAGATATTCCCGAGTGTGCCGATCAGGTTGCCCCCCATGTTCATCGCGTTCAGCGCGGTCTGGTTGCTCAATCCCAGTCCCTGCAATTGCTGGGCGGCGTTCCCCAGGTAGGTGCTCGCCAGTGTGCCGCCGAGCGCGTTCAATCCGCTCAGGGCGCCGAGGCCGGTCTGCTGCGCCAGTCCGTAGTTCTGCCGCTGGGCTTCCGCATTCGCCAGCTGGGACTGCGCGAGCAACTGCGACTGCTGGCCCACGCGCTGCGATTCCAGTTCGCCATAACCGCGCACGATATCCCCGAGGCTTCCCGGCGTGTCCTGCGCACCCATCGCGCCCGAGCGCAGCAACTGGCTCTTGAGCGCATCCTGCGACTGATCGTAGGCGCGGCTCGTGGTATCGAGCGCATTCGTCCGCAGAGCCGCCAGCGCACCGGCCGGCAGACCCTGCGTCTCATCGAGTGGCGTGAGCATGTTGTTCAGCGAATGCATGATCGAACGTCCGCCGGAACCCAGCGTGTCGGTGAGCATCGCCATCTGATCCGGCGAGAGTCCGCCCTGCGCCTGCCCGAGCATCCCGATCGCCTGCTGCATTCCCGGCTGCAGCCGGTCCAGCATCATCCGAGTCAGCGCATCCTGCTGGTCGCCCCGGCCGGCTGCATTCCCCATGGTGCTGACCAGAAATTCATTGAGCAAATCCCGGATGCCCTGCACGGATTCCTGCCCGTGCGCGCCTTGCTGGAGCGATTCGGCGATCAATGATTTGATGAGCGCCTGATAATCCATGCCGCCCATCGTGGTGCCCGGCGCCAGACCGCTGGGCATCGGCGTAACAAACGGCGGAAGGCCCGGGGTCGGGGTGTTCGGCCCGGGCTGGTTGCCCATGCTCGCCCAGAAGTCCGGCATGGCCGCCTGCTGTTCGGGAGTTTTGTGGCCGCCGAGCAATTCGTTCAGCGGAAACGCATCTCCCGGACGATCCGGATCGAGAAACACCTGGCCGCCCTTGTAATCGACCACCTGATAGGGTTTGCCCGCCGTGTTGAGCGGCAGCCATCCGGAGCGGGTCAGCCGATCGATGCCAACGTAATCGCTCGCATCCACAGTGACCATCTGCCCGTTCTTGGCGCGCAGGGTCAGGCGTCCGGTGCCGGGACCGGGCCACTGCACACCGGAAGTCGGATCGCCGGGGCTATTGACGACCCCCAGACGGGTCAGCGATCCCTGGGGCCGCGCCATTCCGGCCGGAATCTTGTTCGTGTCGTAGTTCTGCAACGCGGTGGTCAGCGCGGCATCGGGTCCGCCCATCTGGGCGCCGCTCACGTCCTGCCAGTACTGGCGCGCCTGTCCCGGACTCATCCCTTCCGGAACCAGCCAAGAACCGTATCCGCTCGGATCGTTATAATAGGTTGCCGGCATCGTGTGTCCTCATTTATGCTGTCGATTCATGACTGACCAACAACTCCAGTGCCTGTCGGGCCATCACGAGCCATTGACCATAGAAGATCAGGAAGACTTCGGCCGGGGCTGGTCGCTCGTGATGCTGCAGTACGGTGGCTACTTTGAGGTCTGCCGCCACTGCCACGCGCTGTACTTCCGCGGCACACCGTCGGAGCCGAAGCGTGCGGAGTGATGCATCCGGGCCATGCGAGGTCGTGATGCTTCCGCCGCTTCCGATCGACTGCGCGCCCTTCGTCGCATGTCCGTGTGGCTGTGGATTCTGCGCCCACTGCGGGCGGCATCCCCGGCTGCACGAACGGCTCATCCTGGATGAGCACGATTGGAGTTAGGTTTTTTTCGGCAACGATGCGTTCATCATGACCGCCTGTCGCGATTGCGCCAATCAGAAATGGATTACCGGTCAGAAATGAACTGTTGGCCATATCTCAGTAGACGCCTCCGTTTTTCAGATCGCGAAACAGGCCGAGCAGCATCAGGTACGCAAATTGATCCCGCTGCAACGCCGTCCAGGGATTCGCGCCCGTCGGCGGGTTCTCCAGCAGCGATTTGAGAATAGTGGTCGCCTGCTGGCGCGTCACCGGAGGATTGATAAAATCCGGGGCCGGAGGAGGCGCGGACGAGGGGGCCGCGTTCCAGTCGGCGACGAGTTGCGCGTGATTGTAGGGTGCGCCCGGACGATCCTCGTAACCTTTATAGAGCTGACCATCCACCACGATGGCGAGAAAGGGAATGGTGGAGATCTGGGAAAAGGGGACAGGGTCGCTGCCATACACTTTCGGGGTAAAGGGCAGAGCGCTGGCGTTGAGGGCCGCGACGATCTGATCGGCCCGCCCCCCGTCATTGGGACCCCGGATGAGATAAAGCGTCTTCGCCATCCTCAGAACCTCAATGTGGCGGCTTTGGAATAACCCGCGCCACCCGCGCCACCGTTCCCGTCGCCCGTACCCCCTGCGCCGCCACTGATGGTCAAGGTTCCCGCGTTGGTGATTAAGGTGCGGTACAGGATGATGATGACGCCTCCCCCACCGCCTCCGCCGCCGCTGGCGTTGGCGGCCGCGTTGCCGCCCGCATTGCCGCTGGCCCGGATCGTCGCCCCGGACTGGAAATCGAGTTCATTGCAGACGATGAAAATGCAGCCGCCGCCCTTGCCGCCCGCCCCGCTGGAGACAGCGCCGCTGATGGAAGCGCCGCTGCCCCCGCCTCCCCCGAAACCCAGCAGGTGAAGAATGTCGGTGCTCTGGGCCAGATCGAAAAAGGGCGTGACCAGGGTCGTCGAGGGCGTATTGCCTGCGGTGCCGGGATTTCCGGGACCGACCGAGGGCACGAGCATCCGCGCGGCGATGGACAGGTGGGCCAGAGTCGAGGCGGCCGTATTCTGATCGAACAGCGCCGTCGTGCCTGCGCCATCATAGAGCGCGACCGCCGTGGCGTTATTCGCAAAGGGCATCCCGACCGGCAGGGCCAGCGTTCCGGCCCCATAGCCGCCGACATTCGCGCCATCATTGCATCCGCCCGCGCCTCCGCCGCCGGGACCGCGGCCATACATTCCATTTTTACCGACCGCATTGGTCACCGACGATGCGCCGAGAGCCCCCTGCCCGTTCGCATCGAGAATGCCGCCGGAAGTCATCTTGAAGCGGCCCGTGCAGGCGATGAAGATCCCGCCGGGATTCTGCTGCTTCACCGTATAGGTCGCGTTATCGATGGTGAAGTCCCCGGCCTGAAAGAGCACTTCGGTCGCGGTGGTGTTGGAGGTGATGTTGAAGGAACTATGCCGGCCATCGCCCAGAATTCCACTAAAGGGCCACGGCGATCGCGCGCCGGTCGGCAGGGGTGGAAATGTGGTGACGCCCGCCATCAGCTGATCACCCCGTATTCCGCCCATGCCACGACGGAGGAATTGGCGCTGCACTTCAACTGAATCATGTCGCCGCTGGTCATCGGCATGTCAAAGGCCCAGTACTCGACGCTGGCTGCTGCAATCGTGAGGGCCGTGGTGTATGGCCTTAGCGCATTCAGGTTGGTGGCGCTCCCGGCGGTCGGTACCCGGTTCATGCCCACCTGCACGGCGCTCGCGGAGTAGTTCACGATCCAGACTCCCTTCAGCAGCGAGGCCGAGGCGGTGGATAGCAGATTCGAAAAACTGGTGGTCACATCCAGCGGTGTCGTGGGCGTCGGCGTGAAAGCCAATCTATATCCTCCTACGGAAAGCGGCGTACGCCGCGTCCATCGTCATTGCGGTGCAACATCCAGAGTTCGGTCGAGTTGAATGCCGGACTGACCGCGGTCACATCCGAAATCTCCAGCCCGATCTGCACGCGCTCGTCATGATCGGTCAGAAACCACACATCGGCATTCTCCGTCGCTTCGGTGAAATTCGGCACCAGCGGATCGGCGGGCAGGCTGCGCGTGGGCGCGGTTCCCGTGAACAACGATTCCAGCCAGTGCACGAGAATGTCGGAATCGCTGTCGATGGCCGGTCCGGACGTCAGGTCCATGCCCATGCCCAGACCTTTCAGGTCCACCCGCTGGAATAAATCGACCGCCATCACGCCCCCTCCAGCTGATTGCCGACCATGTCGATGGAATACAACCGGAATTCCGTACTCGCCGCCGCCCAGTTGATCTTGACCGCGGCCCGCCGTGCCGTGGTCACCCGCGAGTAGTACCAGTTCTCCAGAAGGTTCGACCCCTGCGTGCGATTCGGCGCGGAGACGATGTTCGCCGAAGCGATGGCCGTGAAGGAACCGGTCGTCGGGTCTTCGTCGGTGAGGTAGGAGACGGTGGTCGCGACGACGGAGTTGGTTTCGAGCGCGACGTATTCCATGTCGCCCACTTCGCCCGGTCCCTGTCCGGCGCAGAGATCCATCAGACCGGTCACCGCATTCGCCGTGTAACTGGATCCCTGATCCTGATAAATGGTGGTGTCCAGTTGCAGCACCTTATTCGTGGTGGACGCGATAAGCAGGGTATAGACGCCCGCCGAGGTTTCCGCCGAAAAGATCGCGGTGCCGCCAATCGACCACGGCACCATCCAGATGCTGTTGTCCATGTCGTACACCCACATCAGCGACTGCGAGGAGTCCTGCACGATGAACCACTGCTGCACGCCGTTGGAATGAAAGCCGCAGGAGGCGCTGGTCTGCGCCACGGTGGCGAAGTCCGCGCGGATGGGCAGTCCCGGCTCCTGCGTGCCGATGCCGTCGGTGAAGTACACGGTGCCGGTGGAATCGAGCCATGCGACGGCACGACCTCCTCCGGAAACGACGTTCGCCTGCTGCTGCGTGCCCATGCGCGTCAGGAAGGGCTGGCGGTTGAAGGTGGTCAGGGAATCGCCGGTGATGCGGAAGACGGCCGAGGCGGTAGTGATCAGCAGGGCACGTTGCGTGGGCACCAGTCCCGTGACCTGCTGGCCAAAGGCGTACACGTTGATCGAATAAAAACTCTCATCATCAATGCCATTGATCTCTTCCTCGAAGTTCGAGTAGTAGACCTTGTCTCCGGCAAAGGTCCAGATGCGCCCGGCATAGAAGCAACAGCCCTGCGACGCGGTCGGCGGCAGGTTCATCGAGAGCAGCGATGCCCGGTTCGCCGTGTTCAGGCTGCCATCGGCGGCGGAATCCGTGATCGACCAGGACCCGGAATACGCCACCGGCGAGTTCGGCAGTTCATACCAGACCGATCCGCCATCGGCCGTGCGGTAGACATGCACTTCGTTGACCTGCGTGTCGGTGGTGGTCGAGCCGGTGATGACGTAGTTTCTTCCCGTGAAATTGCCGGTGTAGGCCGTGGCGGCGGAAATCGCGCCGATGTGTCCGGTCGCGGAATTCCCAAAGGCATACCGCCACGAGTAGCCATTGTTCGCCGCGTTGATCGAACCGCTGGCCGCCGTCGCCGAGGGTGCCGCTGCCGGTTTCGCAATCCCCCAGTTCGTCACCGTGGTCCCGTCGTACTTCTTCATGTCGGTGCCGTTGCCGAAATAGACGACGTTGTTGCCGGTGACGAAATCGAACACGCTGGCGGTGGAGGAGGTGAAGATCAGCTGAAACGTGGTATCGGTCGCGATCTTCAGCTTGTAGACTTTCGACTGCCCGCCGCCCACTTCATTCACCATCACGAAGTACGCGCCATTCCACAGCCGCCAGGCGAAAATGCGCTTGATGGGATTGGTGAAGATGTCGGTGGTGTAGGTACGGAAGCCGGGACGCCGTGAGGCATAGCCCCGGAGGCTGGTCAGCACATTCGAGCCGGACTTGAAGTGCGGGCGCGTCTCAATCGGAGAGGCATTGGAAATGTAGGGGAGCGCGGTGTTGGTGACATAGTTGTGGCGCAGTTTCTGGAGTCCCGGTGCGGCAGGCATCAATACCACCCGAAGAGGCCGGGATTCGACGTCCGTCCCACGCCCAAAGGTTCCGAGGGAAAGCGCTGCGAATCGCCGTAGCCTTTGCCTTCCGCGCGCGCCATGCCATCGAGCAACGTCATGAAGGTGCCCAGCTGCCCGCTGTAGGTGACATGGCCTTCGCGGGTGATGACCTGGGTTCCGGCGCGGGGATCGTCGCCCAGCTGGTAGTACTTCCACTTCAGGGCTTCCAGCGCCACGTCGAAGTAGAGATCGGAAAAGGGAATGTCGGTGGCCGTCGTGGTGAGTTTCGTGGGCTGCTTCTGGTAGTCCCCGTCGATCTGCCACGTCACACCCGAAGGCACCGAGGCGGCGCGGTCGAGACGCAGTTTGGAAATCGCGTCGATGTAGGAGACCGCCTGAATCGCGTCGATCCCGCCCTGCTGCTCCTTATTCGGCGAGAGGAACGACACCACATCTTTTTCACGCACCACGTTGGGCGTGATGCTGGTCTGCGTGAGCCGCGCGCGATAGAGCCGGTAGAAGTCGGCATTCGCGATGGAATAATCCTGCGTGCCGTCCACGGCGGCGATGGGGGTCAGTGAGGCCATCGCCCACTTCCAGAACCAGTAACGCCAGATGGCCGAGTGCAGCGTGTCGCAGGCCGTCAGGTCCAGCGCGCTCGTCGGGATGTTCTTGACGAACGGCTTCACATACGTGACGGCATCGGCCCACTGGTACGCAGCCATGAATCCCCTTGATCAGAAATACAAAACGAGTCTTCGTCTCCACCACAGCGGCAACACCAGCGCCGTTCCTGCGGTAGAGCGCGTCAGTTTGACGAAGGCCGTATTCCATTTGCCGCCTTCACCCATAGGATCGGCCATGCAGACCTGTCCCGGCTTCGTCCACCATGAACCCGTCTTGAAAATCACCGTTCTCATGCCATCCCCATCGCCATCTGTTCCGCCGCAGGCCGGTAGGGCGTGAACATTTTCTGGCAGATCACGCAAATGGGATGGATCAGCCCGTCCGAGTGCATCTGGCCGGAGATCGCGTTTTCGCCCCTTGGCATCTTGTGGCTGCAGGCCGTCTGACGTTTGTCCCGCTGCTCGATCTCCACGCGCGCGGCTTCCGCATTCTGACGTTTGGCTTCGATCAGCCGTTTTCTTCGCTCTTCGCGTTCGGCCACCACTTCCGGATCGGGCTTGCGGAGCTCGGTCGCGAAGGCCATCAACTGATCCATGCTCAATCCCGTGCCTGTCGACTGCACCTGCTGTTGATTCGCGGCGAGGAGTTCCATCACTTGTTCCATCGTGACGCCCGGCACCACGGGAGGCGGCTCGGCTTTCACTTTCGATTCCGGTGGCGGGGGCGGCCCGTTGGGATATTTCTTCGCGCAGACCGGACAACCCTCCACATAGCGGCCAAAATTCGGCCCGTGCGTGTGTCCGAGGGTGGGCCGGTGCCGTGCCCGCTTCGTTGGCGGCTTGGGCGGCGGAGGCTGTGATGGTTGAGGCGCCGGTTGCGGCGGAGGCGTTTCCGGAGCCGGTTCCGGCTTGGGTTTGGGCTCGACAATACTCTCGGTGGTGACACTCGATTCCATGGGACTCCTTAAATGCGCGTATAGCCTTCTTCAAACGCTTTCGCTGGCGAAAACGATTTGTAACCATCCGCATAAACGACGTAATAGCCACCAATCGCTGGTGCGTGCCCGGTTAGATATTCATCGTCCACCCAGACAGGGGCATAGCCTGATTCGACAACATGAAGTAATGCGCCTGTACTGTTTGGCTGAAATGCGATATCGGCGATCTTTAGTGCCCACACTTCTTTGTGACACTTATATTTCGGCATTTCTCTTGCTGTGCTCACTTCAACTCACCGCTTCCTTCCAGCGACGGGAGGACCGTCCCTGGGTAATGTGAAATTCACGGTCGATTCCGGCCGGCGAGACCAGCCCCTCCTTGAGCAGTTTCAGCAATACCGCTCGCCAGCCGGGAATCGCTCCTGTCAGTTTTTGAATCACCCGTTGCTCGGCGGGATGATCCGGGTCGGGAATGACTTGATTGATCGTGCAGACGATATGGAACTCCGTCACCTGCTCGTGCGGAATCCCGCAGACAAACCGCTTCCATGGACTTTTTCCGGTCATCGGATCGATCCGGTTTTCGACCACGTAGATGCCGCCCTTCGCCGGATCGGCCAGCGCCTGCTCATAACGCAGATCCGGATTGAGCCGCAACAGCCGCCGCATCACCTCACTCCGATGCAACGGTCGGCCTGCCTGAATGTCCGGTTCGGTGATGTCGGCGTCTCCATCCGGAGCGGTATAGGATGCGTGCTTCCGGATTTCGGCGCGCAGCCGGTCCTTCTGGCCTTGAGCGGCGGCGTCCTGCCGCGCTCCAGCAGATCGTTGTTCGGGCGAAACGATGTGCCTGCGGATCGCCATCTAGCCCCGATTCCCCATCGGCGAGCAGACGGCGTAGACGGCAAAGGTGACGCTCCCCGCCGCGATATTCCACGCCACGCGCACATCCCGGGTCAGCGGCGTGTTGGTTTTGGTGACAGCGGTGTAGGTCACCGATCCTTCGGCGCCCACTTCCCCCTGAAAGGTCCCGTTATGGAAATCCAGACGGCGCGTGCCCGTACTGGAAATGGCATTGAAGCTGGCGGCGGTGTACCAGGTGGTTCCGCCGTCCACGCTGGTTTCGATGTAGACGAAGAGGTTGCTGTTGTTGGCCGTCACATCGAGATAGATCGCCATGGCGTCCGCGATCGGCAGATTGGCCGCCGTGTCCTTCAGGTTTCCGGAATTGCTCGAGGTCGTCCGCGCGGCGGAGGCCACCAGAGGAATCACGGTTGCTGGAATATTGGCTCCTGGCATCGTTCCTCCTTCACATCGGCAGGACTTCGAACTGATCCACGAAGGCCACGTTGGCGGCGTTGCCTGCGGAGAACGTTCCAGTCACTGTCAGTACGGGTTGAGTGCCGGACGCGGTGGTCAGCACCGCTTCGGTCGAGAGATCCACCGCGGTCGGCAGGTTCGAGAGCACCACCTGCGCGACCGCCGTGGCATTGACCCAGCCGTAGAACACCCCGCCGATTTTCTGCGAGGTGGCATCCCACGAGCAGATCAGTTCGAGAAAAAACTGACCCGAGGCGCTGTTGACGGCAATTGCGCCGGTCGTCGCGAGCGACGTGTTCGAACCGATTGTGGTCGAGTTGCCGTAGTACACCTTGACGGTAAAGTTGGTCGTGGTCCCGCCCGTCACCCGGCCGGCGATGCGGACGGAAAACTGGCGGTTCTTGAGAACGTTCGAACCGGGAATCCGGCACTGGCAGGGACTGCCTGCGGCCACGCCGCCGGATGCGGCGGCCGACAGGAACTGTTTTTCTGAGGTGGAGGTGCCGCCGAGATTCAGTTCCGCGCTGGGGAGCGGCACCGCCGATTGAGCTGCTTGGATGTCTGGCATGGTGTCCTCCTTTAAACGATGGATGAATCGGCCAGGATGATCCGGTACCGATAGGTGGAGGTGTCGAGGGTCTTGGCGACAAACACGAAGCGGTAGGACACGGCGCTGCCGATCATGCCCGCCGGGTCCGCGATCTGCGGGCCGCCCTTGATCACGTTGATGTTGAACGACTGCTTCTGCGGATCGACCACATCGGTCGGCCCGTTGCCCGCCAGTTCGATGGCGCCGACCGCGCCCTGGCCGACCACATAGGTGTAGTACTTGGTGGACGGCGCCGTGCCGGTGGTGCCGACGTTGGTGGACTCCATCACCCGGCAGCCGCCGAGTTTGCCCACTTCGTTGTTCAGGATGGCGGTGTTCGAGACGTACTTGTTGACGTCCAGAAAGCCGCCGGCCGTGTTGTCCGACACGATGTCGAAAATCACATAAGGATGGGCGATCATGTAGAACTCGCCCGATTCCATGGGCCGCACATCCACGCCTTTGAGCAGCGCCACCGCGCGCCGGGCATCCGCTGCGCCCAGAGCGGTGCCGAGGGTCGCCAGTTGCACGCTCGCGACGTTCGCATCGAATTCGGTGCGCACAATCGTGTCCACCGTCAGCCCGGCGCGATAGCCGAGGTTGAAGGAGGCGTTCTCGGTGATGGGGTCGATGGCGGTGTCCGCGAGCAGGGTGGAAATCGTGATGTAGTCCGCGTACTCCGACACGGTCGCGGTGATCGTGGTCGTGGCCAGCGGAATTCCTGCACCCACGGCGCCTTCGGTTGCGGGCGCGGTGTTGGCGGCCAGTAACGTGTATCGGTAGAACTGGACCGTCTTTCCACTGCGCATGGGCAGGATGTCCGGCATGCAGCACTGCCGGAACTGGAAGGTCTTGGTGAGCTGGTCCAGCGCTTTCTTTTCGTAATAGACCGTCGCCAGATGGGTCAACGATGGCGTGAGGGTCGTATTACTCGCCGGGGCATAAGCCATGATTCATTTCTCCTGAAATCGAGAAGGGTGAATGTCTGGCTCAGTGGGGATTCGTCGAATCGGTCCGATTCACAGGCGTCCGCACGGAGTTGTGAATCTCGCCTGAACGGGTCGCGCGTGGCGGGACATCGCCAGCGGCCGGGTCCCGGCCGCACTGGCGGCTGATTTCTTTCTAACGCAATGCCGTTCGGTGTGTCAAGTATTTCACCGGGTAAAGTGCTTTACCGGCGTCCCTGCGCCTGCAATCGCTCGATGGTCGCCTTCATCTGCTCGGGCGTCAGTTTGCGGAATTCGATCTCGTTCATCAGGTCGAGCGACTGCGACTGGGCCGAGGCGCCGAGCGACGGGATGGGACCGCCCCGGCCGCTGGCGTCCACCGGCAGATCGGCCGGCGTCAGTTGTCCGGCCCGCACCAGCTGCCCGTAGGTCACTTCCAGCCGGTCGGCGAGCTCGGCGGCGGTCGAGGCCGGTGGCCGTCCGGCATAGCGCTGCTGCATGGTCTGAACCAGCAGATTCGAGGCTTCGGGATTGTTGCTGGGGAAATCCGGACAGCGGGTCTGGAAATCCATGCCCGCCTGCTGCTGCAGCGAGACCTGGGTCTGCTGCAGGGTTCCCCGTAGAACATTGGGCACCTGCTCCTCGGGGATGCCGAGGCGCACCGAGTCGATATAGTTCTGCGCGGCCATCGGGCTCTCCTGCCACTTCTTCCAGTAGGTCGCGTTGATCTGCTCCTCCTGCGAGACGGGTGCCTGCGGGGAGGGCGGAGTCTGCTGTTGTTGCTGCTGCAGCCGCTCCACTTCGAGATTTTTTTCGCGGATGGTGGCGGTGCCGTGCTCGATGGATTTCTTCATCTCCGCGATGATGTCGTCCTTCGTCGCGCCTTTGAACACCTGTCCAGTCTCCGTCTTGATCTCGATGGGCGTGGCGCCGGGCGGGTTCTGGGCGTCTTTAATCGCCTGCTGCAGTTGTGCCGGGTCCGGGGTCGCCGATTCGGCCATGTCGCAATTCCTCCTGTAGGATGATTTCCATGGGACTCAGTCGCGGATCATCCTCCACCGGGTCGGGTTCGAGGATGCCGTTCACAAAATGGCACAGGGCTTCATAGTCCGTGTGCCGGATCTGCCAGCGCCGCACCGCGTCGATGGTGGCGGCGCTATCCGCCGTGTTCACGCGCTGCAGCACATTCAGGCTCTCCTGAATACCGGAAAGCAGTTGCCGCTCGATGCGCTTCCAGCCGGAACTGTCGAGCAGCGCCCGCAGTTCCACGCGGGCCTCGGCGCGTTCCACCTGATCGTCGGTCGGCAGATGGTCCGGCGGCAGGATCAT
>Ga0114129_10004362_pt1 | contig 19961 bp, 20 predicted proteins | sample RhiMetdeltSRZDD1_FD_80071 | JGI IMG/M metagenome (GOLD analysis project Ga0114129, IMG submission 80071) | Populus rhizosphere microbial communities from Tennessee, USA - Rhizosphere MetaG P. deltoides SRZDD1 (version 2) (version 2) | ecosystem: Host-associated > Plants > Roots > Rhizosphere >... | reverse complement strand
TCGCCGCGGAGCAGCCGCACCGCCTCCACCACGTCGAGCGCGTTGCCGATCGCCTCGCCGAGCGGCTGCGACATGTCGGTCACCGCAGCGCGTGTCGGCCGGCCCCACTCGCGCGCGAGGGTCGTGCACGCCACCGCGAGCTCGGTGGCATCCTCGGGCGTCTTCATGAACGCGCCGCTTCCCGCCTTCACATCGAGCAGGACCAGGTCGGTCCCGACCGCGAGCTTCTTCGACATCACGCTTGCCGCGATCAGCGGGAGCGACGGAACGGTCGCCGTGGCGTCCCGGAGCGCGTAGAGGGCCCCGTCGGCCGGGACGATGTCGGCGGTCTGCGCCGCGACGGCCGAGCCGACCTCCTCGACCTGGCGCTCGAACGTCTCCGGATCCAGGTCGGTCCGGAGCCCGGGGATCGACTCGAGCTTGTCGAGCGTTCCGCCCGTGTGCCCGAGACCCCGGCCCGAGAGCTTGGCGACGGCCATGCCCATCGCCGCGGCGATCGGCGCGAACACGAGCGTCACCCCGTCCGAGACGCCGCCGGTCGAGTGCTTGTCGACCGTGGGCCGCGAGATGCCGTCGAGCGGCAGCGTCGATCCCGAGTCCACCATCGCGCGCGTGAGCGCCAGCGTCTCGCCTTCGTCCAGCCCGCGGATGTAGGCGGCCATGAGCCACGCGGCCGCCTGGTAATCGGGAACCTCGCCGCGCGCGTACGCGAGGACGAAGTCCGATAGCTCGTCGGCCGCCAGCCGTCGCCCATCGCGTTTGACCGCGATCACGTCTCTGGGGTCGGTCATCGGCCGATCTCCCCCGCGAAGCTCGTTCCCTCCAGGTCCCACGGAACACCGAGCAGGTCGGCCACGGTCGCCCCGAGATCCGCGTAGGTGTCCCGCGCGCCCACGTCGTACGGCCCGCCGTCGAGCCCGGCCGCCAGCAACGGGGTGCGCTCCCGCGAGTGGTCGGTCGAGGGCGTCGTCGGGTCGCACCCGTGATCGCCGGTCAGGAGCAACAGCCCGCCGCCGAGCCCGTCGACGACCTCGGGGATCCGCGCGTCCAGCGCCTCGACCGCGTGCGCGTATCCCTGCGGGTCGTTGCGGTGCCCGTACTTGCTGTCGAAGTCCACGAGGTTCGAGAAGACCAGCGCGGGCCCGGGTCGGCGCAGGTAGTCCAGGGTGAGGTCGACGCCGTGGTCGTTCGAGTCCGAGTAGCGCGCCTCGGTCAGGCCCTGCTGCGAGAAGATGTCCTGGATCTTGCCCACGCCGTAGACGGCGACGCCGGCCTCGACGCAACGGTCGAGCAGGGTCGGCCCGGGGGGCGGCACCGAGAAGTCCCGGCGTTCGGGACGCCGGACGAACGCGCCGGGCTCGCCGTCGAACGGCCGCGCGATCACGCGACCCACGTTGTGCGGCCCCGTCAGCAGCCGGCGGGCCGCGCGGCACCACTCGTAGAGCGTCGGCAGCGGGACGACGTTCACGTGGGTCGCGATCTGGAAGACCGAGTCCCCGCTCGTGTACACGATCGGCTTGCCGGTCTGCAGATGCTCCTCGCCGAGCTTGGCGATGATCTCGGTGCCCGAGGCCGGGACGTTGCCCAGCACCTCGCGGCCAATCCGGCGCTCGAACGGCTCGATGATCTCGGGCGGGAAGCCGTCGGGGTACAGCGGGAACGGCTCGGTCAGGACGATCCCCGCCATCTCCCAATGTCCGGTGGTCGTGTCCTTGCCGGACGAGCGCTCGGTGAGGCGGCCGTGCGCGGTGCCCGGCCCGGCCTCGGGCTCCACGCCCTCGATCGTGGTCAGCGTGCCCAGGCCCAGGCCCCCGAGGTTCGGCGCGCGGATGCCCCCCACGGCCGCGGCCGTGTTTCCCAACGTGTCCGAACCGGCGTCGCCGTAGGCCTCCGCGTCGGGCGCGTCGCCCACGCCGAAGGAATCGCAGACCAGGATCAGGACGCGCGGCACCTTCGGTTCGGTGCGCTCGGCGATCCCCACGTCAGCGGCCCTCGCCGAGCTTGGCGCAGTCGATGCACAGGATCGCCCACGGGAGCGCCTCGAGCCGCTCGATCGGCACGGGGTTGCCGCAGCGTTCGCATACCCCGTAGGTCCCGAGCTCCATCTTCTTGAGCGCGCGGTTCACCCAGCGGAGGTTGGCGCGGAGGGCCTTCATGACGGAGAGCAGCCGGGCGCGCTCGGCCGTGGACTGCGCACTGTCGGCGAACCCGCGCTCGACGTCGATCGCGGCGTCGTCCGAGTCCGGATCGCCCCCCTGCTCGACGATCTCCTTGCGCAGGTTCTCGCGTTGCTCCTCGAGCGCCTCCCGGAGCTCGGCGAGCTTGGCCTCCTCGATCACGCGGTCACCTTCCCCTTGGCCCGCGCCCGCGGGTGGGATGTGAAGTAGACCTCCCGCAGGTGCTCCCGGGTCACCAGCGTATAGACCTGGGTCGTGGCGACGCTGGAGTGGCCGAGGAGCTCCTGGACGACCCGGACGTCGGCCCCGCCCTCGAGCAGATGGGTGGCGAACGAGTGCCGGAGCGTGTGCGGGCTCACCTTCTTGGTGATCCCCGCGGCGGCCACGTGCTGCTGCAGGATCCACGCGCATCCCTGACGGGTCAGGCGACCCCCGCCTCGCTGGTTCAGGAACAGCGCCGAACGAGAGCGCGGGGTCGCGAGCTGCGGCCGCACCCGCGTCAGGTACGCCGAGATCGCGTCGCGCGCGAACCGCCCGATCGGCACGTCGCGCTCCTTGCCCCCCTTGCCGAGGACCCGAACGCTGCCCTCCTGCAGGTCCACGTCGTCCACGTCGAGCCCCACGAGCTCGGAGATCCGCAGCCCGGCCCCGTAGAGCGTCTCGAGCACGGCCCGGTCGCGCATGCCCTTCGCCGACCGGTCCGGGCTGGCCAGCACCCGTGCCACCTCGTCCACGGACAGCGGCTTTGGCAATGACCTCGGGAGTTTCGGGCGGATCACGCCCGCGGTCGGGTCGCTCGAGGTCTCGCCTTCGCGGAGCAGGAACCGGTGGAAGGCCCTGACCGAGGAGAGGGCCCGAACCACCGAGGTCGCGCGGTAGCGCCGTCCGTCGGCGTGGGTCGACGCCGACACGGCGGCCACGTGAGCGGCAACAACCGCCTCGTCCACGCGACGGCCGTCGGTGATCCCGCGTTCGCGAAGGAACGTCGCGTACCGCTCGAGGTCGCGCCGGTACGCGGCGATCGTGTGGGCGGACAGGCCGCGTTCGACGGCGAGTTGGTCGAGGAATCGCTGGATCTGCTTGGCGAGGGCGGCTGGAGCCGGCATCGGAGGCTCGCGCGTTGGAGCGCTCAGCCCAGCCCGTCGATGACGGTCTGGAGCGGCGCGAACGCCATCGCGTGCGCTTCGGCGACGCCGGCGTTGGTGACCTCGCCCGCGTACACGTTCACGCCGAACGCGAGCGCCGGGTTCGCGCGGACGGCGTCCTCGAGTCCCCGGTTCGCGATGTCCAGCGCGTACGGCAGCGTGACGTTGGTCAGGGCGTAGGTCGACGTGTTCGGCACCGCGCCCGGCATGTTCCCGACGCAGTAGTGCACGACCCCGTCGACCACGTACGTCGGATCCGAGTGCGTGGTCATGTGCGAGGTCTCCATGCACCCGCCCTGGTCGATCGCGATGTCGATCGCCACCGCGCCGTCGCGCATCGAACGGATCATCTCGGCGGTGATCAGCTTGGGCGCCTTGGCGCCCGGCACGAGGACGGAGCCGATCACGACGTCGGCCTCACGCACGCGTTGCTCGAGCGTCAGGCGGTCCGAAGCCAACGTGATGATGCGGCCCTTGTGGATCTGGTCGATGAAGCGCAGCCGGTCCAGGTTGGTGTCGACGACGATGACCTCGGCCTCCATCCCGGCGGCGATCCACGCCGCGTTCGAGCCGGCCATCCCGGCGCCCAGGACGAACACCTTGGCCGGACGCACGCCCGAGACGCCGCCCATCAGGATGCCGCGGCCCCCGTACTCCTTCTCCAGCAGGCGCGCGGCCACGTGCGGCGCCATGCGGCCGGCGATCTCGCTCATCGGCGCGAGGAGCGGCAGGCGGCCGTCCGGTAGCTGGACGGTCTCGTAGGCGACGGCCGAGACCTTGCGGTCCGCGAGGGCCTGCGTGAGCTCCCCGCTCGCCGCGAGGTGCAGGTAGGTGAACAGCACCTGGCCCTCGCGCAGGTGCTCGAACTCGGAGGCGATCGGCTCCTTCACCTTCATGACCATGTCGGAGCTGGACCAGACCTCGGCGGCCGACGGGACGATCTCGGCGCCCGCACGCTCGAAGCGCTGCTGGGGGATGCTCGAGCCCGCGCCGGCCCCGTCCTCGACCAGCACCTGGTGGCCGGCCGCGGTGAGCTCGCGGGCGCCTTCCGGCGTCAGGGCGACCCGGTACTCGTTGTCCTTGACCTCTTTCGGGACCCCGACGATCATCGCGCGGCTACCCCCCGATCCGGACGAGGCAAGCGTACCCGACGCTTCGCGCCCGCCGAGAGCACCCTCAGGCGGCCTCCACCGCGTACACCTGCCAGTTGCCCGGCACGCCTTTCAGCTCGTGCTCCCCGCGGTCGGCCAGCACGATCCCCGAGCCGGCGACCAGGTCGGCGACCGTCCGCGAGACCAGGACTTCGCCGGCGCCGGCGAGGCCCGAGACTCGGGAGCCGATATGCACGGCGATCCCGCGCAGCTCGCCGTTCGCGACCTCGACCTCGCCGGTGTGGACCCCGGCCCGGATCTCCATCCCGAGCCCGTGGACCGACGTCACCGCGGCCACCGCGCATCGGATCGCCCTGGCGGGCCCGTCGAAGGTCGCGAGGAACCCGTCTCCGGCCGTGTCCACCTCCCGCCCCCTCCAGCGATCGAGCTCGCGTCTGATGGCCGCGTGGTGGCGAGCCAGCAGGTCGCGCCAGGCCCGGTCGCCCAGGCGCGTCGCGAGCTCGGTCGAGCCGACGACGTCGGTGAACAGCACGGTTGCGAGCACGCGATCGGGCTCGGGACCGCGCCTGACGCCGGTGAGGAACTCCTCGATCTCGTCCAGGAGCGCTGCCGCGTCCCCCGTCCACATCGTGTGGTCGCCGCCGGGGAGCTCGACGAACCGGGCGCCGGGGATACGCCCGGCGATGTACCGGCCCTCGTCGACCTGCACGTCGGCGTCGTCGGTCCGGTAGATGAGAACCGTCGGGACCCTGATCGCGGGCAGGATGTCGCGGACGTCGATCTGCGTGTTCATGCGCAGCAGGGCCGCGGCGGCCTTCGGGCTGGCGGACTGCCGGAGGTACCGCCCGACCCAACGCTCGAAGGCCTCGTCGTTCGCCTTGCTCGGTGCGAGCGCCCGGAGCATGTCGGGCGAGCCCCACCTGGCTTCGGTCTCCTCGATCTCGTGCTCCCGGTCCCGCGCAGCAGGGGCCCACGGGTAGTCCTCGGAACGGATCCGCTTCGCGTAGCAGCCGACCAGCACCAGGGCGGTCGTCCGATCCGGGTACGTCGCGGAGAACAGGACGCACATGTTCCCGCCCTCCGAGTGTCCGAGCAGCGCCGCCCGGTCCGAGCCGACGGCGTCCATGACCGCACGGACATCGTCCATCCGCTGTTCCAGCGTGGGGAGCTGATCGAGGGGAACCGGATCGGAGAGCCCCGTCCCTCGCTTGTCGAAGATGATCAATCTCGAGAAGGAGGCGAGCCGTTCCAGGAAGGCGGCGTAGCCCGGCTCGTCCCACATCAACTCGATGTTCGAGACCCATCCGGGGACGTAGACCAGGTCGAACGGCCCCTCGCCCACCGTCTGGTAGGCGATGCTGACGTCGCCGCTGCGCGCGTACCTGGTCTCCGAACGCTCCACGTCCGCTCCCTGGAAGGGAGCCTAGCCGGGCAGCACCACGGTGCGCGCCGATGCGTCGGACGCGATCTTGGCGGCCCCCACGAAGTCCCGGAAGAGCGGGTGTGGGCGGGTGGGCCGCGAGCGCAGCTCGGGGTGGAACTGGCCGGCCATGAAGAACGGGTGGTCCTCGAGCTCGATGATCTCGACCAGCCGGCCGTCGGGCGACAGGCCCGAGAAGACCAGGCCCTTGCCCGACAGCGCCTCGTGGTACGCCGGGTTGACCTCGTATCGATGGCGGTGGCGCTCGTACACGACGGGCTCGCCGTAGACGCGTTCGGCGCGCGTGCCGGGGACGACGTGGCAGGGCTGGGCGCCCAGGCGCATCGAGCCGCCGAGGTCGGTCACGTCCTTCTGCTCGGGCAGCAGGTCGATCACCGGGTGGGGCGTGGCCGGGTCGAACTCGGAGGAGTTGGCTCCCTCCAGACCGCACACGTTGCGGGCGAACTCGATCACGGCGCACTGGAGCCCCAGGCACAGGCCGAGGAACGGCACCCCGCGCTCACGAGCGTGCCGAACGACCTCCAACTTGCCCTCGACCCCGCGCCACCCGAACCCCCCCGGCACGACGATCCCGTGGACGTCCGACAGGATCTCGGCCGCGTCGCCCTCGTCCACGTCGTCGGAGGAGACCCACTCGATCTGCACGTCGACGCCGTGGTGGAACCCGCCGTGCTTGAGGGCCTCGATCACCGACAGGTACGCGTCCCGGAGGTTGACGTACTTGCCGACGATCGCGACGCGCACGGGGTCGGTGGCGGCGTCGATGCGTTCGACCAGCGTGATCCATTCGCGCATGTCGGGTTCGGCGTCGATCCGCAGGTGGTGGGCGAGCTCGCGGTCCAGCCCCTCTTTGGCCAGGATCAGCGGCACCCGGTAGATCGAGTCCGCGTCCTGCGCCGAGACCACGCCGCTGATCGGGACGTCGCAGAGCAGGCTGATCTTCTCCTTGAGGTGGCGCCCGATCGGTCGGTCCGAGCGGCACACGATCGCGTCGGGCTGGATACCGATCGAGCGCAGCTCCTTGACCGAGTGCTGCGTGGGCTTGGTCTTCAGCTCGCCCGAAGGGCCGATGAACGGCATCAGGCTCACGTGCACGAACGCGCACCGGTCGCGCCCGACCTCGTTGCGGAGCTGGCGGATCGCCTCCAGGAACGGGAGCGACTCGATGTCGCCTACCGTGCCTCCGACCTCCACGATCACGAGATCGGCGTTCTCGGCCGCGGCGTGGTTGCGGATCCGATCCTTGATCTCGTCGGTGACGTGTGGGATGACCTGGACCGTCTTGCCCAGGTAGTCGCCCCGGCGCTCCTTGGAGATGACGGCGCTGTAGACGGCGCCGGTGGTCAGGTTCGAGCCGCGATGCAGGTTCTCGTCGGTGAAGCGCTCGTAGTGGCCGAGATCCAGATCGGTCTCGGCGCCGTCGTCGAGCACGAAGACCTCGCCGTGCTCGAACGGGTTCATCGTGCCCGGGTCGACGTTCACGTAGGGGTCGAGCTTCTGGAGCGCGACGCGAAGTCCGCGTGAACGGAACAGACGGCCGAGCGAAGCGGTGGTGATGCCCTTGCCGAGTCCCGAGGCGACCCCACCGGTCACGAAGACGTACTTCGGCTGTTTCTGCACCTCGGGATGGCATCGTAGCAGAGCGGTCCGACGCGTTGAACCCTTTCCGGCGGAACGCCCCGAAAGTTCGCGCCTACGGACGGCGCCCGAGCGCGTCCAGCCACCGCAGCGGGGAGATGCGTTCGATCACGCGGGTGAACGTCGTCGTCTCGCCGACCGCGTTGAGCAATACCGCCACGCACGCGGCCACGATCACCCAGGCGTCGGGCAGGATCTCGTACAGCCCGATCCCGGCCGCGAACCCGAGCATGTTGGCGCCCCCGTCCCCGAGCATGGCCGATTCGTGCAGGTCGAACGGAAGCACCAGCACCGCCCCGAGAAGCAGGCCGACGATGGCAGGGGCTTCGGCGATCGTCCCCCACGCCGCGAACGCGATCGCCGGCACGAGGAAGGCCTTGAGGGACCGTCCCGGCGCGACGTCGAGGCCGTTCCACACGTTCGCGCACGCGGCGAGCAGCACGACCCCGGCCGCGGTCACGAACCCATCTCTCCGGGGAAGCGCCGCAACCACGAAGATCGCCGAGCCGAGGACCACGACGATCTTGAGCAGGCCCGTCGTCAACCGGCCGTGGGCGGCCGAACGCAGGTGGTCGCGGATCCCACGCGGGCCCTCGGGCGCGAGGTCGTCGACCAGTCCCGCGGCGAAGACCACGATCAGGCCCGCCAACGACCCCCAGCCCGCGACCCCGGTGTCCGCGACGATCGCATAGGCGACGGTCCAGACCGCGGCGTCGATGGCGAGCGCGATCCCCAGGATCCTCGGGACGAGCACCCCCCGGTGGTTCTCGACGAGCAGGCGGCCCCACCTCACCGCCGGCCGCTCATCTCCACATCCGGGGCCCGACCGCCCTCGCGATGTCCCATCCCTGGCGCGCACGATGCAGGAATCCGGCCGGGTCTCGATAGGTCGGCCGGTGGTCGAGCCCGTCGATCGGGACCTCGACCACCCGCAGCCCGCCGCGGACCGCGTCGATCGTCATGGCGGTTTCGACGCCGAACCCGCCCGCCAGGGGGCGCACCCGCTCCATCGCCTCGCCCGAGAGCGCGCGCTGCCCCGACAGGGGCTCGGCCGCCTCGAACCCTGCCTGGACGCGGATCACGTGTGCGGCCGCCTTCTTGACCAGCCCGAACCCACCCGCGCTCGCGGGGGGGAACGCCGCGATCGCCAGGTCCGCATCACCGGCGGCCACCAGGTCGACGAGGACGGACAGGCCCTTCGCGGTCTCGCCCAGGTCGCCGTCGGCGAGCAACCAGATCTCCGCCGGGTCCAGGCGCCGGAGCGCGCCCTCGAGCGCGGCGCCCTTCCCGAGGCGGCGCCCGACGCGCAGGACGGTCGCGCCGGCCTCGGTCGCCTCGGCCGGCGTGGCGTCGGTGGACGCGTCGTCGACCACGACGACCTCGGCGACGACGTCTCGGAGCGCGGCGACACACGGCCCGACGCGTCCCTGCTCATCGCGGGCGGCAACCAACGCCACCGACTGGGGCGTCACGGGAGCGGCGGCAGCGGATCGGCTCCGTCCTTGACGCCGTAGGCGCCGCCGTCGCCGGTGGTGATCAGGTCATCCAGACCCAGCACCAGAGCGGCCCCACCCATCGTTCGGTCGAGGTCGTCGACCGTGACGGTCCCGTCCGTCCCGTCGGCCCGCACGAGCGAGACGTAGGGGTAATCGGACAGGAGCGACTCGCCGGCCGCCACCGGGACGCTGAGCTCGGCCAGGCGACTCACCAGCGGCACCGCGAAGTCCTCCGGCGGCAGCGTGGGCTCGTCGCCACGCCCGCCCGAGAGCACGACGACCACCTGGCCCGGCTGCCCGATCTCGTCAAGCGTCGACTGCGAGGGGCCCGAACCGACCGGCGCCAGGAAGCCGGCCGACAGCAGCTGGTCGAGCACGTCGCCCCCGACGACCGAGGTCGATGGGGACAGGCCCTGGGCGAGCGCCTGCGCGGCCAGCGTCGGGAGCTCGTCGGCCGATGCCGTCGGCTCGCCCACGATCGTCGCGAGCTGCTCCTGGGTGGCCGGATCCTTGGACACCATCTCCTCGGTGGCCGAGACGGTGGTCAGGACGTTCGCCCCCGCGTTCGCGAGCGCGGACTGCGCCTGCGCGAGCACGGCGTCCTCCACCCCGGTCTGGGTGACGAGCACGACCGGCGTGCCCGACAGCTTCCCGTCGGTCAGCGTCGGCGCGACGGCGTCGGCGAAGGCCCCCAGGGCGGAGATCTCCGTGTGCAGGTCGTCGATGTCGCCCCGGAGCTCCTCGGCCCGCGCCTCGGCGGCGTCCGTGCGGTTCTGCAGCTCCTCCTGCAGGGCCGGCTGGACGAACGCGCTGCCGGCCAACAGGCCGATCGCCAGGGCGAGGAAGATCGCCACGATCGTGACGACGTGATACCGAAGCGAGATCACAGCAGTTCCTTGAGATCGAACACCCACTGACGGAACTGCTCGAACAGCTGGGTCACGTACAGGCGCAGCGGTGGCGACACCGCGATCACGGCGGCCATCGTGACGATCGCGGCCACGACCAGGAGCATGGCCTCGCGCGTTCGGATGCGGGGCGAGTAGACGCGGGACACGCCCTTGGCGTCCATCAGGATCTCGCCGACCCGAAGGCGGACCAGGAACGTGCTCGACATCCCTTCGCGGCCCTTGTCGAGGAACTCTCGCAGGTTCCCGTGGCTGCCGACGGCGACGATCGTCTCCGCGCCCTTCTCGTGCGCGAGCAGGAACGCGGCGTCCTCGCTGGTCCCCGCGGTCTCGGCGACGCGGTACGGCACGCCCAGGTCGTCCAGCCGTTCGCGGCCCGGGGCGTGCCCGTCCCGGTACGCGTGCAACACGAGCTCGGTGGGTCTGCGCCGACGGAACCATCCTCGCCCCCCCGGGCGGGCCAGCGCGAGCGCCTCGTCCGAGACGCTGTCCATGTCGCCCAGGATCAGATCAGGCGTGTAGCCGGCCTCGATCAGCGCGTCCGCTCCCCCGTCGACGCCCAGGAGCACGGGGTGGACGTCGCGGATGAACGGACGCAGGACGGCCAGGTCCTCCCGGTAGTTGTAGCCGCGGACCACGACCAGCACCGGGCGGCCGGCCAGGACGTGGTCGAGCGTCGGCAGCCCCGACCCGCCGAACAGCAAGTCGCGTTCGCGCTGCATGTAGTCGACGGTGTTGACCGCGAACGATTCGAAGCGTTCGGCGAGCCCCACCTGCGCCTCGGCCATCGCCTCGCGGACCGTGGCCGAGCTCTGCCGGATCCCTACGCCCACGAGGCGATCCCCCTCGTACACGCGATCGCCGTCGAGGCGCAGCAGGTCGCCGTCGTGAACCTTGCGCAGGAGCAGCGGGCCGACCGCATCCACCAAGGGGATGCCGGCCTCGATCAGCCGCAGGGGCCCGAGGTTCGGGTAGCGCCCGCTGATCGAGCGGGACGCGTTCACCACGCCTCCGATACCCGCCGCGATCAGCGCATCGGCCGAGACGCGGTCCAGGTCCTCGTGATCGACGACCGCGATGTCACCCGGCTGCGCGCGCTGGACCAGGCGCTTGGTGCGGGCGTCCACGCGGGCCAGGCCCGCCTGCGGCTTGGGCCGCCGCAGGGGTCGGCGGAGCAGGCTCCTCGGCTTCGTTCCGAACGTGGGACCTCCTAGACCAGCCGCGGCCCTCCCGGGCCTGCGCGCCCGCGGCACGCCACGCGCCGCACGGGCGGCCGGGAAGAAGGGTATCGAACCGGCGTTCGCTGGGTCGGCGCGGTTTCGCGGGGCGGGCTAGGTGACGCGGGCGCGCTCCCTGGCGGCCTCCGCCAGGAGCTCCTCCGCGTGCGCGGCCGCCGAACCGCTCCCGGGCAGGCCCGCCAGCATCCGGGAGAGCTCGGCCACCCGGCCGGGGTCGTCGAGGACCTCCGCCGAGGCAGCGCCGCGCTCCTTGCGGACCCGGACGTGGCGATCGGCGAACGAGGCGATCTGTGGCAGGTGGGTCACGACGATCACCTGACGCCCGGTCGCGAGCGCCGCCAGCCGGCGTCCGACCGCGACCCCGGCCAGCCCGCCGATCCCCGCGTCCACCTCGTCGAAGATCAGGGTCGGGACCTCGTCCAGGTCCAGGAGGACGCTCCGGCAGGCCAGCATCATCCTGGACAGCTCCCCACCGGAGGCGACCTTCGACAGCGGCTGTGCGGGTTGGCCGGGGCCGCCGGAGAACACGAACACAGCGCGCTCCGCGCCGCCGGAGGTGAGCTCCGGATTCGGGACCAGCGTGACCTCGATCGACGAACCCGGCATCCCGAGCTCCACCAGCTCGGCCGCCAGCGAACGCGCGAGGCCGGGAGCCGCGTTCGAGCGGCCGTCGGAGACCACCGACGCCAGCGCCCACACCCGGTCCGTGAACTCGGCCACCTCGGCCGCGACGCGCTCGCGCTCGTGTTCCGTGCCGGCGAGCGAACGCAGCTCTTCGGTCGCCCTCCGGAGGAACGCGAGCACCTCGGCCTCTCCGCCGCCGTACTTGCGCTGGAGTGTCCCCAGCGCGGCGATCCGCTCGCGCACCCCCTCGAGGCGGCCGGGGTCCAGGTCGAGCCCCTCCCTGTACGCGCGGATCTCGATCACGAGCTCGGCGGCCGCCGCGGCCAGTCCGAACGCCCGCTCGGCGAGCTCGGCCGCACCGGGGTCGATCTCGGAGGAGGACTGGAGCTCGGCCGTGGCGACGCGCAAGGCGTCGGCGGCGCCGTCCTCATCGGCCAGCGCTCGCTCGGCCGCGGACGCGCGTTCGAGCAGCCGCTCGGCGTGGGCGAGCCTGGCCTCCTCCAGCTTCAGCTCCTCGATCTCGCCCATCCGCGGTGCGGCGGCCTCGATCTCGCGCACCTGGTAGCCGAGCAGATCCATCTGGCGCTCGCGGTCGCGTTCGCGCTCGTCGAGCTCGGCGAGCGCCGAGCGAGCGTGTGAGAGGCGTTCGTGCTCGATCCGCAGGGCCTCGACGGCAGACCGGTGCTCGGCGCCGGCGCAACGGTCGAGGAACGCGGTCTGGGCCGTCGTCGAGAGCAATCGCTGCCCCTCGTGCTGGCCGTGCACCTCGACGAGCTCGGCCGCCAGCTCGGCGAGTGCCGACACCGGCGCGAGCTGGCCGCCCACCCGCGCGATGCTGCGCCCCTCGGCCGACACGGTGCGCGCGAGCACGAGCTCGCCTTCCTCGGCCCACCCCTCGTTCACCGCCCGCGCCGGCGCGTCGAACCGCGCCTGGACCTTGGCCGAACCGGCCCCCGTGCGGACCATCGACGAGCCGCCGCGGCGCCCGAGTGCCAGCTGGAGCCCAACGGTGACCATCGTCTTGCCCGTGCCGGTCTCGCCGGTGAGGACGTTGAGGCCCGGGTGCAGCTCGAGGTCGAGGTCGTCGATCACGCCGAGGCCGCTGATGTGGAGCTCGCGGAGCACGCGGCGATCCTAGACCGCTCCGCCGACGTCTCCGGGGAGGCCGAACTTCTCGCGTACCAGCGCGTGGAACGCGGGCGCGTCGTCGCGGCGGACCAGCCGCGCCGGGAGGCGCGCGCGGCCGATGTCGATCTTCGAGCCCACCGGGAGCTCCAGGCTCTCGCGGCCGTCCGCCGACAGCAGCCCCGGCTCGTCGCCCACCACCTCGATCCGAACGCGCTGTCCGGCCGACAGCACGAGCGATCGGTCGAAGACCATGTGCGCCGCGATCGGCGTGACCACGAGGCAGGGTACCGACGGCGTCACGATCGGGCCGCCGGCACTGAACGAGTACGCGGTGGACCCCGTCGGGGTCGCGGTGATCACGCCGTCGGCCGAGAACGTCGTCACGTACGTGTCGTCGACGAACACGGCGAGGCGGATCAGCCGGTGCCTGGCGTGCTTCTCGACCATGAGCTCGTTGAGCGCCCACTGCGACTCGAACGACGGCCCCTCGGCCACGACCGCCAGCCGTTCCTCGATCCGCGCCGAGCCGTCCAGGACGCGTTCGAGCACCGCCGGGGCCTCGCCGGGTTCGACCTCGGTGAGGAAGCCGAGCCGGCCGACCTTGACGCCGAGCACCGGGACGTCGGCTCGAGCCGCGACGCGCGCCGCACGCAGGAACGTGCCGTCACCCCCGACCGAGAGCACGAGGTCGAGCCCCTCGGCGAACGCAGCCGCGCGGGCGTCGTCGTCGGCCTCGTTCCCGTCCAGTCGCTGCGTCTGCACGCCGCGTTCGCCCAGCCAGGCCTCGAGACGCGCGGCGGCCTCCAGGGCCGCCTCTCGCCCGGGGTGAACGACGAGGCCGGCGGCCCTCACGAACGCACGCTCCTCGTCCCGCCGCGAGCGTCGGCGCTCACGAGACGTTCGCCCTCGACGATCGCGTCAGAGGCGTCGAACGGCACGGCCGCCGCGCCTTCGGCCGCGAAGAGCGGGAATTCCACGTTGCCGGCCGGGCCCAGGACGGGCGAGGCGATCGCGCCGAGCGCGGTGAGGCCCACCCGGGCGCCGGCCTCGGCCACGCCCTCGATCGCGTCGCGCCAGGCTCGGGCGTCCCGCACGACGCCGTTCGGGCCGACCCGGTCCCTGCCGACCTCGAACTGCGGCTTAACGAGCAGCACGAACCGAGCCCCAAAGCCGGCGAGCCTCGCGAGCGCCGGGACGACGCTCCGCAACGAGACGAAGGAGAGGTCGGCCACGACGACGTCGGGCGCGAAGGCAAGGGTCTCGGGCTTCAGGTCGCGCACGTTGGTCCGCTCGAGGAGCGTGACGCGCGGATCGGTGCGGAGCGACCAGGCCAACTGGCCGTATCCGACGTCCACGGCGATCACGTGCTCGGCGCCGCGCCGGAGCAGGCAGTCGGTGAAGCCGCCGGTCGATGCGCCGGCGTCCAGGCACCGAAGGCCCGACACGTCGATCCCGAACCGCTCGAGCGCGGCCTCCAGCTTCTCCCCGCCTCGGGAGACGAACGGCGAATCGGCGCGGGTCATCACGAGGGGTTCGGCCGGGTCGACCAGGGTGGAGGGGTTGTCGGCCGAGCGCCCGGACACCAGGACGAGCCCGTTCCGGACGGCGTCGGCCGCCTCGGTCGTGGTCGAGACGAGGCCGCGGCGGACGAGCTCGGCGTCCAGTCGCCGGCGCGCCACGGCCCGGCGGGTCAGGCTGTCTCGCTCGGCGGGGCCGGGGCGGCCGGCGACGCGGTCGACCGCTTGGCCGTCGAGCGCTTGGCCGTCGAACGCTTGCGCGTGGTCTTCTTGCCCTCGGCTCGCTCGAGCTCTCGCACCCGTTTGCGAAGGGCGTCGACCTCGTCGCGCGAGGCCACGCCGATCGTCTTGAGCTGGGACTTGACCTCCGTCTGCACCATCGTGCTGAGGCGCTCGCGGTTCTTCTTGGACCACGACATCAGGTCCTTGGCCGTCTTGCTGACCTGGTCGCGTCCCTGCCCCTTGGTCAGCGACTTCGCAAGGTCCTGCGCCTTGGCCGGCGAGAGCTTGCCGATCGCGGCCTCCATGTACTCGCGCACCTGGTCCAGGGTGTTCGTCATCTCGATCACTCCTCGGTTTCTCGTAGGTTGGCGCCCTCCGCGCCTCCGAAAGGATAGCGCCGCGACCCGGGCCTGCTCCCGGCCCCGTTCCCGCGCAGGCGCCCGCGCTCAGTCCTCCAGCAGCGCCGACACGTCTTGCGCGATCACCGTGGGCCGGACCGGCCGGCCCTCCGCCTCGGCGCGGGTCGAGACGCCCGTCAGGACGAGCATCGCGTCCCAGCCCAGGTTCGCCGCGCCCTCGATGTCGGTGTCCAGCCGGTCCCCCACCACGAGCGGCCGGCCGCCGCCGCCTCGGCGAAGAGCGGACTCGAACAACGGCGCGAACGGCTTGCCCACGATCTCGGGTTCGGCGCCGGTGGTGGTGGTGACCACCGCGAGCAGGGCGCCCGCTCCCGGCCACAGGCCGTCGGCCGCCGGGAAGGACGCGTCGGCGTTGGTGGCGACCAGACGCGCCCCACGCTCGACCAGCAGCGAGGCCGTCTTGAGCCGCTCGTACGTGGCCTCGCCGTCGAACCCCACCACGACCAGATCGGCCGTATGGGGCCGGCCGTCCAGGACCTCGATCCCGGCGCCGGTGAGCGCCTCGCGGACCCCGTCCATCCCGATCACGAACGCGCGCCCGCCGCCACGTTCGGCCAGCAGCTCGGCGGTCGCGAGCGCGGAGGTCACGACCTCGCCCCGATCGGCTTCGATGCCGTGAGACCGCAGCTTGTCCGCCACCTGTTGGGGGGTGCGGGAGGAGTTGTTCGTCAGGAACACGACGCGGGCGCCGCGCCGGCGCAGCTCGGCCATCGTCGGGGGCGCGGCCTCGATCGCCCGATCGCCGCGGTATAGCACGCCGTCCAGATCGAACAGGAGGCAGTCGTAGCCTTCGGCGAGCATCAGCCGGCGAGTCGCGCCAGCGCCTGCTCGTAGTGCTCGGTGCCGGGCCGCATCACGATCGCGAGCTTGAGATGCCCGATCGCCCGCGACCGCTGCCCGGTGCGCTCGCACGCCAGCGCGAGTGCGAAGTGCGCGTAGTCGCTCGCCGGCTCGATCGCCACCGCCTTGGCGAACTCCCGCCGCGCGCGAAGCGCCCGGCCGGACATGAACAGGGCGCGGCCGAGGGCTTCCCGGATCGACGCCTTCTCCGGCTCGATCAGCTTGGCGCGACCGAGCAGCATCGCCGCCTGGTGAGGGTGCCCGTCGCGTAGGAACCGCGTGCCGCGCGCGAACAGGTCGTACGCGCTCTCGCGCTGCGGGTCGCTCCGGGGGCTGCTGCTATACATGGTGCGTGTCCCGCATCTCGCCCTTCGTCGGGCTGCTGTTCGACCGCTCGGTGGTCGGCTCGCACGATCTGGTCACGACGCCACCGTACGACGTGATCTCCGAAGCGGCGAGGCGCCACTTCCTGGAGGCGAGCCCTTACAACGTGATCCGGCTCGACCTCGGGCCGAGCGAGGCGGACGGCGCCGAGGCGGAGGCCAAGTATAGGGGCGCCGCCTCCGAGCTCCGGTCGTGGCGCGAGCGCGGCGCGCTCGTGCCGACCGAGGGCCCCCGCCTGTACCCGTACGAGATGCGGTTCGCCCTGCACGGCCGCGAGCGGGCGATCCGCGGCCTGGTCTGCGCGGTCGAGCTGGAGGACTGGGGCGGATCGATCGTGCCGCACGAACGCACGATGCCCGGTCCGATCGACGACCGGCTGCGGCTGATGCGCGCCGTCGAGGCCAACTTGTCGAGCATCCACGCGCTGTACCGGGGCCCGAACGACGCCGTTGCGGCCTACCTCGACGAGCAGACGGCGGGCGAGCCGGACGCGTTCGCCACCGACGAGACCGGGGTTGAGCACCGCCTGTGGGTCGGATCCCCAGATCCCGCGATCGCCTCGGCGCTCGAGGCCGAGTCGTTGATGATCGCGGACGGCCACCACCGCTACGCGATGGCCCTGCGGTACCGAGACGAGATGCGTTCGGTGCGCGGCACTGGGCCGTGGGACCGCACCATGATGTTCCTCGCCGATGCCGCGCTCCAGGAGCCGCCGGTCCTGCCGTTCCACCGGGTGCAGACGGCCGGCGCGGTCGAGCCCGCCGGACGGCGCGTCCTGGACATGGGCGAGGTCCTGGAGACCGTGAGCGACGACAAGCTCGCCTACGGCCTGGTCCTGAAGGAGGACGGCGTGCTCGTGCACCGGGTGGCCGAGCTCGACGGCCCGCCGCCCACAGTCTCCGCGCTCCACGCGCAGCGCCTGGGCGGCGAGGACGTCCAGCTACGGTTCACACCGGACGCTGTGGACGCGGAGGAGGCCGTTCGGTCGGGCGAGGCGGTCGCCGCCTACCTGCTTCCGCCCACCGACGCGTCGCGGATCCGCGACGTGATCGACCGCGGCGAACGCCTGCCCCAGAAGTCCACGTTCTTCTGGCCCAAGCCACGGACCGGCCTGGTCCTACGCCCGCTCGACCTGGACGCCGGCTAGCGCCCGTCATCATTCGGCCGGCACAGGCTCCAACTTCTTGATGCCCGCCGCCACGACCTCCGTCAGGCTCCGAGCCCCGGCACCGCTCCGGTAGAAGCGCCGGACCAACTGCCCGTACACGAGGACGTCATCGCCCTTGGCGATGGGCTTCAGCACCCGCTTGCCCACGTCCTTGTGCCAGACCGCGACCGGGAGGGGGAGGAGTCGCTTGCCCGCTTCCGGAACGGAGAGCCGCAGCTCGGTGATCTCGTCGCCCGACGGCATCGTGCGTTCGACCGGATCGGCCGCGACGGTGCCGGCGAGCACGACGACGTTGACCGTCACCATGCGCCCTCCCTCCACACTGACCCCTGCGTCGCGAACGCTAGCAGCTCCCACCGACATGGCCTGCGTAGACTCGCGAGCGTGGAACCCGTCGTGTTCGAGGTCGCCGAGGGGATCACGGCGATCGACACCTTCTACGCGGGTCGCGAGCGCTACACGGCCGCGTACCTCCTCGCCGGCACCAAGCCCGCGATCGTGGAAACCGGACCCGCCACGTCGTTCGAGCCGGTCGTCGCCGGGCTGGACCGGCTCGGGATCGGCGAGCGGGATCTCGCGCACATCGTCGTGACGCACATCCACCTGGATCACGCGGGAGGCGTCTGGCGCATCGCCGAACGCTTCCCGGACGCCGCCGTCTCGGTGCACGAGCGCGGGGCGCGGCACCTCGCCGACCCGACTCGCCTCCGGGCCAGCGTCGAGTCGATCTACGGCGCTCGGACGATGGCGTCGCTGTTCGGAGCTGTCGAGCCCGTTGCGGCCCAACGGGTCCGAGCACTCGAGGACGACGCCGTCATCGACCTAGGCGGCCGGACGCTCCGGGCCGTCTACACGCCCGGTCACGCCAAGCACCATGTGGCCCTGGAGGACTCGGCGACCGGGGCCGTCTTCACGGGCGATGCGCTCGGTATCCATCCTCCGCAGGCCGGCGTGCTGCGGCCCGCGACGCCGCCGCCCGACTACGACCTCGAGCTCGCGATCGCGTCGATCGAGCGGATCCGCGAGCACGCGCGCGGCTCGAAGGTGCTGTTCTCGCACTTCGGACCGGTGGACGAGGTCGAGCGCATCTGCGACCTGGCCGTCGAACGGTTCCGCCGGTGGACCGAGGCGGTCGGCGAGGCCGTCGCCGACCCCGGCGACCTCGAGGAGGTGGTGCGCGTGCTCGAGGAGCGCTCGCGCGCGGACGCCGCCGCCGACACCGGAGCCGAAGCGGCGCTCGACCTGCAGGCGCTCGAGACGATGTCGAGCATCCGGCTGAATGCGATGGGCATCGCGGGCTACTGGAAGCGGCGCCGCCAGGCCGATCAGCCGAGCTGAGCAACGCGCTCGGCCGCGTCGTACGGGCTCGCGTCGTGGCGCAGGATCTTGCGGAACTCCCTGAGCGCGTCTCCCTTTCGGCCCGCGCGCTCGAGGATGTCGCCGGTCACGTACCACACGCGGATCACCTCGGGGCCGGCGACGTCGTCGCGGGTTCGGATACGCCGGAGCATCCCGAGCGCCTGGTCGAACTTGCCCTGATCGGCAAGCGCGCTCGCCGCGACGATGACCGCCTCGGTCTTGGCCGACAGCGGTACGCCCCGAGCCGCCAGCGCCTCCTCGGCCAGCGGCACCGCCCGGTCCGGCCGGCCGAGCGCCCGCAGGCAGTCGGCGATGATGTGGTTCTGATCGGCGCGGCCGGACATGCGCCGGTACGCCTGCATCTCGGACAGCGCCTCCGAGAAGCGTTCGAGCTGATAGAGCGCGAGTCCGAGGACCTCCCGGACCGCCGGCGCGCGCGGGGCGAGCTCCTTGGCCTTGGCCGCCTCGGCGGCCGCCCCGCGCGCGTCGCCCCGATCAAGCAACGCGGCGGCCCGCTCGAGCCGCGCGATCGCGGCGTCGGCCTTGCCGGTGCGCGCCTTGTGACGGAGCTCGCCAACCACCTGCGGCGGCAGGCCGCCCCGGTGGGCCTTGGGCCCGCCCCGCGGACCGGCGCCCGGTCGTATCCCCTTGGTCATGGCGTGAGCCTACAGACGCCCATATGCGAAAAGCCGCCCCAACGGGGCGGCTTTTCGAAGGGTGTCCGGCGGCGACCTACTCTCCCACCCGGTCGCCCGGGCAGTACCATCGGCGCTGGAGGGCTTAACTTCCGGGTTCGGGATGGGACCGGGTGTTACCCCTCCGCTATGACCACCGAAACGCCGTTTCCCGATCGCTCGGGAAGACGATGGGGGCGGGGCCCCCGAGCAGAGCTCGGGAACTGCGATAGCGAGCGCGAGCAAAGTCAAGTCCTCGGCCTATTAGTACCGGTCGGCTCAACGTGTCACCACGCGTACACCTCCGGCCTATCAACCTCGTAGTCTGCGAGGGGCCTTACCTGGTTACCCAGTGGGAGACCTCATCTAGGGGCGAGTTTCGCACTTAGATGCTTTCAGCGCTTATCTCTTCCGAACGTGGCTAACCAGCCGTGCCGCTGGCGCGACAACTGGCACACCAGAGGTTCGTCC
>Ga0114129_10004361_pt1 | contig 19964 bp, 14 predicted proteins | sample RhiMetdeltSRZDD1_FD_80071 | JGI IMG/M metagenome (GOLD analysis project Ga0114129, IMG submission 80071) | Populus rhizosphere microbial communities from Tennessee, USA - Rhizosphere MetaG P. deltoides SRZDD1 (version 2) (version 2) | ecosystem: Host-associated > Plants > Roots > Rhizosphere >... | reverse complement strand
GAGATGCTGGAGGAATTTGGTGTATTGACCAATTTGAAGGGTCTGGATCGCCGCAAGGCTATAGCGGTTCTCGCCGATCGCTATGGTCAACCTCGCAACGAGGTCTACGCGGCCATCGAGCGGGCCAAGAAATTGGGTGTTTAACAGATTTGCACTGGTTGTTGTCCGCGGCGACGACGCTTAAAATCGGTCAAAAGGCCAAACGCGATCGCTTGACGGTCCGAAGGCGCTCTGTTACCGTAGCCGACCGCTCCGGCGGGCGGAAATCAGGTCTCTGACACCGCTCTGACACCCATATGTCGAAGCAGCGGCCACAACCTAAATCGAAGGGCCGACCAGCATCGTCGGCTTCGCGGTCGGAAAGCGCCTCGCCCATTGATTCGCGGCCTCAGGCGCCAGTTCAGCCGCCGACGCTGCCACTACAGCCGACTTCGCCGCCGCGCCGTTCCACCTATTTCGAGGCCGTTGCCCTGTACGAGCGCGGACTCGAGGCCATTCAGCGCCACGACTACCAGACGGCGATCGACCAGCTCGAGTCTGTGCTGCGCCTGTACCCCGAGGAAAAGGAGCTGCACGAGCGCGTGCGGCTCTACCTGAACATTTGCCAGCGCCAGGCGACGCCGCGCGAGCAGGCACCGCAAACGATCGAGGAGCGTCTCTTCGCCTCCACTCTCGCCATCAACGGCGGGAAGTACGAAGAAGCGATCTCCCATCTGCGTCTGGTCCGCGACGAAGACCCCGACAACGATCACGCGCTCTACATGCTGGCGGTGGCGCACGCGCAGCGCGGCGAGCATGCCGAAGCCATCGCGCACCTCGAGCGCGCCATTTCGCTCAACCCTGAAAATCGCGCGCTGGCGCGCCGCGATCCTGACCTCGAGCCGCTTCGCGACGACGATGCGTTCCGAACCGCGCTCGACGCGCCGCCCACGTCACCGTCCCGAATCGACCCGCGGCGTCGACCCATCCGGACCAAATCGGCGCGATAATTCCAGGAGTGGACCTCCATGTCGTGATCCTCGCGGCCGGCAAGGGGACGCGAATGAAGTCGTCGCGCCCCAAAGTTCTGCACCGGGTGGCGGGGGCGCCGATGATTGACTACGTCCTCGACACTGCCGCCGAACTTCAGCCCCGATCGACAACATTGGTCATCGGCCACCAGGCGGAGCAGCTTCGAGCGGCGCTGCCGACTCGGCGCGGTCTCGCCTTTGTGGTGCAGGAACCACAATCGGGCACGGCGCACGCGCTGCAGACCGCGGAACCAGCCCTCGCGCGGTCGACGGGAGCGCTCGTCCTGCTCTCGGGCGACGTACCCCTCTTGTCTGCAAATTCGCTGAAAGACCTTGTCAATCGCCAGCAAACGTCCGGGGCCGCAGCCACGGTGATGACCGCCGTCCTCGAACGACCGGCCGGCTATGGGCGCATTGTTCGCTCTGGCGAGCGGATTGCACGTATCGTCGAGGACAGGGACGCCACCCCATCTGAGCGCGAAATCCCTGAAATCAATGCCGGGATTTACGCCTTTGCGCTCGACGGCCAGGACAACGTATTCGAGGCGCTCCGCGGGATCACCACGAACAATGCGCAGCGCGAGTTCTACCTCACCGACCTGGTCGCGATTTTCTGCCAGAAGGGACGCCGCGTCGAAACGGTGACGGTGGCAGACCCGAATGAGATTCTGGGCATCAACAGCCGCGCCGAGCTCGCGGCAGTGAGTCGCATCGTGAGAGACAGGAAGAACGCGGAACTGATGGCGGCCGGCGTCACGATCGAAGACCCGGCGACCACCTACGTCGACGGCGCGGTCGAAGTGGGCGCGGACACGATCCTCCATCCGGGCGTGTCGCTCGAGGGACGAACGACCATCGGCGAAGGCTGCGAGATCCACAGCGGCGCGCGCATCGTCGACTCACGCATCGGCAATCGCGTGGCGATTCTGAGTCACTGCGTGATGACCGACGCCATCATCGCGGATCACGCGCAGATCGGACCGTTCGCCCATCTGCGCGCGGGGACGGTGATCGGCGCTCAGGCAAAGGTCGGAAACTTCGTCGAGATCAAGAAGACCGCGATCGGAGCCCGGTCGAAGTCGATGCATCTCGCCTACCTCGGAGATACGACGATCGGCGAAGACGTCAACATCGGCGCCGGAACGATCACGTGCAACTACGACGGTCAGAAAAAGCATCCGACGACGATCGAGGACGGCGTGTTCATCGGCAGCGACTCGCAGCTGATCGCGCCGATCACCGTCGGCAAGAACGCGTACGTCGGAACCGGCACGACCGTCCGCGAAAACGTCCCGCCCGGCGCGCTCGCCGTGAGCGCCGGGAAGCAGCGGAATATCGAGGGTTGGGTAGAAAAGAAAAAGAAGAGAAATTAAAAATTGGAAATTGAAAATTACAAACAGTGGGGTCTCTCCCTCGGATTCAGAATGGATTCAGAATCGTTGGGACTTGCCCCGTACGTTTTTAATTCTTAATTTTTAATTCTCAATTACAAGGATCAAGTTATGTGCGGCATCATCGGCTACATCGGCCCCAAAGACGTCGTGCCCGTGCTGATCGACGGCCTGCGGCGGCTTGAATATCGCGGCTACGACTCGGCGGGCGTGGCGGTCGTTTCGCAAGGCGCCGTCAATCTGCGCCGGAGCGCCGGCAAGCTGTCGAATCTCGAGCGGGTCATCGGGTCCGATCCGATCGCCGGCGACTACGGCGTCGGGCACACGCGCTGGGCGACGCACGGCCGGCCTACCGAGGAAAACGCCCATCCCCACCGCGACTGCACGGGCCAGATTGTCGTCGTACACAACGGTATCATCGAGAACTACCTCGATTTGAAGCGGGAGCTGCAGCGCCAGGGGCACACGTTCGTCACCGAAACCGACACCGAGATCGTCGCGCACCTCGTCGAGCGTGAGATGAAGGACGACGGTCTCGAAAAGGCAGTGCTCCGGGCCTTGATGCTGATGCGCGGCCATTTCGCGATCGTGCTGATCTCGGCCGACGATCCCGAAAAAATCGTGGCGGTCCGCAACGGTCCGCCGATCGTCGTCGGCCTCGGCGACGGCGAGTTTTTCGTCGCATCGGACATCCCGGCCATCCTGAGCCACACGCGCGACGTGGTGTTTCTCGGCGACGAGGAGATGGCGGTGGTGACGCGCACCGGCGTGACGTTCACCGACTTCTTCGGCCGCCCTGTGTCGAAGACGACCCAGCGAGTGCTCTGGGATCCGATGATGGCCGAGAAGGCCGGCTACAAGCACTTCATGCTCAAGGAAATCTTCGAGCAGCCGGCGGCGGCGCGCGAAACCATCCTGGGACGGGTCTCGCAGGACACCGGGATGGTCTTTCTCGAAGAGATGGCGCTCACCGACACGGAGCTTGCCGCGGTCGAGCACGTCACGATCCTCGCGTGCGGCACCTCCTGGCACGCCGGGCTCGTCGGCAAATTCATGATCGAGAGCCTGGCGCGGCTCCCGGTGGAAGTCGATTACGGCTCGGAGTATCGCTACAGGAAGCCGATCCTGCAGCCCAAAACGCTGGCCGTCGTGATCACGCAGTCGGGGGAAACCGCGGACACGCTCGCGGCTCTTCGCGAAGCGAGGAGCGGAGGCGCACGCAGCATTGCCATCTGCAACGTCGTCGGCAGCATGGCCACAAGGGAAACGGACGGGACGGTGTACACACACGCCGGTCCGGAAATCGGCGTGGCGTCGACGAAGGCCTTCACCACGCAGTTGGTTGCGCTGTATCTGCTCGGGCTGCACCTGGCGCAGCTGCGCGGTGTCTTGACGTCGGAGACGTCAAAGCCCCATGTCGACGCGCTCCTTCAGCTGCCGCTCCTTCTCGAGCAGACGCTGAAGCTCGGCCCGGTGATGGAGGAAGTCGCCGCTCGGTTCCACGCGCACGCCGATTTTCTCTATCTTGGGCGTGGCATTCACTATCCCATCGCTCTCGAAGGGGCGCTGAAGCTGAAGGAAATCTCCTACATCCACGCCGAGGGCTATCCCGCCGGCGAGATGAAGCACGGCCCGATCGCCCTCATCGACGAACAGATGCCGGTCGTGGCCATTGCGCCGCACGATCACGTGTTCGAGAAGATGATCGGCAACATGCAGGAAGCCAAGGCGCGCGGTGGATCAGTGATCGCGTTGACGTCGCAGGGCGACAAGCAGCTTTCGGCAATCCTCGATCGCTCGCGCGACTTCGTGATCGAGCTGCCGAAGGCTCCGACGCTGCTGTCGCCGTTCCTGATGGTCGTGCCGCTGCAGCTCCTGGCCTACGACATCGCCGTGCGCCGCGGCTGCGACGTCGATCAGCCGCGCAATCTCGCAAAGAGCGTCACTGTAGAATAGGGGTTGGGGACGAGGGATTAGGGATTGGAAAAGGCAGCACTCTTCAGAGTCTCTGCCAATCCCCAGTTCCCGGTCCCTGAACCCTGATCCCGATGCAATTCCTCGAAGTCCTCAATCCGGAACAGCGTGAAGCGGTCCTCCACACCGACGGTCCGCTGCTGATTCTCGCCGGCGCCGGCTCCGGAAAGACGCGCGTCATCACCAGCCGGGTTGCCTTCCTGGTCGGCGACGGTCACGCCAAGCCGCACGAAATCCTTGCCGTCACCTTTACGAACAAGGCCGCCGAGGAAATGCGCGTGCGCGTCGAGTCGCTCGTCGGCGCCGATTGCAGCCGGATGTGGATCTCGACGTTTCACAGCCTCTGCGCCCGCCTGCTCCGGCGTGAAGCGCCCGCCATCGGGTTGTCGCGCGACTTCGTGATTTACGACTCGTCCGATCAGTTGTCGGTCGTCAAGAAGGCGCTGAAGGAACTGCACATCGACGACAGCTTCGTCCAGCCTCGCGCGGCGTTGTCGCGAATCAGCCACGCCAAGAACCTGATGCAGAGCCCCGAGCAGGTTGCGAACGCGGCCAGCTGGAACCCGCGCGAGCAGCACATTGCGAAGGTCTACGAGTACTACGTCAACGCACTGAAGGACAGTAATGCGCTCGACTTCGACGACCTGCTGCTCCGGACCGTCGACCTCGTCGAGCGGGCCGAACACGTACGGACAAAATACGCGACGCAGTTTCGCTACGTGATGGTCGACGAGTATCAGGACACCAACCGCCCGCAATATCTGCTGATCCGCCGCCTGGCCGAGGTCCATCGCAACCTCTGCGTAGTCGGCGATCCGGATCAATCGATCTACAAGTGGCGCGGCGCCGATCTGCGGAACCTCGTGGACTTCGAGCAGGATTTCCCTGAGGTCGCGACGGTCAAGCTCGAGCGCAACTATCGCTCGACGCAAATCATTCTCGACGCTGCCACGGCCGTCATCAGCCAGAACCGGAACCGCAAGGACAAGCGCCTCTGGACCGACCGCAAGGGAGGCGCGCGCATCACGTACTTCCGCGGCGGCGACGAGCTGGAGGAAGCCGACTTCATCACCCGCACCGCGCGGAGCGGCCTGGCCGACGATGTCGATGCGACGGTGGCGGTGCTGTATCGAACCAACGCGCAGTCGCGAACGATTGAAGACGCGCTGATGCGCGAAGGGCTCGCTTACAAGGTCGTCGGCGGCGTGCGGTTCTACGAGCGCAGGGAAATCAAGGACGCGCTGGCGTATCTGAAGCTCGTCATCAACCCGCACGACGACGTGAGCCTCCGCCGGGTGATTAACGTGCCGGCGCGCGGCATCGGCAAGGGCGTGATGGAAACGGTTGAAGCCGTCGAGCCGTCAGCGGCCGATGATCTTCCTCTACTGTCCGCGGGACTGCAGCCCACGCTTGCGGCGAACTCGCTGTGGGCGCGGATCGTGCGTGGCCTCGAGGATCGGACGTTCACCGGCCGCGCCGCAACCTCGCTGGCGGTGTTCCGCGACCTGATCGTCAGCCTGACCGAAATCGCCCGCCAGGATTCGGTCTCGATCGCCATCGGCAAAATGCTCGATCGCAGCGGCTACCTCCACGATCTACGCGAAGATCGCAGCGAAGATTCCGAGGGGCGAATCGAAAACCTGGCGGAGCTGGTGTCGGCGGCGCGCGAGTACGAGAGCCGCGAGCCTGAGCCGTCGCTCAACGGTTTCGTCGATCGGCTTTCGCTGCTATCGGACGCCGACGAAGAAGAAGGCGCGCGCGATGCCCGCATCTGGCTGATGACGCTGCACAGCGCCAAGGGCCTCGAGTTCCCGATGGTGATTCTCGCCGGCCTCGAGGAAGGCCTCTTTCCGCATTCGCGCTCGAGCGGTGAGGAGGACGACCTGGAAGAGGAACGGCGCCTCTGCTACGTCGGCATGACGCGCGCCCGCCAGCGATTGGTCTTGACCGCCGCGGCTCGCCGCCGAATCTTCGGCGAGTACCAGTCGAGCAAGCCGTCTCGCTTCATCGACGAGGTGCCTGCGGAACTCCTCGATCGGATGGAGCCCTCTTTCTCGTCCGGATACCAGGGAAACTTCCCCCATTACGAATTCCGCACGAATCCGTACGGCCGGGGACGGCGCGCGAAGGAAGAGGAAGCCACCTACTCTTACGAGGACGAGGATCAGTCGACGGGCATGGCGCTCCGGAAGGGCATGCGCGTCCGGCACTCGCAATTTGGAGTCGGGACTGTCCTCGAGATTGAGCCGCTGAACAATGACACCAAGCTGGTCGTCAGATTCCCTGCTGTCGGGGTGAAGACACTGCGCGCCAAATACGCGCGCCTGGAGCCAGCCTGAGACCAGGCCTCAAGACCGGCTCTACATCGACCTCTTCACACCTTCTGGCCTCCCCCGAGCGCATTCCGTGAAAATATTGGACGCCGAGTTGCATACGGCCGGGTATAAAGGCCTGGTGTATGGCAGCCGAAACCGCGTATAGACAGCCGGTCGAGTTCATCCAGATGGCTTTTCTCGGATCAAACCCGCGGAACACGCTCGTGCGTATCGCGCTGCTCGTGTTCAGCGCGTTCGTGGTGTTCGGTCTCATCCTGCAACCGGTGCGGCTGCAGGGGATCAGCATGCTGCCGACCTACAGCGACGGCGGGATCAACTTTGCGAATCGTTTCGCCTACATGTTTCATCCGCCACGACGGTTCGACATCGTCGCCATCCGGATGGCGGGGCCGAGCGTGCTCTATGTCAAACGTGTAATCGGGCTGCCTGGTGAGCGCGTGGCCATCGTCGACGGAACGGTCACGATCAACGACACGCCTCTGGACGAGCCGACGGTTCTCTACCGTATCCCGTGGAATATGGAACCGATGACGCTCGAAGCGGATGAGTACTTCGTCGTGGGCGACAACCGCTCGATGCGGATGGACGAACACGACTTCGGACGCGCCACCCGCAACCGGATCCTTGGCAAGCTCCTCTATTGACACTCCGCGGGCAGCCTAAAGGTCCGCGCTCCGACGACTAATCGATGAATCGGACGTTCAGGAACAGGACAGCGACAGGATTGAGCGCGCTGCCTGTTCTGCTCGTCATCGTCGCTCTGGCAGTGGCGGGGTTCTTCGCGTACCGGTGGTGGACCGGCGAGGAACGCGTCGTCAAGAAGCGGCTGGACCAGCTGGCCGAGGTTCTGTCGCCGCCTGCGGATGGCGAGCTCGCAATGGTGGCGCGCATCGCGCAGGTCCGAGGCTTCTTCGCGCCCGACGTGCACATCCGCTTCGACTCGGAAGAAATCGACTCGCGGGACGCGCTCGTCGCCGTGCTCGGACGCTGGCAGCCGCCGAAGAACGGCTTCAAGCTGGAATTCGCCGACGTCGCCGTTCACATGGTGGATCCCGACACCGCTCACGTGTCGCTCACCGCCGAGATTTCCAACCGTGATGCGAACTCCATCGAGCCGCTCCTCGATGCACGCGAAGGAACGCTCACGATGAGACATCTCGACGGCGAATGGGTTATCGCTGCGGCCGAAACCACGAAAACGTTACTGCGGTAGTTAATCTTTCATTTCTACCGCCGTGATCTTCCAACCCGTCTCCTGGCGTTCCATTCGAACAATCAGCGTTTTCCGTTCCACCTGACCGCTGGGCAGCTGGACCGGCGCGCTGACCGTCACATCCTTCGCGGCGATGTCGCCGTTCCGATCCCATGCGAGGGGCGATCGGTCGACGACTCTGAACTCGGTCACGATTCCCTGCTCGAGGGGTTCGAGGATGGTGGTGGAGAAATACGCGAGGGCCGTCTTGTCGCGGAGGCGGGAGTGCTTGAAAAACTGATCGAGGATGGGCCGCTCCGGGGCGATCACACACGCCAGCGTCGCGCAGGCCGTTAGAAGAGCGGCGAGCGCCCTCCAGCCTGCGGCCCGCGGGCTGCTACGCTTCATCCTCCTCTTTCTCCACCAGCCGCGCCACCGAGACGACTTTGTCCTCGCCTTCGATTTCGATGAGGCGCACGCCCTGCGTCGCGCGCCCGATCGCGCGGACGTCGTTGGCCGGCATGCGGATGATCATCCCCTGCTGGGTGATGACCATCAGCTCGTCGCCTTCCTCGACGTAGGCGATGCCGACCACGACCCCGTTGCGCTTGCTGGTCGCGATGTTGATGACGCCGACGCCGCCGCGCGACTGCACGCGGTATTCGTCGAGCTCGGTCCGCTTGCCGTAGCCGCGCTCGGTGACCGTCAGCAGCGTGCCGGTCGGTCGCACCGCCTCCATGGCCACGACCGCGTCGCCTTCGCGCAGCGTGATGCCGCGGACGCCGTAGGCAGAGCGTCCCATCGGCCGAACGTCGCCTTCCTCGAAGCGGATGGCCATGCCGTGGTGGGTGCCGATGAAGATCTCGCCCTTGCCGTCGCTCTCGAGCACCGTGATGACCTCGTCGCCTTCTTCGATCCCCATCGCGATGATGCCGCCGGCGCGCGGATTGCTGAACGCAGAGAGCTGCGTCTTCTTGACGACACCCTTGCGCGTACCCATGACGACGTACTTGTCTTCGGGGAACTCCTTGACCGCGAGCATGGCGGCGATCTTCTCGCCCTCTTCCATCGACACGAGGTTGGCGATCGATTTCCCCTTGCCGCCCGGGCCGACGTCGGGAATCTCGTGGACCTTGAGCCAGTACGCGCGGCCGCGGTTCGAGAAAATCATGATGTAGGCGTGCGTGGAGGCCACGAAGAGTCGGCTGACGAAGTCTTCGTCGCGCGTCCGCATGCCGATCCGGCCCTTGCCGCCGCGCCGCTGATTCCGGTACGTGGAAATCGCCGTGCGCTTGATGTAGCCGGTGTTGCTGACGGTGATCGCCATGTCTTCTTCGGCGATCAGGTCCTCGATGCTCAGCTCGCCGGACGCGCCCTCGACGATCTGCGTGCGGCGGTCGTCGCCGTACTTCGTCTGCACCGCCTTCAGCTCGTCGACGATGATCTGCATCAGCAGCCGCTCGCTGGCAAGGATCGCGCGCAGCCGTTCGATCGTTTTGAGGAGCTCGGCCAGCTCGTCGAGGATCTTCTGCCGCTCGAGGCCGGTGAGGCGTTGCAGCTGCATGTCGAGGATGGCCTGCGCCTGGGCCTGCGACAGCTTGAAACTCGTCATCAGGCCGTCGCGTGCCTCGGGCGGCGTCTTCGCGCCGCGAATCAGCGTGATCACCGCGTCCAGGTGATCGAGAGCGGTCTTCAGCCCTTCAAGGATGTGATACCGCGCTTCGGCCTTCCTGAGCTCGAACTCGACGCGCCGCCGGACGACCTCGCGCCGGAAGTCGACGAAGCTCTCGACGAGCTCGAGCAGGTTCAGGACCTTCGGCCGCCCGCCGACGATCGCGAGCATGATGATGCCGAAGCCCGACTGCAGCGGCGTGTGCTTGTAGAGGTTGTTGAGGATGACTTCCGTGACTTCGCCGCGCTTCAGCTCGATCACGATCCGCATGCCTTCGCGGTCGGATTCGTCGCGCAGGTCGGAGATTCCTTCGATCGTTTTCTCGCGCACGAGATCGGCGATGCGCTCGAGCAGGCTCTTCTTGTTCACCTGATACGGGATTTCGGTGACGATGATCGAGACCTTGTCGCCCTTCTTGTTGGTCTCGATCGAGCTCCGTGCGCGCATCTGGATCGAGCCGCGGCCGGTGGTATATGCCTGAGCGATGCCGCCGCGGCCAATGATGAATCCACCGGTGGGAAAATCGGGGCCCGGGATGAGCCTGATCAGTTGCTTCAGTTTCTCGCTGCGCGACACCGGCCCCTGGTCCGCGGCCGCAAGCTGCGTGTGCTCGATATACCAGACACAACCCTCGATCACCTCGCGAAGGTTGTGCGGCGGCACGTTGGTCGCCATGCCGACGGCAATGCCGGCTGCGCCGTTGACCAGCAGGTTCGGAAACGGCGCCGGAAGTACCGTGGGTTCTTCGGTGGTCTCGTCGTAGTTGGGCGCGAAGTCGACGGTTTCTTTGTCGAGATCCGCCTGCATTTCGTCGGCGAGCGCCTCGAGCCGTGCTTCGGTGTAGCGCATGGCCGCGGGCGGATCGCCGTCGACCGATCCGAAGTTGCCCTGCCCGTCCACCAGCAGGTACCGCATGTTGAAGTCCTGCGCCATGCGGACGAGCGTGTCGTAAATCGATTGATCGCCGTGGGGATGGTAGTTGCCCATCACCTCGCCGACGATTTTTGCGCACTTGCGGTAGCCGCGCGTCGCCGACAGGCCCATGGTCTTCATGCCGTACAGCACGCGGCGGTGCGCCGGCTTGAGGCCATCGCGCGCGTCGGGCAGCGCTCGTCCAATGATTACGCTCATGGCGTAATCCATGTACGAACGCTTCATTTCGTCTTCGATGTTGACCGGGACCTGGTTGGCTGCTACTGGATCGCTCATCGCAGGGATAGGGGCGTGGGGTTAGGGGTTAGGGGTTAGGGGTTAGGGAATTTGGGATTTGGCATTTCCGGCTTCGGCATTTGCTGATCCTTTACTCCCTAATCCCCAATCCCTAATCCCTACACATCGAGGTTCTTGACGTCGAGCGCGTTGTCTTCGATGAACTTGCGCCGCGGCTCGACCTGGTCGCCCATCAGCGTCGTGAACATCAGGTCGGCTTCGGTGTGATCTTCGGCGCGTACCTGGAGCAGCGTCCGTACTCCCGGATCCATGGTGGTCGCCCAGAGTTGTTCGGGATTCATCTCGCCGAGGCCTTTGTAGCGGCCGATGTCGATGCCTTTCCTGCCGGCTGCGATGAAGTAGTCGACCAGTTCGTCGATCGACTTGAGCGTGACCTCCACGGTCCGGGCTTTCGCTTTGGCGCGAGCCGGTCCCTCGGCCGGCGCCTCCTCTTCGCCGTCGGTTGACGCTTTGACCAGAAACTCACCCGACAGGATCGGGAGATCGCGGCTGTTGGCCACCAGCATCCGGTATTCACCGGCGGTCACGAAGTCGATGCCGATGGTGTGAGACCGGGGATACCCGTTCGAGCGATCGTCAACGCGCAGCGAAAAGCGGTTGTGCTCTTCGTCGCGCTGCACCGAAACGGAACGAGTCGGCGTGGTCAGGGTCTTCGCCAGCTCCTCGAGCATCTCCTGATCGGCGAAGAACTCACGGTCCGCGCCCGCGGCCACCAGCGCCTCGACGATCTCGCGTGACGGACCGCGGCGTTCCACCGTGTGCAGGAGCTTCTGGTGTGCGATCAGCCGCTGCAGCAGGTTCTCGAGATCAGCGCCGCTGATTTCGGTCGCCGTCGATTGCACGCGGACGACTCGCGCTTCGGCCGCGCGTTTCACGAGATACGCGTCGAGGGCGCGCTCGTCCTTGATGTAGGTCTCCGATTTGCCTCGCTTGACGTGAAAGAGCGGTGGCTGCGCGATGTACACGTAGCCGCTCTCGATCAGTCTGGGCAGTTGACGATAGAAGAATGTCAGGAGGAGCGTGCGGATGTGCGATCCGTCCACGTCCGCGTCGGTCATGATGATGATGCGGTGGTAGCGAACCTTGTCGATGTCGAAGTCTTCGGCGCCGATGCCGCAGCCGAGCGCCGCGATCATGGTCTTGATCTCATCGCTGCCGAGCATCTTGTCGAACCGCGCCTTTTCGACGTTGAGAATCTTGCCTTTCAGCGGCAGGATGGCCTGGAAGCGGCGATCGCGGCCCTGCTTCGCCGACCCGCCGGCCGACTCGCCCTCGACGATGTAGAGCTCGCTCAATGCGGGGTCGCGCTCCTGGCAATCGGCCAGCTTGCCCGGCAGGGAGCTGCCGTCGAGCGCGCCCTTCCGCCGGACCAAATCGCGCGCCTTCCGGGCCGCTTCGCGCGCCCGCGCCGCGTCGATGATCTTGCTGACGATCCGCTTCGCGACGCCGGGGTTCTCTTCGAGAAACGCGCCCAGCTTGTCGTTGACGATCGCCTCGACGATGCCCTTGACCTCGGTGTTGCCGAGCTTGGTTTTCGTCTGCCCCTCGAACTGCGGGTGCGGAATCTTGACGCTGATCACCGCCGTCAGCCCCTCGCGGATGTCGTCGCCCGTGACGCTTTCCTTGAGGTCCTTCGCGAGATTGTTCTTCGTGGCGTACGAGTTGAGCGTGCGCGTCAGCGCCGAGCGGAACCCGGACAGATGTGACCCGCCCTCGTGCGTGTTGATGTTGTTCGCAAACGAGTAGGTCATCTCGGCGTAGCCGTCGTTCCACTGCATGGCGATTTCGGCGTCGATGCCGTCTTTCTCGCCCTTCATGAAAATCGGCTTCTCGTTGACCGCCGTCTTGTTCTTGTTGAGGTGCGTCACGAACGAGACGATGCCGCCCTCATAGTGAAACTTGTGGTTCTTGCCGTCGCGCTCGTCGTCGAGCGTGATGAGGACGCCGCCGTTGAGGAACGCCAGCTCGCGCAGACGCTGCGCCAGGATGTCGAAGCTGAAGACGACGCTTTCGAAGACCTGGGGATCGGGCTTGAAGGTGATCTTCGTGCCGCGCCGTTTGGTCGTGCCGGTGACCTCGAGATCTTTCGTCGGCCGGCCGCGCTCGTAGGCCTGGTGGTACACCTCGCCGTTGCGCCAGATTTCAACGTCGAGCGTCTCGGAGAGGGCGTTCACGACCGAGACGCCGACGCCGTGCAGACCGCCCGCAACCTTGTAGCTTTCGTTGTCGAACTTGCCGCCGGCGTGAAGAACGGTGAGCACCACTTCCGCGGCCGACTTGCCGCTCGCGTGCTGATCGACCGGAATCCCGCGGCCGTTGTCGACGATCGTGATCGAGCCGTCGATGTGGATCGTGACGTTGACCTGGTCGCAGAATCCAGCGAGCGCTTCGTCGATCGAGTTGTCGACGACCTCGTAGACGAGATGGTGGAGACCACTCGGTCCCGTCGAGCCGATGTACATGGCCGGACGCTTCCGGACGGCCTCGAGGCCCTCGAGGACCTTGATCTTGTCGGCGGAGTATTCGGCGACGTCTGCAGCGGTACCGTGCCCGTTGTTGCCAGCGGGAACGTCGGGCACCGGCGGCCGCGCCGCGCCCTTCGTCGATTCGTCGTCCCGGTCTCGTGGGTCCATGCGTCTTTCAGGCGGGCCCAAAGGCCCGCGCCACAACTCGATTTCTCGTCAGATTCGCATCGGCATGATCACGTAGGTGTATTCGCAGCCGTCGCCACCGACCGGCGTCATGATGGCCTGGCTGACTTCGTCCTTCAGGTCGAGCGCTACGACGTCGGTCGTCACCGCCGAGAGAAAATCGAGCACATACTGCGCGTTGAAGCAGATCTGCGTCGACGCGCCTGAGTAGTCGACCGGCAGCGTCTCCCGCGCTTCGCCAAATTCCGGGCTGCTCGAGGCGACGTCCACTTTTCCCTGCTCAATGTGGAATTTCACCGCGCGCGATCGCTCGTTCGACAACAGCGCCACGCGCTTGACGGCGTTCGTCAACCGATCGCGCTCGAACTCGATGTGCTTGTCGTTCCCCTTTGGGATCACCCGCTCGTAGTTCGGAAACTGCCCGTCGATCATCCGCGAGATCAGCATGCGACCGCCGACCTCGAAAAACAGATGGTTTTCGCCGCGGGCAAACGTGATGTCGCCATCGCCCTCCGACAGCAGGCGCGCGAGCTCGCCGAGCGTCTTCTTCGGAAGAATCGGGTTGGATTCCTCCGTCGGTTTCGCCTTCTCACGCTTTGCCGTGACCAGCGCAAGACGATGACCATCGGTTGCCACGAGGCTCATCGACTCGGGACGCAGCACGAGCAGCGCGCCGTTCAGAAAAAATCGCGTATCTTCCCCCGTGATGGCAAACTGCGTCTTTGCGATCATCTCTTTGAGGGCCGCGCGAGGCAGCGTCACGGCTGACGATCCGGTGCCGTCAGGCAGCGTCGGAAAATCTTCACGCGGCAGCGTCTGCATCCGCGAGTCGAACCGATCCGCCGCCACCTTCACGCCGCCCTTGTCTTCGGCAATCCGAATATCGGTCTCGGGCAGCGATTTGACGATCTCGTAGAGTTTTTTCGCCGGCAGCGTCAGCGATCCGCCCTTGGAAACCGCCGCCGCGCACTTGCTGCGCAGCCCGACTTCGAGATCCGTGGCGAGAAACTTCACCTCCTCGCCTTTCGCTTCCATCAGCACGTTCGCCAGGATGGGAATCGTGTTCTTGCGCTCGACGATCCCCTGAAAAAGCTGGAGTTCTCGCAGAAGATTGTTCTTACTGACGACTAGTTCCATGGCTGTGCTGACCTCGAAAAGGCGGGGGATTAACGCCCGCGATCCCTCAGGAATAGGAGAGATTCGAGAATAGGAAATTATATAGGAAGAGAGGGTGTGTTTAAAAACATAGTGTCGGCATTACTCCTTTTATGTCAATACTTTAGGTTGTTGAAAAAACGTGCGATTTAGGACGTGAATTCTGGCCCGTCCAACCCGTCAACAGTGGTCAACAAGTTGTCCACAGGCCCCCCGGCTGAGGTTGTGGAAAACCCCGGATCTCTAGCGGAATCCCTCCAGAAAGTTGCTGATCTGGCTGTTGAAATTCGGGTCCTTTTTCCGGAGATCCTCGACCTTTCGAATCGAATGAATCACCGTCGAGTGGTGTTTTCCGCCGAAGCTTCGGCCGATTTCCGGCAGTGAGGAGCGCGTCAGCGATTTGCACAGGTACATCGCGACCTGTCTGGGCATCGCCACCGATTTCGAGTTGTTCCGCGACTTGAGTTCGGTGAGCTTCAGGTTGTAGTGCTCGGCGACGAACTTCTGAATGATCTCGATCGTGACGGCTTTTTCCTCATGGCTCAGGACGTTCTTCAGGACCTCCTGCGCGAGCGGGAGTGAAATCTGCTGGCCGGTCAGCGAGGCGTAGGCAATCAAACGGATGAGCGACCCTTCGAGCTCGCGGATGTTCGACTTGATTTTTCCGGCGATGTAGATCGCCACATCGTCGGCCAGCGGCACCGCTTCGGCGTCCGCTTTTTTCTTGAGAATCGCCACGCGTGTCTCCAGGTCCGGAGACTGGATGTCTGCGATCAATCCCCATTCAAACCGTGAGCGCAGGCGATCCTCGAGCGACGGGATCTCGTGTGGCGGACAATCGCTGCTGATGACGATCTGTTTTTGCGAGTCGTACAACGCATTGAACGTGTGGAAAAACTCGGTCTGCGTGCCCTCTTTGCCGGCGATGAACTGCACGTCGTCGACCAGGAGCACGTCGACGGTCCGGTAGCGTTCCCGAAAGTCGATGATCCGATCGAACCGGACCGCGTTGATCATCTCGTTCATGAAACGCTCGGCCGAAATATAGGTCAGCTTGAGACTCGAGTTGTGCCGCAGCACGTACTGACCGATCGCGTGCATCAAATGCGTCTTGCCGAGACCCACACCGCCGTAAATGAACAGCGGGTTGTAGGAACGCGAGGGCGCTTCGGCAACGGCCCGGCACGCCGCGTGCGCGAACTGATTCGACGATCCGACGATGAACGAATCGAACCCGTAGCGGGGATTGAGGCCGACCGATCCGGGCGTCGAGGAAGGCAACGAGGGCGCCGCAGCCTCGAAGGCCGCCGCTTCCTCAGTGCTCAAAGGGATCGCGGACGCGTCGCTCCCGACTTCTACCACGAAATTGACGGCGAGTCCGCCCTGGCGAACTTCGCCGATCGCCTCACTGATCACGCCCGAGTAGTGCTTGGTCAGCCACTCTTTGAACAGCCCATTCGGCACCCGAACAGTAACGGTCGAGGAGTCCACGGACACGAAGCTCGTGGGCTTGAACCAGGTGTAGAAGCTGTGGCGGTTCAGCTTCATCTCGACTCGCGAGAGAATCTGGTCCCAGAGGTTCATTTCGCTTCGAAAAGTCGGGCTCTGGACCACTTTCGCCCCCTCGATCCGCCCTGATTCCAAGGTCCCTCAGCTCCAAGGCCAGAAAACGCCAACTCCCACGCCCTGTTGGACTTTCGCCCGGTGTAAAACCCCTGCAAAATCAACACGGAACCTGTGGCGCGCCACGGATCTATAGGAATTTCCACAGTTTTTTCCACAGGTGTGGAAAACTTTGGGGAGAGACCAAACGCACATCCCGTTTGCTGGGGTCAGCGGTGAATTGCGAAGGACGCCGACTCTAACACAATCGCGCTGCATTGACACTCTCCAAACGCGTTCGCTAACATTTCGAGTTCGGTTTGTAGCCTGAAAACGACCTGTAGGGCCAAGTCTTCAGGCCCGCTCACGCAGTTGACGAAGAGAGCACACGATGAAGGGCAAGCGCACGTTCCAGCCAAATACGCGCCACCGCAAGAAAACGCACGGGTTTCTGGTACGAATGAGCACGAAGAACGGGCGCCTCGTTCTCAAACGCCGGCGTGGTAAAGGGCGCAAACGATTGACGGTCAGTAGCGAGTAGGGGTGGTCGGCCCGAACGAACAGTCGGCGCCGGCAATCGTCAGCGCGCGTCTCCGGCCGAACGAACGGATCCGGCGCCGCGTCGAATTCCAACAGGTGTACGAGCGGGGCACGCGCGTTCAGGGCCGCTTCAGCACGTTGTTCATCCTGGCAAACACCATGACGGTCGGGCGGCTCGGTATCGCCGCCACGAAAAAGCTTGGAGGGGCGGTCCAGCGAAACCGAGCGAAGCGTCTGATCCGTGAACTGTTCCGGCGTCACAAGGTCGCGCCTGGCTTTGACGTCGTCATCATCCCCAGGCGCGAGCTGCTCGACGCGAACCTGGACGCGCTTGAAAGTGATTACCTCACGAACCTCGAACGCAGTCTTCGACACGCTCGCCGGAAAGCTTGACGCGGGAAATCCGGCCGAAGCCGGATCCCATGTCGGACTTGCGGCGCGTGTCCTGCTCTTGTTGCTCCGCGCCTACAAGCTCGCCGTTTCTCCGTATTACTCGGGGTCCTGCCGATTTCTGCCGTCCTGCGCCGATTACGCGCGCGAGGCCGTGATGCGCCACGGCGCTGCGCGAGGCAGTTGGCTGGCCGCCAGGCGTCTGGTGCGTTGCCATCCGTTCTGCGCCGGCGGTCACGATCCGGTGCCGAATCGTTAGGACTTAATGGAAAAACGGGTTCTTCTCGCAGTCGTCCTCTCGCTCGCGGTTCTGTATGTGTTCCAGGCGCTATTCGTGAGGCCTGTTCCCAAGCCTCCCGGTGGCACGAACACCGCTCAGGCACCAGCCGCTGCGGCACCGACACCGACATCCGCTACGGCTTCACCACCGCCGCCGCCGGAACCGGTCGCGGAACCAGGACCTGCCGCGGCCACCCTTCTCGGCGATACCGAGGAGCACGAGGTTCGGATCGAGAACCAGAACGTCATTGCGGTGTTCACGAATCGTGGCGCGCGACTGAAAAGCTGGCGGCTGAAGCGTTACCAGGATCAGGCGCATCAGCCGTTCGAGATTGTCACGCACGACTTCGGCGATGCCCAACCACTTCCGTTCTCTCTGGCCGTGCCCGATGCGGCGACGACCAAGCGGATCAACAGCGTGCTGTTTGCCGTCCACGGTGCTCCAGCCGGTGACGCGCCCATCACGACGCCAACAGACCTCACATTCGAGTACCGCGCCGACGATGGCCTGCAGGTCGTGAAGCAATTCCGGTTCACTCCTTCAACCTACCTCGTGAACTTTGGTGCCACCGTGACGCGCGGCAGCGAATCGCTGGCGCCGGCGATTCAATGGGGTCCCGGGGTCGGCGAAGCGGAGGGCAATGCGGGCCGCGGTGCGGTGATGCCACGTGCGTTGTTTGCGGTCGTCACGGACGTGACGCGGCTTTCCGCGGCCGATGTCGCCAAGCGGCCCACGCACCAGGGCGACTTCTTCTTTGCGGGCGTCGACGATCACTACTTCATGTCGACCGCGCTCACGCCGGGGCCGTCGACGATCACGTATCAGGCGTTCACGATCCCGCCGCCGTCCGGCTCCAAGGATCCGCCGCGCGAGCTCGTCGCCTACACGCTCGAACCGGGCCGCCGCGAAGCAGGCATCGATTTTTACATCGGCCCCAAAGATCTCGAGATTCTCACCGCCATCGATCGGAATCTGTCGTACGCCATCGACTTTGGCCGATTCCGGATCATCGTGGCGCCGCTTCTCAGAACCTTGAACTGGATTCACGGCTTCGTCGGCAATTACGGCTGGTCGATCGTGATCCTGACGGTCATCATCAACGTGGTGATCCTGCCGCTGAGGCACAAGCAGGTCGTGTCGATGCGGAAAATGCAGGCGCTGCAGCCGGAAGTGAAGGCGATCCAGGATCGCTACGCGAAGTTCAAGGCCAGCGATCCGCAGAAGCAGAACATGAACAAAGAGCTGATGAAGCTCTATCAGGACCGCGGCGTGAATCCGGCAGCGGGGTGTCTGCCGATGCTGATTCCCCTACCCGTGTTCTTTGCGTTCTACGCGCTGCTCTACACCGCGATCGAGCTGCGCGGCGCGCCATTTGTCGGGTGGATTCACGATCTCTCGCGGCCCGATCCGCTCTACATCACGCCGATTCTCATGGGCGCGACGCAGTTCTGGCAGCAGTGGATCATGCCGGCGGCAGGCGTCGACCCGGCGCAGCAGAAGATGATGATGATCATGCCGCTTATTTTCATGTTCATCTTCCTGACGCTGCCGGCGGGCGTGGTGCTCTACTGGGTCGTGAACAATTTCCTGGCGATCGGCCAGCAGTATCTGACGAACCGGATCATCGGTCCGGCGCCGGTCCGCACCGTTCGTCCGCCGGCGGAACGGCGGCTCAAACGTGCCGGGTCCGGGAAAACGGATGCGGCGGACGGGAAGTAGGCCGACTTTCCGCGTCCGCTCGCCCGGATTCTCGCGAGCTTCGGCGAGACGCGCCGAAGCGCAAAGCGCGAAGGCTGTCAGGTCGGGCGTCTCGCTGCCGCTATCGCGCCCGCGCTAAAGCTCGGGCCTACGTACTGATTTTGTTGTAAAACATTGCGCATGAACGCCACGAACGCCACATCAGAGCCGATCGTCGACTTCCTCAATCGCGTGATCGCCGCGCTGGGGATCCGGACGCCGATTGACGTCGAGGACACCGCCGACGGCCTGCGGCTGAACCTGTCTGGCGAAGAAGCCGAGCTGCTCGTGCGCCACCGTGGCGAGCCCCTCAAAGCGCTTCAGCACATCGTCGACATGGCGTACGGGCGAAGTCTGGGCGAAGAACGTCGCGTGTTCATCGACGCGCTGGCGTACCGAAAAGGCAAGGACGTCGAGCTGAAACAGATGGCGAAATTCCTCGCCGAAAAAGCGAAGCAGAGCGGCGTCGATCAGCAACTCGGTCCACTCAACCCGTACGAGCGCCGCCTGGTTCACATGGCCGTAGCGGAAGTTCCCGGCGTCACGACCGAGAGCGTGGGCGACGCGTTTTCGAAAACGGTTTTGATTTCCTTACGGAAGTAGTCTCAAGTCTTGCGACTTGTGACTTGTGACTCGCGACTTGTGACTCGCGACTTGCGACTTGCGACTCGCGACTCGACGACTTGTGACTCGCGACTCGACGACTTGTGACTCGCGACTTCAGTGTTCTCCACATCAGACACCATCGTCGCGATTGCGACGCCGCCGGGACGCGGCGGCATTGGCGTCGTGCGCGTCAGCGGG
>Ga0114129_10004360_pt1 | contig 19965 bp, 18 predicted proteins | sample RhiMetdeltSRZDD1_FD_80071 | JGI IMG/M metagenome (GOLD analysis project Ga0114129, IMG submission 80071) | Populus rhizosphere microbial communities from Tennessee, USA - Rhizosphere MetaG P. deltoides SRZDD1 (version 2) (version 2) | ecosystem: Host-associated > Plants > Roots > Rhizosphere >... | reverse complement strand
CGTTAATACCTGACCCCATGGCCTTCCAGCGCACGCCCGGCGACCCCTTCGACCACCTCGCCGACATCAACGTGACGCCGCTCGTGGACGTCATGCTCGTCCTCCTCCTCATCTTCATGGTCACCGCTCCGATGCTTCACCAGGGCGTGTCCGTCGCCCTTCCAAAGACCGCCACGACCAACCTCCCGGCCACGATGGAAGACCCGGTGATGCTCTCCATCACGAAGGACGGGCTGTACTACATCAACGAGACTCCCGTCGCGCGCGGCCTCCTGCGCGATCGCCTGGAGAGATTCCTGCGCGGGAAGAAGGACCGTTTCGTGCTTCTGAAAGCGGACCGTTCGCTCTCCTACGGTACCGTCGTCGAGACGCTCGACCTCCTGAACCGCATGGGCATCGAAGGTCTCGGGATGGTGACGGACACCTCCGGCGCGAAGGGCGCGTCCAAGAAGTAGACCCGTGGACGCCGTCGGCGAGATCATCGCGGAGCGCGAGCGGGAGCGTTTTCCCCTCGGTGTCGGGACGTTTCTCGCCGTTTTTCTCCACGTCTCGATCGCGGCGGCGTTCGTTTACTCCTCGATGATCCATCCCGTCCGTTTCGTCATGCCCCGCACGGTCGCCGTGCGGCTCCTTCCCGCCGGGTCGCTCAAGGGAGGCGAGGCGCCGGCGCCCGCGCCCGTTCCGCCACCGGAAACGAAGAAGATCCTGAAGCCGGCGCCCGAAGACGTTCCGCCGCCGCCGACCGACAAAGCCGTGCTCCTGCCGGCGAAGGACGAGGACAAGAAGAAGCCCGCGGCCGCCGCGCGACCCGCGCCCGAGCGCGCGAAAGCTCCCGAGGTCAGCCTGCCGTCCTCCGGCGGAAGTCCCGGCGGAGGCGGAGGAGGCGCGATCGGCGCCGGAGGCAACGTCGGGGTCTCGGGCGCGGCGTTCGATTCGGACTTTCAGTTCTCCTACTACATCGAGCGGATGCTCGTGGCGATCGGCATGAACTGGTTCAAGCCGTCCCAGGCGGGCTCCGTCTCTCCCGTGATCCACTTCAAGATCGAGAAGGACGGGACGATCTCCGACGCCGTCGTCGAGCGATCGAGCGGACTTCCGTTCGTGGACCGGGCCGCGCTGCGCGCGGTGGTCTCGTCCTCTCCCCTTCCGCCGCTGCCGGCGGAGTACGGCGGCAGCCAGCTCGGCGTTCACCTGAAATTCGATTAGTCGACTATCCTCATTCCGATTGGAGACCCGGATGCGCCGATTCCTCGTCCGTCGGTTCGTGGCCGCCGCCCCACTCGCGGTCGCGACCTTTCTGTTCGCTCAGACCGGACAGACCCCGCCGAACCAGGACCTCTGGATTTCGATCAACAAGCCGACCGCGAGGAAGCTCGCGATCGCCGTTCCCGAGATCACGACCGCCGGAACGCTACGGTCGAGCGTTTCCGACCCCTTCACGGGCACGCTTCGATCGGATCTCGAGTACTCCGGCGCCTTCGTCATCGCCGATCCGGCTCACTACCCGACCGGGTACCGCGACCCGACGGCGCAGGATGCCGCCGACCGGTGGCGCGGAGGCGGCGCGGAGGTCCTCGTGGACACGCGCGCCGACGTCTCCGGAGACCGCGTCTCGGTCGAGGCCCGTGTGTGGGACCTCGTCTCCCGGAAGATGATCATGGGAAAGCGCTACGCCGGCGGCGTCTCCTACGTCGAGCGGATCGCGCACACTCTTGCCAACGACATCGTGAAGTACTTCACCGGCAAGGACGGCCTCTTCCTGTCCTCGGTCGCGTTCGTATCCGATCGCGACGGCTCCAAGGACATCTACGCGATGGATTTCGACGGGCGCAACGTCCGAAGGCTCACCTCGGTCCGATCGCTCGCAATGAGCCCCGCGGCCGGCCACTCGGCGAAGATCGCGTACACGAGCTATGCCCGCCTCTATCCCCAGCTGTGGGTTATGAGCACGGACGGGAGCGACAAGCACGAGGTGGCGACGGGCATCGAGCTGAACGCCTCGCCGACGTTCTCGCCCGACGACACCCAGATCGCGTTCGCGGGCTCAGCCAAGGGAAACGCCGACATCTACGTGGTGAGCGCGGGGGGAGGGGGTCTCCGCCGGCTGACGACCACTCGCGCGATCGAGGCGTCCCCGGCGTGGTCGCCGACGGGCCGCCAGATCCTGTACACGTCCGACCAGTCCGGCAACCCGCAGATCTACGTCGTCGACCCGGAGGGCACGGGTGCGCGGCGGGTCACGTTCGCGGGAAACTGGAACGACGAGGCCTCGTGGTCGCCGGACGGCGCCCGGATCGCGTTCGCCTGTCGAAACGAGGGTGACTTCAACATCTGCCTCATGGACCTCGCGACCGGGCAGACGGTGCAATTGACCTCGGAGGGTTCGAACGGACACCCCACGTGGTCTCCCGACGGACAGAAGATCGTCTACTCGTCGCGCCGCGGCGGGCGGTCGAACATCTACACGATGGACATCAACGGGCAGAACAAACGCCAGCTGACCGAGTCGGGCAACAACATCCAGCCGGCGTGGCTGCCGTGACGGTTCGAGGTTTGTTTGCTATATTGACGGGCTGGCGCTCCGATTCGTTTTCGGGTAACTGCTGACGGACAAGGAGAAGGTATGAAGAGGCACTCGACACCGCTCGTGGCGCTGGCACTCTTCGCCGCGGCGATCCTGCCCCTGGCTCAAGGGTGCAAGAAGAAGCCGCCGACGACGACGGCCGAAGCCCGACCCCCGGTGGAGCAGCCCGCTCCCGAGACTCGTGTCCCTCCGCCCGCCACGGGAGCTCCCCGGGAACCGGTCGAGACCGAGGTTCTCGCCACGGACATCTCGGAACTGAACAAGAAGGGCTATCTCAAGGACGCGTTCTACGACTACGACCAGTCCGACCTGCGAGACGACGCCCGAACGGCTCTCGCGTCGAACGCCGAGTGGCTGAAGCGTTATCCGTCGATCCAGGTCCTGATCGAGGGCCACTGTGACGAACGCGGGACTTCCGCATACAACCTGGCTCTCGGCGACCGGCGCGCCAACGCCGCGCGCGACTACCTCGACTCGCTCGGCGTGGCAGCCTCCCGGGTCCGGACGGTCTCCTACGGCAAGGAGCGCCCCTTCTGCACCGAGTCCACCGAGGACTGCTGGCAGCAGAACCGCCGCGGCCACTTCGTGATCACCGCGAAATAGCGTGACCGGGAAGCCTCGCCTCGCCTTTCTCGCCGCGCCGCTCCTCGCGGCGCTCGCCGGCGCCTCCGGCTGCGTCTCCTCGGACGACATCCAGGGGCTGCACCGGCAGATGAACGACATCGAATCTCAGATCCAGGCCCTCGAACGCAAGTCCTCCTCCAAGGAGGAAGTCGCAAAGTTGAACGAGAGCGTCGCCGGTCAGACGCAGCAGCTCCTGAAGTCCAACGCCGACACGGGAGTGAAGTTAGACGAGCTCTCCAACGAGATCGAGCGGCTGCAGGCCAAGCTCGAGGACACGAATCGCCGCCTTTCCCAGCTGTCACAGCAGATCGCGGAGACCCAGGGCGATCTCCTTCGGATGCGCGGCGGGAGCCCGGCTCCGTCGGGGATCGCCGTGCCGCCCGGTACGCCTCCGAACGCGCCGTCGGCGACCCCGTCCTCGCCGCGCGTCGGCGAGCCGACGACGAACCCGCGAAACCCGTCGGCTCCCGAGTCGGTGGTTCGACCGGCGGCCGCCGCGCCCGCGGAGCTCTACGACACGGCCTACTCGGACTACACGAAGGGGCGATATGCGCTGGCGATTCAGGGATTCCAGGAATACCTGGAGGCGTATCCCAACACGGACCTGTCCGACAACGCCCAGTACTGGATCGGTGAGTCCCACTACGCGCAGAAGAAGCATCGGGAGGCGATCGCCGACTTCGACCGGCTGTTGAAGGACTGGCCCGCGAGCGACAAGGCGCCGGCGGCCCTTCTCAAGAAGGGATACGCCCTGCTCGAGCTCGGGCAGAAGGCGGAAGCCGTCGTCTCCCTGCAGTACGTCATTCACGAGCATCCCGCGTCCGAAGAAGCGCGGCTCGCCCGCGCGCGCCTGAAGGCGATCGGGGTGGAAGCCCGTTAAGACGCGGTAATCGGAGATCGGTAATGGGTGATCGAAATGCCCGTTCCCTCGATTTCCGACTACCGATTACCCATTCCCGATAGCAGAAGCGGAGACCCATGGCAAACATCAAGTCGGCAAAGAAGCGCATTCGCCAGTCGGAGAACCGGCGCGCGCGAAACAAGAGTGTTCGTTCTCGCCTCCGGACTTCGGTCAAGAAATACCGATCGGCAGAGACCTCGAAGTCCGAGAGCCTTCCCGCGACCTATTCGGAGATCGACGTCGCCCGTAAGAAGGGCGCGATCCACCGCAATGCCGCGGCGCGATACAAGTCGCGGCTCGCGAAGGCGGCCGCAAAGGCCAAGTCCCAGGTCTGAGGCCCCCAAGTCGCCGAGCCTCGGTTCTCCCCTGGAAACGGGAAGCCCTAGAACCCCTCGAGCAGGCTCGACACCAGGCTGGCGGCGAACCGCTCCGCCACGCGGTCGATGGCCTCGTTCTCGCGGTCCGCGTAGGACGCCGCGCTCGTCGAGAGCGTGTAGTTCTCGCGGAACGTGTAGGCGGCGTTCTCCCACAGGACCTTCTCGTCGGGCTGCGTCTTCAGCACGATCCGGGCGGTGACCCCCACCTGGTACTCCTTGGCGCGGCCGAGCTCGTCGAAGGCGACGGCATACAGGTCGAACTGGGTGACGGCACCGGACAGCTCCGCGTCGGCGCGACCCGGATCGGCGGTCACCTCGAAGCGGCCGCGGGTGGCGAGCTCGCGCGCAACCTCCCGTGAGACGCGCTGCTCCACTCCGACGCGCGAGGTCTCGTTCGAGAGCGTCCGAAAGCGGATGACCCGAATGGTCGCGGGCAGCGTCGAGCCGCGGCCGACGAGCGAATAACCGCAACCGGCGCCGGCGGCGAGCGCCGCGGCGAGAGCCGCGATGGACGCGCGGCGGCCTGCACGCGGACGTTTCAATGGACGACGAGATTCAGCAGGCGGTCGGGGACGTAGACCGACCGCGCGATCTCCTTTCCCTCGACCCACGGCCGGATCTTCTCGTCCGCGCGGGCGAGCGCGACGGCGGAGGCCTCGTCCTCGCCGCGATCGACGTCGAGCCGGCCGCGGACCTTCCCGTTGACCTGGACGACGAGCGTCACCCGCGGCGTGGTCGCGAGCTCGGCGTCGAACTCGGGCCACTTCGTCTCGAGCAGGAATGTCGTCTCTCCGAGCCGTTCCCACCACTCTTCGGTCAGGTGCGGGGCGACGGGATGGAGGAGCTTCAGGAGCGTCTTCGTCGCCCGGGTCACCGTCTCCGGAGACTCCGAGCCGGCGTCGAGCGCCTCGGAGATCGCGCGCTGGAACTCCATCAAGGCCGCGACCGCGGTGTGAAAGTGAAACCGGCCCGCGTCCTCCGTCACCCGGCGGATCGTCCGGTGCTCGAACCGCGTGAGCCGTGTGTCCTCGACCGGGCGGTCTCCCCCGGAGAGCGCTCCGAGCGCGAAGACGCGCGCCGAGAGCTCGTGCACCCGGGAGAGGAACCGGTACGCGCCGACGACCCCCTCCTCGGACCACTCGGACTCCTTCTCGGGAGGGCCGATGAAGAGCGTGTAGAGGCGAACCGTATCCGCGCCGAATCGTTCGATCAGCTCGTCCGGGGAGACCGTGTTGCCGCGCGACTTCGACATCTTCTCGACCCGGCCGGTCCCCGGGTTCAGCTTCGTGATCATTCCCTGGTTGAAGAGGCGTTCGAAGGGCTCCTCGAGGTCTACGAGGCCGAGGTCTTTCATCACGCGGCAGACGAATCGCGCGTAGAGCAGGTGCAGGATCGCGTGCTCGATCCCGCCGACGTACTGGTCGACCGGCATCCAGCGGGACGCGCGCCCGGAATCGACCATGCTCGCCTCGTCCCGGGGGTTCAGGAAGCGCAGGTAGTACCAGGACGAGTCGACGAACGTGTCCATGGTGTCGGTCTCGCGCCGCGCGGGCTCGCCGCACGAGGGACACGTGGTCTCGACGAACCGTTTCGACTTCTCGAGCGGATTCCCCTCCGCGCCGCGAAACTCGACGTCCTCGGGCAGGAGGACCGGAAGATCCTCGTCGGGAACGGGAACGACCCCGCAACGTGGACAGTGAACGGCCGGGATCGGCGTTCCCCAGTAGCGCTGTCGGGATATCAACCAGTCTCGGAGCCGGTAGCCGATCTTCCCCTTCCCGATCCCCTTCGTCTCGACCCACTCGACGGCGCGATGGATCGCCTCCGGGCCGGACGGCGTGCCGTTCCAGTCCCCCGAGTTGTAGAGAAAGCCCCCGTGCGGGGCCGCCTCCGTCATGGCGGCGGGGTCGAGCTCGGCCTCATCCGTCCGATACACCGGGCGGATCGGGAGCCCGAAGCGGCGGGCGAACTCGAAGTCCCTCTGGTCGTGCGCGGGGACTCCCATGATCGCCCCCGTCCCGTACTCCGGCAGGACGAAGTTGGCGAGCCAGACGGGGATCGGCTCGCCGGTCGCCGGGTTCAGCGCCACGAATCCCGTGTCGATCCCTTCCTTCGCGCCTCCCTCCGACTCCCGGTCGAGACGCGATTCGCGCCGCACCTTTTCGACGAAGTCCTCGATTGCGGCGCGGCGATCGGCGCGCGCCGCGAGCTCCGCCACCGCGGGATGCTCGGGTGCGAGAGCGAGGAACGTCGCCCCGAAGAGCGTGTCCGGGCGCGTGGTGAAGACCGCGATCGGCTCGGCGAGCGCGTCGATGCGAAAGAAGATCTCCGCCCCTTCCGAACGGCCGATCCAGTTGCGCTGCATGGTCTTGACGCGCTCGGGCCACTCGGTCAGCCGGTCCAGTCCCGCGAGAAGCCGCTCGGCGTAGTCGGTGACCCGGAAGAACCACTGCGTCAGGTCGCGGATCTCCACGGGGTCGTCCGATCTCTCGCAGCGCCCGTTCACGACCTGCTCGTTCGCCAGCACCGTCCGGCAACCGGGACACCAGTTCACCGGGGCCGTCTTCCGATAGGCGAGGCCGTGCTCCCACATCCGGAGGAACAGCCACTGGTTCCACTTGTAGTACGAGGGGTCGCAGGAGGAGAGCTCCTTCGTCCAGTCGTACAACAGGCCGAGTGCGTTCAACTGCTCCTTCATGCGCGCGATGTTGGCGAGCGTGTACTCCCGGGGGTGGACGCCGCTCTGGATCGCGGCGTTCTCCGCCGGAAGCCCGAACGCATCCCACCCCATCGGGTTCAAGGCCCGGCGGCCCGCCATCCGTTCCCGGCGATAGAGAGCGTCGCCCAGGATGTAGTTGCGCCCGTGGCCGACGTGGAGCCGGCTCGCCGAAGGATACGGGTACATGTTGAGCATGTAGAACTCGTTCCCGGGAACGGACGTGTCGACTTCCGCCACGCGCCTCTCCGCCCAGCGGCGCTGCCACTTCGTCTCGATCGAGGCCGGATCGTAACGGGACGACGTCATGGGGGCGGGAATATAGCAGTCGATCGAGCGCGAAGCCGGACCGTTCCCGCGGGCACATCGCGATAAGCGAGTGCGCCCGAAAACGTGAGCGGCGTGAGGCGGAGTCCGCGCGGCTTCACGTAGGCGCGACGAGCGAACGGGAGATACCGCGCGTCCACCCCGTTGACCGACGCGCTGGGATCCGAGAACACGTCGCCGCGGTCGGGATAGTGCACCTCGATCCACCGGTGATAGACGCCGCCGATCGCGGCGTCGTATCCCGCGGACCCCGGCTCGCTCTTCAGGACTCCCTGCACCGTCCGCGCGGAGATTCCGACGCGGGCGAGCAGATCGACCGCAAGCTCGGAGAGACCCACGCAGTTGGCACGCCGCTCGGCGAAGACCGCCGACGGCTCCTGCCGCCTCGTGCGATCCGGGTCGTAACGGACGAAGCCCGCGAGTCCGGCGAGAACGCGCTCGACGGCCTGCGGTTCGGTCGTCGCCCCGGCGGCGAGACGCGCTGCGAAGGCGTCGCGTTCCGGAGCGCGGGGCAGGACGCGTTCGCGCGGCCGGCCGTTGGGAAACGGGGCCCGGCTATCGAGCGGCGCGTCACTCACCCGTACGGACAGCTCGACGCCGCCCCCCGGCGCGGCCGAGACGGCGAGCGAATACCCGTCGTTGTCGTACTGCTCGAAGAGGCGCGCGGCCTCGCCCTGCCCGCGGTAGCTCGCGAGCTGTTCGGCAGTTGCCGCGGAGCAGGAGACCGCTGCCGCGATCAACGCGGCCAGCCCGGACCTCACGTCTCCTGCAGGCCGGCGCGACCGGACTTCAAGACTCCGTCGAGAATCCCGTTGATGAACTGCGACGATCGCGGCGTCGAGAATCGCTTCGCGATCTCGAGCGCCTCGTCGATGACCACCGGACGGGGCGTTTCGGGCTCGTGGAGGAGCTCGAAGAGAGCCATCCGGAGAATGTTCCGGTCGACGATCGGCATCCGCATGAGGCGCCAGTGGTCCGCCTGCCGCGAGATCATGTCGTCGAGCGCGTCGCGGTGCTCGAGGGTCCCGGCGACGAGCCTTTTCGTGAAGTCTCGGATCCCCTCTGGCGCTTTCTTGAGGTCCTCGGAGCGCTGAAACATGTCGTCCGGGGTCGTGCCCGTGACGTCGTGCTCGAACAGCATCTGGAGCGCGAGCTCGCGCGCCTTCCGCCGGGCGCCCACGTCACCCCTTCCGCGCGAGAAGCCGGCGGAGATTCGCCATCTCGATCGCCGCCTCGGCGGCTTCGGCGCCCTTCGCGACGCGGCTCTTCGCCTGGTCCATCGTGTCGCACGTCAACACTCCGAACCCGACCGGCACGCCGGTCTCGGCGGAGAGCGCGGCAAGCGCGGAGGCCACGGCGTGCCCCAGCACTTCGTGGTGGCTCGTCTCCCCGCGGACGATCGCGCCGAGCGCGACGACGGCGTCGATCTCCTCGGATTCGATCAGCGACCGCGCGGCGGCGGGCAACTCGAAGGCGCCGGGAACGCGGACGAGAAGGACGTCCTCCGAACGCGCGCCGTGGCTCTCCAGCGCGGCGCACGCCGACGCGACCATCGCGTCCGTGATCGTCGGGTTCCAGCGCGCGCAGAGGATCCCGAGCTTGAGTCCCCGCGCGGCGAGACTCCCCGATCGCTCACGGGGAGCGAAAGACGGGGCGACGCGGCGAACGGCTCGGTTGCTCAAGGACCATCCTCTTCGAGAGAAACCTATATTAGCCCGGAGCGGATTCGCCCGAGAAGAGACGGCCGAGGAGCGGCTCGCCGCCGAACTCGCTCTCGTACCGCGCGACGAACTCATCGGGCGGGTAGCGTGGAGGCTGTGGACCGATCGATTCGAGCACGAAGGCCGCCGCGACGCTTCCGATTCGGCCGGCAACGTCCCACGGCGCGCCGACGCGAATGCCGCGAAGCAGTCCGGCGCGGTACGCATCGCCGACGCCGGTCGGGTCGACAGCGGGACGCGCGAGCCGCGCCGCCGGGACCTCGTGATGCTCCCTTCCGCGCGGTCCCGCGACGGAGATGGTCGAGCCCTCCGCCCCGTGCGTGGTAACGAGTACCGGAACGCGCTCCTCGAGCTCTTCGCGGCCGAGCTCCGTCTTCTGCGCCAGGATCCCCGCTTCATAGTCGTTGGTGATGACGAGAAACGCCCCCGCGATCCCCTCGAGGAGGTCCGCGCCGGAGAGCCGTGCAACCTGCTGGCTCGGGTCGTACACGAACGGAATGGCGAGTTCGCGGCACTCCCCTGCGTACTTGCCCATCGCGTCCGGGTCATTGGGCGAGATCACGACCAGCGCGACGTCCCCGGGCGCCGCGTCGGAAATCGAGAGGTCCCGGGCGCGCGCCATGGCGCCCGTGTAGAAGGACGCCAGCTGGTTCTGGTCGCGGTCCGTCGAGACGAAGAACGATGCGGTGAAGAGGTCGGGCTGAAGGACGAGCCCCGAGACGTCGACCCCTTCCCGCGCGAGCCAGTCCCGATAGTCGGCCGCGTCCCGGCCCGCGCTCGCGACGAGCAGCGGCCGTTCCCCCAGGATCGCGAGGCCGTACGAGATGTTGGACCCGCAGCCGCCCGGGACTCGTCGCATGTCGTCGACGAGGAACGACACCGAGAGCCGGTCCATCCGGTCCGGGACGAGGTGCTCCACGAAGCGCCCCGGAAAACGGATGAGGTAATCGAAGGCGACGGATCCCGTCACGACGACGCGGCGCGCGTCCGGAAGCGGAAGCGGAGGGGACGTGGTCGTCACGACCCCAAGTACTTGTCGACGAGGGGTGCCAGGCGGCGGCGGGTCTCGCCCGGAATCGCGGCGCGATCGGTCAGGATCGCGGAGGCGAGAGCTCCCCGGCAGCTGCACGCCCGCTCGGGATTCACCCGCGCGACCGCTTCCCGCATCGTGCGGCGGGCGGCCGACGCGTTCTCGCCCAGGATCGCGACCACGGTCTCGACCGAGACGGGCGCCTCCGAGTCGCGCCAGGAGTCCCAGTCGGTGACGAGTGCGAGCGTCGCGTAGCAGATCTCGGCCTCGCGAGCGAGCCTCGCCTCGGTGAGGTTCGTCATGCCGATGACGTCCGCGCCCCACGTCCGATACAGGCGCGACTCGGCTCGAGTCGAGAACTGCGGCCCTTCCATGCAGACGTACGTCCCGCCGCACCGCGCCGGCAGTCCCGCCGCGGCCGCCGCTTCCTCGAGCGTCCGGACGAGGTCGGAGCAGACGGGTTCGGCGAGAGACACGTGGACGACGAGGCCGTCCCCGAAGAAGGTGTCGGCGCGGTGCCGCGTCCGGTCGATGAACTGGTCGGGGATGACGGCTTGCCTGGGGGCGTGTTCCTCCTTCAGGCTTCCGACCGCCGAGGCCGAGAGAAGCGCGTCGCACCCGAGCGTCTTGAATCCCCACACGTTCGCCCGGTAGTTGATCTCGGTCGGCGAGAGGCGATGGCCGCGGCCGTGCCGGGAGAGGAACGCCACCGGCGTTCCCCGCAGGCTGCCCGTGAAATACGAGTCGGAGGGTGGCCCGAACGGCGTGTCGATCGTCTCTTCCGAAAGTCCCTCGATCGCCGAGAAGTCGGAGATGCCGCTCCCACCGATCAGTCCGATCCGGGCCCTCAGACCGGCGCCTCCTCGAGGGTATTGCGATGCTCTTCGACGGCATCGAGGACCCGCTCCGCGAGAACGAGGGCATCGCGTCCGTCTTCTCCGGAGACGAGGGGGCGCCCGCCCTCGGCGATCGCGCGCCGGAAGTCCGCGAGCTCGCGGGCGAGCGGCTCTTCGCGGGAGACCGAAACGGCGACGGGATGGATCTCGGGTCGGCCCGAGTCGCGCGACAGACGGTAAGCGGAGACGCTCTGCGACTGCATGTCCACCGACACGTAGATCGACGGCGCGAACACCCGGCACTTGCGGACCTTGTCCGCGGAGACTCGCGAGGCGGTCAGGTTGGCCACGCAGCCCCCTTCGAACGCGAGCCGCGCGTTCGCGATGTCGAGCTTCGGCGTCAGGACCGGAACGCCCGCCGCGCGGATCTCGCGGACCGGGCGGCCGACGAGGGTCGAGACGATCTGGAGGTCGTGGATCATCAGGTCGAGGACGACGTCGACGTCGAGACTGCGGGTGCTGAACACCCCGAGGCGGTGGACCTCGATGAACCTCGGGGAGGTCGAAAGGTCGAGCGCCGCCTGGATCGCCGGGTTGTACCGCTCGACGTGCCCGACCTGCAGCACGACGCGCCGGCGCCGCGCTCGGGAGAGAAGATCGTCGGCTTCCGCGACGCCGGAGGCGATGGGCTTCTCCACGAGCACGTGGAGGCCGCGGTCCAGGAATAAGCCGGCGATCTCGGCGTGAGTCACCGTGGGTGTCGCGACCACGACCGCCTCGGCCTCCGACGCGACGGCGTCTAAGTCCGGCAGGACCGGCAGCGAGAATTCGCCGGCGACTTCCTGCGCGCGCCCCGGGTGATGATCGTGAACCCCGACCACGCGGACGCCGGAAAGAGATGCAGCCACCCGGGCGTGGTGACGGCCGAGATGACCGACTCCGACGACGGCGAGACGGATCTCTTTCATTTCCGTCTGTCATCCTGAGGCGCGAAGGGCCGGCGGGTGACCGGGGAGCGAGGGCTCGCGGTCACCGGTGAAACCCCCTCTTGCTCTCCCGGATGAACGTCACGAGCTCATCGACGGCCGGCACGCCCACGATCTCCTTCTCGATCCTCTCGAGCGCCTGCGTGGTGTTCAACTTCGACTTGACCAGGAGGCGGTACGCCTTCTGGAGGGCGTCCATCGTCTCGTCCGAGAACCCGAGACGCTTCAACCCGATCGCGTTGATCCCGTACGTCTTCGCATCGATGCCGTCCGTCTTGCAGAACGGAAGAACGTCCTGCCGGCACTGCGCGAAGGCTCCGACGAACGCACACCGGCCGACCCGCACGCCCTGATGCACCGCCGCGAACGCCGAGAGGATCGCGCGGTCTCCGACCTCGACGTGGCCGGCCAGAGACGCGCAGTTCGCGAAGACCGTTCCCGAGCCCACCCTTCCGTCGTGTGCAACGTGCGATCCGGCCATGAAGTAGTTGTCGTCGCCGACGGTCGTCTCGCCGCGACCGGTGGCGGTGCCGCGGTGCAGGGTGGAGAACTCGCGGAAGACGTTCCGGTTTCCGACGACGAGGCGCGTCCGCTCTCCGCGGTACTTCAGGTCCTGGGGCTCGAACCCCAGGGCGGCGTGCGGAAAGATCCGGTTGCTCTCGCCAAAGACGGCCGGGCCTTCGAGCTGTGCGTGGGACCCGACCGACGTCCCTCGCCCGAGCTCGACGTCGTCGCCGACGACCGCATACGGATCGATCCGCACCCCGTCGGCGAGCTTCGCCCCCGCGGAGACGACGGCGGTTGCGTGAACCTCGACGCTCATGGCCGATCGACGAAAGTCGAGAGCAGGTCCGCCTCCGCGACGAGCGCGTCACCGACCTTCGCGGTCGCACGGCACTTCGAAATCCGGCTTCGAATCGACAGCATCTCGACCTCGATGATGAGCTGGTCGCCCGGCACGACGGGCTTCCGAAACTTGCACCGATCGATGCCGATGAGGTAGATCAGCTTTCGATCGCGGTCCGCGAGGCTCGCGAGCAGCCCGACGCCGCCGACCTGTGCCATCGCCTCGATGACGAGGACTCCGGGCATCACCGGATTCCCCGGGAAGTGTCCCTGGAAGAACTCCTCGTTGAACGTCACGTTCTTGATGCCGACGACGCGCTTGCCCGGCTCGACTTCGAGGATCCGGTCGACGAGCAGGAATGGGTACCGGTGAGGCAGGATCTTCAGGATTTCGGTGATTCCGATCTCCAGGACGGGCCCCCTTTCTCCATCTCCGCGAGCCGCCTCTCGAGCGCCTCGATCCGCCGCGCCATTTCCGAAAGCCTCGCGATCAGCGCCGCGCGGCGCAGGAACTCCCGGTGCGGCGCCGCCGGCATGCCGGATACGACCTCTCCCGCCGCGATGGAGCCGGTGACGCCCGCCTGGCCGGTCGCGATCGCGCCCCGACCGACCGTGACGTGATCGTTCACGCCCACCTGCCCGGCCAGCGTCGCGCGATCCTCGATCCGGGCGGATCCCGCGATTCCGACCTGCCCGCAGAGGATGACGTCCTCGCCGACGGAGACGTTGTGTCCGATCTGGACGAGGTTGTCGATTTTCGTTCCGCGGCCGACGAGGGTCTCGCCGAGCGTCGCCCGGTCGATCGCGGAGTTCGCCCCGATCTCCACGTCATCCCCGACGCGAACGATCCCGATCTGCGGAATCTTGCGGTGCCGACGTCCGTCCCAGACGTAACCGAATCCGTCGGACCCGATCACGACCCCGGGATGGATCGTGCAGCGCGCGCCCAACACGCATCGGTCCCCGACGACGGCGTTGACGTGCAGAACGCAGTCCGCCCCGATTTCGGCGCGTTCGCCGACGAAGGCCCCCTCGGCGAGGCGGGTCCGTTCTCCGATTCGAGCGCCGGCGCTCACGGTCGCTCCCGCGGCGATCGAGGCCCCCTTGCCGATCCGCGCCGTCCGATGGACGCGGGCGCCTCGGGCGACTCCCGGGGCCGGGCGGCGCGGCGGAAAACGCCGCTCGAGCCAGCCGGCAAGGGCAAGCGCCGGCGACTCCACGACGACGGCCGGCTTTCCGGCCGCGGCCTCCGTGGAAGGCGCGAGGACGGCCCCGGCGCGACTCCTCTTCGCACCGGCCGCCCGACGCTCGCCGGCCACCCACGACAGATCCTCGGGGCCGGGGTCGTCGAGCGCCCGGATTCCGTTCAAGCGAAGATCCGGGTCTCCGAGGACGCGCCCACCGACAGCCGCCGCGAGCTCGGCCAGGGTGAACGATCCCGCACTGGCGGCGCGTTTGGGGCGCCGGGACGCCGACGGGCGCCGTCTCCTGGTCCTCGGTTGCACGCGGGTCCGGATAGTACCTAAAGAAAGAGCCCCCTTGTGGGGGCTCCGTTTTGGCTTTTCCGTTTTGGACTGCGGCGGGTGCAGGTCCGTGGGACCTGTCCCCGCGGAATGGACTGCGGCGGGTGCAGGTCCGTGGGACCTGTCCCCGGAATGGACTGCGGCGGGTGCAGGTCCGTGGGACCTGTCCCCGCGACGTACTAAGTGGGCTTCTTCGTCGGCGCCGGCGCGGGGGCTCCGGGTTTCGCGGGCGCGGGCGCCGCCGGGCCGGGCTTGGCGGCGGCGGCCGGAGGAACGGCAACCATTGTGTTGAACCGCTTCAACACGTCGTCGGTGATGTCCGCCGCGTCGTCGGCGAACACGAGGCCGGACTGGAACTTGTTGAAGATCAGCGTGTATCCGCGCTCCTTGCCGAGCTGCGTGATGATCGGAAAGACCCGCCGCTCCAGATCCGCGAGCTCTTTCTTCTGCGCCTGGTCGAGGTCGCGACTCGCCTTCTCGGTGAAGCTCTTGTAGTCGATCGACTTCTCGTTGTACTGCTTCTGAAGCTGGTCGCGCTTGTCCTCGGAGAGAGACTGGCCCTGGTCGGCCAGCTTCTGCTCGATATCGCGGAGCTCCTTCTGAAGCCGGTCATTTTCGGTTTTCTTGTCGTCGCTGATCCTCTTGACGCGGCCGAACGCTTCCTTGCCCAGCGCCGAGTCGCGCACGAGGCGTTCCACGTCGATCACCGCGACGCGGATGGACGTCGGCGGTGCGGCGCCCGACGGCGCCTGCGCGGCCGCAACCGCGGCGAGCGATGCCGCGAGGACGGTCAGAATGGTTCGTTTCATCTTCAAATGACTCCTTATGTTCCTGCTCGGAAAAACGCCGGATATTAGCAATTTCCTCGAAAAGAGAACAGGGCAGTACCAGACTGCATTTCCTTCAGTTCGCGGCGCGAGGAGTCTCCTGAGGTAATCGAAGGAGGAGCCTCGCGCCGCGGGAGCACGAGCGAGCGAGGGACCAGGCGAGCGGTCGAGCCGGGGTTGGCGAGCCGCTCGCCGGTGCGGGCAGGTTCCGAGCGAGCGAGAGCGACGGTTAGAAGGTCCTGCCGATCGAAAAATCGAACCCGGAGCGCCGTTCCTTCAACCGGTTAATGGGGAATCCGAACTGATCGATCGGCGTCTTCGGGTCGAGGTTGAACGAGTAAATGAACCTCAGGGGCGCCTGGAAGATCGGAAGAAAGATCCGCAGTTCCGCGCCGACCGCGGTCCGCACGTGCGTCAGGGAGAACTGCTGGCTCTCGTGGTAGGTATTGCCCACGTCCACGAAGGCGAGAACCTTGGCCGGGCCGACGGTCGCGAACACGTACTCGCCGTTGACGATGAAGTACTTGTTTCCGCCGAGGATCCGGCCGGAGTCGTCGGTGAAGATCTGGTCGTTGTCTTTCAGAGGGAGGACCGACCCGGTGCGGAAACCGCGCAGGCTCGACTCTCCGCCGATCTGGAAGCGCTCGAAGATCGGGATGCCCTTGCCTCCGAACGGCGTCACGTATCCCGCCTCGAGATTCAGGCCCAGGTAGGCGTGCCGGGGAAAGCGCAGCGGGACGTACGCGGACCCGCCGATGAGGGGCTTGACGAAGTCCTGGTTGCCGCCGAGCACGCTGCCCGCCACCTGGGCCGTGACGTACACCCGATATCCGCGGTTCGGGTCGAACGGGTCGTTGCGGCTGTCGAAGCGGTATCCGGGCGTCAGCGACGACGTCAGTCCCTTCACCTCCGTGAATTTCTCGGGCGGCGCCGGCTGCCCCGGCGGCACCTGGGCGCCTCGCACGGGGAAGTTCGCCTTCACGTCCTCGTAGGCGTAGAGGACCGACCAGCTGTCGAACAGAGTGATGCCCTTGCCGTAGAACGCCGTGCCGCCCTGTCGCTTCTCGTCGATGTTCAGGTACTCGACGTTCCGGCGGAAGAGCGACAACCCGACCGTCTGGTTGCGGTCCATGAACCACGGCACGGTGTAGGAGAGGTCGTAGTAGTTGGAGATTCTTCCGAGCTGCGCCGCGGCGCCGATGACCTCGCCGCGCCCGAGGAAGTTCCGAGTCTGGAAGGAGAACTGGCCGAAGAACCCGTCGAGAGCCGAATATCCCGCGCCGAACTGGATCTCGTTCTTGCTCGCTTCCGTTCCCTTGATGACGAGGTCCACCTTCTTCTGCTCCGGACGGACAGAGAACTCCGGCTCCTCGGAGATCTTGAAGTACCCGAGCTGCTGGAGCTTCTGGAGGCTCTTCTTGATCGCCTCCATGTTCATGACGTCGCCTTCGTCGAGCGCGAACTCGCGGCGGATGACCTTGTCTCGAGTCGTCGTGTTTCCCTTGACCTCGAGGTGGCCCAGGTAGAACTTGTCCCCTTCGTAGATCTTGACCGTCACGTTCACGCGGTGGTCGCCGACCTCGGCGTACGCGGGATCCGCGAACCAGTAGATGTAGCCGCGGGACTTGTACCGCGCCTCGATCCGCTGGAGCGCCTCGACCAGCCGCTCGCGGTTCAGCACCGAGCCGGGCGGGAGCTCGTAGAACTCCTTCAGGATCACCGTCGCCGGGATGACCGTCGGATCGGGCGGGTCGGCGGGCTGCCCCTGCTGGTTGACCCGGACGACGCGGATGTCGCCGGTGTAGAACCGCTCCCCCTCGACGATCGGTATCGTGATTCGCGCGCGGCGCTTGATCTTTTTCGCCTTGGCGTTCGGGTTCTTGACGAAGATCTCGATCTTCGGATCCTTGACGACGACGTCCTTGTATCCCTTCGACTGATAGAGCGCCTTGATGTTCTCGACGTCCTCGTCGTAGTTCGCCTGGTTGTAGGTGGTCTTGTCCGACGCGATTCGCCAGAAGACGCTTACCTTCGTCTTCTTCATCGCCATTCGCAGGCGGCGGTCGGAGACGACGCTGTTGCCTTCGAAGTCGATCGATGCGATCTTGACCTTCTCCCCTTCGTCGATGACGAAGACGACTTTCTTCTCGGTCTTGGAGACGTCGTCGATCCGGAAGTCGACGGTGGCGCTGCGGAACCCTTTCTCGACGTACAGGTCGGCGATCGCCGACCGCGTCTTGGCGATCTCACGAAGCGAGAGCGGTGCCCCCGCCTTGATCTCGATCTTCTCCTCCTTGAGCTTGTCGCGGATGTCGGAGGTCGAGACCTTCTTGTTTCCGGAGTAGTCGATTGCCGAGATCGTCGGACGCTCCTCGATCGTCACCACGAGAGTCACGCCGGCCGGGTCCCTCTCGGCCTCCACGGACACGTTCTCGAGAAGCCCGACGTCCCACAGCGCCTGGAAGTTGGATCGGATCTTTTCGGGGTCGTACGGGTCTCCGACCTTCACCCCGAGATAGTGGGCGATCGTCTCGGGCGAGACCGTCTGGTAGCCGAGGACCCGGATGCCGACGATCCGCTCGGCCGGGCCCGCCGGAGGAAGTTGCGGAGTGGGTACCGGGGTCGCGCCGGGCGTCGGGCGGACGGCCGGCGACGGCGTGGGCGAGGGAACGGGCGGAATGTTGACGGGGACCGGGGTGGCGCCGGCCGGGATCGGGGGCGGAGGCGGCTGTACGGCCGGTGTTCGGGCCGCGGGGGGCGCCTGGGCGCAGAGCGCAGCCGATGCCGAGAACAGGAGCGCAGCGATCGTCGGGGTGCTTCTCCGCTGGTGCAAGCGCAATTCGATATCTCTCACGGGGTTGCGATTATTCCCGATGGAGTGAACCGTGAACAGTGAACATTGAACCTTGAACCGAAGGCGGGACAGCCGCACGCGGCTGTTCACTGTTTACTGTTTACGGTTCACTCATTCCGTGGCGATCGGCTCGATCTCCCGCGCCAGGACTCGGAGCCCTTCGGGGCCGCCCCGAACCTCGATCGCCTCGACCCGTTCGTCGCGACTCTGGATCAGGAGCTCCGAGACCGGATCCTCGATGTACTTCTGGATCGCGCGGCGAAGGGGCCGGGCGCCCATGTTCGGATCGTCGCCGCTCTGCTGAAGGAGCCATTCGATCGCGGCATCGTCGACGTCGAGCATCGCCCCCTTCGGTGCGAGCGTCGAATTCACGTCATCGATCAAGAGCCGGCAGATCTTCGCGAGCTCTTCCCGGCCGAGCGGATGGAAGACGATCGTCTCGTCGATGCGGTTGATGAACTCGGGCGAGAAGTCCCGCTTCAGCTCTTTCAGGACGAGGTCTTCGATCTCCCGCATGTTCTGCCGTTCCGGTGTGCCGCCGAAGCCGAGACGCGTGCGGCTCACGAGGTGCTTCGTCCCGATGTTGGACGTCATGATGATCAGCGTGTTCTTGAAGTCGACGAGGTTTCCGTAGGCGTCGGTCAGGATGCCGTCCTCGAGGATCTGCAGCAGCAGGTTCGCGATGTCGGGGTGGGCTTTCTCGATCTCGTCGAACAGGATCACGCTGTAGGGATTGCGCCGGATCCTCTCGGTCAGCTGGCCGCCCTCCTCGTGCCCGACGTAACCGGGCGGCGAGCCGATGAGCTTCGAGACCGCGTGCTTCTCCATGTATTCCGACATGTCGAAGCGGACGAGCGCCTTCGGGTTCTCGAAGAGGAATTCCGCGAGCCTCCGCGCGACTTCGGTTTTCCCGACGCCCGACGGACCGAGGAAGATGAACGACCCCATGGGCCGGTTCGGGTTGTTCACTCCGAGACGCGAGCGGCGGATCGCCTTCGAGACTCCGACGATCGCCGCCTCCTGCCCGACGATGCGGCGGCGGAGCGCGTCCTCCATGTGCAGGAGCTTCTCGGCTTCCTCCATTTCGAGGGAGGCGACCGGGATGCCCGTCCAGGAGGAAATGATCTCCTCGATGTCGCGGCGCGTGACCTCCTGGGTCGCCTCGGTGCGGTCGGCGGTCTGCGCCTTGGTCCGCTCGATCTCTTCCTTCAGCTCGATCTCTCGCTCGCGCAGGAACACCGCCTTCTCGAAGTCCTTGTCGGAGATCGCCTTCTTCATTTCCTTGACGATCTGGCGCGTCTCGATCTCCAGCTTACGGAGGTTCTGCGTGTCCGCGACCCTCTTCAACTTCACCTTCGCCCCGGCCTCGTCGAGTATGTCGATCGCCTTGTCCGGGAAGAACCGATCGGTGATGTAGCGGTTCGACTGGTACACGGCCGTCTTGATCGCCTCGGGCGAGTAGCGGACCTTGTGGAACTGCTCGTACCGGTCCTTGACGCCCTCCAGGATCTCGAACGTCTCGACCTCCGACGGCGCGGTCACGTGGATCGCCTGGAAGCGCCGCAGGAGACTGCGGTCTTTCTCGATGTACTTGCGGTACTCCTTCAGCGTGGTGGCGCCGATGCACGACACCTCCCCGCGCGACAGCGCGGGCTTCAGGATGTTCGCGGCGTCGAGCGAACCCTCCGCGGACCCCGCCCCGATCAGGGAGTGGATCTCGTCGATGAAGATGATGAGGTCGGGGTTCTCACGAAGCTCGCGGATGATTCCCTTCAGCCGCTCCTCGAACTGGCCGCGATACTTCGTGCCGGCG
>Ga0114129_10004359_pt1 | contig 19974 bp, 9 predicted proteins | sample RhiMetdeltSRZDD1_FD_80071 | JGI IMG/M metagenome (GOLD analysis project Ga0114129, IMG submission 80071) | Populus rhizosphere microbial communities from Tennessee, USA - Rhizosphere MetaG P. deltoides SRZDD1 (version 2) (version 2) | ecosystem: Host-associated > Plants > Roots > Rhizosphere >... | reverse complement strand
CGCGAAGGATCCGTCCGCCGTCGAAGTCCACGTAGTAGAGGAACCCGTCGGGACCGATCTGCAAGTCCACGGGCGACTGCGCGCCGGAGGCGAACGGCGCGGCGGTCGCGGGATTCGGATCGCCGTTGGGGAAAGGAAACATCACCCAGATGCACATCCGCGTGTAGTCCGAGAAGAACAGCGCGTTCTGAAACGTGGAGGGATAGTTGGCGCCGCCCTGGTAGAACGCGAGACCCGCGATCGCCGAGCCTCCGGCCGGGCAGCCGTCTCCGGCGACCGCGACCGACGCGTGGTTGTACTGGAAGATCGGGTTCACGTCGGTGTCCGGGCAGATGTTGAGCCCCGAATATTGCGTGCCGGGGCCTTCGAAGCAGGGCCAGCCGAAGTTGCGCGCGGATGTTAAGTCCGGGATCCGATCGATCTCCTCCCAGTCGTTCCATCCGACGTCGCCGATCCAGACGTCGTTGGTTCCGGGCTTGACGGTCATGCGGAAGGGATTGCGCAGCCCGAAGCCGATAATCCTCCGCTCGTCGGCGTCGCTGGATCCGGCGAAGGGATTGCCGGGGGCGCCTTCCCCCGTAGCGGGATCGACGCGGAGGATCGAACCGTTGAGGACGCGGGGCTCGCCGACGGCGCGCCGCGGACTCTGTGCGCGAAGAGCGCCTCCCTCGGCGGTGGGCTTGACCTGGTTGCCGCCGACGGGAACGGGCGGATCTCCGCACGGATTCTTGGGCGTCGTCGGCGGATGATCGGCCGTGCCGCCGAACTGTCCCCAGTCCTGGTTGTCGAAGCTCGCGCCGTCTCCCGCGCTGACGTACAGGTATCCGTCGGCGCCGAAGGAAAGAGATCCCATGGAGTGACTCGGGAACTGCTGGCACCAGTCTTCGATCAGGACCTGCTCGCTCGCCGTCCAGTCGGATCCGGAAGCGGTCAGACGCGAGAGCCGGCCGCTGACAACGCAGCCGTCCGTCGTCGGACCGGGCGGAGTGGGGCAGGGATCGGAGGTTCCGTCACCGGGTCCCCAACGCGGCGCCACACCTCCGATCGCCGCGTCGTGTGTGTACAGCGCGTAGACGTGGCCGTTGCCGGCGAAGTCGGGATCCACGGCAAGGCCGAGCAGTCCGCGGTCCCAGAAGTTGTGGACCTGTGTGCGCAGGTCCACGACCGTCGTGGGTGTGGGATCCAGAACGCTGTCGAACATCTTGATCACGCCGCTCTTCTCGGCGACGAGAACGCCGCCATCGGGCAGAAAGCGCAGGGTCGTGGGATGGTCGAGGCCCTCGAACACGACGGCCTCGGAGAAGCCGGGTTGCTTGAAGCTCGTGACGGCAACGGCGGGGGCGGCGGCGAGGATCGACACGGCGATCGCCAGGGCATCCGCGGCGCGACGCACGCCGCGGAGTATATGGGGTCAGGTTTTGTCAGGGGAGCGAGAAGGTCTTGGTCAGGAACACCGACATCTGTCCACGCGTGTTGGGGGCGGCCGGGCAGTAGCTCCCGTTGCCGCAGCCGCCGGTGATGTCCCGGCCGGCGAGGTCTTCGATCCAGTCGGCAGCGAATGAACCCGCAGGGACGTCTGCGAAAAGCGTCCCGGTCGCCGGCGGCGGCGTGTACGCCGTTCCCAGATCGGTCTTCAGGAGAAACACGGCCATCTGCGCGCGGGTGACCGGACTGCCCGGGCAGTAGTTGCCTCCGCCGCAGCCTCCGGTGACGCCGAGCGAGGCGAGCTCCTCGATCCAGGGCGCGAAGGGATCGCCGGCGGGAACGTCTGCGAAGACCGAGCCGGTCGCCGCGGGCGGAACGTGGTTGGGGCCGAGCTTCGATTTGAGGAGGAAAACCGCCATCTGTGCCCGCGTGACCGAGGAAGCGGGGCAGAAGGAATCGCCGCCGCAGCCCGCGGAGACGCCGTCGTCGGCGACCGTCATGACGAAGTCGTAGAACGGATGGGTCATCGGCACGTCGGCGAAGTCGAGCGCCGTCACGGCGAGCGTCGCGGATCGCGCCGGCAACGTGAGCGCGAGCGATCCAGCCGACGGCAGCACGGTTCCGGCCGGCCCCAGGGAGGCGGCGCCGTCGAAACGCCACAGCCGGGCGCGCCAGTGCAGGTCCTCTCCGAAGGAGATCGCGGCGTCGCGCGAGGCCGTTGCCTTGTTGAAGAGCAACACGAAAAGCCGCCGGCCGGCGCCCGCGACGGCGTAGGCGCCGAGGTTGTCCACGTTCGCGCTGTCGGCGCGCACGTTGTCGCCGGCGACGCGCGAACCATCGCCGTCGTAGTCGAGATAGAGCCGGAACGCGTCTTCAACGCGGGTGCCGGGCGCCGGCGCGACCCAGCGCGTCGCCATGTCCACCCCTTCACGGCCGAAGATGGCGAGGGCCTCGGCCTGCGCCAGGGCGGAGCTCGGCCCGTCGTCGTTTCCCCAGTTGTATTCGGTGATCGCGAGCTTCGTGCCGGGGTAGCGCGCGTCGATCCAGGTCCGCATTCTCGGGATCAGCTGGACGATTCCGCCGCAGCAGCTTCCGATCCACGACTCGTCGACGTACGTCGGGTCGTAGAGGCTCTTCAGCGTCCGCAGCCGCAGGGCCGCGGTTCCCGCGGATTCGTCGTTCGACAGCGCGACGCCTCCCGCCTGCGGGTAGTAGTGGATGTCGAGGTAGTCGAGCAAACGCACGCCGCCGGCGACCTCGTAGTCGTGGGCTTGCTGCAGGTACCACTCGAGGTAGTGCATTCCGCCGTGGCTTCCCATGTCGGGGCCGCCGTCGGAGCAGCCGTCGAGCGCCGACCAGAAGTACGCGCACCAGCCCCAGGGCACGGGGCCCGTGACGAGCGCTGCCGGGTCCTGCGCCTTGATCGCCGACGCATAGTCGACGGTGCGCTGCCAGATCTCGTCGTAGGAGAGGGGCGACGGGTGCACGTCGCGGTGCGTCGAGTTCCAGAGGTCCGGCTCGTTGTCGAGGGCGAACAGGCGCACGCCGCCGGCGCCGGCCGTTCCGACGCGGCCCGCGATGTGCTGCATCCAGCCGGTCACGAAGTCCGGCGCGATCTCGCGCGAAGTGTCGTGAGGGTCGTTGCCCGTGATCGGGGTTCCGTTGGTGTGGTTGCCGTTGCCGGCGTCCGGCTCGCACCAGGGAGGGAATCCCGTGTAGGTGCACTCGGTCTGCTGCTGCGCGCCGTACTTGGAGACCGAGAAGCCCCAGCGGCGCACGCGATCCACGGGCGTCCAGCCGATGAGCGGCACGGTCAGCAGGACCTCTCCGCCTCCGCCGCGCGTCGCGTCGATGAAGAGGTCCGCGGTCGAGTCGTCGGGCAGCGTGCCCGGATCCGGCTGCGATTCGATGTTGTAGAAAAACCAGTCGCTCGCGTGGTTCGCGATGTCGTCCTGCCAGGAGTAGCGGGTGGTGCCGTTGCCGCCCCAGCGATTCAGCGGCCAGCGCGGAGAGTTGGGAGCGCCGTAGTCGCCGAAGGAGACGCCGTAGATGAGAGGCGAAATCGCGTGGCGGTCGGCGGAAGGGTCGACGGTCACGGCGATCGGCTGTGCCCGGGCCGCGAGCGGAAGGATCGAGAGGAAAAGGGCGAGCCAGGCTCTGCGCATGACGGTGCCTATTGCAGGGAAAAAGTTTTCACGAGGAACACCGCCATCTGGCCGCGCGTGTTCGGGTTGTCAGGACAGTAATTGCCGTTTCCGCAGCCGCCGGTGATCCCGCGGCGGGCCAGGTCCTCGATCCAGTCAGCGGCGAAGTCGCCGATCGCGACGTCGCCGAACAGGGTTCCGGTGGCCGGCGGCGGAAGATACCCGGACCCGAACAGCGTCTTGAGGAGGAACACGGCCATCTGCGCCCGCGTGACCGGCGCGCCCGGGCAGAAGTTTCCGCCTCCGCATCCTCCCGTTACGCCCAGCGAGGCCAGCTCCTCGATCCAGTCGGCCGCGAAGTCGCCGGCGTGGACGTCGGCAAAGACGATTCCCGTCGCCGGCGGCGGAACGTGGCCGGCGCCGTACTTCGCCTTGAGCAGGAACACCGCCATCTGGGCGCGGGAGACCGGCGCGTCGGGACAGTAGTTGCCTCCGCCGCAGCCGGCCGTCACGCCGTTGCGCGCGACCGTGTTGACGTCGTCGTGGAAGATGTGCCCGGGCGGGACGTCGAGGAAGCCCGTCCACTCGTCGGCGCCGACGTCGCGCGCCGAGCCGTACGGGCGCGCGTCGCCGTCGAAGTCCTCGGCGCAATCGGTCATCGCCACGCCCTGGTCGAGCGCCGTGCCGGCGGTCGGCAGGAGATGGAGGTCGCCCGAGGGCGCGTCGAGGAAGAGGTCCGGCGTTGCCGTCGTGACGTTGCCCGCGACGGTTCCGGTCGCGCCGTCGCGGGCCTGGATCGCGCCGTCGACGAGGTTGTTCTCGATCACGACGCCGGTGGTCGAGGCGAAGCGGTACTCGATGGCGTTGGGATACGTGCCGTTCTGGACGACCGTGTTGTGGAGAACCTTCGTTCCCGGCGAGTCCCAGACGTTGATGGAAGTGTCCACCTGCTGCGCGATCTGACGGTAGACGAAGTTGTTGCAGATCATGCCGCCCGAGTGGCTGTTCGGAAATCCGGCCTGGGGGCCGAGCCCGAACGCGATCGCCCGCTCGCAATCGATGAAGACGTTGCCGTCGCAGACCGTGTTCGTCGATCCGCTCCACATCAGGACGGCCGGCCCGAGCGTGGTCGCCGCCCCGAGCGGAACGCGGATGTTGCGGAAGAGGTTCTTGCGGATGATCCAGCTGTCGCCGTGGTGGATGTCCACGCCGTTGGTGTAACCGTCCGGCGGACCGATCGTCGTGTACTCGATCACGCAGTACTCGACGATGCCGTGGTCCACGCCGTCGGGGTTTGCGAAGTCGATCGTCCCCTTGACGAACTGCTGGCCTGCGTCGAAGAGTCGCAGGTTGTAGAGATGGACGGTGTCGCAGCCCTGCTCGCCCTGGAGCTGGATCGGATGCCAGTAGACCTGGCCGATCGAGAGATTCGCGACGAGCACGTTCTGGGCATCCCGGCACTGGACGGCGATGTTGACGCCGGGCGTGTTCATGCCGCTGCCGAGGAGCACGACGTCGTCCCGATCATCCGTCACACCGCGAAGCGCGACGTCCGTCACGCCGCCGCCGATCACGAGTGGCTGTGTCAGCGGGTAAGTGCCGGGAGCGATGCGGATCGTCGTGCCCGAGGTCAGGGCGGCGACGGCGTTCTGGAGCTCGGAGACCGTCGAGACGTCGATGATCGCTCCGGAAGGCGGAGGAAGCGGAGGCGGAAGAGGCGGGAACTCGAACGCGGCGGCACAGCCGAAGCCGCCGAAAACGAGAAGGATCGCGACTCGAATCGTCCGCACAGCCGTCTCCCGCGCCGAAGACGGCGAGAAAGATCGGGATTTCCGGAGCGCCCCTGCGGGCCCTCCGGGAAGACCGCCTGGCTTCGCGTTTCGGACGCGGTTCGAGTCTAGTTCGCCGCCGGCGCGGTCCCTGTGTGCCGGGTCACTGGAGTCCGGTAACTCGAATGGTCTCGACCGAGAGGCTACTGCAGGCCGAAGGTTTTGACCAAAAACACCGCCATCTGGCCGCGCGTGTTGGGGTTGTTCGGACAGTAATTGCCGCCGCCGCAACCTCCGGTGATGCCCTCGGCCGAAAGCTGCTCGATCCAGTCGGCGAACTGCGAAGGACACGGCACGTCGCCGAAGACGCCCGTGCACGCCGGCGGCGTGTATCCGCTCCCGTGCTCGGCCTTCAGCAGGAACGCGGCCATCTGGGCTCTCGTCACGGCGGCGTCGGGGCAGTAGTTGCCGCCGCCGCAACCTCCGGTGATGCCCTCGGCCGAAAGCTGCTCGATCCAGTCGGCGAACTGCGAAGGACACGGCACGTCGCCGAAGATGCCCGTGCACGCCGGAGGTGTGTAGCCGCCGCCATGCTCGGCCTTCAGCAGGAACGTCGCCATCTGCGCGCGCGTCACCGGGGCGTCGGGGCAGTAGTTGCCGCCGCCGCAGCCCGCCGTGACGCCGTTGCGCGCGACGGTGTTGACGTAGTCGTGGAAGGGGTGACCGACCGGCGCGTCGAGGAAATCCACCGAGATCAGCTTCGAGACTTCGGCGGCGTCGCACGCGGGAATCGAATCCACGACCGCGAGCGTCATCGTCGTGCCGGGATTGCCCGAGGTGAAAGTGATCGCGCTGGTTCCCTGACCCGCCGTGATGTCGCCGCCGGTCAGCGTCCAGGCGTCCGTGTGGCCCGGCCCCGAGTCCGACGACGCCGTCAGTCCCACGGTCGCGGGCGGCACCGAGACCGGCGCCGTGATGTTCGGGGACGGGAAGGGGCAGTCGAAGACCGTCGTCTGCACCATCGCCGTGTTGTTGTCCGAGACGGGATCCACTCGCGCGCCGGAAACGTCCGAGTTGCTCGTCAGGGTTCCGGCGACGGAGGGCGTCCCGACGATCTGGACCGTGGCGGTCGCGCCGCGGGCGATGTCCCCGAGGTCGCAGTGCACGCCGAACGTCAACAGCGTGCAGGATCCCTGGCTCGGCGTGGCGGAGTCGACGCTCGCGCTGATCGTGAGGCCTTCCGACGTTTCCACGGCGACGGCCGGGCCGGGCCCGTTGTTGGTGATGGTCAGCGTGTACGTCACAGACGATCCGGGCACCGTCGGATCCGGCGAGTCGGTCTGCGTGATCGCGAGGTCGGCGCTGAATGCCGAAAGAGCGTCGACGCGCCCCCAGCCGTACGTGTTGTTGGGGATCTGGTCGCCGGGAACGCCTCCGCAGGACTCGTTGGTCGTGCGGGGCACGGCGGAGGCCGTCAGGCTGCTCGAGATGCCGTCCGGGTCGCCGATCAGATCGGGACTTCCGGAAAGAAGGAGTGCGACGACGCCGACGACGTGCGGCCCGGCCATGCTGGTCCCGCTCAGGGATCCGTAGCCTCCTCCAGGGAAGCTCGAACGTACACCGACGCCGGGCGCCGAGATCTCGGGCTTCATCCGTCCGCTTCCGTCGATGGTGACCGGGCCGCGGCTGGAGAAGTCGGCGATGTCGTCGCTGCTGTCGGTCGCGCCGACTGAGAAGGAGGCCGCATAAATCGCCGGCGGATCCTCGACCGTCGAGCAGCCGCTGCCGGCATTTCCGGCGGAGACGACGACCTCGATTCCGGCCGCGCGCGTGTTTTCGACGACGGTCTGGAGCACCGTCGGGTCCGTGCAGCCCTCGCTCGGCGGACAGCCCCAGGAGTTGTTGATGACGTGCGGCGACTTCGACGGATCGGGATTCTGGCCGGCAAGATCGGTCGGCGCAATGAACCACTGGAAGCATTCGGTGTACGTCGCCGGCGTTCCGGTGCCCTGGTCCATGTTCCGGCATCCGATCCACTTCGCCGCGGGCGCCACGCCGATCTGGTTGGACCCGCCGTCGTCTCCGACCATCGTTCCCATCGTGTGCGTGCCGTGAATGTCGTCGTCGCAGGGCTCTTGAGAATCCGGGCCGCACACCCCGCCGCCGGAGTGGATGGAGTCGTGCCAGTTGTAGTTGTGGTCGGCCGAGGAGCCGTTCCATCCCCGGTACTTGTTCTTCAGCGCCGGATGCGTCCAGTCGTAGCCGGTATCCTGACCGCCCACGACCACGCCCGCGCCCTTGTAGCCGAGGGCCCAGACCTGCGGCGCGCGGACCTTCGCCACGCCCCACTCCACGGTGTCCGGAGAATCGGGCGCGGCCTTCGGCGCCGCAGGTTCTTCGAGGCGAACCCGGGGATTGGCGTAGAGGTGAAAGACGTCGTCGCGCGCCGCCAGCTCCTCGACGAGCCTCGCGTCGCCGCGCACCCAGATCATGTTGGCGACCCAGAAGGCCCGATGCGGCGCGTTGCGGGATTCGAGCAGCTCGAGCAACGGGCGCTGCGTCGCGTTCGCCGTCGCGCGGAGGGAATCCATGACGAAGGCGCCGCGAGCCGCTCTTCCGGCGAGGGCTCGTACGCCGCTCAGATCCGCCTGCGACCGGAGCATGACCAGAAACTCCGTCTCTCCCCGAGCCGCCGTCTGGAGCACCCACGGATCGACTTTCGAACGAACGTCGGCTGCGTGGACGGCCGCGGACAGGGCGAGGATCGGCAGAAGCGCGGCGAGGATCTTTCCGGGGCGCATGGAATCTCCTTCCTTCCCTTGCGAGTCGGAGGATTCTATTCCGATTGACGGAGGATTGGGGTCAAAGATAGCTCCGCAGGAAACGAAAGCCGCCGTGCGTCGCACGGCGGCAGTCAAAATCTCGGCGGGACCGAGGCCTACTGCAGGTTGAAGCTCTTGACCAGGAGCCGACCACCGAAGGCAGACCCCCGGCAGTAGGCAACGCCGGCCGAAGGCCGGCGGTAACTATCCGAGGCTCCTAGATCGGGCATGAGCTGTTTGCGCCAAACCATTACTGAAGATTGAAACTCTTGACTAAGAACACCGCCATCTGCTGCCGGTTGTTGCTGTTGTTGGGGCAGTAGCGCAGCGGGTTGGTCAGACAGCCTCCCGTGATGCCTCGAGCGAAGAGGTCCTCGATCCAGTCGGCGGCGAAGGCTCCGGCCGGGACGTCGGTGAAGATCGTGCCCGACGCCGGCGGCGGGGCGTACGCCGAATCGATCGACGCCTTGAGCAGGAAGATCGCCATCTGTGCGCGCGTGACGGGGTTGGTCGGGCAGTAGTTGCCGCCGCCGCAGCCGCCGGTGATGCCTTCGGCCGCGAGCTGCTCGATCCAGTTGACGGCGAAGCCCGAGGGACAGGCGACGTCCGGGAACATGCCGACACACGGAGGCGGCACGTAGGCGGCTCCGTGTTTCGCCTTCAGCAGGAAGACCGCCATCTGCGCGCGGGTGATGTTTGACGTGCCGCAGTAGTTACCGTTTCCGCAGCCGGCCGTGATGCCGTTGCGGGCGACCGTGTTGACGAAATCGTGGAACCCGTTGGTCGGGGGCATGTCGAGGAAATCGACCTGGATGTTCTTCGAAGCCTCCGGCGAGATGCAGCCGCTGGCGGATTCCGTGACGGTGCACAGCATCGTGGTACCGGGCGACGCCGCGTCGAAGATGATCTGCCGCGTCCCCTGTCCGGCCGTGATCACTCCGCCGGAGAGCGTCCAGTCCCATGTCGCTCCCGGATGGTTCACGACGCTGGCCGAAGCGCCCGAGGCGCCTACCGGTACCGATAGCGGCGCGGTGATGACGGGCTGCGCGGGCGTCTGGTTCACGGTGACCGTGACGGTGGAGACGTTGGTCGAGACGCAGCCGTTGGCCGCGGTGACCGTCAGCGAGTAGACCGTCGTGATCGTGGGAGATGCCGTCGGCGTGCAGCTTCCGGGATTGTCGAGACCGGCCGAGGGCGACCAGGAGCACGAGACTCCGCCCGAGCCGGTCAGGCCGACGGACTCGGCGGTGCAGATCGTGCCGCCTCCCCCCGCCGTGGCGGTCGGACGCGCGTTGACGGTGAGCGTCGCTTCGGAGGACGTGATCGACTGGCCGAACCCGTCGGTGACGACGACGTCGTAGTTTCCGGCGTCTCCCGTGCCCGCGGGGTTGATCGAAAGCGTCGGAGTCGTCACGCCCGAAATCGATCCGCCGTTGCTGAGGTTGACCCCGTTCTTGCGCCACTGGTACGTCAGCGTGGGCTGGCCCGTGGCCGTCACGGAGAAGGACGCGGAGTCGCCGGAGCAGATCGTCAGGTTCGACGGCGCGGTCACGGTGATCGGAATGCGTTCGTACGCGCCCATGTCCACGATCCCCGGTGGGACGTTGCCCACGCCGGTGTCGGTGATGTCGGGATCGTCGAAGAAGCGGGGAAGCCCGCGGACGTCGAGCGTGGTGCCGCCGGGCACGAGCGTGTTGTTTCCGGCGTCCACGACCGGCGAGGCCGGGCCGGGCCGCAGATCGCCGGGAGGGGCGAGAAAGAGGGGATCGGCGTCGATGTTGCCGGACCCGGCGGCGCCGCCGGCGACGTCACAGGAGCTGATCGTCGCCGTCGAGCCCCCGCCAAAGGAGATGGAGCCGCCGTCGTTGTCCCAGACGATCGTGTTGCTGATCGTGTTGGACGTGCTCGAGAGGAGACGGATGCCGTATCCGGCGTTTGCTGTGAACGTGGCGTCCTCGATGACGTTCGTGTTGCCGGTGATCTGGATCCCGTCGGGGCTGTTTTCCGCGACGACGCAATTGAGCAGCGTCAGGCCGCCCGCGGCGGCCTGAAGCCCGGCTCCGCCGGACGCCGCCCCCGAGATCGTGTTGGCGCGGAAGATCGAGCTCTCGACGTTGACGGTGCCGGCGCTCGAGGCGAGGCCCGCGCCGGTGCCGACTCCGGACACGGAGTTGTTGTCGAAGGTACACGACAGGAATCGCGGGGAGCCGCCGTCGACCTGCGCGGCGCCGCCGGAGGAGAGCGCGAAGTTTCCGGTGAAGAGCATGCCGGCGACGAGCGGCGAACCGCCGTTGATCCAGATTCCGGCGCCCTTGTTGTTCGGACTGCCGGCGTCCGCCTGTCCTCCGGTGACCGTGAAGCCGTCGAGCCGTGCGGTGTTGGAAACCGTCGCGTCGGCCGTGACGACGTGGTAGCTGTTGTCGGTCGAAACGCCCGGCGTGCCGATGTCGCCGGAAAGAATCGTGACGTGCGCGGCCGGATCCCTTTGCGTGCGCATCGTCTCGTTGCCGGCGAAGCCGCCGTAGACCGAGACTCCGTCTTTGAGGACGAAAGCGATCGTGCGGGTGGCGGTCGTGGTGGGCTTGTAGGTCGCCTGCGCAACCCAGATCTCGTCGGTGGCGCCGGCGGCCGACAATGCCGGGGGCAGCGTCGTGAAGGCGTTGGCCCAGCTCGAGCCGTTGTTGGCGCCCGTGGCGGCTGCGTTGACGTAGATGACCGAAGCGAGCGCGACGGCGCCCGCCGCCGCGAAAAGCAGGACAGACGCGGCCGCAAGCCGCCCGAAGGCGCGCATCGAGACACCTCCTTGAGTTGTCGACACTTCGGACCGAATTGTCACGCGTTTGCGGCGGCGCCCGTGTGACGAGTGATACAAGGTGAGGAGCGAAGGCCTCACGCATGGGCGAGACGTGGAAGCTGCGGCTCTGGACGCTCATCCGCGTTCCGATGGCCTTCTTCGTCAGCCCTCAGGTGGTCGAAGCGACGGCGCGCCGGTCGGTCATACGGATTCCCCTGACTTGGAGGTCGAAGAATCACCTCGGCTCGATGTACTTCGGAGCGCTGTGCGTGGGCGCCGATCTGGCGGGAGGCCTTCTCGCGCTGCGGCGCATCGAAGAGAGCCGCCGCAAGGTTTCGCTAATCTTCAAGGACGTCCAGGGCCGCTTCTTCAAGCGCGCCGAAGACGACGCGCTTTTCACCTGCGAAGACGGGGAAGAGATCGGGGAGCTGGTCCACCGGGCGATCGCGAGCGGCGAGCGCGAAGAGCGAAGCATTCGCGTCATCGTGACCGTGCCCGAGAAGCTCGGAGACGAAGCCGTCGCCGAGTTTGTGCTGACGCTCTCGCTGAAACGGCGCGACTAGGAAGGTTTCGACAATTTCCGGATCAATCCCGCCGCCAGCGCGGCGCGGTCCGGGATCGACGACAGGATGACGTGCTCGCTCTCGGCGTGGGCGCCGTCTCCGTCGGCGCCGAGGCCGTCGAGCGTCGGAATGCCCAGAGCCGCGGCGAAGGATGCCTCGGAGGCCCCTCCGGTGGCGACCTCCTCGAGCGGGGGAAGGCCCAGCTCCTCGGCGACGGCCACGGCCGCCTGGAACGTCGCCACGACGTGCGGCCCTCGCTCGAGCGGCGGATAGAAGCTCTTCGTATCGAGGCTCAGCCGGATCCGCGAATCTTCCGGGCGGAGCGACGTCAGTGCGGCGCGCATGGCCTCCGCGTCGGCGAGCGCTCGGAAGCGGACGTCCAGCTCGGCGTGCGCCTCGTCGGGCACGACGTTGGGTCGCGTCCCTCCCTGGATCGTTCCCACGTTGACGGTGATGCCGCGCGACAGATCCGTCAGAGCCGCGGCGTCCGAGATCCGCCGGGCGAGCTCGACGATGGCGTTGGCGCCGCGAGCGAAATCTGCGCCTGCATGGGCCGCCACGCCGCGGGCCCGCAATACGAAGGACGCCGATCCCTTGCGCGCCGTCTTCACGGCGCCTCCCGGCCACGCCGGCTCGAAGTCGAGAACCGCGCGCGAGGCGAGCATCGATTCCTCCATCGCCCCGCGGTAACCCTCGGCGCCGACCTCCTCGAGCGGCGTGAGGAAGACGCAGACGTCGGGAAGCGATCCGTGGCGCGCCAGGGCTTTCAACGCGTGGACGAGGACCACGATGCCGCCCTTCATGTCGAAGCACCCGGGCCCGTAGAGTCGGCCGTCTTCGATTCGGACGGGTCGCTGCGCCAGGGTGCCGAGGTCCCAGACGGTGTCGAGGTGTCCGAGCAGCATCACGGGACGAGAGCCGCGCAGCGCGCGCAGAACCGGCCCGGCTCCGTCGACGGGCAGAAGCTCGACCGGCAGTCCGAGGTGCTCGAGCTCGTCGGCGACTCGTCGCGCCAGTCGCGCGACGCCCTCGGCATCCGTCGACGGCGACTCGATCCGCGTCAGATCGGCGAGGAGATCCTCCATCTCCCGGGAACGGGCGCGGCAGCTGGCGAGAAGGTCTTTCACGCGCGCGCCTCCCGGGCACGGCGTGCGATGCGGAGATAGCCGTGCCCGGCCGCGGTCTTCTCGACCGCCTCCAGGCGCGCCCGGCCGGCCGCCACCGCGCCGCCTTTCATCTCGACTTCGCCGAGAGTCAGGCCAGCTTCGAGCTCGAATGCGATGAGGCGCTTCTCATGCGCCCTGGAGATTGCGATCTCGAGACTCTTGCGCGCGCCCGCCGCGTCGCCTCGCTCCGCCCGGGCGATCGAAGAGACAAGGAGAAACTCGCGGCGCGCGCCTTCCTGCTGGCCGGCGGCGGCGAGCTGTCGAGCACGCTCGAGCGGAGCCGCGGCCTCAGCCGCGCGGCCCGCCGCCAGCGCGGCCCGGGCTTCGAGCGCGAGCGCGGCGGCTTGGTCGTCCGGAAGCTTCTGCGCCTGGAGCTCCGCGGCGGCCCGGCGCGCCCCGGCCTGCGCCTCGGCCGGTTTTCCTTCGGCCAGCGCCACGCGCGCCAAGTCGTACCGACTCTGCGACGCGGCTCCCTGCTCGCCGATCTCGGTCCGGATCTTCAACGCCTCTTCGAAATTGCGGCGCGCGTCGGCGAGGCGGTCGGAAGCGAGATCGATTGCGCCTGATGCCGAGAGGACAAACGCTTCCTGGTGCCGGTCGTGGGCCTCTCGGGCGGCCGGCAGCGCCTCCGCCAGCACAGCGCGCGCTCCCGCGAGGTCTCCCGTCTCGGCGCGCACCGTCGCCAGGCCCGTCGTCGGGTACACCGCCTTGCTCTTCTGGCTCTGGGCCTGGAAGATCGCCCTCGACTCTTCGAAGCTCTTCGCTGCGGCGGCCGGATCGCCTTCGCCCCACTGCAGCTCGCCGATGTTGTTGAGCGCGATCGCGAGGCCTCCCTGGTCGCCGGTCTCGCGATAGAGCGGAAGGGCGCGCTCGAAGGCCTCACGGGCGCCGCGGAGATCTCCGGCGATCACGAGCCCGGCGCCGATGTTGTTGAGCGTTTCGGCCTCGCCGGCCTTGTCCTCGATCTCTCGGAAGAGAGCCAGCGCCTCGTCGGCCAGCTTTCGCGCGGTGACGAGATCCCCCTGGTCCCCGACCACGCTCGCGAGGTTATCCAGCGCTCCCGCCTCCACGCGCTTGTTGCCCGTCTCGCGGGCAATCTGCAGAACCTGTTCGAACGCCTTGCGGGCGCCGGCGAGGTCGCCCTGGTCGTAGCGCGAGTTTCCGATGCCGTTCGTCGCCGAGGCCACTCCCGCGCGGTCCCCGGCGGCCTGGAAAAGGTCCCGCGCCTGCTGGCTGAGCGCTTCTCCTCCCTTCGGGTCTCCCAGATTGCGGCGGGCGATCGCCTGATGCATGCGCGCCGTGCCGGCGAGCAGCCGCGCCCCGGAGCCCTCGGCCAGCACTGCGGCCGCGATCGCCGTCTTCTCCATCCGCGGAAAATCCGAGAGAGCCTTGGCGGTCTCGGCCTCGGCGAGTCCGATCCGGGGATCGTCCTTCGGAAACGCGCGGCGCAGAGCGGCGATCGTCGCCAGCGCGTCGTGGGGCTTTCCCGCCCGTGTCTGCGCGCCGGCGAGCTGGAGGCCGTAATCCAGGTTGTCGGGGTAGAAGGTGAAGAGCGAGCGGTAGATCTCGATCGCCCGATTCCAGTCGTTGCTCGCCGCGCGGTACCGCCCTTCGACCGACAGTCGGGTCTCGCGCGAGAGATCGGCAGAGAGCGCGAAGGCCGTCTTCGACGCCTCGAGCGCCTTCGCGTCGTAACCGAGGCCGCCCCATGCCGCGGCCAGCGCCGAGCGCGCCAGCGCGTGCTTGGGATCCAGCGCAACGGCTTTCTCGAGGAGGTCCCTGGCGGCGACGTCGTCGAAGACGCGTAGCTTCGCGAGTCCCTCCGAGTAGAGACGCGCGGCCTCGGGGTTCGAGGGCAACGAGGCGCGAACCGCCGCCGCGTCGGCCTGCGAAACCATAGGAAGCTGGAGCTTCTCGCGAAGCCGTTCCCCGGCCCTCGTGGCCAGGCCGTCCACATCGGATGAGGGGCCCTTCTCCGAAACGACCGCGATCGTCTCGCCGGCGGCCGTGTCCTGAAGACGCAGGTCCAGACGGATGGCCGAGCCTTCGCCCGGCGTCGACAGATACGAGCCGAGCAGGACCAGATCGGCGCCGATGTTCTTGCGGATGCGCTCGAGGCTGTCCTTTCCGAGCGTGTCGGTCTCCGGCAGCGAGAGATCGCTCTTCATGCGCGCCACGTCCTCGCTCGAGATCGCTCGCAGCTTCTCGCCCGCGGCGAGCTCGGTCGTGAGCATCTCCGAGAGGGCAGTCGAGACCCATGCATCCTCGGGCCGGCCCGCGAGGTTCTTGAAACCGAGGACGGCGATCGCCTGCCGGGCGGGTCTCGCGGGAACGGCGGCCGCCGTCGCGACGGAACGATGAGACAGAAGGCGATATCCGAGGAATGCTCCCGCCAAAGCCACGAGGACGGCCGCGGCGATCGCGACCGCGCGCCGTCGCCGGCGCGCGCGCATTCCCGGACCGAGAGGGATCGACTCGCCCGCGAGCGCGCGCACGACCTCCGGCGCGGACGCATACCGATCCGCGGCGGAGCGCTCGAGGCAGCGCAGGATCGTCTTCTCCCAGACGGGCGGCAGCTCCGGCACGCGTCCCTTGGGAGACGGCGGCGCCTCGTGGAGCTTCTTGAGTGCGACCGACAGCGGAGTGTCGCCTTGGAAGGGAGGCTCGCCGGTGACCATCTCGTACATGACGATCCCGAGCGCGTAGACGTCGGTGGCCGGGGAGACGTCGCGTCCTTCGATCTGCTCCGGAGCCATGTAGTCCGGAGTTCCCATGACGGCCTCGGTCGCGGTCAGCGAGGTCTGTCTTTCGCCGCGCGCGCCGGGGTTGCGCCGGGCCAGCCCGAAATCCGTCACGACGACGCGCGCGCCTCCCGGACGACGCTCGTCGGGCGAGAGCATCACGTTGGCGCTCTTGAAGTCGCGGTGCACGACGCCAACCTCGTGGGCGGCCGCGAGTGCGGCGGCCATCTGCTCGACGAGCGGCAACGCCTCGTCCGGACGCATCCGGCCGGTGCGGGAGATGCGGTGGGCCAGCGTCTCTCCGGAGAGAAGCTCCATCGTCAGGAACGTGACTGGGCCTTCCGGGAAGATGTCGAACGTCCGGGCGACGTTGGGATGCGTGACGGTCCGGGCCAGGTGCACCTCGCGCAGGAACCTTTCCATCGTCCGCGAATCGTTCGCCACGTCGGGCCGGATCGTCTTGACGGCGACGCGGTCCTTCAGGACCAGGTCCTCGGCCTCGTACACCTCGCCCATGCCTCCGCGCGCGATGAACCGGACGATGCGAAAACGCCCGGCGAGGACGGTGCCGTCGGCGAGACCCGGCGCGTGCCATATCTGCTTGCCCGAGCCCGACCGCGCGTCGGGGCGTCCGGCCGGAGGCGTCGCTACGGTTTCCCGGGCGTCGTCGCGGGTGGGGTCAGTCATCGGAGGGAGGACGGGACTCCTTCTGTCTTTCGAAATCCACTTGCGCGCCGACCTTGGCGATGCGGTCGGCGAAGATCACGATGAGGTCGTCGCGGCGTGCCATGGCCAGCGCGCGCCGCACGGCCTCGGGCTCGTTCTTGGCCTCCTCGATCTGGTCGTCCTTCATGCCGTGGCGCATCAGGCCCGCGCGGAGGAATCCGGTGACCTCGCCGCTCGCGCGCCCGCGCAGGTCTTCGTCGTCGCGCAGGATCACCCGGTCGAAGTGCGGCGCGGCCGCCTTCGTGATCGCGTCGAAGTCCTCCTCGCGGCGATCTCCGGGAGCGTTGAGGACGACGACGAGCCGGCCGCGCTTCATGGAAGAGAGAAACGGCGCGACGAGGGCCATGCCGTGCGCGTTGTGGCAGTAGTCGATCATCACGCGGAAGTCGCGGAACTCGTAGATGTTGCCGCGGCCAGGCGCCTGGAAGGGGGTCGGATGGAAAGTCGTCAGACCGCCGCGGATGTCGTCCATCTCGATGCCGGCGGCGAAGGCGGCGAGGGACGCGGCGAGCGCGTTAGCGATGTTGAACCGCGCCTTGCCGTCGAACGTGATCGGGACCTGGCGCGCGTGGACCAGCGGGATGCGCAGGGTCGAGCGGTAGAGACAGAGCGTGTCGTGCCGGTCCATCACCGCCGCCAACCCTCCCGACGCGACATGCACCTTGAGCCGCTCGTGGGACGGATCCAGCGAGAAGAAGGCGATCCGCGCCTTGATGCGATCCGCGATCCAAGGCGTCATGGAATCCTCGGCGTTCAGAACCGCCGTCCCGTGAGGGAAGACGCGTTCGACGACGAGGGCCTTGAGCCTCGCGAGGTCCTCGAGGGTCTCGATGTCGCGCAGTCCCAGATGATCCTCGGCGACGTTCGTCACGACGCCGACGTCGGCCCAGTCGTAGCCAAGCCCGAAGCGCAGGAGTCCGCCGCGCGCCGTTTCGAGGGCCGCGAAGGTTACGGTCGGGTCTCGCAGCACCGCCTGGGCGGAGGCCGGGCCGGTGCAGTCTCCCTTCATGATCTGCTCGCTGCCGATGTAGACGCCTTCGGTCGTGGTCAGGCCGACGTGGTGGCCGGCGTAGCGGGCGATGTGGGCGAGCAGGCGCGTGGTCGTGGTCTTGCCGTTGGTTCCCGTGATCGAGACGATCGGGATTCGCGACGGCGTTCCCGGCGGATAGAGCATCTCGATGACGGCGCCGGCGGCGTCGCGCGGCGTGCCTTCGGTCGGGTCGGTGTGCATGCGAAAGCCGGGTGCGGCGTTGACCTCGACGATGCCGCCGCCGACATCGGCGATCGGCTTCTCGACCGTGGGCGAGATGACGTCGATGCCGGCGATGTCCAGCCCCACGATCCGCGCGATGCGCTCCATCAGGTGGATGTTGGAGGGGTGGACCGAGTCCGTCACGTCGCGGGAGATGCCTCCGGTCGAGAGATTCGCGGTGGACTTCAGGTACACGGTCTCGCCTTCGTCGGGCACCGAACGTGGCGTGAGGTTGCGCCGCGCCAGCAGCGCCAGCGAGAGGTCGTCGATCTCGATCTTGGTCAGGATCTTCTCGTGGCCGATCCCGCGGCGCGGATCGCGGTTGACCTCCTCGACGAGATCCTCGATGGTGCGCTTCCCGTCGCCGACGACGAAGGCCGGGACGCGCTGCGCCGCGCAGATGAACCGGCCGGCGATGACCAGGAAACGAAAGTCGTGGCCTTCCAGGAACTGCTCGACGATGACCTCGTCGCGGAACTTCAAGGCGTCCTTGTAGGCCAGCCGCAGCTCGGACTCGCTCCGGATGTTCGTCAGGACCCCGCGGCCGTGCGAGGCGTCGAGCGGCTTGACGACGATCGGCCAGCCCAGCTTCCCAGCGATCGCCACGGCGTCGTCTTCGTCCTGCGCGACTGAGCCCTTCGGCACCGGGACGCCGTTGTCGCCGAGGAGCGTCTTGGTCAGGCTCTTGTCGCCCGCGATCTCGACGCCGAGCTGGGCGGTCGTCGAGGCGATCGTGGCTTGGATCCTCTTCTGATGGACGCCGGTCCCGAGCATGACGAGCGACCGGTCGTTCAAGCGCAGGTGGGGGATGCCCCGGGTCGCGGCGACGGCGACGATCGAGCGCGTCGAGGGGCCCAGGGCCCAGCGCTCGCGCGTGCGCTTGAGCTTGTCGAGCGAGGAAGAGAGGGCGAGGTCCACGTCGAGGCCGGCGCAATGCTCGACGACGTCGAGCGCGAGCTTGCCGGCGCGGACTCCAACGCGCTCCTCCTCCATCTCGTACACCAGGTTGTAGACGCCCGGCGTCTTCGTCTCGCGTGTCCGGCCGAAGGAGACCGAGATGCCGACTTCCTGCTGGATTTCGATGGCGACGTGCTCGGCGACGTGGCCGAGCCACGTGCCTTCAACGACGCGCTTCAGGAATCCGCCCTTTGCGCCTTCCGAGCAGTGGTGCTCTTCCAGGCCTGGCAGGAGACGCTGCAGCTCGTCCCCGAAGCCGCGGATCTCGTTGGACGGGCGGTCGCGAAACGGCCCCAGGTCGATCCGCATCCAGACACACGGACGGTAGGACCAGTAGTTCGGCCCGTTCAGGACCAGCGTTTCGAGGAGACGGATTCCTTCGCCCACGTTTGGGCGAAAGACTACAGGAATCGGCCTAGTTGGATGCCAGCGGCTGCCGCTTCTCGACGTCGAAACGGTCGCCCGCCGTCAGGACGTGGAGGAGAGCGCCGGAGAGACTGAAGGTGGCCGAAGGATCGGTTTCCGAGAGGCCCTGGGCCACGGCCCGGCTGCCGTCGATGACGAAGACCTGGCCCGAACCGATGACCTCGATCTGACCCGAGCCGTAATAGACGATCGCGGTGTCCTCGTCGATGCCCACGCCGAGCTTGGTCGGCTCCAGCGCGACCGCCGTCAGAAGGCGGCCCAGACGCTTCCGCTGGGAGAAGTGCTGGTCGATGATCAGCCGGGTGATGACGCCGAGGCCCGGCGCCAGATCCACCGCGTCCCGGCGAAGCTGCAGTCCCCCTTCGCCCCCCACGATCATCGTCGAGGAAAAAGCCGAAGCCCCCGCCGACGTCCCTCCGAGAGCCCCGCCCGCGACGAGGCTTGCCTGGAGCGCTTCGAGCGCCGGGCTTCCTGCGAGGATGTCGACCAAGCGCGACTGGTCGCCTCCGGTCATGAAGACGCCGGTCGATTCGCCGATGGTCGCGACATGCTCCGGAGACTGCGCGTCCGCGCGCGTGACGATGGGCAGGGGAAAGACGTCGCCGGCGCCGATCTTTCGGAAGACCTGCTCGTAGAACGTCGCGCGCTCGGCCGGGATCGCGGACGCCGTGGGCAGAATCGCGATGCGCGCATCCGCTCCTCCGGCCTCCGCCACGAAGCGCTGGAGAATGTCGGGTTTGTCGAATTTTTCTTCGCCGCCGCCCACGGCCAGGATCGAGCCGTGCGGGCGCTTCGTGCGCGTTCGCGTCATCCCCGGGACGACAGAGTACGCGACGCCTTCCTCGCGATCAAGAGAAAGCCTTTCTCCCGGGCTTCCTTCTCGAGCGCCTCGAGGCGCGCGCGTCCGGCGGCAGTCTTTCCGGAAGCGATCTCGATCTCGCCGAGCGCGAGCGCGAGGTCGAGCTGCTGCGCAACGAAGCCGCGCTTCGCGGAGTCCGCGAGGAGCGCGGCGCAGCGTTTCTCCGCCCCGACCCGGTCTCCCGCCGCCGCCGCGACCCGCGCCGCAGTCAGCTCGAACCCCTGACGGACCGAGTAATCGCCTGCATGGATCGCCGCGACACTCCTCACCGCCTCCTGCGCCCCGCGAATCTTCCTCTGTTCGAGAAGGGCGCGGGCGAGGACGCCGGCG
>Ga0114129_10004358_pt1 | contig 19976 bp, 19 predicted proteins | sample RhiMetdeltSRZDD1_FD_80071 | JGI IMG/M metagenome (GOLD analysis project Ga0114129, IMG submission 80071) | Populus rhizosphere microbial communities from Tennessee, USA - Rhizosphere MetaG P. deltoides SRZDD1 (version 2) (version 2) | ecosystem: Host-associated > Plants > Roots > Rhizosphere >... | reverse complement strand
CGAGACACTGTTACCCACGTTGATTGCAGGACGGATACCACTGTTGAATAGGTCGGCCTCGAGGAAGATCTGACCGTCGGTAATGGAAATCACGTTCGTGGGAATGTACGCAGAAATATCGCCCGCTTGCGTTTCGATAACGGGCAAACTCGTCAGCGATCCGCCGCCCTTTGCGTCCGACAGTTTCGCCGCTCGCTCTAATAATCTTGAGTGAAGATAGAACACGTCGCCGGGATATGCTTCGCGACCCGGTGGCCGCCGGAGCAACAACGAGATCTCACGGTAGGCGGCAGCCTGTTTTGAGAGATCGTCGTAAATCGTGAGCGCGTGTTTTCCGCTATCCCGGAAGTATTCACCCATTGCCGCTCCCGAGTATGGCGCTAAAAACTGCATCGCGGCCGGATCAGAAGCGGTCGCCTTGATTACGATCGTGTAATCCATCGCACCGAAGTCGTCCAGAGTCTTCACGACCTGGGCGACTGTTGACGCCTTTTGTCCGATAGCGACGTAGATACAGATTACGTCTTTTCCTTTTTGGTTGATGATGGTGTCTACCGCTACGGCCGTCTTTCCAGTTTGTCGGTCGCCAATGATTAGTTCACGTTGACCACGGCCGATCGGAACCATCGCGTCAATGGCTTTCAATCCGGTCTGAAGAGGCTCCTTAACGGGTTGCCGGTCTACCACGCCTGGAGCGATTCGCTCTACGGGGTAATGGTCTTCCGTGACGATCGGTCCACGATCGTCGATCGGATTGCCGAGCACATCGACGACACGCCCAACGAGCGCCTCGCCTACAGGAACTTGCATGATGCGGCCAGTCCGCTTTACCAAATCACCTTCGCGAATCGCCTGGACTTCACCAAATAACACCGCGCCCACCTTGTCTTCTTCAAGATTCAGGGCCAGGCCGCGCACCTCATGCGGAAACTCCAGCAGCTCGCCGGCCATTACTCTTTCAAGGCCGTGGAGTTCAGCGATCCCGTCACCGATCTTTAGGACCGTCCCGACCTCCATAACAGTGACGCCGACTTCGAAATTCTCAATTTGCTTTCGAATAATTTCGTTGATTTCGCTAGCTCGAATAGGTTCCATGATTTCCTCTTACCACAGTCTAAATCTGAATCTCATCGATTTGTCATATCGCTTGCCAGACGTTGTAGCTGAGTTTCTACGGATCCATCGAAAATTGTGGACCCGATGCGCGCCACGAGTCCGCCGATGATCGATTCGTCGGTTTCGAATTGCAGGCGAACAGTACTTCCTGTCAGTTGAGCCAACGCCTCACGCAGTACGCCCCTCTCGCTTTCCGGTACGGGTCTAGCTGTAATAACTTGCGCCGCTACCACACCAGCGCGCTCATCGAGAATCCGGCTGTACCGCTCGGCAACGTCCTTTATCTGCCCGACCCGCTGATTCTTTAGAAGTACCTGAAGGAGTGCAGCGGTAGTTTCGCTGACGCGGGTTTTCACGATCAGCTCTTGTAGTAACCGTCGCTTTTGATCGTATGGAATGGTGGGATTAGCAAACACTTCCTTTAGCTGAGCGTTGCCCTCAACCATCGACGCCCAAAACTCAAGCTCAGCTTTTACCTTCTGCTCTTCTCGTCTCGATATCGCCACGTCGGCTAACGCAGTCGCATACCGTCGGGCAATGGTTTGTAAACTCAAGCTCGCCTCCTCCTGAGTTCTCCAACCCCTTCAGTAATTAGACGAGCATCGTCTTCAGGTCTTATCTGTGAGCGAACTGTTTCGCGCGCGAGATCAACACTTCGGTGGGCGAGAAACTTCTGTAGTTCTTTCTTCGCAACCTTCGTTGCAGTGTCGATCTCTCTCTGCGCCTGCAGCCGGATCTTTTCAATCTCTTTCTCAGTCAGATTTGCCAGGCGAACGCGTTCGGCTTCAGCTTCCTTCTTAGCGTTCTCGCGTACAGCGGCAGCGTCCAGGTCCACGCGAGCAAGCATTGCCTCTGCTTCCGTTAAAAGCGCTTGGGCCTGCTCGCGTTCCCTTTCAGCTTCAGTCAGTTGTAATCGGATTCTATCTCGACGCGCTAGTAACGCTTCCCGCAAAGGCCGGCGGAGGATAAGAATTCCGGCAGTTATGAAGATAGCGAGGTTAATAAACTTCCAGGCTTCCAGTCCCGGGTAATTGAGCCAACTGTCGGCCCATTCCATCGTAGTGCCTGATATGAGTAGATACATCTTTAAACTGAAATCGCGTTCGAACCCTTTGCGGCTCTATCTCAGAGGGCGCCGCAAAATCTGGGTTCCAATGAGACTACTAAGCTCGCTAGCCCGTGCTTCGAGGTCCTTCTTTGCCTCTGCTTCCTGGCGACGGGTACGTTCGATGGCCGCTGCGACCTGCTGCTTAGTTTCGTCTCTGGCGGCACTAATACGCCGCTCCCTCTCGCGCAAAGCTTCCGCCTTCTCTACTTCCAACAGGTGATAACCTTCAGAGCGCGCTTGGGCAAGGGTCTTTTGGTAGGCCTGCAACTTCTCTTCACGCGCCGCGGCGAGAACCTGAGCCTCACTTAGTTGCCCCGAAAGTAGTGCGTCCCGTCGCGCCAAAATCTCATTGATCGGCTTTAGCAGAGTCCGATTCAAAACTGCCACCATGACTGCGATGATCAGCACGTGCAGCAGCAGTGTTCCGTCAGGAACTAACTGGATAGTACTCTCCGCAAGAAACATTCGATGCCTCAGAACACGAATTGCCTAGTGAAAAGCGCGCGAGTCTAACACGCGCGTTTCTGGAGGGTCAACCAACGCATCGGCAAACAGTTAATGAAGATACATGGGTGACGGGGGTAGCGGTCTGTCACTGCAGAGGCGAGCGCGATTTACTTTCTACATCAGCAAGGGTGCCGATTTTGGGCGTGGTTGGGTTGTACTATCTACATCCGGCCATGATTACAGAGTAGAGGCGATCCAAATCCTGACGATTGAAGAAGCTGATCTCAAGTTTTCCTGAACCGGTTGGCTCCTCCAGGATTCGCACTTGCGTCCCGAGCGCGCGGCGGAGCTTGTTCTCCGCTGCTCTTATGTTTGGATCGTCCACTGCTCGAGGGCCTGACTGTTTCTTGGCGGTGCTACTTGAAGTTCTTTTCCTGACAATGTCCTCAGTAGCGCGCACAGAAAGATCGTTGGTAATGATCTGCCGGGCAACGAGTCGCTGCAGATCAACGTGCGGCAGTCCCAACAGCGTTCGAGCGTGACCCGTCGAGATCCTCTTCTGCTTGACAAGCTCCTGGATGTCATCTGGCAATTTCAGCAGCCTGAGGTAGTTGGTTATGTATGATCGATCACGTCCTACGCGTTCGGCTAACGCTTCCTGGGTTAAGCCAACGGTGTCGATCAATTTACTGTATGCCTGGGCTTCTTCGATTGGATTAAGATCCTCGCGTTGCAGGTTTTCGATGAGGGCGATCTCCAGAAGATCTTCATCGGCGACATCCCTTACCACTGCCGGAATAGATCGTAGGCCCGCTTGCTTCGCAGCTCTCCAACGGCGTTCGCCCGCCACGATTTCATAACGATCTCCCATTCGTCGAACAAGTATCGGTTGGACGACTCCGTGGGCGCGTATTGATTCTGTCAAGCTGCTCAAACTCGCGTCATCAAAATGAGTCCGAGGCTGCATGGGACCAGGAACAATTGCGTCGATGTCGAGATCGCCGGGCTCCGGCAAATCTATAGTTCGGTCAGACGCCAGCAGAGCTCCCAGCCCCCGACCCAATGCCTTTCGATTCATCTACAATCTCCCTTGCCAATTGTGAGTACGCCTCCGCGCCTTTTGAGTGCGGATCGTAAGACATGATCGGTTTTCCGTAACTTGGCGCCTCGGCCAATCGCACATTGCGAGGTATTACTGTCTGAAACACCTGCCGCCCATAGAAATCTCTGAGGTCTGCAGCGACGGCCGCTGAGAGATTGGTGCGTTCGTCATACATCGTTAGCAACAAGCCCTCTATCGTTAACGAGGGATTATGCAGCCTCCGGATCCGCGCCAAAGTATCAAACAGCTCCGTAACCCCTTCGAGCGCGTAGTACTCACACTGAATCGGAACAAGCAGCGACTTGGCAGCAGTCAGGGCGTTTAGCGTCAACAAACCTAACGACGGTGGACAGTCAATGATGATGTATTCGTAGCGGTCTTGAACCTCTTCCAGACAGCGGCGTAAGCGAACTTCTCTGTGCTCAATCTCGACGAGCTCAATCTCCGCCCCGGCCAAATCCTTATTCGATGGAACGACATCCAGTCCCGGCAAATCAGTTGGCAGGGTCAGGCTTGAGAGCGGTTCGTCTAATACCAGCGCGTGGTACAGTCCCTTACGAAAACTTCCTCGTTGGATACCAGCACCGGATGTAGCGTTACCTTGGGGATCAGCATCAACAAGCAGTATCCGATGCCCCCAATTTGCGAGGACGGCGGCGAGATTCACAGCAGTGGTCGTTTTACCGACCCCGCCTTTTTGATTAGCGACAGCTATGGACTTAGCCATAAATGGCGTGCGCGCGACTCCTGAAGCGGCTTGGCGCATAAACTAACACAAGCCGAACTAGGCGGCTATAAACATAATGGAGTTGTGGGGGTTTTATTGCGAGGAAAATGTTTCACGTGTCCCCAAAAGGCGCTGTTCCGGCGAGTGGGACACGTGAAACTTGGGGAAAGTAGCGAATAAATCGGTCCGCCAAAGTCGAGGGCTTACGCGGCGGCTCTTTGTCGTGCCGTTAAGAACACCAAAAGTGTCGAGAGTGCGCCGGGCGTTAGGCCAGGGATGCGCCTGGCCGCGCCAAACGTCGTCGGCCTTGCTCGCTCGAGCCGCTCCACTATTTCGTTGGAAAGCCCGCTAATTTCTCCAAAATGTGTGTCCGGTGGGATTCGAAGGCCGTCATGCTGAAACAGGCGCGTAACGGTAGCGTTGTGAGACTCTAGGTAGCCTGCGTACAGGGAATCTGCCAAAGCCGACTGCAAGTCCGGGTCGTGCGCTGCCATGTGGACCCTCGTCGGCAGCAGTGACGAAATCAGGTCGGCGGATACTCCCGGCCGTTTGGCCAGCTGTGCCAAAGAAATTGAATCGCCGAGATCGGTATCCAGGACTCCCGCTACCGCCGCATACTGTGGGTCGGAACGCTTCAGTCGTGTAGTGTCGAGCGCCGCTCTTATCTCCTCGAGCCGCAACCGCCGCGCCGTATACCGGCTCCAGTCCCGGTCGTCTACCAGTCCAATCTGGCGGCCGTAACCTCGCAGCCGCTCGTCGGCATTGTCGTGTCGTAAAACCAGCCTGTTTTCAGCTCTTGATGTGAACATCCGGTACGGCTCATCCACGCCCTGGGTAATTAGGTCTTCGACGAGCACGCCGATATACGACTCCTCGCGGAGCAGACGAAAACCCGGGCGACGCTGAACAAAGAATGCGGCGTTTACACCCGCCACGAGGCCCTGACATGCAGCTTCCTCATAACCGGTGGTGCCGTTGATTTGACCGGCGTGAAAAAGCCCGCTGATACGGCGCGTTTGCAGATCCGGACCCAATTCTCTGGGATCTACAAAGTCGTATTCGATGGCGTACCCGGGTCTAATGATGTTTGCCTGCCCAAGCCCAGGTATCATCCTCACGAGCTCCTGCTGAAGTTCAGCAGGAAGCGATGTCGAGAATCCATTGAGATAGACTTCGTTAGTGTCATGGCCTTCAGGCTCCAGGAATAGCTGGTGACGATCCTTGCCGGCGAACTTGACGACCTTATCCTCAATCGAGGGACAGTAACGCGGCCCCACTCCCTTGATCTTTCCCGAATACAACGGCGATTCCGAAATATTCTGGCGAATAAAAGCATGAACACTCTGGTTCGTGTAGCCCACAAAGCACTGAATCTGTCGTTGGCTGATGTGATCCGTGGAAAATGAGAATGGCACGGGGCGTTCATCGCCAGGCTGCGGTTCAAAAGCGTCCCAGTCGATAGTGCGGCCGTCGAGCCTTGGAGGCGTTCCCGTTTTTAACCGACCCACTGGAAAACCGATATTCTTCAGTGCTTCCGCTAGTTCTATCGACGCGGGCTCGCCAGCTCTGCCGGCGCTATAGGTTCTCCTGCCCGTATGGATCAGTCCGTTGAGAAACGTTCCCGTCGCAATTACCACCGCCGACGACAAGAATTGTCGGCCGTCCTCTAGTTCAACGCCCTGAACTCTTTGACCATCCAGCAAGAGATTGACAACCTTACCCTGCCGAAGGTGAAGGCCATCCGTCGCCTCTAATGTGTGACGCATCTCGCCGCGATACTGCATGCGATCTGCTTGCGCACGTGGGGACTGCACCGCGGGGCCACGAGAACGATTCAGCAAACGAAACTGAATGCCTGCTTGGTCGATCACTCGACCCATGATTCCACCAAGAGCGTCCACTTCCCGAACCAAATGTCCTTTTGCGATACCGCCAACAGCGGGGTTACAGGACATCTGTCCGATTAGATCCAAGTTCAGTGTAATCAGGCATGTGTTTGCTCCGAGGCGAGCAGACGCCGAGGCCGCCTCACAACCCGCGTGACCGGCTCCTATTACGATCACATCGAAAGCTTCGTCGAACGACATATTCATTTCCCAATACAGAACGTTGCAAAGACTCTGGAAAGGATTTCTTCGGACGTGGTTTCCCCGGTAATCTCTCCAAGCAATCTCAGACCATTGTGTAGTGGCACTAAGATCAATTCTTCGCTTCGACGTTCTCCCAACAACTGAATCGCAGCATCTACCTCGCGCTTACTCCGAGCCAGCAGATCGTGGTGGCGCGCGTTTGTAATCAACAGTCCGCCTGATTCTACGCCTTTGCTGTCGAACGCGGCCAGGATAGCGCAACGAAGCGCGTCGATACCCTCGCCGGTTTTTGCTGACACCTTCAAACCTGTGTCCCCATTCGCTGCCTCCGGCGAGAAGGTTGTGAGATCGGATTTATTCACAACCAACAGTCGCCGTGCATTTGCCGTGTCGGAAATCAATTTTTCATCGTCTGTAGTTGTAGGAACCGATCCATCGATCACTAAGAGAATCAAATCTGCATCGCTCATCGCCTGTTCTGCGCGCGCAATTCCCAGCGTTTCGATGTCATCAACACTAGTCCGCAATCCAGCCGTATCGGTTAGGACAACAGGAATTCCTCCGATGTCTATAGCCTCCGTCAAGGTATCGCGAGTTGTTCCGGGCACATCCGTTACGATCGCGCGATCCCTTTCCACTAACTTATTGAAAAGACTGGACTTACCGACATTTGGGCGGCCCGTTATAGCGACCTTCACTCCATCATGCAGCAGATGGCCCGCGGCGTAGCTCTTGGTCCAGTGGTCCAACTTTTTACTGACTGTTTTTAGCGTGTCCTCGATTTCATTTTGGCTCGCCGCAGGCAAATCGTCTTCAACAAATTCCAATGCTGACTCAAGGATCACAATCACTTCGAGCAAACTATTTTTCAAGGGCTCCAGCGCTTTTGAGAGTTCGCCCCCAAGCTGCCGAGCCGCCTGTCTTGCGGCAGCCTCAGTTTGCGAATCAATTAGGTCTCTTATCGCCTCTGCTTCTGCGAGATCGATCTTCCCGTTCGACAATGCTCTCAGCGTAAACTCACCTGGTCCAGCAAGACGAGCTCCGAGGCTCAAGGATGTGTCAATGACCTGCCTGATAACCGCCGGCGAGCCGTGACAGGCGATCTCGAAAAGATCCTCACCGGTAAGAGAGTTTGGAGACTTGAAGTAGGTGATCAGGACTTCATCGATGATTGTGTTTCCCGGACCGCAGTGAAGTTGGACCAGTGTCGCTTTTCTGGGCTCGAATTCATGTTGATAGCGGGTCAAGCTCTGGACGATCGAAGACGCAGATGGCCCGCTGAGCCGAATAACGCCAATGGCGCCCCGGCCCCTTGGGGTGGAAAGTGCAACGATCGTACTCACTTTGTTTTGGATGCTACTGCGGGGAATGCGCTACAAATTCTGAGGGTTAACGCCCGGTGGTTTTCAATGCCACCTTCAACTTACGCTCTGAACCTTCGCCGATAGACTCCGTATACAAATCCTCGGCATTCGCAAGCGCGAGGTGAATGATGCGACGCTCGTTAGCGTTCATTGGCTGAAAAGTGAACGGCACACCCGTATCTCTCACGCGCTTTGCCGCCAGATTTGCCATCGCTTCCAGTTCAGCTTCGCGGGTCGCTCTAAAGCCTTGGACATCACACACAATGCGTTCGCGCGACTGAATTTGACGGCCGAAGATCTGATTGAGCAAGTGCTGCAGGGCTTCAAGCAGCTCACCAGTCTGTGTTTGCAAAAGTTCTGAATCACTTCCTTCGATATCCAGAATTGTACCGGTTGCTCGACGTTTGATCGTCACCTTCAAATCGAGGCCAGTACCGGCAAACACATTCTCCAGAAACGAAGCTGCCTGCTGCCACACATCTTCCATAGCGGATTCTCCAGTTCTCACGCAGGCCTCTTTTCCCTCAACACTCGTCCGGTACGTGGGGCCGGTACCGGTTCATCCTCACCATCGGTTTTCGTCCATCGATTTATCACAAATTGCTGACTGAACCCAACGATGTTGCCCACTAACCAATAGACGAGCAGTCCTGATGGCGCACCCCACAGGACGTATAACATGAAGATGGGCATGCCGATCGCCATTACTTTTCTTTGCAATGGATCTGCGGAAGGTGCAGGCGTAATCAGCTGAAGCACGATCATCGTGCCGGCCATCAGAATTTCCAAGATGTGAAACGGATCGCCCGCCGACAGATCCGGTAACCAAAGAAACGTTGCTTGACGAAAATCGACAGAGATAGTGATCGCCCTGTATAGAGCGAAGAGAAATGGCATTTGAATGAGCAGTGGCAAGCAGCCACCCAATGGGTTACCTTCCTTCATAAGTCGGAGTTGCTCCATTTGCAACTCCTTCAAACGAGGATCGGTTTGCTTCATTCCCTTGATCTTTTCCTGCAGCTCTTTCATCTGCGGCGCTAGCTTCTGCGCTTTCTTCATTGCCTTCGAAGACCGCCACTTCAAAGGAAAGAAGAGTGAGTAGACCCCAATCGTAAACAGGATGATCGCCACGCCGTAGCTTCCGGTTAGACGATAAAGATAAGTGATGGACCAGAGGATCGGAACTGCCAGGGGTCGTGATAGCCAACTAAGCCAGCCGTAGTCAATCAAGCCATCCAAATCTATCGGGCGCTGCACACGGCTGCTAACGTCTTTGCTCGCGTCAGTCAACAGATAGTGGTCTTTCGGTCCGCTGTAGATAATGGTTCGCGAGCCGTCAGCAGCGATTGGCACGAGACCGGTAACTAAGTATCTCTTTTCTGTCTGACCATTGGTTTTGTGCTCGTAAGCGACGGTGCGATATTCCAGCCCCTCCGTTGGCCGACTTGGAATCGCCACCATGGCAAAATAGGTATCGCCAACACCTGCCCAGTCTTCTGTGCCACTCAATGCGAGGTGGTCCGGGTTATTCTTATTGCCATTGATAGACGCCGCCGCATGTCGCTCAATTTTTCCGCCGACAAACGCAATCGCCTCGGGGGGTACGGAATAGAAGGTATGCTTTGGCACGTACTGGTCGCTAATACTTGGACCAATTGCGAGTTTTACTTGCGGAACAACGTCATTGCCGCGCTTAACCAGAACTGCCAAATCAGCATCGTATCGGTCGGCGTCAAAATCAAATGTTTTCCTGACCTGAAGTTGATTCGCGTCCTCTAAGACAAACGTGATCTGCTTTCGCTCACCAGATGTTAGATCAACAAGCGCATCTCCCTCTGTGGAAGGTATGCCCTCGACCCTGTACGTGCTCGTACTAAGAACAGAGTCAAGCTGCGGATCTCCGGTTTTTAACTGCAACGGTGCTTCACGTGGCTGGCGCTGGAGACCCTCCTGAGAGACTAACTCCAGAGGAACATCCTTCTTTCTGGTGCTGCCCGACGATTTAATTGCCTTGTTCGTTCGCTTGTTTAGGTTGATAGTCCAACTAACGGGTTCAGCTCCAACGGTATCGAACTTCACCTCGTACAGCGGTGTTTTTACGGTGACCGTTCTTTTAGCCGCAGCCGTAGATACAGCGCTTACCGTCGGTAACGCTGTCGTGAGAGTGGTTCCCGTTGGACTTGGTGCAGGTTGATCCGCTTGTTGGGCTACTGGCGTTGATGACGAGTTAGCTTGCCCCTGTTGGTTTTGCGGAGGTTTTGGTGAAAAGTATGTCCACAAAAACAGGATCGCGGAAGATAACAGTAAAGCAAGTATCAGTCGGTTATGTTGCATTCGGAATTCTTTGTATCAGTTATGTAAATCGTAAAGAATACTGGGCACGTGACTATTTCACCGGATCGTAACCACCCGGATTAAATGGATGACAACGCAGCACGCGGCGCGCGGCAAGGAGAAATCCTCGCCCCATACCGTAGCGCTCGATCGCGGTCATAGCGTATTCAGAACACGTTGGGATAAATCGACAAGACGGAGGAAGTAGCGGAGACAACACCAACTTATAACCTTTGAGCAGTGCTATACAGATTCTTTTCACGCAAGTACTACTTTGCCGCTGCTAATGTTTCGGACTTCCTGACCTTCTCCACAATCTGCTGAAGTTCCAGAGTTGGTACGCGCACCTTATCGCTCAAAATCTTCGCCTTCGCGTTCAAGACCCAGTCGTAGCTCGCGCTCAAATCTTTCAAACATTCCTCATTCGAACGAAACGCTTCTCTTAACAGTCGCTTGGCCCGATTTCGCTGTACGGCTTTTCCCAACGCCTTTTTCGAAGCCGTGACGCCCAGCCGATGATGAGAACTTTGATTCTCGATTACGAATACGCTTATCGACGCTGCGTCGTAGCGGGTCCCGTTTCTATATACGTTTTGAAATTCTTCTTGGTCGCGCCAGTTTCTGCGCATGACATCATTACTTGTCAGTAATGAGCAGGTGTGAGTCGCTTTCTTCCCTTGGCACGGCGGCGCTTCAACACCAGGCGGCCGTTCTTGCTTGCCATCCGGGCACGAAAGCCGTGGGTTTTGGCCCGCCGCCGATTGTTGGGTTGGAATGTTCGCTTCGACATAGACGTAAGTTTCTCCTCTTGACGAAAATGCCAAGACTAATAGTGGCTTGAACTTATGTCAAGAAACCGAGGGTTCAATAAACGCTCCCAAGTGGCCGGTCATGCGTCAACATCTCGCGGGCTTACTTTAAGTAAACTGCTCCTATCGCGACCAACAATGTTCAAGAGTGCGCGGCAGCCGAAATGTATTACAACCGTACCTTTCCAGCCTTGACGTAATCTAGTGCTCAAGCAGTGTTTTATTAACTAAGTCACGCTTGATCGAACCGAAAGTTCTATGTTAGTCTCCGCTGGCTTGCAACGGCAGACTCTTGTAAATAGTTGATAGAGAAAGACTTTAAAGCTTTACTTTAAGCCTTGGCAGTTTTTCACATTGCTGTGGAAAACGCTGTGGAAAAGCATTCAGCGGGCATTCGATAAGTCTCATTGCGGTTAAAGCGACGCCGCCTTCGTCCCTCTCAACTTTCTTCTGAGTGTCCTGTTCTGTTGCAAGATAGGTCAGATTGAACCCCTCCAGATCGACCAATTCGATGAATTCTTCTGTAGAGACCAATATCTGGGACGCCATACTTCTCTCTCTCAAAAGCAGACTAAGCCAACAAGCAATCGATACTTGGTTTCAACCTATCGAGTTCGTGCGCGTAGATAACTCGAACCGGGAAATTGTTCTCACCGTCCCTAATCGCGTTGTCAAGGATTGGGTTACTACCAATTATGCCAGTCTCCTCGATCATTCTCTGAAGGGACTGCGGCTGGACGGCTACTCTTTCAACTGGTCGATTGGTACAAACAAGCAGAGCTCTCATGAGAAGCCTCCCGCTGCCATTTCACGACCTCATCAGCAGGCTGCGGTATTTGCGGCAGCGCCGGCAATGAAGTTGGAAGTTCCGAAATCCACGCCCGGATTGTCCGAGATTGCTTCAAACGCGCCGCCGGAACCGGCACTGAGTTCCAAATACACTTACGAGAGTTTTGTGGTTGGCGCCTGTAACCAGTTTGCACATGCGGCATCGATGGCCGTTGCTGAGGCACCTGGCAGGACGTACAACCCGCTATATCTCTATGGCGGTGTTGGGTTGGGAAAAACTCATCTAATGCATGCTTGCGGCCATGCAATCAAGACGCGAAACAACCACTTGCGAGTCTGCTACATATCGTCAGAGAAGTTCATGAACGATCTGATCAACGCTATTCGATACGACAAGACTCAGAGCTTTAGAGAGAAGTATCGATCGGTCGATGTCTTACTGATTGATGATGTTCAATTCATGGCAGGTAAAGAGCGCACACAGGAAGAATTCTTCCATACATTCAATGCTCTCTACGATCAGCAGAAGCAGATTGTAATTAGCTCCGATTGTGCGCCTCGAGAAATACCAACGCTTGAGGAACGCTTACATTCGCGTTTCGAATGGGGTCTCATTGCTGACCTCGAACCGCCGGACCTTGAAACTAAAATCGCAATTCTGAAGCGCAAAGGCGATCTCATCGGCGTGCCAATTCCAGACGATGTCGCGATGTATATAGCCTCGCGTGTTAAGAGCAACGTTCGCGAACTTGAGGGATCACTGGTACGACTTATAGCCATCTCTTCGCTGAGAGGCGAATCTATCTCGAAAACCTTGGCACAAGATGCTCTTCGAAATATCGCTAAAGAAGAGGAAGCTGGTGTTATTACGATTCAGCAGATTCAGAAACTAGTCGCAACTACTTACAAACTTAGTGTCGACGAATTGTTATCGAAGAATAATGCCCGTCACATCTCTCATCCGCGACAGATCGCGATGTATTTATGTAAACACCTGACCAGGCACAGCTACCCTGAAATTGGTAGGGCTTTCGGTGGAAAACACCACACTACTGTTATTCATTCCGTCGAAAAGATCGAGTCGTTAGTGGGAAGCGATGAGACATTGCAGCGACTCATCAGTGAGCTATCTGAATCACTACAAGGATAGGATTGAAGTTTTGCACAACCCTCAGAGAAAGTTTTGTGGAAAGTGTGATAATGTTTCCGTCCACAAACTTTTTCCGAAGAACTGCTTTGGTTTCCAAAACAGTTCCACAGGCTCTCGCAGTACGTAATTGTTCTGCTGGTGAAGGTTACGGTTTTTTCCACTTTTCCACAGTTACTACTATTACTGCTAAGGATTTTTATTCTATAGGTTTTAGTTAGAAGTAGAACAGTGGTTTGTGAGTTTTGAACGTTTGAAGGAGTCAATGCAATGCAATTTGTAGTAAGTAAACAAAACCTCCAAAAAGAACTGAGTTTTGTTCAGGGCGTGGTCGAGAAGAAGAACACGATTCCGGTCCTCTCAAACATTCTGCTCGAATCTGTTGGCGAGAGTTCGATAAGAATCACCGGTACAGATTTGGATGTCACGATCCGTTGTGACATGGATGCGGAGGAAATAACGACCCCTGGTTCGATTTGCGTTCAAGCTCGAAAGTTATTCGAAATTGCCCGGCTCCTGCCTGATGCTCCTGTCAGTTTTAAGAAAGAAGAAAACGATTGGGTTACAGTTAAATGTGATCGGGCAAGGTTCAAGATGGTGGGTGTTGCTCGAGATGCGTTTCCCGAAGTGCCGACGTTTAAGTCTGCGCCTACGAAGATCGCGGCCAACGTACTGAAGACTTTTATTGATCGAACAATTTTTGCGATTACCCAGGAGGAGTCGCGTTACACGCTCTCCGGAGCAAAGTTTGTGCTCGACGAAAGCGGCGCAAAGATGGTGACCACTGACGGCCACCGACTTGCTTACGTTGAAAAGAAAGGCGTGACTAAAAACGGTAGCACGCAATCAATCGATACATTGATTCCGCGAAAGACACTAGCGGAACTTACGAAGCTGACAACCGGTTTTGATGAAGATATTAGTCTTGGGATGGATGAAAACCACATTTACTTTCAGGTGGGACCACGGCTTCTCATTTCACGGATGCTTTACGGCCAATTTCCAAACTATGAAATGGTAATGCCGAAGAACAACGATAAGACGGTCGAATTCAACAGCAGTTTACTGAACCTGGCCATCAGACGAGTTGCGCTCATGGCTGACGAAAGATCTCACGCGATTCGCTTTCACCTTGAGCCTAATCAGCTTGTTATCAGTTCGCAAAATGCAGAAGAAGGAGAAGCCAACGAAACGCTTCAGACCGAGTACGCAGGGGAAGAAACTGATATTGGTTTCAACGCACAATACCTGCAAGAGTTTCTGAATGTAGTCGGCGACGCGAAGGTGGCTTTCGACTTCAAAGACGGCAATTCCCAGGCGCAGCTCAAGCCCTCTGAGAATGGCGACTACGATTACAAATACATCGTAATGCCAATGCGAATCTGATCGGACCTCCTCAAACCTTCAGACAGTCGATATCAAACGCGGTCCAATGTAGGGCTGGGAGACGCTTAAGGACATTAGACGTCCATTCTTTTATGGACCGATCATGAATTGCCTCTATGGTAAAATCCACTCATGCTGCTCTCTGCCATTGAGGCGATTCACTTTCGCAATCTAAGTGGAAAAATCGCCTGGGGCCCCCGGCTAAACATCCTCTACGGTGGGAATGGACAGGGCAAAACGAATTGGCTCGAAGCGATCAATGTTCTAGCGCGCACGAAATCGTTTCGCACGCAGCGACTTCAGGAAGCAATTCGTTTTGGTGAGAAACTAGCTGTCATTAGAGGAACAGTCACAGCGGGCGAAAGTCTAGAGAGAACGCTACAGGTTACTCTCCAGGAAAACACCAAAACCATTTTCGTTAATCAAAAAAGAGAAACACTCACTCGATATCTTTCGCAGTTACCCGTTTTCTCTTTCACCGCAAGCGACCTGGAAATTGTTCGTGGATTGCCGGAAGCCAGACGGAGGTTTCTCGATCGGGGCATATCTTCTATTAAGCCGGGATATCTCCGCACGATTGCTGATTACGCGAAAGTAATCAAACAAAAGAACCGCATCCTTCAAAACGCTAACGAAGAGAATTCGCCACTACATCGAATTGAGACGATCCTCTCTCCCTGGAACGATCAACTAGTAAAGCTTGCAGTTCGCATCCATCGTGAAAGATCTGATTACGTTACTAGTCTGAGCCTCGCGCTCGAGCGACAACTTTTCGACCGCCGTCACCTCACTGTCCGTTACGTATCATCACTCGAGGGCAAGGGCGATTTGACTGAGTATGAAGACTTACTGACCGCTCGCCTCCGGCTTCGGCTACAAGCGGAAATCGCTGCCGGTCATGCGCTCATCGGGACGCATCGAGACGATTTAGAAGTGCTTCTGGATGGTCGAGCAATAAGGGCTTTTGGCAGCTCCGGACAACAGCGTAGCGCATTGTTACTATTAGACTTAGCGGCAATTTCGTTGTATAATTTGGCAGCACGTGAGGCCCCGATTTTCCTCATCGACGACGTCGACGCTGAACTTGATGAAAACAGGATCCGGCATCTTCTCGAATACCTTGAGGATCGCACGCAAACCTTCATCACCACCTCAAAGCGGAGCCATGTTGAAGGATTCCTTTCTCGGGCTGGTGTGTACGAGATTGAGGAAGGAACCGTGCGCGGCGAAGCCGGCAAAGCCGAAGTCGCTTAGCTAGCCTTACGTGATTAGTTAATACAGGAGAATTGATTGGCAACAGCAGGATCGACCGTGACAAATAAGAAAGGGCAAGCTTACGACTCCTCGTCCATAACGGTTTTAGAAGGCCGTGAGGCGGTTCGTAAGCGCCCCGCTATGTACATTGGCTCAACCGGCGAGTTGGGCCTTCACCACATCGTATATGAAGTCGTTGATAACTCGATTGACGAGGCGTTGGCCGGCTTCTGCGACACCATCGAGGTCACCATCCACCTAGATAATTCGCTTACCGTGGTAGATAACGGACGTGGAATTCCGGTAGATGAGATCAAGAAAGAGAGACGATCCGCGGCAGAAGTAGTAATGACCAAGCTTCATGCCGGCGGAAAGTTTGACTCAAACGCATACAAGGTTTCTGGTGGTCTACACGGCGTGGGCGTTTCAGTCGTTAACTTTTTATCCGAACATTTGCGGCTCGAGATCTGGCGCGATGGAAAAACTTATGAGCAGGAGTACGTTCGCGGGATACCTGTAGCGCCGCTCAAGCAAACGGGCAAGACTCGGAAACGCGGAACGAAAATCACTTTCCATCCTGATCCCCAAATCTTTACGGAAACGGCATTCAGTTTCGATAAGCTATCTGAGCGTTTGCGCGAAAAGGCGTTTCTCAATAAGGGCATTCGCATCACGATTAAGGATGAACGCGAGGAGCCAGAGCGTTCTCACGAGTTTTATTACAAAGGCGGCATTGCAGAATTCGTCAAACACCTGAATAAGAACAAGACCACGTTACACGACAAACCGATCTATTTCGAAAAAGAAGGCGAAGCGCTGTCGATTGAAGTAGCCATACAGTACAACGATGGCTACGACGAAAAGGTCTACTCATTTGCCAATAACATCAATACCGTTGATGGCGGCACTCACCTGTCAGGCTTCCGCTCAGCTTTTACGCGGACGATCAATGCTTACGCACAATCTTCAGGCTTAGCGAAGAACTTCAAAGGATCGCTCACGGGCGACGACGTTCGCGAAGGTTTGGTCGCAGTGATTTCCGTGAAGCTCCCGCAGCCACAGTTTGAAGGACAAACAAAAGGAAAGCTGAACTCCGACGTAAAAGGCGCAGTCGAATCGTTCTTGAATGATCGGTTAACTGAGTTTCTTGAACAAAACCCGAGTGTTGCCAGAAAGATCGTTGGCAAGGCGCTCGACGCTGCGCGCGCGCGAGAAGCTGCCCGGAAGGCACGTGAAATCGTGCGGAAGGGTGCCCTAGGCTCGAGTATGTTACCGGGCAAGCTAGCGGATTGTCAGGAACGAGATCCAGCTCAGTCCGAGATATATATCGTTGAAGGAGATTCTGCGGGGGGTTCCGCGAAGCAAGGTCGCGACCGGCGAAATCAGGCCATTCTGCCGCTCAAGGGCAAAATCCTAAACGTCGAGAAAGCCCGCTTCGACAAGATGTTGGGCCACAGCGAAATTAAATCGCTTATAACGGCTCTCGGCACCGGCATCGGCAAAGAAGATTTCGACATCACCAAGCTTCGCTATCACAAGATAATTCTGATGACCGATGCGGATGTCGACGGTTCTCACATCCGAACGCTTCTGCTCACTTTCTTCTACCGCCAGATGCCGGAGTTAGTCGAACGTGGACACGTTTACATCGCCCAACCTCCGCTCTTCAAAGTTAAGCGCGGGAAGAAAGAGGAGTACATCAAAGACGAAGGGTCGATGATCCGTTACTTAATGCGACAGGCCACTTCCGACATGAGTGTCACGTCCGCCGGCGGCAAGGAAACAATCGACGGAAAGGACCTTGCGCGCTCTCTTGAGAAGATGGTGGATTTCAAGCGCTACTGCGAACGCGCTGCTCGTAGACTCGGTGGAGATTCCCAACTACTGAACGTGTTGCTTCAGGCTCTTGGCGCCCGCAAGGGTGTTTTGCGAAAAGACGGTCTAACTATTCGAAAGGTTTTCCAGGATGGCGATCTCATGGCAAAGATCGAGGGTGCGCTAGATAAAGCGGGTTACAAGACAGAACTCGCCACTGACGAAGAGCACGATCTTTGGGAGATCGAAACAGTTACGATGGGTGGCATGAATGTCACGATCGATTTCAACTTTGCCAGCTATGTTGAGTTCCAAAAAGCGGTTGAGCTGTTCATGTCACTGGAAGACAAGTTAGCGCCGCCATTTGTTTCCGGTACCAACGGCACCAGCGAAGAAGTTCCGACTCGTGAGGCCTTGCTTGAAAAGGTATTAACCGCAGCAAAGAAGGACCTAACGATTCAACGGTACAAAGGTCTAGGCGAAATGAATCCGGAGCAGTTGTGGGAAACGACCATGAATCCGGAAAAACGGACGCTACTCGAGGTAAGAATTGACGACGCCGTCGAGACTGACGAGATCTTCACCGTTTTGATGGGTGATGCGGTTGAGCCGCGCCGGAAGTTTATCGAAGACAACGCCCTCGATGTCCGCAACCTGGACGTCTAAAGCCAGGAGCTGGGGCACCATGCAGGAGCAGGATGGATTTTCGTGCTCCTGCTTGGTGCCCCTGCTCCTGTCGGTTTTTAATCTGAGGGAATCGGTGGATCTGCTTCTCGAAATCGCTTAACCCTAAATCTCCACAACTGAATCGCCTCGCCGGGTCTGATCCCTGCCTTTCGTGAGGCAATCTCAACCTGCTGCCGTGGATCATCGACGCCCTGAATATCCGGCAACAGAAGTCCGCGACGGCCCTCATCGTCTTCAACAATCACACCAAACACGCGCGGATCAAGATCGGCCATCTCAGCCGGCTCCGAAGGCAGTAACACATCAACCGAATAGCGAAGATTTGTTAGCTCGTCCTGGGTCACTTCTGGGAAGCGCGGATCACGGGTCGCTGCGCTAATCGCATTTGCGATGATCTCTTCGGCCAAACTTCTTTTAGTCGCTTCGATCGTTCCGATACAACCGCGCAGTTCACCATCCAACGTCTTCAATGAAACGAAACAAGGTGATGGTGCTCGCAATAGTAGAGACAAGTCTGCTTCAGGTTTGATCTGAACGTTTTCTCTAGTGAATGTTTCGACCGCTTTACGAGCCAGCGAAGCGAGATCCTCGGCAGCTTCTACGAAGCCGGAAGGACCCGTGATTTGTGCCACCAGATAACCAACCCCGAACGGAGCTTCATAACTAAAGACTTCACATTGCGGAGCCATCTCATGTGTTGCACCGAGCGCGACGAGTATTGAACGGTAGCCACATTCGCCGGCGAGCCGTCTTAAACCTTGATCCATCGCAGCAATGCTTTGTGGATCATTCACGTGCAACGCCTCTACGACCTGCTCGTCAAAAAGATGTGCACCGGAATTGTAGCCCGCTGGAGCATCGGGTTTGAGCCGGTGACTTAGATCTCCACTAGCAACGAACGCAACCGATCGATCCAGTTCATCAATCGCACGGCGAATACAGTCACCGAATCGCAGATGATCCTGCGTCGACAGAAAGCTGTAACCCAGTGCAACCACCTTTCCGTGCCATCCGTTCTGTAGTAGGAAATAGAGCGGCACAGCTGTGCCGTGGTCCAACTTGCAATCCGAGAGTCTTACTATCCCATAGTTCTGCGAGGCGGCGTGTTTTGTAATGAGGTTGAGTAAATCCTCGTCGACAGCTACTGATAACTGGGCCTGTGGTGCACGGAAGTTTGCAAAGTCTCCATACACCTGCGGACCGTCGTAGGCTACAAATGAATCGAGTTCGAGAGGTGCGTGCGGCGAAATGAGGATGATCGATTCAGCGTTCGCATCCAGGAGGCGATTTGTAAATTCCCGCATGGCATCAATTGATGACCGAACGTCTGCAATCGCGTCTTTTCCAACCTCAGGCACCATAATGGGAGGATGCGGAGCAATGCCGGAAAAGACCAGAGAACTTCGATTAGCCATATCGATCCTTCGAGCGGATCTTTAACCGTCACTCGGGTGTGATTTGCGAAGGGCTGTGCTGAACAAACGCATTCTAGCGCCGCTGCGACTAAGTAACAATTCGGATGATATAGTTAAAACTCTTTGGAGTGCGGTGACTTGTCACCGCTTTCGCCCGCCCGCGAGTTGTCGCGGCCAAATCATCAGCTCAGTCCTTGCGGCGACAAGTCGCCGCAGACCAAAGCGGTGACAAGTCACCGCACTCCAAAGAGACGAAATATGAACCATTATGATCTACTCATCGTCGGTGCCGGCCCGGCAGGATCATTCGCAGCGGAGTTGCTCGCGAAAGGCGGCGCAGGAGTGGTGTTGTTTGATGGTCGCCCTGAAGGTGAACCGAAGGCCTG
>Ga0114129_10004356_pt1 | contig 19984 bp, 16 predicted proteins | sample RhiMetdeltSRZDD1_FD_80071 | JGI IMG/M metagenome (GOLD analysis project Ga0114129, IMG submission 80071) | Populus rhizosphere microbial communities from Tennessee, USA - Rhizosphere MetaG P. deltoides SRZDD1 (version 2) (version 2) | ecosystem: Host-associated > Plants > Roots > Rhizosphere >... | reverse complement strand
GGTGTGCCCAAAACCGTGGTCATCACCGATGAGGAAATTCGCGACTCGCTGCTCGAACCGATCAATCAGATCGTCGAAGCGGTCCGACTTTCGCTCGAACGCACGCCGCCGGAGCTCGCCTCCGACATCGTCGACCGCGGCATCGTGCTTGCGGGTGGCGGCGCTCTGTTGCGAAATTTAGACATTCTTTTGCGCGAAGAGACCGGCTTGCCGGTGATGATGGCGGACGATCCATTGACTGCCGTGGTCATGGGGGCCGGCAAAGCCTTGGATGAAATTTCGCTGCTCAGAGAGGTCGCGGTTCACTAGGCCGAGTTCCGCGTGTCTCCCGACTGGTGGAGGCAGTCGAGCCTTCCATGTTCGCCTTTCTGCATAGAAACCAAGTTCCACTCAGCTCCTTTTGCTGTCTTCTCCTGTCGCTTTACATATTAGCCGCCGCCGCGCGCGGCCAAATCAGGGACGAGCCTCTGAGCGCGTTTCTGATGTGGGTCATGCGCCCTCTGCAAATCGCTTCGCAGGGAACAGCAAATTGGCTTAAAGGATTTCAAGAAAATTACGACACTCTGGCCGGTTTCAAGTCGGAGAACGAAAAACTCAGGAAGCGAATCCAGGCTCTCGAGATTGAGAGACAAAAACTATTGGAGGCCGCAGCGACCAACCGGCAGCTCAAAGAATTGCTTGATTTCCGCGGCAGTTTATCCGGCACTCCAGTCATTGCGTCGATCATCGCCAATAGCGCCTCGAATTGGTTTCAAAGCTGCGTGCTGGACAAAGGCAGCTCCGACGGCATCCGCAAGGGGATGGGGGTGGTGACGCCGCTGGGCGTGGTTGGTCAAGTGGTTTCGGTCACGGCTCGTACGGCGAAAGTCTTGCTGCTGACCGATCCCAACAGCGGCATTGATGTGCTGGTGCAACGGACGCGCAGCCGCGGCATCGTTTCGGGGTCATTGGAAACCGGCACGATACTCAAATACGTCAAGCGCAGTGAAGATATTCAAGAAGGAGACCGGCTGATCACCTCTGGCACGGATGGCGTGTTTCCCAAGGGAATGATCGTCGGCACAGTGATCAAGGTACGCAAACAGCACTTGGGCTTGTTTCAATTCGTCGAAGTCCTTCCGGCGGTTCAGTCCGCGCGCGTCGAAGAAGTTCTGGTGGTCGCTGGTGACAGCGATGGGACCAAGAATTGACCGGTGAGGCCTAACCGGTAATGTTTCCCATGCGACTGTTTTTGCTTTTTTTTCTCGTCGGGATCTTCTTACTGCTTTTACAATCGACGCTCTTTCATCTCTTACCGATCGGTCCCGTCGTGCCCGATCTAATTTTGGTCCTGTGCGTCTATTTGGGATTGTACCATCCATCGGTGGGAGCAGCGCTGGGGTCTTTTCTCTTGGGGTACTCGATTGATATCGTTTCGAGCCCCATCCTCGGGCTCAATGCCTTCGCCATGTCGCTCGTGTTCTTGTCGGTGTACTTGAGTTCGCGTGCGATCTGGATACAGAACCCGATCGTCACTTCCTTGGTTGTGCTGCTCGCGGCTCTGGTCAAAGGCGCGGCCCTGGTGCTGGTCTGGGCGATTTTCCTGAGTGTCGAAGGTTTCTGGATCGGAGCGGCTCGGTATATAATCATGGAAGCTCTGGTGGCCGCCGTGCTTGCGCCCATGGTTTTTGCTTTGTTACGGCGCGGGCAAGATTACGTAGAGAGACTTCGCGCGCCAGCCCAGTAAAACGATGTCGGCACTCGCTGAAATCAATAAACAGGACGGCGCGCCCGAGCTGCGCCGGCGTGCAAGTTTGCTTTACCTGATTCTCGTCATCGCGTTTCTCGGGCTCGTTACCCGTCTGGTTTTTTTACAAATTATTTATGGCGAGCGCTACACGTTTTTGTCGGAGAATAACCGCATCCGCATCAAGCGGGTGCCGGGAACGCGCGGCATGATGTTCGACCGCAACGGTCAGTTGCTGGTCGATAGCCGGCCTTCCTTCGATCTCATCTTTGTTCCGGAGGATACTGACGATCCGGAAAGCACTCTTCGATTATTGGCGCGCTATCTCAAGCGCGACGAGAAAGAACTCTTGAAGACCTACGAAGACGGCAAGAGCCGGGCGGCCTTTGACGAGATGGTTTTGGGCCGCGACGTAGATTGGTCGTCGGTGGTCGCCGTGGAAACGCACCAACTGGAATTGCCGGGTGTCACCCTGCGCACTCGTCCGCGGCGTAACTACGCCGATGGCGCGATGGCCGCCCATGTCTTAGGATATCTCGGCGAGATCAACCAGAAGCAACTAAATATTCTCAAAGAACAAGGTTATGTCCTCGGCGATGAGATCGGCCAGTACGGTCTCGAGCGTCGCTGGGAAGAATTGCTGCGCGGCCAAAGCGGTGGACAGCAGGTCGAGGTGGACGCTCTGGGGCGGCGCGTGCGCGTGCTTCACGAAGTCACCGACGTTCCGGGATATACAGTTCGCTTGACAATAGACCGGCAAATGCAGGAGGCCGCATACGAGGCGCTCAAAGGCAAGGAAGGGACGATCGTAGCCCTCGATGTTCACAGCGGCGCGATCCTGGCGCTGGCGAGCACTCCGGCATTCGATCCCAATGTCTTTGCCCGAGGCATCAAATCTGAAGAATGGGGCGCGTTGGTCAAAGACCAATTGCGACCGCTCAGCAATCGCGCAACCCAGGGTCAATTTCCGCCGGGTTCGACTTTCAAGATCATCATGGCCATCGCCGGGCTCGAAGAAGGAGTCATCCAGCCGGAAAGTTTCATTCAAGACCCCGGTTTTTTCCCGTTTGGTAACCGCAGTTTTCGCGATTGGAAGAAAGGCGGACACGGCGCGGTCAACTTACATAGGGCCATCGTCGAGTCGTGCGACGTTTACTTTTATCAACTGGGCCCAAAGCTCGGCATCGATCGGATCGCCAAATGGGCGCGCGCATTCGGGTTGGGTGAGAAGAGCGGCATCGCCTTGGACGATGAAAGATCCGGCCTGATTCCTGATACTGAATGGAAGCGCAAAAGATACCGACAACCCTGGTTCCCGGGCGAAACGGTTTCCGTCGCAATCGGCCAGGGGTACGTGACGGTAACGCCGCTGCAACTCGCCAACATGATGGCCGCGCTGGCCAGCGGTGGCAAACTTTATCGGCCCTACCTTGTTCGCAAGGTCGAATCTGTAGACGGCGCCACGGTGCGCGAATATGGACCGGAATTGATCCGCACCATCGAACTCAAGGCGGACACCCTAAGTCGGGTGCGCAATGCTCTCGCCGACGTAGTCCATGGCCCCGGCGGTACCGGGGGCGCGGCCAGGTCGCCGTTAATCAAAGTTGCCGGCAAGACCGGCACCGCGCAGGTGATCGAGATGAAGGGCACTTATCTAAAGAGCGAACAGCTTTCCTACTTCAATCGGGATCACGCCTGGTTCGTAGCCTATGCGCCGGTCGAAAATCCGCAGGTGGCCATCGCAGTCCTGGTCGAGCATGGCGGGCATGGGGGCGACGCCGCCGCGCCCATGGCGAAGAAAGTGTTCGAAAAATTTGCCGAGCAACAAAAGCCAGCGGCGGACAAGCAGCAGGTTAGCGCGAACGGAGAGACTCGTGCAAATTGACCGGCGCCTGATTTCCCACTTCGACTGGACGCTGTTTTTTCTCACCTTGGCGTTTGTCGCCGCGGGCATCACCACGATCTACAGTGCCAACTACGACCTGGCTGCGGGACACGCGGGCGGCTTGCCAGGCCGCCAACTCACATGGTTCGGGTTGGGTCTCATTGCCATGTTCATTGCAATTAGTTTTGACTACCATTACATCGATCGGCTGGCTTATCCCTTTTACGGCGCAATGCTCCTGCTGCTTGTGCTGGTGATGGTGGTGGGACACTCCGGAGGCGGTTCGCAACGCTGGATCAATCTCGGGTTCTTCAGGTTGCAGCCATCGGAGCCCGCCAAGCTCGCCATCGTGCTGGTGATGGCCAAATATTTTCAGACGGACGAACCGGCGCGCGGGTATTACTTGCGCGACCTTGGGATGTCATTCTTACTCGTCGCGCCGCTGGTGGTCTTGACCCTGATCCAACCGGACCTAGGCACTGCGATCATCCTCGGCATCGTCTTCATCAGCATGATTTTGATGGGCGGGCTCAGAATGCGCTCCTTCGCGTACTTGGTCGGCGCGGGATTGGCCTTTTTGCCGATCGCTTGGCATTTCCTAAAGCAATATCAACGAAATCGCATTTTGACCTTTCTTGACCCCGACCGCGATCCTTTGGGCGCCGGATATCACGTTATTCAATCGCAGATCGCCATCGGTTCCGGAGGACTTTTCGGCAAGGGATACATGCACGGGACCCAGAACCGGCTCGACTTTTTGCCGGCGCAACACACGGATTTCATCTTCGCCGTTTTCTCCGAGGAATGGGGCTTTATCGGTTGTGCAGTTTTGTTGCTGCTCTACTTCACCATGATCGCGTACTGTCTTGGCCTAGTCCAGCGGGCGAAGGATCGTTTCGGCGCCCTGTTGGTCTTCGGCATGATCGCGATCGTGTTTTGGCATGTGGCGATCAATGTGGCGATGGTGGCGGGAGTCATGCCCGTGGTGGGTGTTCCGCTGCCGATGGTCAGCTACGGCGGCTCGGCGCTCGCTTCCATGATGTTCGCCATCGGCGTGATCATGAATGTCAGCATGCGGCGGTACATCTTCTGACTGGCGAAGCAGATGGTCGAGGATTGAAGATGGAGGATAGAGGATGGGCTCGATCTTCGATCTTCCATCCTCGATCCTCGGTCAGCGCGAGCTTACTGCAATGCCTTCTCAATGGCACTTACGAGTTTCGCTTTCGGCACCGCGCCGACGATTTGTTCCTTCACGGCACCGCCTTTTAAGATGATCAGATTCGGAATTCCCCGGATGCCGTAACGAGAAGCGGTTGCCGGGTGGTCGTCGACATTGAGCTTTGCGACTTTGAGTTTGCCGTCGTATTGGTTGGCGATTTCTTCGACGATCGGCGCAATGGATTTGCACGGGCCGCACCAGGGCGCCCAGAAATCGACCAGTACCGGCACTGACGACTGCAAAACTTCGGCGTCGAAATTATTGTCGCCTACCTCGGTGATCTTACCCATGAGTCCTCCGTATCAGAATCAAGTCGGGTTTCGGTTTTTCTGAACATTACACCGCAGAGACGCTCGAGGACGCGTCCTTCGACTAAGCTCAGGATGCACGGAAAAGGCGCTCTTGGTGAGCTTGTCGAACCATGCGAACTCCGTGTCTCCGTGGTGAAAATTTTTTTCCTAAATTAAAGCCCTGATAAAAAGCGCAGCAAGGTGCGCACGCCGAAGCCGGTGCCGCCTTTTGGGCAGATTGCGTTGTCACTTTCCGCGAACGCAGGGCCGGCGATGTCGAGATGGGCCCACGGAACGTCGCCGACGAACTCTTGTAAAATCAGCGCCGCAGTAATGGCGCCGCCATGCGAGCCGCCGATATTTTTCATATCAGCCACGCTACTCTTGATCATCTCTTTGTATTCTTTGACCAATGGCAATTGCCAGAGTTTCTCGCCGGTTGCCTGAGCGCAGCGAATCAGCTCGTCCGCCAACGCTTGATCGTTGCTGAAAATTCCCGCCACTTGAGTTCCCAGCGCGACCATGCAAGCGCCGGTCAGAGTCGCCAAGTTGATCATGTAGTCGGGTTTTTGCTGCGCGGCGAGCGCCAAGGCGTCGGCCAAGATCAGCCGGCCCTCGGCGTCGGTGTTCAGAACCTCGATGGTCTTGCCGTTTAAGTAGTGAATCACATCGCCGGGCTTTTGCGCATTGTGGCCCGGTAGATTATCCGTTGTCGGAATATAGCCGGTGACTTCGACGTCAAGGTCGAACTTCGGCAAGCAGCTCATTGTGCCAATCACCGCGGCGCCTCCGGCCATGTCAAGCTTCATCGTTTCCATCGACTTGGCTGGCTTGAGCGAAAGCCCTCCCGAGTCGAAGGTGATGCCTTTGCCGATTAGCGCGACTTTCTTCTTCGGTTTACGCGAGGGTTTGTAATGAATCTTGATGAACCGGGGCTCTTCATGGCTACCACGATTGACCGCCAAAAGTCCCGCCAACTTCATCGACTCGATTTTCTTTTTACTCCAGACTTCCACCGACAGACCGCGGCCGCGGCAATGGTGCTCAGCTTGCTCGCCAAGGAAACGGGCCGTCGTGACGGACGGCGGCTCATTGGTTAGGTCGCGCGCCAGATATACGCCGGGAACGATGTTTTGCGCTGTCTCTATGGATTTCTGCAGCGCCGCGGTTCGTGTCAACCCGGACTTGAATAAGACCAGTGACTTCGCTTCGGTTGATGGCTTGGCGTTCGAGCGATACTTATTGAATTGATAGGCGGCAAGCAAGGCGCCTTCGACGATGGCTCCGGCCGCGCCCTCGGAATCCCTTTCGGGCGAAAACAAAAACGCCATCTCTTCCGCGCCGGTGGCGACGGCTTCCTTGCGCGCTCGCGCTCCCGCCTTTCTCCAAGTGTCAGCCACCTCCGAGCCGCCGCCGAGACCAAGCAACAAGAGTTGGGCTGCCGGGAGCGCTCCGATAGTAGTGTAGAGCAGCGTACTCCCCTCCGCGCCGGTGAATTTACTCTTTTCAATGCGCGTCCGCAGATTGCCCTTCAGGCCGCGGTCCAATGCGCGAATTTCCGGTCCTTCGAGGTTCTTTTCACGGACTGGGATGACCAGCAGATCGGTCTTGATGCGTTCCGCAGTCGTGTCGCGAACCCTTACTTCCATCCCGTCCTCGCTTAACCCTTTTGGCGGATGAGATTCATAAACTCAGCACGCGTTTCCTGGCGAGTACGAAAAGCGCCAAGCAGACTGCTGGTGATCACGAAAGAATTTTGTTTCTCGACGCCCCGCATGCGCATACACAAATGCTCGGCTTCAAGCACTACCGCCACACCCAAGGCGTCGAGCTTGTCCATGATCGTGGTCGCGATCTGGTTGGTAAGACGTTCTTGAACCTGCAGGCGCCGGGCATAAACGTCGACCAGCCGAGCCAGCTTCGAGAGGCCGACGATCTTGTGGTGCGGGATGTAAGCCACGTGAGCCTTGCCGAAAAAGGGCAGCAAGTGGTGCTCGCACAAGGAATAAAAATCGATGTCCTTCTGCACGATCATCTCTTCGTAATCTTCGGTGAAAAGAGCGTCGTTGATGACTTTCCCCGGATCCATCTTGTAGCCGCGGGTCAAATAAGAAAGCGCCAGCGCGGCCCGCTGCGGCGTTCGCAAAAGTCCCTCACGGTCCGGGTCTTCACCGATCGCTTTCAGGATTTGGCGAATTTGGTCTTCCATCGTTGCTCCGTTGAGGTGGGATACCTCGACTTTTTCCGACCACGCCGAGCTATCCAGCGGCAAAGTTTAGAAAATTAACATTTAGCTGGTAATGGGTCAAATCACACGCGACTGGCGCCGGTTAAAGTCGCTGTAACAACCACTCTGGGGTGAATCGCAAAACGTAAGCATTCAGCAAGGTCATGTAGTCGGTGATCAATAGGATGCCGACTATGATCAAAAGAATTCCGCCGCCGGCATGAATCGCTTGCACGTAACGACGGAGACGCTGCGAAAATTGAAAGAACGAATCGATCGCCAGCGCGCTCAGAAAAAACGGCAGGGCGAGGCCCGCGGCATAGCTGGTCAGCAACATCGTCCCGCGACCGACTTCGCCGGCGGTGCTAGCGAGTGCCAAGGTGGCTCCCAGTATAGGTCCTACACACGGCGTCCACGCGACCGCGAACGTGATTCCCACCAAAATTGACCCGAGATAGCCCGCCGGTTTATCCTTAAGATTAAACTGCAAATAACGCTCGAGGGCGGCGATTTTGAAAAGGCCGATGAGATAAATTCCGACGAGCAGAATAAACACGCCACCGAGAATTCGAATCGTGTCTCGATACTCGAGAAAAAGCCCGCCAAGAAAACTCGCCGAAGCGCCCAGCGAGACGAACACCAGGGAAAAGCCGATGATGAATGCTACGGAATTCAGCACCACTCGCCAACGCACTCGCGAGCGCGCTTGCTCGCTGCGCATTTCATCCAAAGAAACTCCCGAGACGAAGGAAAGATAAGAAGGGATGAGCGGCAGAACGCAAGGTGAAAGGAACGAAAAAACCCCGGCGGCAAAGGCGATGAAAACGTTTACGTCGGTCATCGCTTTCCGTCGGTGAGCTCTTTGATTAGCTTTCGCGCTGCGGGGCCGTACCATTCCGCCGGACCCCAGCCGCGCGCCAGCCCTTCGCCTTTCGGACCGACCAAGTAGGTCGCGGGCAGGCCCCAGGCACCGTAAAGGCTACCGACTTGGGCTTCCGGGTCCAGCGCGATAGGATAGGTGATCTTAAGCTCCTTGACGAAATCGATGGTGTCTTGCTTGCGGTCTTTAACGGCGACGGCGAGGATGACAAAGTTTTTCTCTTTGTACTCCTGATATAATTTTTCCATCGCCGGCATCTCTTCGCGGCACGGCACACACCAGCTGGCCCAGAAGTTTAGCAAAACAACCTTGCCGCGAAAATCCTTTAACGAAATTTTCCTTCCATCGGGTGTGTTCAGACTAAATTCGGGCGTTGGCGCAGTGTCCTTCATCGGCTGCAAGATCGGCACGACTTTGTAATCGACCTTCGACTGGCTCGAAACGGGAGCAAAAGCCAGCACGACGAAAGCCGCAATGAGCGCAACGGTCGATAATAAATCCTTAAAGCCGGCTCGCATAGACTTTTAGTCTAACTAACCGGCTTGACGGACACAATACGCGCGGGTTGTGTTTAAAGGGGATTGATTCTTCCCTCGGGGGGAAGGCGGTGAATTAGGAACTTTTCTGAAACACGCGCCATAAATTGAATGCTACAAACACAGAGCCCTCCAGTTGTATGACTGGAGGGCTCTGTGCATTAGGCAACCAGAACGGCTGCCTTGTCGCCTGAGAGTAAGGAGGGTTTACACCGCCACCACAACTCCACAAGTCAAAACTTATTTTTTTTTCTTTTTAGCTTTCTTTTTGGCCTTTTTCTTAGCAGCCATAGGCACCTCCTTTTAGGATTGCACAGGCGGGCGTTTTTATTAGATAGGCGTCAATGCGCGACTCAGGCGAAAAGAAAGAAATCTTAAAACCCTCCCATATTTTGTGGATGATAAGGACATTAAGACACAATAAATTGTATGTCAAGAAAAAAATGTCATTTTAGAAAATAAATTTCTAAAAATTACCCGGACTTGGCCAGCAGAACTTTATTGTGCTCCTCATGATATCCGGATGCTAACCGGAAAGATCTGGATTCAACTAATGCGCAGCGCCTTCATCAATTTCAGCAAGTGGGTCCGATGTAATCCGAGTGCTTTGGCTGCAGCCGCGCGATTGCCCTGCGCGCGCGCGAGGGCGTCCAAGATCAATGTTCGTCGATGGCTATTGATCGCTTCATGGAAGGGCAGGGTTTCCGCCGGCGCAACAGAGCTGTCACCGACTAACCTGGACGGAAGACAATCCACTGAAAATTCCGGTCCATCGCCCAGGACCACACCGCGCTCAATCACGTTGGCTAATTCTCGAACGTTCCCCGGCCAAGGATAGTCGCATAATCTGGCGAGCGCTTCGTCGGTTATTTCGCTGAAAGACTTCTTCGTTTCCAGAGCGAAGCGCTGCAGAAAGTAGTGGGCAAGAAGGGAAATATCTTCGATTCTTTTCCGCAAGGGCGGCAAAGTGATCGCGATGACGTTCAAGCGATGGTAGAGGTCTTCGCGAAAGGAACCGCGCTTTACCGCTTCTTCGAGATCTTTGTTGGTCGCCGCAATTATTCTGATGTCCACGCCGATGGACTGCGTGCCGCCGACCCGCTCGAACTCGCGCTCCTGTAAAAACCGCAGGAGCTTAGTCTGTAGCTCCGGCGAAATATCGCCGACTTCGTCGAGAAAAACAGTCCCGCCATCGGCAATTTCCATCTTTCCCTTCTTCAATTGGTGCGCACCGGTAAAAGCGCCTCTTTCGTGGCCAAAGAGCTCGCTTTCCAGAAGTTCCTTGGAAAGACCCACGCAATTGATTGCAACGAAAGGGCGACCGGCGCGCTCGCTCCAGTCATGAATCGAGCGGGCAAATAGTTCTTTGCCGCTACCGCTCTCGCCGAGAAGGAGCACAGTGGTCTTGCTGCTGGCGGCTTTCTTTGCCTCTTCGATCACTCGCGCCATCGCCGTACTCTTTCCCGCCACAAGCCGGTAGCGACCGGCTAATTCTCGGGTGAGAAGGTCCACCTCGGATCTGAGTCTGGCTTGTTCCAGAGCCTTCTTTACCACCAATGCCAGGTGATCCGGGTCGAAGGGCTTGGTGACAAAATCATCCGCGCCGCTCTTGATCGCCTCAACAGCGCGCTCGATGGTGCCGTAGGCTGTTATCATGATGACTGGAAGCTCGGCCTGTTTCTTTTTGATTTCGGTTAGCACTTCGAAGCCGTTCATGCCCGGCATCTGATAGTCAAGCAGAATAAGATCCGGAGAAACTGTGGCAAGCATATCCAGCGCAGCTCGGCCACCGTCCGCTTTCGCGATTGCATATCCCAGTTCTCCCAGCTCTTGCTCCAACAAATCGAGGTTCAGTGGCTCGTCATCAACGAGTAGGATTTTTTGTGACATAATTGCTCGTTGGCCACCTCTCAATTCCAGGAGAAAAGTGAGACAAAATTGCGGGGCCGCATCAGTGCGGTTCTTAACATTGATCTGCTATAGCACGCAACAACGACATGGCTTCCGTCACCGCAAGAAATTTTTCTTTTTCACGGCGCCGTTAAGGAGCGATTTTGCGCACTTGACGAGGAACGCTACATTGGGAAGTTTGCCGACAGGATTAGCAACAGGATTTACTCATGCCCTGAAAAGCTCTCCCATGCGCCGACCAAAGAAGCGACCGGCGATGAAAAGACTTCCAGCCAAGAGCAAAAGACCGAGCATTCCCATCGCGCTCGCGATATAAGGGCCATCCGCTATTCGTCCCAGAAGGGCGTAGATGGCCTTGGTTATGGGGTAATACTGCTCTTTCGAAGCAAGAATGAGACTGTCGCTTACCTCCAGCATGGCAAACGAAAAAGACAGCACCGCCCCCGCGATGAGGTTGGCGAATATCAGCGGCATGGTGATTTGATACAGAGTTTTTATCGGACTGGCGCCGAGGTTTATCGCAGCTTCCTCGAGGGCGACGCTGGTTTGTTGAAAGCCGGCGTAAGCCGCGCGTACCATATAAGGTAACCGGCGCACGGCATAGGCAATGACGAGCAGTGGAACAGGATTGACCCGGGCATCGAGCGGTGTTGCCGAGAAGGCGGCGACATAACCAAAAGCCAAAACGAGACCAGGAAGGGCGAGAGGCAGCATGGCAAGCGCATCCAGCACATTTCGACCGGGCACTCGCTTGCGCGCCAAAAGATAAGCTATGGTGACTCCAAGAACGACATCGATGATCGTGCTCAGACTGCTGAGCAAGAGACTGTTTTTGATGCTGAGGAGCGCGAGGTCATGGCTAAATACATCTTTATAAAACTTCGTGGTGTATTCACTGGGAAGTACGCTCAAAAACCAGCGGCCGGTTACTGACGTCAGGAAAACGCCTAGATGAGGAATGAGAGCCAACGCTGAAATGCCCAGGACAACGGCATAAGCCATTACGGTTATCGACGCCGACGCGGGGCGCGCGGCTGAAGTGACATGGCCGCGACCGAGCATCTCGTAGCGACCCCCGCCGAGGATGCGTTTGGACAGATAAAAGAAAAAAAGCGTGAGCGCTATGACCGCCACAACGAAAGCGTAGCCCATGGGATTTTGATGGAGGTCGGTCACCATGCTGAAAATTTGCACGGCAACGACTTCGCGATATTCAAAAATTAGCGGTGTGCCGAGGTCGGTGAACGCCCAGATGAACACGATGATTGCCCCGGCAAAATAACCGGGGAGCATTAAAGGAAAAGTAACCGTCCGCAACAGCTTGAAGCTACTTGCGCCCATGTTCCTCGCCGCTTCCTCGAGGCTGGGATCGACGTTTGCCAGGGCTGCTGCCAAATTCAAATACATGATCGGGTAAAGATGAAGCACCTCCAAGATCACCACACCCCAGAAATTCCCGCCACCCAGCCAGTCGATCGGCTGGTTGATAACACCCAGCTCCAGCAGCAATAGATTGACCGACCCAAAACGGGCCAGCAATTGGCGCATGCCAATCGCTCCGACGAACGGTGGGAGCACCATGGGAATCAAAATGAGGCCGTTCAATAACCCCTTGCCGCGAAAGTTGTAACGCACGAGTAGCAGAGCCAAGGGAAGACTAAGCAGAGTCGTGAATAGCGTCACAGCCAATCCCAAGTTGACGCTGTTGGCCAGGATGATGGTATAGTTCGGACTAGAAAACATGAGTTTCATGAAAATCAGCGAAAAACCTTCTGCAGTGAAAAAAGCATTGGTGAAAACGTAGCCGAGGGGATACAGCATGAAGACAATGAAAAACAGCCAGAGAAAGATGAGCACCGCGGTATTGGCTGGGGTCAAGTCATAGCGACGCAACCAGCTAGTCACTCAACTCCTCCTGGGGTAACACAACTACAGCTTGGGCATCGAACTCGAGCGCGAGCCGGTCGCCAACCTCAGCTTTCCTCGTTATCGGGTTATGCTCGACGGCACGCACGATCGCGCTGTCCGCGAGACGCAAGGAGTATAGTTCGTTATCGCCGAGGTACATGATGCTTTGCACCTCGGCGATCAACTCGTTGGTTGCACCGGACGGGGGTGTAGCACTTGATTCCGCCGCTGGTCTTAATCGGAGAGATTCCGGCCGCACCGAGCAAAAAACCGGCTCGCCTCGAGCCATTCCGTTGACACCAGTTTTTCCACGTACGATGCCGGCTTGAGTTTTGACCGTTAAAAGCTCACCGACCTCTTCCAGCGTTCCGCGTAATAGATTCGTGCCACCGATGAACTCGGCGACAAATGCTGATTCAGGTCGGGTGTAAAGCTCATGGGGTGTGCCAGCCTGAACGAGCCGGCCACGGCGCATAACCGCAATGCGATCCGCCATGGATAAAGCCTCGGCTTGGTCGTGGGTAACGTAGATCATCGTGCGCCCGATTTCACGATGGATGTCCTTGATATGCGTACGCATCTCCACGCGCAGCTTGGCGTCGAGGTTAGACAGAGGCTCATCCAACAGGACGACGTCCGGCTCGATAACCAAGGCTCGGGCGAGAGCGATTCTTTGTTGCTGGCCACCCGAAAGCTGATTCGGCATGCGCTCGGCGTAGGCCTGCATGTGGACGATTTCAAGGGCTTGTCTAACCCGCTTTTTTTTGTCGGCTTCTGACACCCGGCGCATTTTAAGTCCGTAGGCGACGTTACTTTGCACGTCCATATGCGGCCACAGCGCATAGTTTTGAAAAACCATTCCGGTATTGCGTTTGTGAGGCGGCACATGGCTCTGGTCCTGGCCGTTAAAAAGAATTCGGCCTTCGTCGGGAGTATAAAACCCGGCGACCATACGGAGCGCCGTGGTTTTGCCGCATCCGGACGGCCCCAAGAGAAAGAATAGCTCGCCGCCGCCGATGTCGAGAGTCAAGTTGTCGACTGCTCTGGCCTGGCCGAGGATCTTGGTGACCGAGTCAAATTTCACGCTAACCGTCATGTAAGGCCTTTGCAGGTTTCAGCTCCTTTTTTTCCAACTGTACACTAGCAGGCCTAGGGAGAGAAAAACAAAGGCGAGTAGGCTATACCATTCTGTGCGTACTATGGGAGGCACGATCCCCAACAGGTATTTACTCCGTGCGAAGTTAATCCACTCATTGAGTTTTTGGTTGCGAAACGCCGGATCTTTCCACTTCGTCTTGGCCAGCGCTAAAGCCTCATCTGCAGAGATCGGCATAGCCGCCAACCTCTGAAATTCCTGTTCACTCGAACCAGTCGCCAAGGCTCCTTTCCACGCCCGGGTAAGAAGATGCTTTTGGTCGATCACCAAGGCACCGATCAGGTCATTGACGATCGACCAACGATCGGAACTCAACTTCGGGTCAAACGCAAAATCCGATCGCCAGGAAAACGGATTGAGCTTTACCGCAGTGCTCTGTGGCGAGAGTGCATACAAGGACGGCAGCACGCTGAAACGATTGAGTTGGAATCGCTGGGGGCCGTCTACCGATTTCTCGACCAGTAACCACAGCTTTTGACCTTCTTCCGACATCACAAAGCGGATGAAGGCCTTGGCAACATCTGGGTTGGGCGCGCCCTTCAAGATTCCGATGCAATCGGGAGTAATCATCGTTAGATTATCCGGCATGACAAAACCGATCTTATCGGATCCAGCTTCCTTGACTTGAGCCCAGGCGTAAAAATCAATCGCTAAACCATACGCTACCTCTCCGATAGCTACATCCTTAGGAATTTGACTCGCCGAATTGGTGAAGTTGCGCACATTGGCACCCAAACCGGTAATGATCCGCCAGCCTTTCTCCCAGCCATACGCTTGCAGGATAATCTCATACACCATGTGCACGCTGCCGCTCTTACGGGGGTCCGAAGATCCCACCCAGCCAAAAGCTGTAGGCGACGCTAAATCTTCCCAAGTCGTGATCACCGGCAGCTTCGTCAGATCCAGAACGACCTTATTATAGACGATGCCGAAGCCCGCCAAGGTCGCGCCATACCAGCTGTGATCCGGATCATACAAGGGAACACCGGCAAGCTTTGGAGGAATTTTTTCGAGGAGCGGTTCGGGTAGAGTGTACGGCGCCAAGAGATGAGATTTCTTGAGAGCTAAATAAGGGTCAAGTCCGCCGCCAAAAAAAATATCAATGCCGATGCTCGCTGGCTTATTTTTGAATTCCGATTCCACATAGCGTAGCGTTTCTGACGTGCCGCCTACATCTATCCATTCCAACTCCACAGTTCGTCCGGTCTCGCTCTGATATCGTGCTTTGAACGCTCGCTCGAACTCATATCGGATTCCCTCCCAATGAGGTGAAATCAACACGAGCTTGTCGGCAAACCCGACTGCTGGGAAACTGTGAATGAGCCAAACCGTCAGTAGGAAACCGAACCAAAGAATTCGGCTGGTTTTTCTAATGCAGCCACTAAGCGCCCGATTCATACCAATACAGCGCGGATTTGACGGCAACTCTATTCTTCGACGAATCAAAGATTCCAGAAAAGGTTTCAGCAGTCTATAGCCGAGTTTGCCAAGTGGGGTCAAGCAAAAATCCGGCTCCCTACAATGGTGAAATAGAGTTGGGCATAGCTAATTCGTTTTTTATGAAAACTGCGGCCGACGGAGCCAATTCGTGACTAGAAAATTGCGCGGTTATTTTCGCGCAGCAGTTGAAAAAAAATCGATCGAAAATGTTTAATTTTCGATCGATTCTTAAGTGAAAGTCTTTGGATGGAGGAGTGAGCAATAATGGTGACCGCTGTCGTGCGATTAGCTATCAGCCTATGAGTCCCAGGTACCTCCAGTACGGAATCGCCGCAATGAGGGCGACAATGTAAGCGAAGGCATAGATCGGATTGATCCATGACATAAGCGGGTAGGAGAATCCTTTGCCGTCGGTTGTCGAGTAAGCGAGCATATGCCAATCGACCTGATACGGGAAGAACCAGACCTCAGAGGCGATGAGAACAACCATGGCGATGATCCACGGACTCATGCCGACGTCGATCGAAAGGGGCAGCAGGGCTACGCATAGAGTGACCACAGCCAGGAAGCTCGTGAAGACCAGCTTCAAGGCGTAAGTGAGCAAGGCGATGATCAAGAAAAACCAGGCCGGACTATCCATGAAGGGAAGAATCAACGGCGACATCACGTCGACCAGCCACTGATCGATTTTCGCCTGTTTCAAGAGGATCGGAATGCTCAATGTCACGCCCATGTGAATCAACAATTCCCAATCAATGCCCTTGCGCAGCATGTTCCAATCCACGATGCCGGTGTTGACCAGAGTCGCGAACGCGATGATCGCGATCCACACGCCGTCGATGCCATGGTAGGAAGCCGTGAGCCAGCCGGCCACGGTGAAACAGAGCACACCGAGGCTGATCCATTCTTTGTGCGACAGGCGTCCCAAAATATTGAGCTGGGTTTGCACCATCGTATAAGAGATCTTGGGTTGGGATTCGGGCCGGTAGATAAATATGGTACAGATCAGGATGATGACGATCACGACGAGAGTAGGGGGCAGCGCGGCGATAAACCAGTAACCCCAGGTGAACTGAGCGCGGACGTCGTTGGGAAGCAAGCCCCATGCGATCAGACTGGTCGTCGAACCGGTTAGAAACAGAAAGCCCAACTGGCCCAGACCGAGGAAGCTGGCTACGAAGAGGCCAGTAGACGCTCTCGACGGTGTCTTGTATCCCAAGCTTTCAGAGAGATTCACCAGCATCTGGCTGGTGATGACCGTGCGCGCGGTCTGTTGCGGAATCAGCGCCATGACGACGACACCCATGATCCCGGTGGCGAGGATTTGCCAATGAAAGCTCAGCGGGAAGAGCCGAACTAAATGAAGGGAAAGCCGATAAAATAAGCCGGAGCCGGTAATCGCCGCGCCAAGGCCAAGAACGCCCAAGGTCATGAACCAAGTCGTGCTGGCAAAGCCGCCCATCACCGTCTGCGCGGTATCCAATTTCGTAAGAACGATGATCATGGCGAATGCCAAAGCGACGCCATAGTCCGGCAGCACCCGAAAGACCCAAAAGGTCAGCGTGCAAGAAATCAAGCCCAACAGCTTGGTTGCGGTGGGGTCCAAACCCAGCTCCGGCTGACCCAACCAGAGGTAGAGACCCACTGCGACTCCGCCGACTGCGCCCAACCACTTACTGATCGACGACGACCGCAATAGCGGGCTCCAGGATCGCAGGCGGAGCGAGCGAGCGCCTGCGCGGCCGGTTGGCAATGGCAGCGCCGGCGCGCCTGAGCCCATCGTCTCCTGAAGGAGTTCTGAGTAACCTTCCTCCGACGCCGTTTCTTGATCGATCAAGTTGAGAGCGCTACGCAGATGGCTGATCGCTTGCGCGTATTCTTTTCGCTGCGCAAGAGTCTCCGCCATGCGCCGGTAGCCGGCGATGGTGTCGCCTCCCAATGCTCCGTGCGCCCTTTGCGCCAAGACTTCGTGATAGACTCGATAGGCACCCGCCAGGTCGCCGAGTTGAATCAGGCCGTTGGCTCGGAGCGTGAACAGCCGAGGATCAGCCAAAAACAGCTCCTGGGGAAAACTCTCCAAGACATTCTTTACGAACAGAGGAGATTCGTTTAACAGGTGATCATGTTCCGAGGTTAACAGTCGGGTTACCGTCGGCCAATCTTGGATTTGGACGGCGTGATGAATCGCTTGCTGCCAATTGCCGATGGCTTCAAAGTTCTCGGCAAACTGAGCGTGGAGTCGCTGCCTGGCATCGGCGCCCTCGACGGCCAGTAATTTTTCGCGCAAAAAGTCCCGGAAGAAACTGTGCAACTCATATTTGCCATTTTCCAAGTGGCGAATCAGCGGAAATTGCTTGTTGCCGAGCTCGGACAAGAGTTTCGGCAACGACTCGGTGTGAAAAAACTTGGTCAAAGTATCTTCGTCGAGGGCGTCGAGCAGTGATGCCTGGCGAAAAAATTCCTGTTCTTCGGCGGACCGCGACGCGTAAAATTCTTCCGCCAGTGAATTAAAGGCCTCGCGACCGCTTGAATACTGGCGGTCGGCGTAGGAAAGCCGTTTGCTGAGCGTGGCGCATAACTGCAGCAACCAGGTCGAGTGTTTCTCGATCAATTCATCCCAATCCTCGCGGCGCAGGCGCCACAGGGTGGTATCCTTCACCGTATTAATCGTTGCCGAACGGGGCTCGCCTGAGAGCAAGGCCATTTCGCCGAACCAATCCTGCGGTCCGAGGATCGCGACAATTTCCGAGTTCCCGGCGCGGCTTTCCACGACGACTTGCACGGTGCCTGATTGAATCAAATAGAACGCGTCGCCTTGGTCGCCTTGGGAAACAATCGTCGCTCCGGCGCCAAACGAGATCTCTTCCATCTTGCCCATGACCTTGGCGACATCCTCGCGCGAAAGCCCGGAGAATATCGGGATGCTGCGAATGGTGTCGGCGAGAGGTTCCATGGCGATCTTCGACTAGACTAGCGAATCACTTTTTGCGCCTTCTTGAGCAGCTCTTCCGGGAAGCGAATTCCAATGAATGTGGCAGTTCTATAATTGAGCGTCAGGTCAAATTTCGATGCCCGCTCGACCGGCAAAGATTCCGGCTTCTCACCTTTGATGATCCTATCGACAAGACGGCCCGCTTGACGGCCCATTTCAAGATAGTTCGGGCCATAAGCGGCGAGCGCTCCGTCTATTGCCCATGACTCTTCGTTAAACATGGTAGGCAATTTTTTCTGCCGTGCGGTTTCGAAGAGAAAGTCAGCCTCGCTCTCGAACAGGTCATCGGCAATTTGGAAGATTCCGGCACCGTTCTCCCGGCGCAAACTGGCCACCGTGGTCTTTAGCTCGTCCGTTGATTTGATGCCGTAGGGGTTTACCTGCAGATCCAATTTTTTCGCGGCGCCCTCGGCAAGTTTTAGATTATCGCGGGAAAAAATGTTGTTGGCGTCGAAAAAGACCACAATCTTTTTTAAATCGGGGATAATCTCTTTAAAAAGCTCTAGCCGCTTCGCCGTCGTGTGCGCCGCGTAGGCTGCCACGCCGGTCAGATTTTTCGTTGGCTCCGTGGGGCTTTTGATTATCCCCGATGCAATCGGGTCGCTTGGGTGAACGAACACGATGGGGATATCCTTGGTTGCCGCAATGGCTGACCGCGTCGCGCTGGTGCCGGTGGTGAAAAGCAGATTAATCTTTTGCTTGAGCAACTCGCTCGCTGCTGCTTGTAAAGCAGCGCGGTTACCTTTGACATTCCGGGTATCGATGAAGAGATTCTTGCGCTCCTGATAGCCGAGGCGTTTGAGCTCTTCGCTCAAGCCTTTGATCGCATGGGTCTGGGAGCGCCCCATTTCCTGCACCAAGATCCCCAGGCGCGCCTGGGCCGACGCCAGAGGGGGAGCCATGAAAAAAAGCGCCATCATGAATATGAAGTGTCGGAACATTTTGGGTCCTTAGTTTTGGCAGTCATTAATAATCTTCCGGGTCGTGTTGCAAGACTTGTGTCCTTTAACAAAAGTTCGAATAAGTCATCCGGTGTTTTGTCGTCTTGCCAGTGAAAGCTTGTCCCGGACGCGATCCGGGATCGATAGCCACAACTCCCGCTAAATCTCCCCCCTTTGCTAAGGGGAAGACAAAGAGGGGGTCTGGATTCCGGGTCGTGCTACCCGGGGTTGCCCGGAATGACGTTTGTATTGCGTTGCGAATTTCTGGAACGCCATACTTAGCTAGCGCAAAACAATTTCCATTCCTTCATGGGCGACCACGCTCGATCGAAAAAGCCGTTTGGCCTGCTTTGCAATTTTTTTCATGGTCTTGTCATCGTGTGTCGGCTCGTGATGGAACAGCACGAGCCGTTTGACTTCGGCTTTTTTAGCCACGTCGATCGCCATGTCGAGGGTACTGTGGCCCCAACCTTTGCGCGGTTTGGCGCGCGAGAAATATTCTTCGTGGAGATATTGGGCGTCATGGATCAATAAATCCGTGCCCCGGACAAACTCGATGATTTCCGGGTACCCGCCTTCTTGCTGTTCGATATCGGTCGCGTAAACGACGCTCTTGTTCTTATAGTGAACACGGTACAGCATGACGCCGTTTAGCGGGTGCGCCGGACTCTTGCAGGTCTTTATCATGAGCTCATTAGTATCGGCGCCATGCGTTGTGCTATTCCCTTCGATCTTCGGTCGTTTGCCTCTGGACCGGAAGCGAATCACCTCTCCGCCGGCGAGGGAAAAGATTTCTTTTTTTCCTTTGAGCTCGACGAGCGAAACGGGAAATAGATGGCTGTTCGTCAAATGAAGCAGGCTTCGCGTCAG
>Ga0114129_10004355_pt1 | contig 19985 bp, 14 predicted proteins | sample RhiMetdeltSRZDD1_FD_80071 | JGI IMG/M metagenome (GOLD analysis project Ga0114129, IMG submission 80071) | Populus rhizosphere microbial communities from Tennessee, USA - Rhizosphere MetaG P. deltoides SRZDD1 (version 2) (version 2) | ecosystem: Host-associated > Plants > Roots > Rhizosphere >... | reverse complement strand
TGCAGGAACAGGAACATCACCAGCAGCACCAGCAGGATCGCTTCGACCAGGGTGAGCAGCACCTCCTTGATCGACTCGCGAACGACACCGACGTTGTCGAAGGCGAGCCGCCATTCGAGCCCGGGCGGGAAGCTCTTCTCGAGCCGTGCCATCTCGCTCATCACGCCCTGGTAAACCTCGAGCGCGTTGGCGTTCGGCAGCAGTTGGATCCCCATCCCGGAGGCTTCGAGGCCGATGAAGCGCAGGTTGGCCGAGTAGGTCTCGGCCCCCAGCTCGACGCGGCCGACGTCACGGACGCGCACCAGGGTGGCGTCCGCCCCCGCCTTGACTACGACGTTTTCGAACTCGGAAGGCTCCGAGAGCCTGCCCCGCACGCGAACGCTGAGGTTGTAGGCCTGGTTCGCGTCGGCCGGGGCGTCGCCCAGCGCTCCGGCCGCCACCTGTAGGTTCTGCTCGCGCAGCGCGTTCACGACGTCACCGGCCGTCACGCCGCGGGCCGCCAGCCGCGCCGGGTCGAGCCAGAGCCGCATCGCGTACTTGCGCTCGCCGAAGATCATCACGTTGCCCACGCCGGGCACGCGCTTCAAGGCGTCGCGGACGTTCGTGTCCAGGTAGTTGCTGACGAACTGCGAGCTGTAGCGATTGCCCTGGGAGAAGAAGCCGAGGCCGCCCAGGAAGCCCGCGGTGTTCTTGATCACCGTGACCCCGGTGTTGCGGACGTCGGCCGGTAGCCGGCCCATCACCTGGTTGACGCGGTTCTGGACGTCGACGGCCGCGAGATCGGGATCGCGCCCGATTGCGAAGTAGACGTTGATCGTCGAAACACCGCTGTTGGTGCTCGAGGACTGCATGTACGTCATGCCCTCGACGCCGTTGATCACCTGCTCGAGCGGCGTCGTCACGGCGCTCTCGACCGCCTGTGCGTTGGCACCGGTGTAGAAGGCGATCACCTGCACCGCCGGGGGGGTGAGCTGGGGATAGCGCGCGATCGGCAGGATCGGGATGCAGATCGCTCCCGCCAGGATGATCACCAGCGAGCAGACCGTCGCGAGGATCGGCCGGCGGATGAAGATCTCGGAGGACACCTCAGTCGCCCTTTCCGCCGGGCGCCGCGGGCGGGGTCGGGGTCGGCGCGGCTGCCTTGGCCTGGATCGTCACGGGCGCGCCGTCTCCGATCTTCTGCACGCCCGAGACGATCAGCTTGTCTCCCGGCTTCAGGCCCGACTTCACGACGTAGTCGTTGCCGACCACGGGTCCCGGCTCCACAGCGCGCTGGCGCGCGACGTTCGCGCCGCCCTCGCCGCTCTCGGCGACGTAGGCGAAGTACTGCCCGCCAACGCGGTTGAGCGCGACGATCGGGACGGTGAGCGACGCTGCGTCGCTCCAGACGACTCGGGCGCGGACGAACTGGTCGGTCCGCAGCCCGAGGGCCTTCTCGAGCGTGGCCTTGGCCAGCACGGACTGCGTGGCGCCCTCCACCGAGGCCGAGACGTATGACAGCCGCTCGGTCGCGAGGATCGAGCCCGAGTCGTTGACGAGGTGGACTGGCAGCCCGAGCTTGAGCTTGACGGCTTCCTGCACGGGCACGTTGATGTAGAGCTCGAGCCCCTCGCCCTGGTCGATGGTGGTGAGCAAGGTCTCGCGCGTCACCCGGTCGCCGACGCGCACCGGAATGTCACCCACGACCCCGGCACGCGGAGCGCTCACCGTGTGATAGGCAAGGGCGACGCGCTGCTCGCGGAGCTGCGCTTCGGTCGCCTTCAAGAGCGCCTCGGACGTGGACAGCGCCGTGTCGGCCTGCTCGGCTTCCGCCTGGCTGGCGGCCCCGGCCTCGAGCAGGGCCTTCATGCGCGTCGCCTGCTGCCGCGCCTGCTGCAGGTCGGCCTGGCGCGCGGCCAGCTGCGACCGCAGGCTCGACACCGCCTCCTCCTGCATGCGGGGGTCGATCCGCACGAGCGCGGCTCCCTGCGCCACCCGATCGCCGGAGCGCACCAGGATGCGCGTGAGGAAGCCCTCGACCTGTGGCTGCACCGTCGTCGAACGCCGCGACTTCACGGTCCCGAGGAACTCGGTCGTCTGTTCGACGGGGTGCTCGGCGAGCGCCACCACTTCCCCCGGCATGGGCGGCGCGCCGGACCGCGCGGCCGGCTTGCCGCTGCAGGCCGCGGCGAGGAAAGCGATCGCGAGCAGGGGTGCGGCGCCTTGCCGATCGAGGGACGGCGTACGCGATCGGCGCGACGCACGCGAACGGCGCGAGAAGTTTGGCACTGGGTTCATTCTTTCACTCTGGGTTGACGGACCGCAGGGCATTGTACTTGACGGACGGCCGCCGCTCACTGTTCCAACAAACGGAAGCCACCTTGCTGCTGGCAGTCGACTGACGAGCGAGCGTGCCAAAGGCGAACAAAGAAATGAACAGCTGACGATGTGACAACGGAATGACGGAGACCGACGGACAAGCTAGACGAGGCTGAACTGGCTTGGACGCGACTACTGACTGGCTGGACGAGGCTGACGGATCTGCCTAACGAAGCCGACGACCGGCTCAACTCTGGAGGGTGCTGCGCGACGGCACGAAACCGCGCTGCACCCCCCAGGGCGAACCGTGCCGCATCCCCCAGGAGCTTAATACCGGTAGCGGTCGGACTTGTAGGGGCCCTGCTTCGAGACGCCGATGTAGCTCGCCTGCTGGTCCGTGAGCTCGGTGAGCTCCGCGTTAAGCTTCTTGAGCTGCAGCCGTGCCACCTTCTCGTCGAGCTGTTTCGGCAGGGTGTAGACGCCCACGGGGTACTTCCCGCTGTCCTTCTGCTTCCAAAGCTCGATCTGCGCGATCGTCTGGTTCGCGAACGAGGACGACATCACGTAGGAGGGATGACCGGTCCCGCAGCCGAGGTTCACGAGCCGCCCCTTCGCGAGCAGGATCAGCCGCTTGCCGTCGGGGAAGATCACGTGGTCGACCTGTGGCTTGATCTCCTCCCACTTGTAGCGCTCGATCGAGGCGACGTCGATCTCGTTGTCGAAGTGGCCGATGTTGCAGACGATCGCCTGGTGCTTCATCTTCGCCATGTGATCGTGGGTGATCACGTGGTAGTTGCCGGTGGCGGTGACGAAGATGTCGGCCTTGTCGCAGGCGTAGTCCATCGTCACGACGCGGTAGCCCTCCATCGCCGCCTGCAGTGCGCAGATCGGGTCGACCTCGCTGACCCAGACCTGCGCCGAGAGCGCGCGCAGCGCCTGCGCCGACCCCTTGCCCACGTCGCCGTAGCCGCACACGAGCGCGACCTTGCCCGCGATCATGACGTCGGTCGCGCGCTTGATCCCGTCGACGAGCGACTCGCGGCAGCCGTACAGGTTGTCGAACTTCGATTTCGTGACGGAGTCGTTGACGTTGATCGCCGGGAACTTGAGCTCGCCCTTGGCGTGCATCTGGTAGAGGCGGTGGACGCCGGTCGTGGTCTCCTCGGTGACTCCGCGCACGCTCGCCAGCTGCTTTTGATACCAGCCCGGCTTCTCGGCGAGACGCTTGCGGATCGAAGCGTAAAGCACGCGCTCTTCCTCGCTCGCCGGGGCGCCGAGCACCGACGCGTCCTGCTCGGCCATCGCGCCCAGGTGCAGCAGCAAGGTCGCGTCGCCGCCGTCGTCGAGGATCATGTTGCTCGAGCCGCCATCGGGCCACTCGAAGATGCGGTGGGTGTAGTCCCAGTACTCCTCGAGCGATTCGCCCTTGACCGCGAACACCGCGGTGCCGCCCTTCGCGATCGCGGCTGCCGCATGGTCCTGCGTCGAAAAGATGTTGCAGGACGCCCAGCGCACCTCGGCGCCGAGCGCCTTGAGCGTCTCGATCAGCACCGCGGTCTGGATCGTCATGTGCAGCGACCCGGAGATGCGCGCGCCGCGGAGCGGCGAAGTCGCCGCGTACTCCTCGCGGATCGCGATCAAGCCGGGCATCTCGGTCTCGGCGATCGCGATTTCCTTCCGGCCCCACTCGGCGAGCGAGAGGTCGGCCACCTTGAAGTCTCCCGCCTTGGCCTTGGTCTCTACGGCTGTGGACATGGCTCACTCCTTGCGTCCCGGGGCGCTTGAAAGCCGAAAGGCGCCCGAAACCGGTTCGCTGGTCACGAGCGCCGTTGTCTACGCTGAGCCTGGCCCGCTCGAAAAGGCGGGTCGCAGCGCCCCTCAGCTCCCCTATTCTCGCCGATCGACGGATTCATGCAAGGGGGGCATGGGACAACCCGCAGGAGGGCTGCGTGCTAGGCTTCCTGCGCGCCGCGAGGCCCTCATGACGGCCAGCCCACCGGGACGCCGCCGCTCCCACGAGTACCAGGACCTGATGCGTCACCGCATCATGGACATCCTGCTGGTTTCGACCCCCTACGACACCTACATCCTCGAGGAGGCCGGGGAGCTCTCGGAGCGGATGCTCGGCGAGTTCCGCAACCTCGACCTGCACTACGCCCCGGGGCTGACCGGAATCTCGACGGGCACCGACGCGCTGCGGATCGCGCGCGAGGACAACCGCGTCAACCTGATCATCACGACACCCCACCTCGCGGACATGGACGCGGCGGAGCTCGCCCGGCGCATCCAGGCCGAGGGGCTGGACGTACCGGTGGTGCTGCTCGCCTGGGACACGCGCGAGCTCTCCGACTTCCAGGCGCGCAAGGACACCTCCGCGATCGAGCGAACCTTCCTGTGGCAGGGCGACGCGCGCATGCTGGTGAGCATCGTGAAGTCGGTGGAGGATTGGCGAAACGTCGGGCACGACACGGGCAGCGTGGGCGTACAGGTCATCATCCTGGTCGAGGACAACGTCCGCTATTACTCGTCGTTCCTGCCGGTCATGTACACCGAGCTCTTGCACCATTCGCAGCGGGTGATCACGGAGGGGCTCAACCTCTCCCAGAAGATCCTGCGCATGCGGGCGAGACCGAAGATCCTGCTGTGCACCACCTGGGAGGAGGCGGAGGACGCCTTCGAGCGCTACGCCGACGAGGTGCTCGGCATCATCTCAGACGTCGAGTTTCCGCGCGCGGGGGAGAAGATCCCCCGGGCGGGAGCCGAGTTTGCGCGCCACGTGCGAGCCGCCTACCCCGACGTGCCGATCATCCTGCACTCCTCGCGGCCGGAGAACGAGGCGCTCGCGCACAGCGTGGGCGCCGACTTCCTGCTCAAGGGCTCGCCGCTCCTGCTCCAGGAGCTGCGCGACGTGATGCTGGAGCACTTCAGTTTCGGTGATTTCGTCTTCCGCAGACCGGACGGGAGCGAGGTGGACCGGGCCTCCGACCTGCGGGGCCTGGAAGAGAAGCTCGCCACGGTGCCGGAGGAGTCGATCGTGCACCACGCGGGCCGCAACCACTTCTCCCGCTGGCTCAAGGCGCGCACCGAGTTCGCGCTCGCCGGCGAGCTGCGGCCGCGAAGGCTCGACGACTACGCGAGCCCGCAGGCGCTACGCGACAGCTTGATCCGCGCGATCGCCGCTTACCGGCTGGAGCAAGCCCGCACCTTGGTCACCGACTTCGATCGTGACGACTTCGACCTTTCCGGGGACTTCTACCGGATGGGCGGCGGCTCGCTGGGCGGGAAGGCGCGCGGACTGGCCTTCGTGCGGCGGCTGCTCGCGGAGCAGGGCCTGCGCGACCGCTTCCCCGGGATCGCGATCGCTGTGCCGACGTCGGCGGTGCTCGGGACCGACATCTTCGACCGCTTCCTGGACGACAACGACCTGCGCCACTTCGCGATCGAGTGCGAGGACGACGCCGAGATCCAGAAGCACTTCCGCACCGCCAGCTTCCCGGCGGAGGCGGAGCGGGACGTGGCGGCCTTCCTCAAGCGGGCCAGCTGGCCGCTCGCCGTGCGCTCCTCGAGCCTGCTCGAGGACTCGCAACACCAGCCGTTCACTGGCGTCTACGACACGCTGATGCTGGCGAACAACGCCTGGAGCCTGGGCGAACGCTTGGACCGCGCCGTGCTCGCGATCAAGCGCGTCTACGCCTCGGCCTTCTCCCAGCACGCGAAGGCCTACCTGAAGGCCACACCTTACCGGCTGGAGGAAGAGAAGATGGCGGTCATCCTCCAGCGCATCGTGGGCAAGCCGCACGGCCAGCGCTTCTACCCGGACTTCTCGGGGGTCGCGCGCTCGCACAACTTCTACCCGACGCCGCCGCTCGTTGCCGGCGACGGGATCGTGGCCGTGGCGCTCGGAATGGGGCGCGCCGTCGTCGAGGGGGGCGCGTGCCTGCGCTTCTGCCCACGCTATCCGCGCAACATCCTGCAGTTTTCCACGGCGCAGGAAGTGCTCGAGACGACACAGCGCGAGTTCTGGGCGCTCCCGCTCGCCGACAGCAGCAGGGACGGCGGCATGCGCGAGCAGGCCTTCGACCTCGCCTGTGCGGAGGCCGACGGGACCCTGGCGATGGTCGGCTCCACCTACTCGCCGGAGAACGAAGCGGTCTACGACGGCCTGTCACGGCCCGGCGCCCGTCTCGTGACGTTTGCACCGGTGCTGAAGCACGGAGCCTTCCCGCTCCCGGAAGTGCTCGCGACCTTGATGGAGGCGGGCGAGCGCGGCATGGGGACTCCGGTCGAGATCGAGTTCGCCGTGAGCCTGGCCGCTTCCGCGGGCGGCCCGAGCGAGTTCGGGTTCGTGCAGATGCGCCCGCTCGCACTGATGCGCGAGACGGAGGCGCTCGAGATCGGGGAGGTAGGCCAAGACACGCTGCTGTGCCGCAGCCAGCGCGTGCTCGGCAACGGACGGCTCGAAGGCATCAGGGACCTCGTCGTCGTGGACTTCCAGCGTTTCGAGCGGTCTAAAAGCCGGGAGGCTGCGGCCGAGGTCGCGCGCCTCAACGCCACGCTCGTCGCTTCGCGCACGCCGTACGCCCTCGTCGGAGTGGGGCGCTGGGGCTCGCGGGATCCCTGGCTCGGGATACCGGTCAGCTGGGACCAGGTCGCGGGAGCTTCGGTAATCGTGGAGGCGGGACTACGTGACTTGAGCGTCACGCCATCGCAAGGCACGCATTTCTTCCAGAACCTGACGTCCTTCAACATTGGCTACTTCACCGTCAATCCCGAGACAGGAGACGGGGAGGTCGACTGGGCCTGGCTGGACGCGCAGCGCCCGCTGTCGAGTGCTTCGCACGTGCGTCACATCCGGCTGGAGCGACCGGTCCTGGTGTTGATGAACGGCAAGCGCCACGAGGGCGTGATCCTGAAGCCTCCAGCCTGATATATTGAAATCCTCGCAGGATAGTCCTGTTGGCTCCGGTCCAAGCGCCCGTGTCCGCCGCCGGGCCGGAGGGCATGCTACGCGGACGCTGGAGCACGGAGCCTATATGAAGAGGATCTCCCTGGTGCCTGTCCTGGCAGCCGTGGCGCTATTTTCCGTCGCGTGTGCCAAGGAGCCGACCGACGCAGTGAACGCGGCCAAGTCCGCGCTCGATGCCGCGAAGGCGGCCGGCGCCAGCGACTACGCCCCCGAAGCGCTGGCGGCCGCCGACTCGGCGGCGGCCGCGCTCGATGCAGAGCTCAAGGCGCAGAACGAGAAGTTCGCGCTAACCCGCTCGTACACCAAGGCGACCGAGCTCGCGACGGCGGCGAAGAACGCGGCCGACCAGGCGGCAGCTGCGGCCGTCGCCGGCAAGGAGCAGATGAAGGCCGAGGCCGCCACCCTGATCGCGGGCGTGCGAGGCGCTGTCGACGCCGCCAAGCAGGCGCTCGCGAAGGCGCCCAAGGGCAAGGGCAGCGCCGCGGACCTCGAAGCCATGAATGCCGACGTTGCGGGCGTCGAGGCCTCGCTCGCCGAGATGGACTCCGCGATGGCCGCAGGCAACTACAAGGACGCCAAGGTCAAGGCCGAGGCCGCCAGGGCGACGCTCGACAAGATCGTGGCCGACGTGCAGGCAGCAATCGCCGCCAAGCAGGGCAAGCGCTGAAGGCGCCGGGGCGCGGCCCAGAAGGCCGCGCCCCGTTGTTCGATCCGCTTGAAACTCATCCCGCACGCCCGCTGGGCTCGCGTCCTTGCCGTGGTGCTGGCGCTCGCCGTCGCCATCCTCGCCGTCGAGCTCAGGGCGCGCGGGCGCGCGCGCTGCCCGCCCGAGCCACGCCTGGCCGCGTTCGCCGCGTTCGAGAAGGCAAGCGTGAGCCCCGGGTCCGCCTGGGCGGCTGACGAGCTCGACGTGGCGAAAGACGCGCTGGACAAAGCCCTCCTCGATTGCAGCCGCGAGGAGAATCGCACGTACCCGCTCAGGGACTTCCGGGCTGCGGCCGATGCCCTGAAGCGGGCGAAGGAGCTCGCCAGCGAGGCCGAGAGCAGGGGCGAGGAAAGACGTGCCAAGGTGCTGGACGAGGCCGAGGCGGTCGTGGGCGAGGCGCGCGAGCTCGAGGCGCACGCGCTCGAGCTCGTCGCCAAGACGACCTTGCCGCCAGCCCAACGCACCCGCCTGCAACGGGCGCGACTGCTGGTGCGCGAGGCCGAGGCGCTCGTGAGTCAGGGCGAAGCCCAGGCCGCCCGCGAGCGGGCCCTCCAGTCCAAGAAGGAAATGCGCAGAGCCGTGGGTCCGGCGCTCGCGAAGGCGGAGCGTTTCCGCTCAGAAGACCAGGTCGCGACCTGGCGGGACTGGATCGAGGACGCCCGCCGCCAGTCGCGCAAGCAACCCGCGATCCTGGTGCTCAAGGAAAAGAACCTGCTGCTGCTGCTCGAGCGCGGGGTCCCGGTGCGGCGCTACGACGCCGAGGTCGGCGCCAACGCGCTCGGCGAGAAGGCACGCCAGGGGGACCGGGCGACGCCCGAAGGCCGTTACAAGGTCGAAAAGAAGAAGGACCTCGGCCAAAGCATCTATCACCGCGCGCTCCTGCTCGACTACCCGAACAAGGACGACCGCAAGCGCTTCGAGGGGGCGAAGAAGCGCGGCGAGATCCCGCGCAGGGCCGACATCGGCGGGCTGATCGAGATCCACGGCGGCGGCGGACGCGGGCAGAACTGGACCGACGGTTGTGTAGCGCTCAAGAACGCCGACATGGACGACCTGTTCAAGCGGGTTCGCGTCGGCACGCGCGTGACGATCGTGGGCGGCGACGGCAGCGACGGAGCCTTCTCCTCGCTGTTGGCGCGGGTCAAGTAGCAGGGACATGAGCGCCCAGGCCCCGCCCCCCGTGAGCCGCGAGCCGGCCGTCGCGGCCGCGCCCAGCGTGAGCCAAAGGCGCGCCCAGGCGGCCGCGTTCGCTCGTGCCGCGCTCGTCGACGGAGTCGCACGGCTGCGAAGCGCGTGGTCGCGCCCGCGCGTGCGTGTGGCCTCGGCAGCGCTCGTGTTCGCGGTAATGGGGCTCACGGGCACCGGTTGGGATTTCGAGCCGGTGCCGGCCGCGGCGGCGCCGGCCGCCCCGAACGCCGCCTCGCCCGAGGCCTCCCGTCTCGCCGCGGAGCGAGAGCGCCTGCAGACCGCCTTGCGGCTGCGCGTGCCGCGCGGCCCCTGGATCGTGATCGACCAGACGCACAACCGCCTGCGGCTGATGCGCGGAGACGACACGCTGCTCGAGGCACCCTGCTCGGCCGGCTCCGGCATGGTGCTCAAGGAAGGCGGCGCCGGGCGCGTCTGGGTGTTCGACACGCCGCGCGGCCGCTTCGAGGTGCTCTCCAAGGCCGAGGACCCGGTCTGGAAGAAGCCGGACTGGGCCTTTGTCGAGGAGGGAGAGCCGATTCCGACGGACCCGGAGGAGCGCCTCGAGTACGGCTCGCTCGGCGAGTACGCGCTCTACTTCGGCGACGGCTTCATGATCCACGGCACGCTCTACGAGCGGCTGCTCGGCCGGCCCGTGAGCCACGGCTGCATCCGCCTCGGGAGCGAGCCGCTGCGCGCCGTCTACAAGATCGCACCGCTCGGCACGCCGGTTTACATCTACTGATGCGCAGCCAGCTCCTCTGGATTGCACTTGCCGTGGGTGCGGCATCGGCCGCGGCCGCCCCGCCGGCCGTGCGCTCGTCCGACCCCACGGCGCGCGCGCTCCAGCGCGAAGTGGCACAGATGCGGCGCGAGCGCGAGCTCTCGACGGGGAAGGCCTTTTACCTGCGTCTCGACGCGGGGCGCCAGCGTCTCGCGCTGATGCTCCAGGGTGTGTTGCTCGACGACTACGGCACGCGCGGGCTCGAGCTCGGCGTGCCCCAGGTGCTGTTCATCGACCGGCGCCCCCGCTCCGACTGGGACCTCCAGCCGATGTCGTTGGGACGCCTCGAGCCTGTGCGCCAGCGCGACCGGGTCGAATTCGTGGCCCCCACGCCCTCGACCGGGCCAGCAGCTTCGCCCCTGCCGTTGCCGTCGGCACCGCCGGCGGCGAAGTACGCGGAGGACTTCTACTCCGTGCCGTCGCCCTACCGTATCGTGTTCGGGGAGGGCGTCTCGCTCGAGGTGCGCTCGCGCGGTGAGGGCCGGCGCAACCGCTCTCTCCTGCGCCGGGCGGTCGACGCCACGGGCCTGCGCCTCTCCGACATCGTGTCGGCGCTCGGCCTTGGCTCGAGGGACCGGATCCGGCTCAGGGTCACGCTCGATGCCGAAGACGCTGCCTCGCTCTACCGGTCGCTTCCGCCGGAAGTGGGCCTGATCGTCGTCGGCCTGCCGCCCCGCTGAGGGCGGCTCAGCTCGGCAGGACCACGCGACGCCGGATCCCGAAGGCCTCGGCCGGGTTTCGCACCAGCAGGGCGTGGATCTCGGCGTCAGCGAGCCCGCCGGCGCGCAGCGCGGGCACGAAGGCGTCGAACAGGAACGCGTGCGAGCGATAGCTCCCGCCGCCCGGCTCGCCGACGTGGTACCAGCCGGCGTCCTGCGACACGAGCACGCGGTCGAGGCGGTTCCTGCGGTGCAGATCGAGTACCGCCTCGACGTGGCTGTCGAGCGTCCGCGGCGATACGCCGTCGAGCTCGACCCACGCGCCCTGCTGCGCGGCCCACGCCCGCGTCGCCCGATCCGGCTCGCTCTGCGCGTGCACCCAGACGTAGGCTTCGGCCGCTACCCCAAGCCGCGCGAGCGCGCCCAGGATCTCGAGGGCTGCGCGGCCGTCGCCGGTGTGGATCGCGAGCGTGAGGCCGGTCGCGAGGTGTGTCAGGGCTCCTGCCTCGACGAGCTTGCGGTCGATGGCTGAGAGCGGTCCGGAATCGACGCCGATCTTGACGAACCCCGGCCGGATGCCCGAGCCTTCGATGCCTCGCTCGTACTCGGCGGTCCAGCGGGCGGCGAGCTGCTTGGGCGACTCGCCGTACGCGTGCTTCGGGACCGCGATGTCCCGGGCCGCGCCGTAATAGCCGGTGTTCGTGACGATCTGGAGGCCGCTGGCCTCGGAGAGACGCCGCAGCAGCAGCGGGTCGCGGCCGAGATAGGCCGGCGTGCACTCGAGGAGCGTCTGGCAACCGCGGCTACGCAGCTCCGTGAGATGAGGCAGCGCGACGCGGAACACTTCGTCCGCGTCGTAGCGCGAGCGGCTCGCGGTCTCGGCGCCCGCGAAGTCCACGAGCACGTGCTCGTGGACCAGGGTCGTCCCGAGCGCCGCGGCGTCGAGCGGGCCGCGGACGCTCTGGATCGCGAAAGCACTCGCCGCTTGGGCTCGCGACGTCAGGAGTGCCGAGGCGGCTCCGCCCGCGAGTGCTCCCAGGAAGCCGCGCCGTCGCACGCTCACGCCTTCTTGAGCACGTCCTTTTCGAAGTCCCAGTAGACGGGCGACTTGCGCTTGATCGACTCGTTCACCATGTGCGCGACGGCCGCCGCGTGGTGCCCGGCGCGCCCGTCCTCGACCGACGGCTTGCGGGTCCGCACCGAGTCGAAGAAGCGGGTCACATGGATGGCCGTCGAGTCGGGCCCGACCTCCGTCCACGACTCACCCTGGCTCTCCATCTGCGCCGGCCAGGTGTCCGGCTTCTCGAGCTTCTGCACCGCGGGGTCGGCCCAGTAGGCCTTCTCCAGGTTCGAGGGCCAGGACTCGACGATCCAGTCGTTGCCCTCGCGCCGATGCTCCGGCGTGAAGCTCATGCGGCCGCCACGGAACACCAGCGATCCCTCGTTGCCCAGGATCGCGAAGCCGCTCTCGCCGCCGCCCGTATTGTTGAAGGTGCCGCCCAGCGAGACCATGAAGTTCTCCTTGCTGTAGACGGCCGAGGCGTTGAGCGTGTCGGGCACTTCGTGCGTCTTCTGATGGCGGTAGTTGGCACCGCTCGCGACCACGGACTCCGGCACCGTAGCGCCCATCACGTAGTGGATCGTGGTCATCAGGTGCACGAAGAGATCGGTCGAGATCCCGCCCGAGTAGTCCCAGTAGCAGCGCCAGCGGAAGAAGCGCTCGAGGCTGAAGGGTCGCTTCGTTGCCGGGCCCAGGAACATCTCCCAGTTGACGGACTTGGCGTCGGCATCCGGAGGAATCGGGTAGAGCCAGGCGCCGGAGTCGCTGTTGCGGTCGTAGTTGGCGCGGATCAGGTGGATCGCTCCCAGCTTGCCCGACTGGATGATCTCGCGGGCCGTCTCTTGCAGCTTTGAGCTCTTGCCCTGGGAGCCGATCTGCAGCACACGACCGGCCTTCTCCGCCGCTCCATACATCTCGGGGCCCTCGTCGATCGTCAACGTCATCGGCTTCTCGAGGTAGACGTCCTTACCGGCCGCGAGCGCCGCCACGGTTTGCTCCCGGTGCCAATGGTCCGGGGTTGCGATGATGACCGCGTCGATCGCCTTGTCGGCGAGGAGCGCGCGCCAGTCGCCGTAGTCCTTCGCCTGGCTGCCGAGCCGCTCCAGGGCGCGCGTCACGCGGCCCTTGTATGCGTCGCACACGCCGATCACCTCGACGCCCGGCGTCGCCACGGCCGCCTGGAGCACGCCCGATTGCACGCGAGCGCCCACGCCGATGACGCCGACCTGGATCCGGTCGTTGGCCGCGACGGTCTGCGCGGCCGCAGCCTCTCCACCCAGCACGTGCATGATTGCCGGCGCTGCCGCCGCGCCCACGAGGCTCCTCTGCATGAACTGCCTGCGGCCGATCCCTCGCTTCATGGTCATTACCTCTCGCTTCGAGCGCACGTTACGCCCGGCCGGCGCGAGAGGTCAAGCGAAGCGTGCGGCTCAGCTGTGTCCTTGGAAGGCGTTGATCGATGTTGACGATTCCGGTCGACGAAGACCATCATCGGAACCTGACGACTGGCGGCCCCGTAGGTCCTTGATATCAGCCCAAACGCGCGACCCCGGCGCGACCCCCACGGCCTCAATGTCTTTCGGTCGGCCATTCCGGGAAGGCTGCATCGCGCGAGAATGAATCTCAGGAGGGTCTCATGAAGAAGATCGCGGCGCACCTGTGGTTTGACAAGGAGGCCGAAGAAGCCGCGCGCTTCTACGTCTCCGCCTTCCCCGGCTCGCGAATCACGAGCCACTCGGTCCTGCACGGCGTGCCGACGCCGACGGGCGACTGCGACGTCCTCTCCTTTGAGCTCCAGGGCCAGCCCTTCATGGCGATCAACGCCGGGCCGCTCTTCAAGTTCAACCCCTCGATCTCCTTCATCCTGAACTTCGACCCATCGCGGGAGAAGGACGCGAGGGAGAAGCTTGACGCGCTGTGGGGGAAGCTTTCCCAGGGCGGCCAGCCGCTCATGCCACTTGGCAGCTACCCCTTCAGCGAGCGCTACGGTTGGATCCAGGACCGCTTCGGGCTTTCCTGGCAGCTGATCCTCTCGGACCCGACGGGCGAGGAGAGGCCGCCCATCGTGCCGTCGCTGATGTTCACGGGCAAGGTCGCCGGCCGCGCGGAGGAGGCGGTCGAGTTCTATCTCTCGGTGTTCAAGGGATCGAGGCGCGGCATCGTCGCTCGCTACGGCAAGGAGCAGGCGCCCGAGAAGGAAGGCAGCATCATGTTCACCGATTTCGCGCTCGGCGGGCAGTGGTTCGCCGCGATGGACAGCGCCCGCGAGCACGCCTTCGCCTTCAACGAGGCGATCTCGCTGCTCATCACTTGCGAGACCCAGAAGGACATCGACTACTACTGGAAGCGGCTCTCGGCCGACCCCAAGGCCGAGCAGTGCGGCTGGCTCAAGGACAAGTTTGGGGTCTCCTGGCAGGTCACGCCCACTGCGATGGCCAAGATGATGGAGAAGGGCACGCCCGAGCAGATGGCGCGCGTGACGAAGGCCTTCCTCCCGATGAAGAAGTTCGACCTCGCGGTGCTGCAGAAGGCGTTCGAGGGCGGCCCGCCGGTGAAGGCGGCGGGACGCCGCAGAGCCGCTTCCCGACCCTCGAAGTCGGCGGGACGCCGCAAGGCCGCTTCCCGGTCCTCGAAGGCGGCGGGACGCCGCAGAGCCGTTTCCCGGCCCTCGAAGGCAGCGGGACGCCGCAGAGCCGTTTCTCGGCCCTCGAAGGGACGCCGCAGAGCTGCTTCCCGGCAGAAGCGCTGACGAGCACGAAGGTCGTCCGCCGGATCCGTCCGAGACGCGTCTTGGATTGACCTCTTCGCTCGCGCCCGCTAGCCTGTGCGCTCGCATTCCCCGACGATCGAGGTGCACATGAGCGAGAAGCAGCGGGCCCTCGAGGTCCTTGCCGCGGCCCAGTGGAAGCTCGCGCTGCGGCTCACCGCCGCGATGATGGCGGTCTATTTCGGCTTCATCCTGCTCGTGGCGTGGGCCAAGCCGCTGCTCGGGCGTCAACTCGTCCCGGGCCTGAGCCTCGGCATCCTGCTCGGCGCCCTCGTGATCGTGACCGCCTGGATCCTGATCTGGATCTACGTGCGCTGGGCGAACAGCCACTACGACGCGACCGTGACCCGGATCCGGGAGACCGGCCGATGAGCAGCAGCCTCGGATCCCCCAACGTCGCCGCGATCTTCTTCTTCTTCCTGTTCGTGTCCGCGACGCTCGCGATCACCTACTGGGCCGCGCGCCGCACGCGCAGCCTCGAGCATTTCTACGCGGCCGGCCGCAGCGTCACCGGGCTCCAGAACGGCCTCGCGCTCGCCGGCGACTACATGAGCGCCGCGAGCTTCCTGGGCATCGCCGGGCTCGTGGCGCTCTCGGGCTTCGACGGCCTCATCTACTCGATCGGCTTCCTGGTCGGCTGGCCGGTGGTCATGTTCCTGATCGCGGAGCCGCTTCGGAACCTCGGCCGCTACACCTTCTCGGATGTGGTGGCGTACCGCCTGCGTCAGACGCCCGTGCGGATCGCCGCGGCGATCGGAACGCTCGCGGTGGTGACCTTCTACCTGATCGCGCAGATGGTGGGCGCGGGCAACCTGATCAAGCTGCTCTTCGGGATTCCCTACGAGTGGGCGATCGTGATCGTGGGCGCCGTGATGATGGCCTACGTGCTCTTCGGCGGCATGCTCGCCACCACCTGGGTCCAGATCGTCAAGGCGGTACTGCTGCTCGGCGGCGCTTTCATGCTCGCGATGATGGTGCTGCTGCGCCTTTCCATGAACCCGCTTGCGCTGTTTGCGACCGCGTCCGAGCGCTTCGGCGCGCAGGTGCTCGCCCCGGGTCAGCTGGTCGCCGACCCGCTCGACGCGCTTTCGCTCGGTATCGCACTGATGCTCGGCACGGCCGGGCTGCCGCACATCCTGATGCGCTTCTACACCGTGCCCGACGCGAAGACCGCCCGCAGCTCCGTGAGCTACGCGACCGCGTTCATCGGCTTCTTCTACCTGCTGACGTTCATCCTCGGCTTCGGCGCGATGGTGATCGTGGGACCCGACGCGATCAAGGCCGTGGACAAGGGCGGCAACATGGCGGCGCCGCTGCTCGCCGAGGCGGTGGGCGGCGAGGGCTTCCTCGGCTTCATCGCGGCCGTGGCGTTCGCGACGATCCTGGCGGTCGTCGCCGGGTTGACCTTGTCGGGCGCCGCCGCGCTTTCGCACGACCTGTGGGTGAACGTGGTGCGCGCCGGAAAGGCGCCGGAACACGAGCAGTTCGTGGTGGCCCGCGTAGCGGCGGTCGTTGGAGGGCTCGTCTCGGTCGCGCTCGGGATCGTCTTCAAGGGCCAGAACGTGGCCTACATGGTCGGCCTGGCCTTCGCGATCGCCGCCAGCGCCAACTTCCCGGCGCTCGTGCTGTCCGTCTTCTGGAGGCCCTTCACGACGCGCGGCGCCCAGGCCAGCATGCTGGTCGGGACGTTCTCGGCGCTCGTCTTGATCTTCCTTTCGCCCACCATCCAGATCAGCGTCCTCGGGCACGCTACGGCACCCTTTCCCCTGCGCAACCCGGGCCTCGTGACGATTCCGCTGTCGTTCCTGGTCGGCATGGTCGTTTCGCTGCTGACGAAGGAAAGCGACGCCGCAGCACGCTTCGACGTCATGCAGCATCGGCTGCATCTGGGGCCGGAGGCGGACCAGGTCTAGGATTCGTCCCCGAGACGCTTATCGAGTCCGCCCCTCCAGGCGATCGAGCGCACGCCGCGCCTCGTTCCGCACCAGCTCCTCGCCGTCCCGTTCGCAGCGCCCTAGGGCGTCGAGAACCCGCGGGGTCGGCTGCGCCACGCGTCCGAGAGCGCGCGCCGCTTGGCGGCGCACACCGGGCGTCGCGTCGGCGAGCGCCGTGATCAGGTCGCCGGCCAGGTCGGCATCGGGCGCCGCGAGCATGCCGAGGGCCCGCGCCGACTCCTCGCGCACCCAGGCGTCGCGGTCGCGCAGGGTCACGCGCAATGCGGGGACCGCGGCTCCGGCCTCCCCGATGCTTGCGAGCGCGAGCGCGGCCTGGGCACGCACCGCAGGCTCCGGGTCGGCGAGGCCGCGGGTCAGCGCGGGGACGGCCGCCCTCGCCCCCACGAGGCCGAGCGTGCGCGCCGCGCGGGCCCGAGCTCGGGCATCCCCGCTCACGAGCTCGTCGAGCGGCCTGGCCAGCGCGGCGTCGAGGGCCGGGCCGAGGGCGCGGGCCGTCTGGCCGAGGCTCGTCGCCGCAGCGTCGTCCGCCTCCTCGACGAGGCGCACGAGCTCGTGTGCCGCGGCTCGGTTGTCGGAGGCGAGCCGGCGGATTGTCCAGACCGCGAAGCTCCGCACGTAGCTGTCAGTGCTCTCGAGCGCGGGCTGCAACGGGCCGAACCAGTCTGGCCGGGGTGGCAGGCGATCGAGTGCCTCCGCCGCTGCCCAGCGCACGACTTCCCGGTGGTCGGCGAGGGCTGCGAGCAGCGCGGTCGCCGTGGCCTCCTCGTCCTTCGCGCTAAAGCCCAGCGCGCGGGCCGCGGCGCCGGCGACCTCCTCTCGCGGGTCGGCGAGCGCCCGTCGCAACGGCGGTCCGAGCGCCGGGTCCGGTTGCAACCGACCGAGCGCCCATGCCGCACCGGCGCGGGCCCGCGGCTCGGGGGCGCCCAGGGCGGCGACCAGCGCGTCACGCACTCCGGGCGGCGGCGCAGCTCCCGCCGGCCGGCCCGTTTCCAGCCAGCTGACCGCCGCCTGTGCCCCCCGCGTCCGCATTCTTCGGAGCACCTCGCGCAGGGCATCCGGCATCGAGTAGCGCCGCAGCAGCGGGCGGATCGCCGCCGCGCTCGCCACGGCACCCTCGCGACTGAGATGGCTTGGGTCCACGAAGGCGCTTGCGCCGAGCGGGCGCAGCGCGGGCAGCAGGTCGAGGCAGCGCAGGTTCTGGCTCGCGCACCAGGCGGCGATCGCAGCCTGGACGGTAGCAGGCGGCGCGTCGGGCAGCAGCTGGAAGCGGTACGGAAAGATGACGAGGCTGAGCTCGGCCCGGTCGGCCATGACCTCGTTGCGCAGCGCGCCCACCTCGTCGAAGAAGAGCTGGAGCGACGGCGTGCCTCCGAAGATCGCCTCGACGCGGCCCTGGTCCCGTGGGGTCGCATTGACGACCCAGCGCACGAACGCCGAGCGGCGGTGCAGCGCGAGCAACAGCCGCGGTGGCGGCCGCCGCCACACCACGAGATCGACGATGTCGTTGAGGCACACTGCGAGTAGCACCTGCTGCGGAGAGTAGCGACGCGCAATGCGGTGGTAGGCGAGTCGCTCCTGGAGCGTCGACCATCCCGGTACCGCGACGCTCAGGATCTCGACGCGCTCACCGTCGGCGTCGAGATCCCGCTGGAGCACGTGCGGGTAGGCCTCGTCGGCGGGGGACCTGTTGCCGTCCGTGACGCTGTCGCCGAGGATCGCCACGCGCCACACGTCCTCCGGCAGCTCGATCGTGTGGTCACGGTCGCGGAAACCCTCGGCGTTGACCTCGTGAGGGGGCCAACCTGGCGGGTTGGGCTGGAACGAATGGTAGAAGAAGTACTTCTCGGCGCCCTGAGCCCACGGCTCGGCGCTCTGCGGTTGCGCCTCAGGCCGCTCGAATAGTCGGGCCGTGCCCTCGAGTCCGGTGATCAGCAGCAACGTCACCGTGAGGCTCAACGCGATGTTGATCAGAAGCTCGCGGCTGGCTGACCTGCCGGAGCCGCCCGGCCCGAAGCTCGGCGACATGTCTCAGCCGCTCGAAACGAAAAGGCTGGCGTCCTGGATCTTGAGGGAGCGGATCCGGCGAATCACGGCCGCGCTGTCAGCGTCGAGGCGCTTGAACCAGTTCCCTTTGGCCGCCGACCCCAGTAGGTTCAGGGGCACTGGGACGCCGTAGAGAGAAGCGCTCTCGAGCTCGGCGTAGGGCTCGTTGTTGACGATGCGGAGGTGGACCCGGAGCGCACCTTGGACCTCGGAGCCCATGAAGCTCGGTAGCTGATCGATCTTTGTGAAGCGTTCGAGCTCCTCCACGGTCGTTCGAAACGAAAGCTCGAGGTCGTCTTTGGGAAGGGTGACCTTGACGTCGCCCTTGATCCGTTTGCGGTTCAAGTACTCCTGCGCCAGGAGTGTCAGCTCTGCTTCACTGAACTGCGTCTCGAAGGGCCGCCCCGAGCGCAAGTTCCGCTCGACGCCTGCGAGCTTCGACGATGCCGTCGCACGCTCTTCGGTCGTCAGCTGGGGCACGTGAGTGGACGTCTTCCAAAGCCGATAGACGGCGACGGCCCCAACCGCGAGCAACAGACAAAGAGCAAAGCCGCAACCGAGTCGAAATGCCCTCCCTAGACAACCGCGCTCTCCGCTCATGTGTCGCCTCCCGACGCGCCGATTATTGCAGCACCGTAGCGAGGCGTGTCAGAGAAGGCATCTCCTCCCGCGCTCCCCAGAAGCCATGCGGTACGGCTGGCGCGGGCTGGCGTGGCTCAGTCGAGCCGTGTCAGCGCGGGGCGGTGGCCGTCGAGAGCCGCTGTAGCGACAGCCACGCCTCGTTGCGCACGCGCGCGTCGGCGTCAGCGGTGGCGCGCACGAGCGCCGCGCGCACCTGCGGCGCCTCGGGCCCGACGCGGGCGAGCGCGCGCGCCGCATGGCGTCGCACCCCGGCGGCGGCGTCGGCGAGGGCGGCGAGCAGCCCATCGGTCAGCGCGGCGTCGGGCTTCGCGAGCAGCCCGAGCGCGCGCGTCGCCTCCTCGCGGACCCAGGGATCGGCGTCGCGCAACGCCGTGCGCAGGGCGGGCAACGCGTCGCCGGCCTCGCCGACGCGCGCGAGCGCGAGCGCGGCCTGCCCGCGCACGGTCGCCTCGTCGTCCAGGAGCGCTTCGGCCAGCGCGGGAACCCCCGCGCGCGCCTGGAGGAAGCCGAGCGTCCGCGCGGCAGAGGCGCGTTCGGCCGGCCGGCCGCCTCTCAGCGCGCGAACGAGCCGGGGCAGTGCCGCGTCGCGCGCCGGACCCTGACGGGCGAGCGCCTCGGCGAACCCGGATGCGTCGTCGTCGCTGGTCTCGGCCACCAGCCGCACCAGCTCGCGCGCTGTAGCTTCGTCCGGTGCGCCGAGCTGCGTGGCCGCGAACGCCGCAAAGTTGCGCACGTAGCCGTCGGGCGTCGCGAGTGCCTTGCGCAGCGCCGGCAGCCAGTCGGCCCGCACCTCGCGCGTCGCGAGCGCGTCGGCCGCCGCCCAGCGCACGGCCGGCGCCCGGTGCGAAAGCGCTCGGAGCAGCGCGGCGGTGGTCGCGCTCGCGTTGCCGCGAGCGCGCAATGTACGGGCGGCGGTTGCC
>Ga0114129_10004353_pt1 | contig 19992 bp, 10 predicted proteins | sample RhiMetdeltSRZDD1_FD_80071 | JGI IMG/M metagenome (GOLD analysis project Ga0114129, IMG submission 80071) | Populus rhizosphere microbial communities from Tennessee, USA - Rhizosphere MetaG P. deltoides SRZDD1 (version 2) (version 2) | ecosystem: Host-associated > Plants > Roots > Rhizosphere >... | reverse complement strand
TCGATCTCATCGAGAAGCTCGAGCTCGCCGGCTACTTCCTCATCGTGTGGGACATCGTCAATTACTGCCGGCAGCACGACATCCTCGTTCAGGGGCGCGGGTCGGCCGCGAACAGCGCCGTGTGCTACAGCCTCGGCATCACCGCGGTCGATCCGGTGGGCATGGATCTGTTGTTCGAGCGGTTCCTGTCGGAAGAGCGCGGCGAGTGGCCCGACATCGATCTCGATTTGCCGAGCGGCGATCGGCGCGAGCAGGTGATTCAGCACGTCTACGAGAAGTACGGCCGGCTCGGCGCGGGAATGACGGCCAACGTGATCACCTATCGCGGCCGGAGCGCCGCGCGCGAAGCGGGCAAGGCGCTCGGCTTCGACGCCGCGCAGATCGATCGGCTCGCGAAGATCATGAACCAGTTCGAGTTCGCCGATCCGGCCGACACGCTGCCGCGGCAGCTCTCGGCGGTCGGTCTCGATCTCAACTCCGATCGCGTGCGCCGCTTCGCGCAGATCTGGCATCAGATGCTCGACCTGCCGCGCCACCTCGGCCAGCACTCGGGCGGCATGGTCATCTGCCAGGGGCAGCTCGACGCCGTCGTGCCGCTCGAAAACGCGACGATGCCCGGCCGCGTCGTCGTGCAGTGGGACAAGGACGACTGCGCCGACATGGGGATCGTCAAGGTCGACCTGCTCGGGCTCGGGATGATGGCGGCGTTGCAGGATGCGATTGCGCTGGTGAACGGCGACTGCGACAAGTCGCAGGTTTCAAGTCTCAAGTCTGCAAACCCTGCGGCAGCAGCCGACTCGAGACTTGAGACTTCCAACTTGCCACCTCGCATCGATCTCGCTCACCTCCCGCAAAACGACCCCGCAGTCTACAGGATGCTCTGCGAGGCCGACACGGTCGGCCTCTTCCAGGTCGAGTCGCGCGCGCAGATGGCGACGCTCCCGCGCCTCAGGCCCGCCTCGTTCTACGACATCGTCGTGCAGGTGGCCATCATCCGGCCGGGCCCCATCGTCGGGCAGATGGTGCATCCGTTCTTGAACCGGCGCGCCGGGCGCGAGCCGGTGCGCTACCCGCATCCGTCGCTCGAGCCGATCCTCGCGCGGACGCTGGGCGTGCCGCTGTTCCAGGAGCAGCTGCTGCGGATGGCGATGGTCGCCGCCGGCTTCTCCGGCGGACAGGCGGAGGACCTGCGCCGCGCGTTCGGGTTCAAGCGATCCGAGCGGCGGATGAAGGACATCGAACGGCAGCTGCGCGACGGGATGGCGCGGCAGGGGATCACGGGCGCGGCGGCCGACGAGATCGTGACGTCGATCACGTCGTTCGCGCTGTACGGCTTCCCCGAGTCGCACGCGGCGAGCTTCGCGCTGCTCGCGTACGCGAGCGCGTATCTGAAGGTTCACTATCCGGCGGCGTTCTACACGGCGCTCCTCAACAACCAGCCGATGGGGTTCTATCACCCGTCGACGCTCGTGAAGGACGCGCAGCGGCGCGGCGTCCGCTTCCAGCCGATCGACGTGCAGGTCTCGGACTGGAACTGCACGGTCGAGGAGGACGGCTCGATCCGGCTCGGGCTGCGGTACGTGAGCGGCTTGCGCGAACACGTGGGGCGGGCGATCTGCAGCGCGAAGGCTTTAGCCGAGCGGCGAATCCCGAATCCCCGACTCCCAAATCCCGAATCCCAAATCCCGACGCTCTGCCCGAAGTGCGGCTGCGACGACGACTCGATGCTCGAGATCACGGACGGCCGCCTGTTCTGCAACGTGTGCTCGTACCTCGACCCGGGCCCACGCTCGGCAACAGTCCCCATCCGAGGCCGAGAGTCTACGCTCGAGGCCGAGGAACGAGAATCGCAGCGTGACAGCGCGTGGGGGTGGGGCCCCACGCGAGTCAGAAGAAGATTCGCGTCGCTCGACGATCTCATCGCGCGCACCGGCCTGCGCCGCGACGAAGTCGTGACGCTCGCCGACATCGGCGCGCTGAACGCGTTCGGCTACGACCGCCGCTCGGCGCTGTGGCAGGCGGAGCGGGCCGTGCGTCCCGCCGGCGAGCTGTTCGCTACGACCGACGGGGCGGGAGAGGCAGGATGGGCAGGATGGACAGGACAGGCAGGATGGGTGGGAGAGATGGGAGGCGACGACGAGGAACTGCGCCGTCCTGTTCTGGATACGCGCGAGGGCAGCGCCTGCGGCTCGAGCGAGCGCGAACGCGCGAGCGAGACGAGCGGGGGTGGGGCCCCGCGAGAATTGAACGATGTCCCGAGCGCATCAAGCGCGGGGGTGGGGCCCCGCGCAGGTGAGTATTGCCCCCTGAAGCCCATGACCGAAGCCGAGCGGCTCGTTGCGGACTACGCGGGCATGGGGCTGACCGTCGGCCGCCATCCGATGGCGCTGCGGCGCGAGGAGCTCGCGATGCGCGGCGTGCTCCGCGCGAGCGATCTCCACGGCGTTCGCCAGGGCCGCCGCGTCCGCGTCGCCGGCATGGTGATCACGCGCCAGCGGCCGGGAACCGCGAAAGGGTTCGTCTTCCTCACACTGGAGGACGAGACCGGCATCGCCAACATCATCGTGCGCCCCGATCTGTTCGCGCGCGACCGGCTCGCGATCGTCGAGGAGCCGTTCCTGATCATCGAGGGCGTGCTGCAGAACCAGGACGGCGTCACCTCGGTGCGCGCCGAAGCGGTGTACGGGCTGCGCGGCGTCGACGTCGATTTCGACGCGCACGATTTCTACTAGAAGCGCGCGAGCAGGCGGACGAACGCCGAGCGGCCCGGCTGCGGCACGCTCGGCGCAAACCGTACGCCGTCGGCCGTGCCCACGCCGGGATCGCGATATCGCGTGTTGAACAGGTTGTTGACGACCAGCTGGACCCCCACGCCGGGGCGCACCTCGTACGCCAGCGCGCCCCTCACGATCGCGTACGGGGCGATCCTGGACAGCGGGCTCTGCACCGTCGTCCCCGCGCCGGTCGGCCGCGCGCTGACGTAATTCGCGCCGACGCTCCCGTCGAACCTGCGCCATCTGCGGCTGCCGCCGATGTTGACATGGTGCGTCGCGATGTCGGCCACCCGCAGCCGCGTGCCCAGCGCCTGCCCGAACGCATCCACCGGCGCAACGTTATGAGGACTGGCGTATGTGTAGTTCCCGAACAGGTCGATGCCGCGGATCGTTCCTGTCACGGAGGCCTGCGCACCCCAGACGCGCAGCGGTCCCGGGTTTGCGTACTGGTGCGAGACGTACGGATCGACGAAGAAGTATTTGAAGGTCGTGGGGGACATCCCTGCGAAGAGCTGCTTCAGGCGCGCGATGGCTGCCGCTTCGCGCGCCGAGCCGATATCGGAATCGAGAAAATCGAGCGTCGCGATTGCGGCGTCCACGACGGCGCCGGCGACACAATCGCCCGACCGATCGCGTACACAAATCTCCGGATCGTTCGCGACGTTCCGCGTGGTCAGGCTGATCACGCTGTCGTACGTCGTCCGGAAGACGGACACGTCGGCCGTCAGGCCCTGCCAGGTTCGTCCCAGGCTCATCTCGATGTTTTTCGCGTGCTCCGGGCGGAGGGCGGGGTTCGCCTGGTCTCTGATTCCCGAGATGGTGGAGTACTTCTCGAGGCTCGAGGGGTCCTTGAACGCCTGCGAATACACGGTCTTGGCGACGAAGCCGTGGGACGAGTACACCACGCCCAGCCGCGGCGTGGCGACCGTGCCGAAGCCGCCGGACGGGTCGACCGCCTCGTGATCGACGCGAACGCCACCGATCAGCTTCACCGACGGCCAGGGGCGATACGCGGTCTGCGCAAACAGGCCGATATCGCGAACGGCCAGGTGCTCGCCCCCGGACGAAAGCGGCAGCGGCACGAGGCTCTCGTTCGGCGAGCACTTCGGCTCCGCTCCAGGATCACCGTCCAGCAAGCCGATCAGCCGGTCGATGTAGTTGAAGAACAGGAAGAAGTTGTTCTGGATGTCGTCCAGCAGTGTCGATGCGCGCTGCGGGGCGTAATTTCTGAACGGGCTCAGCGGAAGCTCACAGTTCGCCGACTTGGCGTAATCGGTCTGAATCAGCCCGTTGCGCAGGTCGATGCCGCCGACGACGTTCAGCCGGTCGCCGCGCCGATAGACGACGTTCAGCTCGTTGCGAAACTGCGTCGACGACTGGCGCACCATCGTTTGCCCCCAGAAGGAAGGCACGAAGTGGATGTCGTCGCCGGTCAGCGGGCCGGCGACGTAGCTGTTGAACGAAAACGAGGCCGACCCCCGTCCGAGTCCGTGCACCTTCGCCTGTCCGAAGTAGCCGAAGGCGAGATGACTCGACAACGGCGTGTTGTAGCGCACGTAGCCGGATGCCTGATACGGAACCCAGATGTCGCCGTTCTCCGCTCCCGGCTCCTTGAGGGACGTTGCCGACGCTGTCGCTCCCTCGCGTCTGCGCCATGCCTCGAAGCCCGCGAGAAAGTTGGACACCTTCAGCTTTCCGCTCACCATCCAGTCGTCGGTGAGATCCGTATAGCGCAGAGGCTTGCCACCGAGCGACGTCAGCGCACGAGTGTCGGCCTGGCGCATCCAGTTGACATCATCGGCCGGCTTCGAGTTGAACCGGACGAGCTGCTGGTAGCGCTTGTCCGATCCCAGCACGATCCCCGGGTCGTAGTTCCAGCTCGGGTACCGTGACAAGTCCCATTCATCGGACCGGTAGGCGCGGCCGGTGATGGAGAAGGTCGCATCGCGGAAGCGACCCGCCAGAGTCCCATCGACGTACCTGCTGTTCCACGCCCCGGCGGAGACCTGGATGTCGCCGCCGACGCTGCGGCCTTCCGGAATCAGGTCCTCCGGCTCCTTCGTAATCACGTTGATGACGCCGAGGAACGCGTTCGCGCCGTACATCGTCGACGCCGGGCCGTAGACGACTTCGACCCGGTCGACGTTGCTCAGCGGATACTGCCGCGAGATGTGCGCGATGTTCGAGTGCAGATCGTTCTGCTCGACGCCGTCGACGATGAGGAGCGTGCGGTTGGTCGCGTCGGAGCGGTAGCCGCGCTGGTAGATGTTCGCGTAGTTCTGTCCGTTGGTCCTCGAGATGTCGAAGCCGGGCAGGTCGTGGAGCAGCTGCTCCAGATCGACGTAGCCGCGCCGCTTGATCTGCTCGGCGGTGACGACGACGACCGTGGCCGGCGCTTCGAGCAGGCTCTCGTTCATCTTCGAGACCGAGCTGGTGGCGCTGCGCGCGAGCTCGCGCTTCATGCGCATCACCAGCTGCGTGAACCGCCGCGTGTCGTCGCTGGCAGGCGCGAAGTCCGGGTTCAGCGCGAGGACCGAGGCCAGCGCCTGCTCCGCCTCGGCCGCGCGATCGAGCGCGACCAGCGCCCGGGCGCGCAGCCCGTACGCCTCTTCCTGCGAGCGTTTGTCCGTCAGGCAGCCGGCGGTCAGCGCGAGCACGCGATCGAGGCTGCCGTCGACGTAGGCGAGCCTCGCCTGGTCGACGAGCTGCTGACAGTCTTCCTGGGCGGCCGCGCTCATCGGCGCGGCGCACAGCATCGCTGCGACAACAGCCGCCGACGCCCGAAACGCGCGCGCCCGCCCCCGTCGGGTCATCGCGCATCTCCGGCGGCGGGATGGTTCGGACACGTCGCCGCGTACGGCACGGACTCCGAGACGTATTCCTTCCACTGCTCGGCGGTGAGGTTCCGCGTGACGCGCCTGCAGACGGCTTCGGCGAGCGGCCGCGTGCTGGTGATCGCGGAGCGCACGCTGCGGTCGGCGGACGCGGAGAACACGCGATCGCCGTTCGGCGTCATGGCCGCGGCCCAGACCCAGCCTTTGTGATCGTGCCGCACGAGCGGCTGCTGGTCGAGGTTGAGGCCGCCGCTCGCGATCCGCCACAGCTTCACGGTCCGATCGAGGCTGGCCGACGCGAGCAGCGCGCCGCCGAAGCCGAGCGCCGTGACGGTCGACGTGTGCTGGGCCGCTGTTCCCTTGACCGGCTCGCGCGCGCCGCGCGCGAGATCCCAGTACACGATTCGTCCTTCCGGCGTCCCGGCCGCCAGCAGCCGGCCGTCGCGGCTGAACGCGAGCGCCGACACGCGCGGCTGGCCCGTGAGGACCGCGGGCGGCCTCGATGCTTCGCGGAGATCCCACGTCATCACGCCGCCGCCGTCGCTGCCCGCGGCAAGCGTGCGGCCGTCCGGGCTCGCGGCGATCGCCAGGAGCCGATGCGGGTGATTGGCGAGGAGCACGACCGGCGCGCCGGCGCCGTCGACGTTCCACAAACGCACCTGGCCGTCGTATCCGGCCGATGCGAGGCGATCGCCGGCGAACACGATCCCGCTGACGGCGCCGGTATGCGCGGCGAGCGCCGTCGGGTGTGCGGCGGGGCGCCCGACGTCCCACAGGTGGATGGATCCGTCGACCGATCCAATCGCGACGACGCGTCCCGACGCCGCCATTGCGAGCGAGCGGACGCCGCCGACGGGGACGCGCAGCGTCGAGCGCGCGCGGGCGGGCTGCGCGGTGTCGAATAACTGCACCATGCCGTCGTCGGCGCCGGTCGTCAGCGCCGTGCCGGCGGCGTTCAGGGCGATGGCGCGAACGGCATCGCTGTGTCCCAGAAACATCTGGCTCTGATCGGCCTTCAACCGACCGAGCGACGTCGCCAGCGCTTCGTACAGGTCGGGGTCGTCCGGGTCACCGTCGTTGTCTTTCGTCAGAAGGAACGCCTGCCGCGCCAGCAGCGCCGGAATGTAGAGGTCGGCGGCGTCCCATTCGCGCAGCGCCTGACCGGCGAGCGCGCGGGCGAGGGAGAGCTGACCGAGGCGGTCGGCCGCATCGTGCGCGGTCTTTTCCTGCTGCCGCGCCCGTTCGGCGGCCGCCTGCGCCGCGCGCGCTTCCTCCTGCCGGCGCGTGGCTTCGTCGGCGTTGGCCTTGGCTTCGTCGGCGGCAAGCTCGGCGTTCCGCCGCGCTTCGTCGGCGTTGGCGCGCGCCTGCTGTGCGTTCAGCTCGCTTTGGCGCGCCTCGCCTTCGTTGCGGGTCGCCAGCTGCGCCTGCTCGGTGGCGCGCTCCTCGGCGGCCTGTGCCGCCAGGTTCGCCTTCGTCGCGAGATCGCGCTGCTGCTCGGCGTGCGCCTTCTCGCGGCGCGCGCTTTCGGCCTCGCGCTCGGCAACCCCCCGGGCATCGCGCGCCCTGGCCGCCTCCTGCTGTGCCAGATCTTCGGCCTGCCGCGCCGTATTGCGCTGTGACAAGGCGAAGCCGGAGGCGACGAGCGCGAGCAGCGACAGGCCGGCGAGCGCGACCGCGACGCGCTGCGTCCGCCGCAGCTCATGCCGCCGCGCCAGCTCCGTCCGCTCGATCTCCGCATCGCGCGCCCGCTGGCTGTCGGCGAGAAACGTCATCGCGCAATCGAAGTTCGCCCCGTACCGCCGCGCCCACGCCTCGGTCGGCTGCGTCGTCTCGCGCCAGTTGACGGCGAGCTGCAGCTCGGGGTCGCGCCACAGTCCCGCTTCGCCGCGCGTATGGAGATCGGCCGCCTGGCTGAGCCGCCGGTAGATCTCCGACGCGCGCGCCTCCGCGGTCGTCCAGTCGATCAGCCGCTTCCACACGCGCATGAGGCTTTCGTGCGAGAGGTCGACGATCGTCGCGTCGTCGAGCGGCACCTCGATCGCAGGCAGCAGGAACGAGCGGCCCGGCAGCCGGAACCGATCGACGACGCGCACGAGATCCTGGTGCGAAGCGCCGCACACCTCGCGGAGCTCGTCGACGCGCGAGGGGCGTCTGATGCCGGCGGCCTGCGCCGTCATGTCGGTGAGCGCCTTGAACAGCCGCTCCGCCAGGCGGCGGTCGCGGTCGTCGGCCAGCTCCGCGTACGCCTCCTCGGCGTGGAGCGACAGCGCGTTCCGCATCGTGCCGATCGCGTCGTAGTCGAGGAAATCGATCGGGCCGTCGGCGCCGCGCGCCTCCCACTGGCTCCACGTCCGCATCAGCGCGTGCTGCAGGATGGGCAGCTGATCGGGATCGTCGCCGACTTCGTTCAGCAGCCGCGTGACCAGCCGTCCGGCGATCTCGCCGCCGCCGACGGCGACGGGCCCGGTAATCGCGAGCCGCAGCTCGTCGCGCGTCATGCGCGGGACGAGGAACTGCCCGTCGTTGACGGTTTCGGCGAGCCGCGGGAACTCGGTGCAGTGCCCGATGAATTCCGACCGCATCGTCAGCACGACGTAGATCGGCACGTCGTTCTGGCGCGCGGCTTCCAGCAGCAGCTTCACGAATGCGACTGCTTCGTCGCGCGCGTCGGCGGTCGCACGGGCCTGCTTGAAGCGGAACAGCTCCTCGAACTGATCGACGATGATCAATATGTTGTCGGCGCGAGGGACGCGCGCCTGCTGCACGGCGTGCACGAGCCCGAGCGCGCTGCGGCGCAGCGTCGTCTGGAGCAGCGCGCGGGTCATGTCGTCGGACGTCTCCCGGCCCAGCACGCCCGGCTTGTCGAGCGCGGCGGCGAGGTTGCGCATCGGATCGCCGCCGGGCCGCATCAGCGCGATGCGCCAGCTCGATCCCGCCGACGCCATGAATCCGCTGTGCAGCGACGGAATCAGCCCGGATCGAACCAGTGAGGACTTGCCGCTGCCGGACGCGCCGACAACGCTCAGGAAGCGCGTGCGCCGCAGCCGCCCGAGCAGCTCGTCGATCTGCGCTTCGCGGCCGAAGAACAGATGAACTTCGTCCGGCTCGAACGCGCGCAGGCCGGGAAAGGGGTTGAAGCGTTCGCCAGCGGTGGCGCTCGTCGACATGGCGTCACCGCAGGCGCGAGAGGAACGGCTCGAGCGCTTCGGCGGTCGGCCCCGCGCCGGGTCGAATGACGATCGCCTCGAGTGTGCGGAAGCGGCCCTTCTCCGGCGTGTCGGGCGGGGCGATGTAGACGGCCTTCGCAAGCAGCGGCTTCGTGCGTCCGTAGCCGGCGATTTTCTGCAGCTCGCGGAGCTTGTTTCGCAGCCACAGCGGGCTCCCCGCGCCGTAGTAGACGAGCGCGGCGTCGCAGTCGGCGAGGTTCTCCTCGTAGTCGCGCCGAATGCTGGCCTCGTCGCCGTCGAAGCAGGGACAGATCACTTCGACGCCGCGATCGAACAGCAGATCCTGGAGCGGGCCGATCGCGTCCAGGTCGCCCTTATCGCAGATCAAGAAGTTGTGCGATCGCGCCGAATCGACGACCGCGCCCGCCGCGGGCGCCGGCTCGGCGGCAGCAGCCGGACGCGGCGGCGTCAGCCGGACGTGCAGCACGCTCTTGAAGTCTTCGATCGACGTCTTCAACAGATCGCCGGTCCGCGAGCCGTTTCCCGGATCGGTCTCGAGCCGGTCGACGAACCGCTTCTGGCGCTCGTCCTCGGGCGCCAGATCCGGCGGCATCCAGATCAGCCGGCAGAAATCGCCGCCGGCCGACCGCTCGAGCGCCAGCTGATGCTGCAGCACGACAATCGAATCGGTCGCGCCGTCGGGGACGACGCCGTAGTTCTGGCCGATGATGTGGACGGACAGGCGGCAGCGGGCGAGCTGTTCGCGCACAGCGGCGGTGAAGTCGGGGCCGACGAGCGGGAGCGGCTGCTCGGGCAGCACGGTGTAGCCGTGCGCCTGCAGCTCGCGCCTGATCGAATCGCGGCGCTCGCGCAGCTCGTAGCTCGTCTCCGCCAGGTAGACGCAGACGCCGGGCTGCGGCACGGGCCGCGCGGGCTGCCCGGTCGCTTCAGCCTCGAGCGTACCGAGGAGAGCTGCGATGTCGTGGGCGAGATCTTCGAGCTTGTCGTAATAGCGCTGCTCGATGTCCTTCGCTGCGGGCACGTGCAGCTCGCGTGCGCGCCCACTGCAGGCTTCGATCGTATAGAACTCGTAGCCGAGCACCGGCTTCAGCGGCGCGGGGTGGCTGTCGAGCGGAACCGGCGTCTTCACGACCTTGAAGACGCGCAGCTTGCCCGCAGGCCGGGCCATCCCGGCCTCCTGGCACGCGCCGACGAACGTCTGCAGCTCGCGCTGGCACCATTCCGACTTGACGTAGCGCGGCGAGAGCACCGAGACGAACGCGGCGACGCGCGGCACACGATCGATCAGGTGATCGGCGAATGGATCGTTGCCGGCGAGCTTTTGCTCATCGCGCCAGATCTTCGGATCCTTGCCGAGCAGCTGGCCGAGCCTGACCTGCAGTGCGTGATGCAGGCAGGTGATCCAGCCCTTCTCTCCTTCGGCCAGCGCCTGGTCGTCGATGTGGGCGTAAGAGAGAAAGACGTCGTTCTCGAAGTCCATGGTCTTGGTGTTGAGAACAACAAGTCGTTTCCGATGCGGAGCGGTGGGCACATTCTCGGTGAGCGGGGTAGCGGTGTCAAATCGGCGGTCGAAACTGCGCGCAGCCGGGCGCGCCGGCTACTCGAGCGCGACGACCGCGGCGCGCAGTTCGGCGATGTGCGAGGCCCTCGCGGTCGTGCCGGCGGCGATGACCGGATCGCTGTAGGAAGGCGCGGCGCGGCCCGCGACCGTATACGCCTGACTGAGCGCCGCCCGCAGATCGACGAGATGCTGCGCCCTGACGATCGTCAGCCCGGCGTCGAGCCTCGGATCGGTCCACGCAAACGGCGGCAGGCCGACGTGCGCGCGGACGGCGTCGATCCGCGTCCGCAGCTCGGTGATGTGCACGGCCCGGATCGGCGTCAGGCCTGCCGTGAGCGTGGCGTCGGTGAAGGGCGTCGGCGGCAGCGCCGGCCGGTAGCCGAGCTGAACCACCTCGAAGTCGCTCGCGTGCAGGGCGCCGAACGCCGGGTTGAGGACGCCGTTGTTCCAGCGCGTGTCGTACGTCCCCGTGATGTACATGTCCGACCCGTTGTCGGCGACGATGAGGCCGTAGCGCTTCATGGCGCGGAAAATCTTCTGCGCCTCCGGCGGAAAACCCGAGATGTCGCGGCTCGCCGTGAGCCGGAGCCGCGCGCCCATTGGCAGCGCGCCGGCGGCCGACCCCGCGCGATGCGATGCGGGATAGACGTAGCCGTTCGTCGAGCGCACGGTGACGCGAAACGCGTGGCCGATCTCGTCCGGCCCGAACACTTCGTCGTAGCGCACGAGGCCCGGCAGGATCGCCAGGCCGGCCGCGTCGGCGGACGTCCAGCCGTCGGGCCGCCGCGCGTTGGCGTCGAGGTCGAAGTAGGCGCCGGATCCCGCGTGCCATGCCGTGCCGTCGGAGAAGACGTTGTACAGCTCGAACAGCCGCCGCCGATCGCGATCGACGATGAGGAGATGTCGATCGGCGCTGTCGCGCAGGTCGACGTTGCCGGGCTCGCCGCCTTCGACCCAGTGCGCCTGCGTGACGGCGTCATCCGGGATCGGGTAGAAGGGAAAGCTCTGGTTCGTCGCGTGATCCACGCCGTCGCTTTCATCGGCGTACTGGAACTGCACGGCGCGCAGCGGCACGGTCGAGTCGACGGACACGTACGGCATACCGTAGGTCTGGACGCTGCCCGGCGACACGTCGCCGCCGAAGTCGGGATGCAGGGCGCGGGCGGTGCCGATGTACGTGATGTAGCTCGCAGACGCCGGATCGAGCGGTGCCGCGGAGATATCGAGATTCCACCAGTTCGTCGACGGAAACAGGGGAAAAGGACCGGGAAGCGGACCGCCCAGCATGGCGGCGCCCTGCGCGGCCACGCAAACCGCGCTCAGCACGACGAGCGCCGCGCGCAGAGCTCCGCCGCGAGCCCGAGGCATAGGGTGCGGGCAGGCAAGCGCCGCGCCACCGCGAATCGGCGCGCGTCAGCCGATTCGAGAGGCTGTGTTCACAATCCTGTCGCGGCCGTGACAGTTCTGTGCGTCACCAGTGTGTGATCCACCCCGCGCGCTCGAGGTCGGCGCGTTTGGCGCCGGCGTCGGCCTCGGCCTCCGCGCGCGTGGGCCATGCGCGCCGGTAGATGACGCGAGTGCCGTACCGCAGGATGGTTGTCGCGGCGGTCGTATCGTTTGCCGTGGCGGCGTGAATCTCGGCGTCGATCGATCGCTGCCGCTTGCGAACGCGCCAGACCCGCGCTACCGAGCTCGTCGCTGAAGCTCCGCGAGCTTGGCCTCGGCCAGCTCCTTCACGGAAGGCCCGTCTTCGGAGATCAGGCTGTCGGACGCCACCGCCGCGCGCCATGCCGCTTCGGCGTCAGCGCGGTTCCCCAGCTTGTCGGAGCAGAGGCCGATCAGGTACTGCACGGTGCCGTTCGCGACGCCGGGGCCGTCCGGCAGCTTGACGCGCTGCAGCTCGGTGCGCGCCTCGCTCCAGTTCTCGACGCGCGCAAGGGCGGCGGCGAGGTTGAGGCGGATGACCGTGTCCTCCAGCGGATCGCCGGGCGCCTGCAGCCGCGCGCGCAGGTCGAGCAGCATCCGGTTGACGAGCAGCGTCTGATCGAACAGGCCGATCAGCCGCGGCGTCATGACGACCTTGACGTCGGCGCGCTTGGCGGCGCCGGCGCGATCCTTCAGCTCCAGCGTCAGCTGATCGTCCGACTTCCGCGCGGCGAGGAGCGCCGCCAGCGTCGTGGCGCTGTCGACCGCCTGCGCGTTGGCTTTGACGACGATGTCGCCTGGCTGGATGCCCCCATGCGCCGCCGGTCCGTTGGCGTCCACCGACGTCACGACGGCGCCCTCGACGTCGGCGACGTCGATCGCGCTCAGGCCGATCGACGGCCGCATGAGCGACGGCGTGCGATCGAGCTGCGCGACGGCGTTGGCGATCGATTCGGGGTTGTCGATCGACAGCTCGATCACGTCCGGTTCGGCGCTGCCGGCCGACAGCAGCGACAGGACCACGCGGCTGCGATCGAGGTTCGACGGCACGCTGACCGAAGCCACGCCCTGGGCGTCGAACGTCTTCGCGATCTTCGCCGTCAGCTCGCGGCGCGTCGGCGCGCCGATCTCCGCCGACTGGCCGAGCGCGCGCTTGTTCGCGTCGAACGCGATCCAGTCGCTCTTCAACTGCTGGCCGTCGAGCGCGCCTTTCAGCTGATCGGCGGCGGGCGCGAAGACGGTCACGGTCTGCGCCGGCTCGAACGCCCGCTCGATGAGCAGCCGCACGTCGGTGTTGATCGCGCTGGTCTGCCCGAAGCTCGACACGACCGCGAACGCGGGCTTGAGCGTCGCCTGCAGGTCGATCTTGTCGCCGGTCCGCGCCTGCAGCCGCTTGAAGAACCGGCCGGTCGCCGACCGCAGCTCGATCAAGTGATCCCCTTCGCAGAGATCGGCAATCGCGAGCGGCGCCGCGCCCCGCTGGTGGCCGTCGACCCACACCGACGCACCCGTCTGATTGGTCTTGATGCTGACGGTCGCGATCGCGCGCTCGAGCCGCACCGGATCCAGCACGTAGTCGTCCGGCTTGTCGACGCTGACGCGCCGCTGCGTGCTCACGTGACAGTCGCGCCTGAACTCGACGGCGTGCGAGCCCGGCGCGATTTCCGGCACGAGCATCACCTGCGACACGTCCGACGCCGGCACGCCGAACTTCGCCGCCTTCTCCGCGTATTCCGGCGGCGGCGGACCCGGTTTGGTCTTGCCGTGCGACACGCCGTCGATCACGACCTCGACCTCCGGCGGCACGGTCATGATCGCCAGCACCGACGACACGCGCTCGAGCGCGACGGCGAGCTCGGCGGGCTGTCCGGCGGCCGCCGACAGCGTCTGCGTCACGCCGCGGTACCCGGCCTGCTTCGCCGTCAGCACATGATCGCCGACCGCGATCGGCATCGTCGCGCCGGCTGGCACGAGCAGGCCGTCGATCCGCACTTCCGCGGTTGCGGGGGTGATGGCGAGCTTGAGCGACGTGACGGTCGCCTTCATCGCGTCGTCGAACAGCGCGACGACGCGCGGCGACACCTGGCCGGTGAGCGTGTAGGCGGGGTCGGTCTTGAGCAGCGACACGAAATCGGCGCGCGCGTCCGCCGCGTTGCCGAGCCCGAAGCGCGACCGCGCGCGCATCTCGTACGCGGAGGCGAGCGGCTTGCGCGCGGGATCGTCGGCCGGCTTGCCTTCGAGGATCACGATGGCGACGTCGAGCGCCGCGACGGCGTGCTCGTAGTCGAGCGCGTCGAAGGACACTTTGGCCTGCGCGAGGAGCGCCGTCGGGTCGGCGGTCGACTGCGCCCGCGCGCGCGCCGGCGCGGCAGCCACGACCGCGAGGAGCGAGGCGGCGATCGCAACGCGCGGGCCGCTCATTGATAGACCTGGATGGTCTGCGCGCGCTCGTCGAAGATGTACAGCCGACCCGCCCGATCGAGCGCGAACGCCGCAGCCTTCTGGAACGCGCCCGGCGACTTTTCGGGGATCGTGACAGTCGTCATGAGCTTGTTGCGCGCGCCGAACACGAACATCGACGCGCGGCCGCGGTCGAGCACGTACAGATGGCCGAACGGATCGAACTGCACGTCGACCGGGTGATCGAGCTCGTAGCCCGGACCCTTCTGCGGGATTCGCGTGAGCGCCTTGCCGTCGCGATCGAACACCGCCACCGACTTCGATTCGCGGTCGATCACCGCGACGTCGTCGAGCCGATTGATTGCCAGCTTCTCCGCGTCGATCGCCGCGAACTTGCCGGCGTAGGAGCCGGTCGGCGTGATGCGGATGACGGCCTTGCCCTTATGATCGACGACGAGGCGATCGCCGGTGGACAGCGCCGCCGCGGACGGGATCTCCTCGACCTGGCGGACCTTGCCGTCCTGCTCGCTGGTCCTGATCGGCGTCGACTCGGCGCGTTCCGCGATCAGCAGATCGCGGCGGGCGACGACGACGCGGCCGCGCTCGTCGATGAAGAACGCGGAGGGATCGTCGGCGGCCACCGTCCGCCCGACGGCGCCTTTGGCGTCGAACACGGTGACGCCGAGCTTGTGGCCGACGAGCAGCTGACCCGCCGCGTCGAACGCGAGACCGAACACGTCCTTGAACTTCGTCCCCTCGCCGCCCTTGTAGCGGCCGTTGAACGCGTACGCGGGCTGCGCCGGCAGCCGCACGTACAGGCGGTAGAGGATCGTGTTCAGGTTGAGCGCGTCGGCCGCCTCGGGCGAGTTGGGCAGCTGCTGGCGCACCCACTGCAGCTCGTCGAGGGCCCGCGGCGCGCGGTCGCCCGGCACCAGGCACAGCGCAGCGCGCAGGCGCGCGCGCACCGCCCAGGGCGAGCGCGGGTACTCGAGCGAGACGCGCCGGAAGCGCTCGAGCGCCTCGTCGGTGCGGCGCACGACGCGCAGCGTCTCGCCCGCATAGAAGCCGGCGGCGGGCACCGCGTCGTCGTTGGGGAAGAGCCGCGGCACGCGCTCGAAGGCGGCGAGCGCCGCGTCGACGTCGGCCGGCGTGCGCCCCTTCGACATCGCGATGCGGCCCGAGAGGACGTACGCCATCGGCGCCGAGTCGGTGTTGAGGAAATCCTTCAGCAGCCGGTTGACGGCCGACTGGCTTGCCGTGATGTCGTGCGCGACGTCGAGATAGTAGAGCGCGACCTGCAGCAGCGCGTTGTCGGCGACCGAGCTCTTGGACTCGATCACCGCCTCGAAATCTTTCAAGGCTTCGTTGTATCGCCCATTCTGCATGAACGCCAGGCCGCTCTCGTACTGGCGCCGCGCGAACTCCTCGTTGCCTTGCGCGGCAAGCGCGCCCGACGCCAGCGTGATTGCCGCGAGCGCCGCGAGCGCGTGTCTCGTCATGGAATGATCAATCGCGAGGTGCTGCCGGGATTGACCGTCTGCGAGCCGCTCATTTTCCGTCCGTCCGGGCAGACGAGATCGACCGCGTGCAGGCCCGCCGCCATCGTCACGACGAGGGGCGGGGACCCGAGATCACGGTTGCCGACCTTCAACGCGCAGGTTTCGAATCGGCTGCGAATGTCCAGCTTGCCGAGCGCGGGCGCCTGCCAGTCGAATCGCTTGTCGTCGCCGGCTTCGATCGTAGCGGCCTGGTCGAGGAAATAGTCGGCCGCGACGAGTCGAACCTTCCGGCCGGGCGGCAGGTTCAGCGCGTGGCTTTTGCTGGCCGGCGAAATCACCCGCGAGCCGTCGCGCACGTCGAACGCATAGGGTCCGTTGAACACCGCGGGAATCGTGGCCGCTTCCAGCTGCTGCAGCGGAAAGCTCACGGAGCCCTGACGCAAGTCGGCCTCGGCCAGCCTGCGGTCGACCGCCTGGAAGCCGCGCTTCTGCAGCTTCAACTTGTGCGGGCCGGCGCCCGCGACCTGGATCGAGCCCGGCGTGATCTGGTGGGTGTCGCGATCGTCGAGGAAGATCGCGGCGCCCGCTGGCTCCGAGCTCACCTTCAGCGTCGTCATCTCGGCCGATGCGGGCGTGACCGCCGGCACCTTTGGCGACGGAGTCGCAGGTGCTGCGGACGGCGCCGGGCTCGACGCGGCGGACGCGACGGTTTCCGCCGTTCGCGTTCCCGATCGGCCGAATATCATGAAACCGCCGGCGCCGGCCGCGATGAGCACTCCCGCGGCTGCGGCGGGGACGATCCATTTCGGCCGGGCGGGCGCGGGGGCGACGGGATTGCGGACGCCCGGCGCCGTGTAGGGGCGATCGACATTCTGGTGGAGATTCTTCAGGAACTGGGTGCTCGCGACCTGCGTCTGATCGAGCGCAGCTTCGCCGGACTGCAGCTTCCGGCGCACGAGCTGCAGCTCGCGTCCGAACTCGCCGGCGGAGCCGAAGCGGTTGGACGGATCCTTCTGCAGCGCGCGGTGAACGATTGCGACGAGCGCGCGCGGCAGCTCCGGCGCGAGCGTCTCGAGCGGCGGCGGATCCTCGTGGAGGATCTTCATCACGGCCGCCGTCGTCGCCGGACCTTCGAACGGTTTCCTGCCCGCGAGCAGCTCGTACAGCACGATGCCGGTGGAGAAGACGTCGGCGCGTCCGTCCACCGATTCGGCGCCGGTGATCTGCTCGGGCGACATGTACGACGCGCTCCCGAGCACGTCGCCCTGCCGCGTCATCGTCGACGTCGTGAGCTTGGCGATGCCGAAATCGAGCAGCTTCACCGTGCCGTCGGTGAGCAGGAAGACGTTCGCCGGCTTGACGTCGCGATGGACGATGCCCTGGTCGTGCGCGTACTGCAGGCCGGCGCACAGCTGCGCGACGAGATCGAGCTTGTCGTCCAGCGTCAGCGGCGGCTGTTCTTCCATCCGCGCGGCGAGGCTCGTGCCGCGCAGGAATTCCATCACGATGTACGGTGTGTTCCCTTCCTCGGCGAACTCGAAGATCGTGACGATGTTGCGGTGCTGCAGCCGGGCGACGGCCTTCGCCTCGCGGTAGAAGCGCGGGCGCATCTGCTCGGCATCGTCGGAGAAGTCGGCGAGCATCACCTTGATGGCGACCTCGCGATCGAGGACCGGATCGACGCCGCGATAGAGAACGCCCATGCCGCCGCGGCCGACGCGCTCGAGGACCTGATACTTACCGATCTTTTCCGGGATCTTGTTCACAGGGTGGGCGTTATTTTCCCACAGCTGCGCCGCCGATGCGCGAGGATAAAAACCGCGCGCCAAGGATGGCCGCGGCCAGCGGCAGGCCCAGCAGTATCGCGTGGATCGGCCAGCCGGGGCTGTTGGTTGCACGCAATGACACCCACACGTACGGAATGGCCGTGGCGGCCCAGACCCCGAGCGCCAAAAGCGTGATCGGCGTGCGGAGCGTCGTGGTCTGCTGCGCGGGCGCCGGCGCCGCGTCCACGACAGCGACTCCGGCATCGCCAGATGCGGCCAGCATCACGGTCGGTGCGACACGCATCGGCGCCGTCATGTCGTCCTCGGCCGCGTGCACCACGGTCACCTCGTCGCCCGCGATCGTCTCCGCGGGGCGGGCGATGGTCGCGTCCTCGTCGAGGACCATCGTCTCGTCGTCGGCGTAGCGGGCCGGCCGCGCCGTGGTCGCGGCGGCGTCTTCGATGTAGGTCAGACGCAGTCCGCCCAGCTGCATGACGTCGCCGGAGCGGAGCGACGCCTGGCCGACCTTGACGCCGTTCAGCAGCACGCCGTTGCGGCTGCCGAGATCGCGGACGGTGACCTCACCCGAAGCGACGGCGATTTCGGCGTGCCGCGCCGACAGCAGCGGATCGGTATCGGTGATGTGGCACGAGGGATCGCGGCCGACGACGACGCGGCCCGCCAGCGGGCGCTCGCGCTGATTGCGCCCGTCGTTCACGATCAGCTTCCGCGTCACGATTCGGCCTCGTAGCGCAGGACGACCGCCGTCACGTTGTCGCGGCTGCCGCGGTCGAGCGCGCTCGCCACCACGGCGTGCGCGGCCTCGTCGACGTCCGGCGTCTGCAGGAGAATCTCGCGCAGCGCGTTGGCCTCCAGCACGCCGTGCACGCCGTCGCTGCACAGCAGCAGGACGTCGCCGCCGCGCAGCGCCAGCTCGCTGACACGCACGTCGACCGCCTCGTGCGCGCCGAGCACCTTGGTGAGCACGTTGCGCATCGGATGACGCGCGAGATCGTCGGCGCGCAGCCTGGGGTCCTGCTTCAGGAGCGTCGCGGTCCACGAGTCGTCCGCGGTGATCTGCTCGATCGTGCCGTCGGCGACGAGATAGGCGCGGCTGTCGCCGACGCTGGCGATCGCGACGCTCGATCCGTTCACGAGCGCGCCGACGATCGTGGTGCCCATGCCGCTGTAGTCGTCGTTGGAGGATGCGGCGTGGAACACGCGGCGGTTCGCCATCTGCACGGCGGTGCGCAGGCGGTTGCCGTCGAAGGAGAGACGCGCGTCCAGCTCCTCGGGCCACGTGAAGTCGGGGTCTTCCTTCGACCGCCGGATGAAGTCGCTGATCGCGTCGATGGCGAGGCGCGACGCGACCTCGCCGGCGCTGTGGCCGCCCATGCCGTCGGCCACTGCGAACAGCCGCGCGTCGGAGTCGGCGACGAAGGCGTCTTCGTTGGTGCTGCGAACGTGGCCGGCGTCCGAGACGCCGCTGGCGCGAATCACGAGTCGGCTCCTGGGTGGATCACTATACTCCGAGCATGGCGCCCGCGCCGGATGCCAGCTGGATTGTGGGAAGCGACGGCGCCGCGTCGCGACTGGACAAGTTTTTGGCCGCCCCGGCCAGACTCGGCTCCCGCGCGCGCGCGACCGACGCGCTGGCGCGAGGCAAGGTGTTTCTCAATGGGGTCGAGGTGGGGACGCGCGACGGCGGCGCGCGGCTCGCGACCGGCGACGTCGTCCGGGTCTGGATGGATCGGCCGGGCAGCTCGCGGCGCCGCGCCGCGCTCGGCGACGACCGCGACCTGGCGATCGTCTACGAGGATGCCGCGATCATCGTCGTGAACAAGCCGGCCGGCGTACTGGCGGTGCCGCTCGAGCGCCGGGAAGGCGCGCGATCCGTGTTCGAAGACCTGAAGCGGCATCTGCACGCGCGCGGCCGGCGGCGTCCGTTCGTCGTCCACCGGATCGATCGTGACACGTCCGGCCTCGTGGTGTTCGCGGCGCGCGCCGACGCGCAGGCGTCGCTGAAGGATCAGTTCAAGCGTCATCAGGCCGAGCGCGTCTACCGCGCGGTGGTGTACGGCCATCCACGGCCTGCGTCGGGCACCTGGCGCGATCGACTCGTCTGGGATCAGAAGGCGCTGATTCAGAAGGAGACGCATCCGCGCGATCCGCGCGGCAAGGAGGCGGTGAGCGAATACCGCGTCGTCGAGACCTTCGCGGCCGCTTCGCTCGTCGAGGTCCGGCTGGTGACCGGCAAGCGAAACCAGATCAGGTTGCAGGCCAGACTGCGCGGGCACACACTCGTCGGCGAGCAGCGCTACGTGTACGGGCCCGATCGCCTGCGGCCGATCGCGTTTCCGCGTCAGGCGCTGCACGCGTTCCGGCTTGCGTTTCAGCATCCGCTCACGGGGAAACGACTGGCATTCGAAGCGCCGATGCCGCGGGACATGGAGGAGTTGATCGCGCGATTACGGACGCTCGGCTGAAGCCTCGCGCCACATGGTGCCTTCGGCTGTAGCGCGAGGCTTTAGCCGAGCGGGACTGG
>Ga0114129_10004352_pt1 | contig 19996 bp, 16 predicted proteins | sample RhiMetdeltSRZDD1_FD_80071 | JGI IMG/M metagenome (GOLD analysis project Ga0114129, IMG submission 80071) | Populus rhizosphere microbial communities from Tennessee, USA - Rhizosphere MetaG P. deltoides SRZDD1 (version 2) (version 2) | ecosystem: Host-associated > Plants > Roots > Rhizosphere >... | reverse complement strand
GCCCACGCAGGAGAACAAGAGGAACATCACGCCGATGCCGGCGGCGTAGAAAGAGATGAGGGAGCCGCGTCGATCGTCGGTGCGCATTACGTCGACGACAGTCACGGCCACACCCATGGGTGCGCCGGCGCCGCCACTCGGACCCGCCGAGGCGCCAGATTTCAGCCGTGGCAGCCACTGGTCGACCGCAGCACGCTGCTGCGGAGTGAGGGTCCCTGCGTAACGCTCGAACTGTCGCATGCCGCCGGTCATCAACAAATCGGGCGCAGCCGTCATCGTGACCTTCTGCATGAGGCCCTGCACCATTTGTGGCGCGATCGGATCCGACACGTCCGCCAGAAGCTGCATCGACGCGCCGCCGCCGAATCCGTTCTCCATGAACGCCGCGCCGAACCCGGCGGGGATGACGACGGCGACGGGGGCGTTTCCGTTGCGAACCAATTGTTCCGCGCCCGCACGATCGAGCACAGTCCCCTGATCTTCCTCGGCCGCCGTGAGGCGGACACGAAGCGCCTTTTCGGCCTTGAGGGCCTCGACGATTCGCTGGCTCACTTCCGAACGATCCTCATCGACCACGGCGACACGGATCCGCGACGTCGCGTCGTCGCCCTGCCCGCCAAAGACCGTCGCGAAGATCGAGAAGAAGATGACCGGCAGCAGGAACGTGAGCGCCTGCGCGACCCGATCCCTCTTGAGATTCAGCCATCCGATTCGCAACAGCGTACGCATTACTCGCGCAGCTCCCTTCCCGTCAGGTGAATGAACACCGATTGCAGGCTCGGCCCGCGCACGTCCACGTCGTCCACAATGCGGCCGGCCCGGTTGACATGTGCGAGGAGGGGCGGCAGCTCGAGCGCCACGTCACGCATCCGGGCGCGGAGCACGCGCGGATCGGCGGGATCGATCGCGAAGTCGGAGACGTCTCCGGACGCCGGAGAAAAGGGGCCGTCGAGCCGGAGGGTCACGAGCCTGTGACGCCCAACGGTCTGCTCGACTAGCTCGGACAGGCTGCCCGATGCGATCACTCGGCCGTGATCGATGATCACGGTTCTCGAGCATCGAGCTTCAGCTTCCTCGAGATGATGCGTCGTCACGAGCAGGGAGACGCCCTGGTTGGCGAGATCGGCGAGCATGTCGTAGATGCGATCACGGCTCTGCGGATCGACGCCGACGGTCGGCTCGTCGAGCAGAACGACCTTGGGCTTGTGAATGACTCCACAGGCGATGTTCAATCGTCGCTTCATGCCGCCCGAGAAACGTTGAACTGCCTCATCGGCCCGATCGGTGAGCCCCGTCCGATCGAGCGCCCATCTCACCTGGTCTTTCAGAAGACCTCCAGACAACCCCTGGAGGCGGCCGAACGCATCGAGGTTTTCGCGCGCGGTCAGCAGCGGGTAGACCGCGACTTCCTGCGGGACGATGCCGAGCTCGGGCGGCGTGCGAGCGCCGTCGAGCACGCGATCGAAGAGGCGAATCTCGCCTGAGTCCAGGCGCACGCGTCCGGTGATCGCGCGGATGAGGGTGGTCTTTCCGGCGCCGTTCGGTCCGAGGAGCGCGAGGAGCTCCCCCTGGCGCAACTCGAGCGAAGCCCCCTGCAAAGCCTTGATCTCGCCGAACGCCTTGCGCGCATCCTTCACGGTGAGGACGTTCATGGCTGCACATTACGCTTGCGGCTGACAAAGGGAACGCCCTCTCCGGCGAACGGCGGGCGGGGGCCGGTGGGTGGCGCGGCTATGCCTTCCCTTTGTCTTTCAAATGCTTGTTGAGGGCCCGCGTGACGACCTTATTGCGCCGCTTCTGATCGAGCTGTGCGCGCTCGTCCTGTTGACGAGCTTGATAGGCCTGCTCGTCACGGAGCTTGTGGTAGCTCTCGAGCCGCTCGGGCGGGATCTCGCCGGCGTCAGCAGCTGCGCGTACGGCACATCCTGGTTCGGTCCGATGCCGGCAATCGCGGAAGCGGCATTCGGCAGCCCGCTCTTCGATGTCCGCGAAGGCGCCGCCGAGCGCGTCGCCGGTTTCCCAGAGCTGGAGCTCGCGCATGCCTGGCGTGTCTATGAGTACTCCGCCACCCGGCAGCACGACGAGCTGCCGGGATGTCGTCGTGTGACGACCGCGGCTGTCCGCGATGCGCACGTCGCGCGTCGCCATCAGCTCGTGGCCAAGGAGCTGGTTCACGATGCTGGACTTGCCGACGCCCGACGATCCCAGCAGGCCAACCGTCTGCCCGCGCGTGAGGTATTGCCGCAGGGCATCGAGCGTTTCAGGCTGGCGTGTGGAAATCGCATGCACCGGCACTGCCGGACCAAGCCTGCGGACCTCGCTGACGAACGATTCTGCATCGTCAACCAGATCGGCCTTGTTCAGCACGATCACCGGCTGCGCGCCGCTGTCCCACCCGACAAGCAGGTAGCGCTCGATTCGACGGGGATTGAAATTCTGGTCGAGGCCGCCCACCAGGAAGACCGTGTTCACGTTGGCGGCGACGATCTGCTCCTCGGTACGATCGCCCGCGGCGCGGCGTGAGAAGCGGCTGAAGCGCGGCAGAATCGCCCGAATCCGCGCCTCGCCGGACTGAGGCGGGGGCTCGATCGCGACCCAGTCGCCGACGGCCGGAAAATCCGTGCGATCGTCGGCCTCGTGGCGAAGCCGACCGGACACGCGAGCCAGCCACTCCGTCGAGTCCGTCAGCACCCGGTAGATGTGCGTGTGTTCGAGGGCGATCCGCCCCGGCACCGTGCCGTCCGCGTTCAATGCAGCGAACGACTGCGCGAACGCGTCGGTCCACCCCAGTTCCTTCAGGTCCATCGCTGGTGCCGGGCATGATACAGGACTCTGTCTCGAGTCATGCCCGCGTGTTCATCAGGCAGCGGAGTACCTCGGCGACGCTCCACGCCTGCGCGACGCAGCCGCGCGGCGCGTACGGCTCTTCCGCGTCGAAGATCTCACTGATCGATCCGACGCACGCTTCGCTCAAATGCTTGTCGAACCCGTCGAGCAGCGCGCGCGCGCCGCGCCGCTCGTCGGGATGAGCCTTCAACCACGCATCGAGATAGGGACCGATCAACCAGGCCCAGACGGTGCCCTGGTGGTACGCCGCGTCACGGGATCGCAGGTCACCGTAATACTTCGATTTGTAGTCGGGGTGACCCGGCGCGAGCGACCGTAGCCCGAATGGTGTCAACAGCCGGGCGCGAACGACGTCGAGGACCGGCTGCCACCGCGATTGGTCGAGCACCGGAAAGTCGAGAGCGATTGAGAAGATTTGATTCGGCCGGCACGCGGCATCGTCACCGTGCTGGCCATCCACCACGTCGTAAAGATACGCGCCATCCGCATACCAGAATCGCTCGTTGAAGGATTGCCGCGCGCGCTCGGCTGCACCAGCCAGATCGAGGCCACGATCGCCGCCCTCATCGCGCGTCCAGCTCTCGAGATGGCGCAGCGCGTTGTACCACAGGGCATTGATCTCGACCGCCTTGCCGCGGCGCGGCGTCACCACCCAGTCGTCGACCTTCGCATCCATCCAGGTGAGCTGATAGCCCGCCGCGCCCTGTGTCAGCAGCCCGTCCCGCGGATCGACGGCAATGCCGAATCGTGTGCCGCGCAGATGATGCTCCACGATGTCGAGGAGCGCCGGAAGCAGGACGCGCAGCGTTTCACGATCGTTGGTCGCCCGAAGGAACCGGCCGGTCGCGTGGAAGAACCACAGGGATGCGTCAGCTGTGTGGTACAGCCCCTCCTTCGATCCATCCGGGAACATGTTGGGGATCAAGCCATCCCGCACGTAGTGAGCGAACGTGCGCAGGATGTACGCAGCCTCACGGAAGCGTCCCGTCTGCAGCGTCAGCCCCTCGAGGCTGATCATCGTGTCGCGCCCCCAGTCGGTGAACCAGTGATAGCCGGCGATCACCGTGCGCACTTCTTCGCCGGCCGCCCGTGCCCGCGCTGCCTCGTCGGCGCGGCCAGCCGGCGTGATGATGAACTGATCGGCCGCCAGCACGAGTTCTGCGGCGAGATCGGTTTCTGCGGTCTTGCCTGCGATGCTCAACAGGCGATCGCGCCGCTCGCGCTCGGAACGGGTCGCCTCTTCCGGGCTCAACGCTTGAATCGTGTCCCACTGTTCGGTCGATCCCACGAGCGTGACGGGTTCTTCCGGAAGAAGATCGGCGCGGAAATACCCCGGGCTCCACAGCGAGCCGATGTCCTCATATCCGCGATTCTTCTCCATCTCGTAGGGCACCGCGGCAACGCCGCGTTCGTCCAGGGTCAGCGCGGATCGATGGCCACGCAGCAGCATGCGAAGCTGCGGCAGGCCGGAGCCGGCGGAAAGCTCGTAGCAGTTCTGAACGGCCGTGACCTTGTAGGCGTGGGCCGGTGATTCGCCGACCGGCGCTTCGTGCGGACGGAACTGGACAGACGGCCGCAGCGCAAGCCGCACGGGTTCGCTGCCGCGAAGCAATCGATACGTGATGTGCACGGTGTTCTGCCCATAGGGCATGACCACCCGTTTCTCGACCTCGATGTCGCCAAGCCGGTACGTCCAGACGGGGAGCCCGAGCTCGAGCCGGAACTCCACCAGATGATCGGGTCGATCGGCGGCGTTGGAGCCTGCGACCTCGTCTTCATCGCCAAGCCAGGCCACCCGGCGATCGGTCAGACGTACGCGCTCGAGGAGGTGGTTGAACATCACGAACCGGCCGAGAGGCGCCGGCAGCGCGGAAACCAGGAGCGCGTGATAACGACGAGTGACGACACCGGCGACAGTTCCCGATGCGTACCCGCCAAGCCCGTTGGTCACCAGCCATTCGCGTCGGAGTATGAGTCCGGAGGACTCGTCTCGCTCGTCGCGCGGTGCAGTCAGACGTCGAATCAATTCACGGGCGGTCGTCGCCATCGTCATCACGGGGTTGCGAACGGAGCAGGATGGCCGACTCGCCGGAGATCCGCCACGCTGGGTGCGACTGCAGCGGAGCCGAACCGAGACCGCCGTACGCGGCAGCATCGCTGGTCCACTGCAGCGTCCATTCGGTTCCGTCGGGCGGAGCCAGGAGCGGCTCAGGCATCGGCGTGAGATCGAGATCGGGCCCGAGGTTCACGATCAACAGTCGGTCGCCGGCGTCCTTCCCGTCGTAGCGCAATAGAAAGGTGTCCGCCGACAGCACCGCGCCATCGACAGGTAACGTGCCTGCTGCGGCAATCACGGGATCCGTGCGGCGAAGGTGCAGGAGGTCGCGATGGAGCTCGTATGCCTCGGCGTGCGACTCGCGTTCCTGAAAATCCAATCGGCAACGCTCGAAGGTAGCGGCGTCTCCCGGTGGCGGCAGGTGCGCCTGGATCTCGGGATCCGTCAGGCTCGGGAACTGACTCAGGAATTCACGCCGCCCGGTACTGACACCCTCGCCAAGCGAGCCCGAGTGATCGGCGAAGTAGAGAAAGGGTGCCGAGGAGGCGAACTCCTGGCCCTGAAACAGCAACGGTGTCCCCGGCCCGAGCAACATCAGCGCGGTCAGCGCTCGATATCGTCCCGGCGATGCCAATTCGTGAACGCGCCGGCCGAACGCGGAGTTCGCGACCTGATCGTGATTCTGCAGAAACGTGATGAAGGCCGAGCCTGGCAGTCGCAACCCGCTCGTCCCTCGGCGCTGTTTCTGCCACGAGTACCACTGGCCCTGATACAGATAGCCGTACTTTGCGGCCGAGATGAACTCCTGTGGACGTCCACCGTAGTCGGTGTAGTAAGCCTCGCGGCGGCCGGTCAGCGCGACGATCGCCGAATGGTGGAAATCGTCGTTCCACACCGCGTCCATTCCGAATCCCCCACACTCAGGGTCCTTCACCAAAAGCGTGTGCTGCGGCTCGTTCTCGGCAACGATCAACACACGGCGGGCACCCGCGGCCTGCCGGGCCCTGGACACGATTTCCTGGAGCACATGTACTGGCGAGGCGTCGTGAATATCCTGCGTCGCATCCAGACGCAGCCCATCGAAATGGAATTCATCGATCCAGTACGCGGCGTTGTCGACGAAGAAGTCGCGCGCGGGGCGCGGACCTTCGAAATTCAGCGAAGGCCCCCAGTCGTTCGCGTAGCGATCGGTGAAGTATTCAGGCGAGAAGTCGGGCAGAAAGTTGCCATCCGGGCCGAGATGGTTGTAGACCACGTCGAGGATGACGCCGATGCCGGCTGCGTGCGCACGATCCACGAAGGCACGAAGGTCGTCGGGCGTCCCGTAGAGTCTCGTCGGCGCGTAGAGATTGACGCCGTCGTATCCCCAACCAAACCCTCCGGAGAAATCCGCCACCGGCATCATCTCGATCACGGTGATGCCGAGACTCGCGAGCTCCTCCAGCTGATCCGCCGCGGCTCTCCAGGTTCCCTGGGGAGTGAAGGTGCCCACGTGCATCTCGTAGAGAACCTGACCTTCGCGCGCGACGCCTTTCCAATCTGAATCGGTCCAGCTGAAGTTGTCAGGATCCACGACTTCGGATGGTCCATGAGGACCTTCGGGTTGAAAGCGCGACACGGGATCGGGCCGCAACCGGTTGCGATCGAGCTGGAAGTGATAGCGATCGCCGGCCTGGACGCCGGCAAGACGTCCTTCGAAGACGCCGCCAGGAGCCCGCTCCAACTCGGTCGTGGTCGCATCCTCTGACAATCGCTCGGGTCCAGAGCCCCGACTCCTGGGTCCTTGTCGTTCGACCACGACTGCGACAGATCGACAGGCTGGAGCCCAAACGCGGGCGTGTGCGGAAGAATCCAGCTGAAGTTCGACGCCCATCGACAGGCGTCGACGAACCGGTAACGCGCTCGGCGCCTTCATCTACTGGCCCGGCGTCCCTCGCGGCCAGCGAGACGAGCGACCTCCGCAGTCAGCGCCGCTGGCTCGAGCGGCTTGGGCAGATCGCGAACCGATCGCGCCAGCAGATTCCCTCCATTCGTATCGGTTCCGGCAAGACTCGTCAGCGCAAAGGCGGGAATGCGGCCGCCACGATCGGCTTCGAGAGAGGCGACCTTGCCGACGAGCAGGTAGCAGTCGCGATCCGGTGAGGCGCGATCGCTGACGAGCACATCAGGCCGCCAGCTTTCGAGCGCGTCGAGCGCGTCAGCCACTGACTCTGTCGAGCGCACGACGGCTCCGCCCTGGCGAAGCACCGCTTCGACCAGCTCACGGGCGTCACGATCCTTATCGAGTACCAGCACACGCAACCCGGCGAGCACCTGAATACCCGAGCCGGACTCGTCGATGCTGCGCCTGCTGGTCGTGAGTATCTCGGTAGGCTGCAGGGGAAACCGGACGATGAACTCGGCGCCGTGACCGTCGGTGCGGTTGGCGGCGCTGATCTCGCCCCCGTGCAATTCGATGAGCTCCCTGACGAGAGACAAGCCGACGCCGAGCCCTCCAGCAGCCCGCGTCGGCGAGGCGTCTTCCTGCGTGAACCGATCGAAGATCTTCGGAAGAAAGACCGGATCGATCCCGGGTCCGCTGTCTGACACCACCAGGATCGCCTGATCGCGCGTCGTACGGACGGCGATGCGAACGGCGCCCCCTCGAGGGGTGAACTTCAAGGCATTCGCCAGCAACTGCCACGCGACCTGGCGCAGCCGACCCCAGTCGCCGAGCAGCGAGACGGTTATGTCTGGAAGATCGTGCTCGACCCGAACGCCCTTCGCGTGCGCGGCGGGCAGCGCCGCCACCGCCACCTGCTTCACAATCTCTGTCAGCGACACCGGACGACACTCGACGCGCAGACGGCCGGTCATGGCCTTCGAGATATCCAGCAGGTTCCCAGTCAGCTGCGCCTGCAGGCGCGCGTTACGTTCGATCGATTCCAGGCCGCGTGCCCGCGCCGTAGCATCGAGCTTCCCTGTACGTAGCAGGTGCGCCCATCCGAGCACGGCATTCAATGGCGTTCGGAGCTCGTGTGAGATAGTGCCGAGGAATTCGTCCTTCATCCTGTTTGCCGCTTCTCCCTCGCGGCGAGACTCCTCGGCCCGGCGCGCGTCCTCTTCTGCAGCGTGCCCCGCGCGCCGCAACTCGGAAACGATTGCCGTGAGAACCAGGCCCTGAAGAAGAAACAGCGCGAGTCGGGCGTACGTCGCCGCAGCGTTGGCTTCCGTGGACCATCCGCCGGCGAACAGCGCGCCGCCCAGCGTCGCCGCCAGCGCTGGACCTGTCCCAGCAACCCAGGCAGTGGCCATCACCGCCGTACTCAAGAGCAGGAACAAGCTGCCTTCGTCGATCAACGAGTCGAACACACGATCGAGCAGGAAGACGATCGTCACGACACTAACTGCCACTGCAAACCGCAGAGGTGTCGACAGCTTGAACGGATACGCGTCTGCGGTTCCCATGATCCCCTGTGGCTGCCAGCTGACGAGCCGCGTCATGCGGCAAAACCCTTCTTCTGACGATGCTGTCGCAACCGTCGTGCCACAAGGGGAGGCGCGGGCAATTTACTGGCTATGTATCGCTAAGCCGATCTGGCACCGGTGGGTTTGGCGCAACCTCGCTGGCGGCGGGCGCCGACTCGACAAGACTTGGCGCCACCTCGGCGATTCCCGATAGACGGCGCGGCGGCATCGGCTGCTGGGTCTGATCCGCTGCGCTCACGGCGTCCGCTCCGATGATGTCGTCGATCAGTCCGTACTCCCGGGCGCTCGCTGCATCGAGGTAGAAGTCGGTCCGTTTCGTGTCGCGAATGATTTGACGAAGCGGCTTGCCCGACCGCTCGGCAAGGATGCGGTAGATCTGCGCCTGCATCTGCTTCAACCGATCGAGATGCTGCGCGGCCGCGGTGGTCGATTGCCACCCGGCCCACTTGGCGGGCTCGTGAATCATGATCCAGGAGTGCGGAAACGCGAGTCGTCGTCCGGGGCTCGCAGCCTGCAGAACGATTGATCCCATCGAGTACGCCATCCCCTGCACGATGATCGTGATGTCGTAGCCCTGGAGGACGAGATAATGCAGCGCGTCGTGGAGCGCGAGGCCGTCGGTGACGTTTCCTCCTGCGCTGTTGATGAAGACCCGAATGGGCCGGCGGCTGTCGTTGGCGAGCTCGCGGGTCCGCTCGATCACAGCCCGGGCGCTGTCCTTATCGATGTCACCGATGAGGTAGACGTCGCGGAGCCGGTCGGACTGTTCCTTCTTGAGCATGTCCTTGACGGCGTCCACAAGGTCCCCCAGCAACTTGTCGCTGATGTCGGCCATATTGGCGGCCCTCGCACGCCCCATGCCGGAATTGAAGCCCGGCCTTCTCGCGATGTGAACCGACTGAACGGGGCCGGCTGTGGCTGGATCCAGTGCACAGCAGGCCGGCGTTGTTGGCAATTTGAACGCTACTTCCGACGACTCGTCCTACCGGCGCTTGCTGCCGGCCTCTTGTGGCCAGCGGCGGCGGGCCGGTTTGCGACGGGGATTACGAATTTTTCTGCGGTGTGCGAATCGGAGAAGCTGACGACCTTCACGTCCACGAGGCCGGCTCGCTTTCCCGCGGCCATCGTGTCGGACTCTGTTATCGACTTCTGACCTTTGGGCCGGATCACCCAGATCGCCCCCGCGGGCTTGATGGCGCCTCGTATCGCCGCAAGATGACCAAGCGCCGACGTATGCGTCGCGCCGAAGAAGATGATGTCCATCTCGCGGAGCCTCGACGCGGCGGCAGGGCCGGGCTTCTTCACGAGCGCGCCGCGCTCACGCAGCTCATCGCCGAACCCGTCATCGTCTACGTTGAGTAGCGCGACGTCGAGTCCGGGCTTGATCCCGAGTTTGTCGAGCCTCGAGGGTGGATTCGTGATCCGATTCGCCCATTTCTCTGCGTCTTTGCCGATTTCGAACTCGGCATGCTTCTGGCCGAATCGCACCTTGAGGACGTCACCAGCCGCCTTCGCAGAGGTGATCGTGGCGAGAGAAATCGCAAGCCGCTCAGGTCCGCGAAAGACGAGATCCTTGTGTTCGAGCCAGGCGGTGCCCGTGACCGTTCTGCCCTCGAATCGCAGCGTGCATCGTGCGTCGTATCCCATATAACGTCCTACGTGCGACGTGCGACGTGCGACGTGCGACGTGCCACGTGCGACGTGCGACGTGCGACATGTCACAGCCTGCCTCGCCGAAGCCTAAGGCCGAAGGCGGGCCGAAGCCTACGGCGAAGGCGGGCCAAATTTCGAACCGAGCGCCTCGAGGTAACTGGCCATCGTAGCTTCGTAGCCGAAAACGAAACGGGCCATGAAGCGGAAGAGGGGATTGTAGATCTCTCCCTTCTCGGTGATGGTAACTTCGCAGCTCTCCGGTCCGGGCTGCAGATTGTAGGTCCACGTGCCGCCGAATGGCAGGTCCGGGTCGGCGATACGTGTTACGAGCAACGTCGGCCGATCCACATGCTCCACGGCCAGCGTCATCCGCCCCGAACTCCCTTCTTCGATCCAAACCGCCCGGCCCTCACGATCGGGGAGGCGCTCCACCCGTTTCACATCGTGGCGCCAGGTCGAGAACTGCTCGACGTCGGTGATCGCCGCGAACACCGCTTCGCAGGATGACGGAATCGACGCGCGGCGCGTGGCCACGTGTGACTGGGGCAACAGCAGTCCAATCACGACGACCACGACGGCGATCGCGACGAGAACCACGCCGCCAATCAGGATCCATTTCATGTCCGGGCTCCTTCGCAGCCGCATGCTCATGCCCCGGCCGCCTCCTCGTCTGGCGGCGGCCTTCGACGCGACGACGGTTCTATCTGCTGCTCGGCGGCCCGCGCCAGCAATGCCAGGCCGGAGATGGCGGTGTCTCGTTCTTCATCGCCAAGGCGTGCCACGAGCGCTTCGACGCGCGCCGGATCGAGCACCGAGCTCGCCTGCCGCACGCGGACCCCGGCGGTGGTCAACCGCAGGTGAACGCGGCGGCGATCGACGGCGTCGCGCATCCGCATGACGTATCCCTTGCGTTCCAGGCGATCGATGGACAGTGACATGGTTCCCGCCGTCACGCCCATGTGGCGCGCCAGGTCGTTCAGCGTGGTTGGCTCGATCTCGTCGAGGTGGTCGAGAATGCTCGCCTGATGACGGCTGAGCAGTCGCTGGGTTTGCGGGTCGCGAACGTGCCGGGTGTGACAGGCGAAATAGATGCGCGGATAGAGCGCCATCAGGTCCCGGGCAGCCGTTTGAACGTCGCGCACGGAGGCGAAGGTTACCGTAAATTAATTTTATTTGTCAAAACAAAATTAATTCGTTCAAATTGTTCTAAACCAGTCGGCAAACACTTTCGTCCAATTGTCCGTCAAGCTGGGTGGGTACCTCATCCCAGCCGTTGACGCGCCTGCCCTCGCTAAGCTCCGGCGGGCCATGAAGGCCCGGTTCAGGGGGTGTCCGAATACGGGACGGCGCCATTCCGCAAGCGGTCAGCCACAGGAGGCTGGTTGGCCACGGTCCAACGCGAAGTATTCGGAATTTGAAGGGTTTACGCCCATTACTGTGGTGGCACACGGTTTGGCTTATCTGGACTGACGCCGGGGTCTCGCTCTGCCCCGGTTCTCAGGACAGAGGCACGCAATGGTTGATATCGCACGTCCGGCAAGCGTCAAGCGTCAGAAGAAGATTCGTCGCGCCGTTTACGCGGCGGTGGGTCTGCTCGTCATTGTTCTCATCACGGTCGGCGTCTCGCGGCTCAAGCCTGCGGCGCCCGGCGTTGACCGCGCGACTGTCTGGATCGACACCGTCAAGCGGGGGGACATGACGCGTCAGGTCCGCGGATCGGGCACGCTTATCCCGGAGGACATCCGATGGATTGCGGCGACGACGCAGGGCCGCGTCGAGCGCATCGTGCTGAGACCCGGTGCTATCGTCAAGCCTGACACCGTCATCCTCGAGCTGAGCAACCCCGACCTGCTGCAGGCGGTCATGGAAGCGAAGCTCGCGTGGGCATCGGCACAAGCCAACTTCGCCAATCGCAAGGCGGAGCTCGAAAGCCAGCTGCTCAATCAGGAGTCCGGCGTGGCGAACGTCGAGGCGCAATACAAGAACGCGACCCTGACGCTGCAGGCCGACGAGCAGCTGTTCAAGGACGGTCTCGTCTCGGAGCTGCAGTTGAAGCGCTCGCGCTCGGCGGCCGACGAGCTCAAGAACCGTCTCAGCATCGAGGTGAAGCGTATCGAGATCACTCGAGCGACCACGCAATCGCAGCTGGCCCCGCAGGCGGCAGAAGTCGACCAGCGCAAGGCGGCCTACGAGCTGCGCGTAAACCAGCTCGAGGACCTGAAGGTCAAGGCACGCATGGAAGGGGTGCTGCAGGTTGTCCCAGTCGAAGTGGGCGCTCAGGTCAGCCCGGGGACAAACCTGTGCCGCGTGGCGAATCCGACCAACCTGAAGGCCGAACTGCGCATCGCTGAGACCCAGACCAAGGACATCACAATCGGCCAGGTGGCGGAAGTGGATACCCGCAACGGCGTCGTCCAGGGCCGTGTCTCGCGAATCGACCCGGCGGCGACGAACGGCACCGTGGGTGTCGACGTCATCCTCGAAGGCCAGCTGCCGCCAGGCGCGCGGCCCGACCTGAGCGTGGACGGCACGATCCGCCTGGAGCAGCTGACGAACATCATTCACGTGGGGCGACCGGCATTCGGGCAGGAAGAGAGTACGATCAGCCTCTTCAAGCTTCAGCCGAACGGCGAAGCAGTCCGCACGACGATCAAGCTTGGACGCAGCTCGGTCAACACGATTGAGATCAAGGAAGGGCTGCAGCCCGGAGATCAGGTCATTCTGTCCGACATGTCGTCCTACGACCAATTCGATCGTATTCGGATTCAGGGCTAGAACGTCAGAGACCGTAAGGCTACAAAGGAGCCACGATGAACACTGCCGCGCAACCGCTGATTCACCTCGACGGCGTCACGAAGGTCTTCTTCACCGACGAAGTCGAAACGCACGCTCTCGCGGGTATCCACCTCGAGATCAAGAGCGGCGAGTACATTGCCATCGCCGGGCCGTCCGGCTGCGGCAAGTCGACGCTGCTGTCGATTCTCGGGCTCCTCGATTCGCCGACGGAAGGCAAATACGTCCTGAACGGGAAGTCCGTCGCGGATCTGCCGCTGTCGGAGCGCGCGCGTGTTCGCAACCGCGAGATCGGGTTCATCTTCCAGAGCTTCAACCTGATCGGCGATCTGAACGTGTACGAGAACGTCGAGCTGCCGCTCACCTATCGCGGGATGAAATCCGCCGAGCGCAAGGAGCGCGTGATGGGGGCGCTCGAAAAGGTCGGCATGGCGCACCGCGCGAAGCACCTGCCCAGCCAGTTGTCGGGCGGTCAGCAGCAGCGCGTCGCGGTTGCGCGGGCGGTCGGCGGGTCGCCGTCAATCCTGCTGGCCGACGAGCCGACCGGAAACCTCGACTCGAAGAACGGCGAGGCGGTCATGGAGCTGCTTCGCGAACTGCACCGCGAAGGGGCGACGATCTGCATGGTCACGCACGATCCGCGCTACGCGCGGCATGCGGACCGCTCCGTTCACCTGTTCGACGGACGCGTCGTCGAAGAGGACGGCAGCAAGCAGGGGCGCGGAGAGAAAGAGCTCGAAGAGAGCGGTTTCCACATCGAGCACTAGACCCAACTGCCTGGTCGCTGATTGGTGGCTGCTGATGGGCCGCGTTTCCAACTGGAGACGCGGCCGCCACTTCCGGCCGCCGGCGCCAAGCGATCGGCAAGTTCATGATTCACGACCTTCGGTACGCTCTCCGCATACTGGCGAAGAGCCCGGCCTTCACCGCCGTCGCTATCGTCTCGCTCGCGCTCGGCATCGGGGCCAACTCAGCCATTTTCAGCCTGATCAACGTGCTGCTGCTCCGCCCGATTCCGGTGACTGAACCGGAGCGCCTCGCCTCGATCTTTCTGACCGACCAGCGCAACCCGGGCAACCTCCCGCTGTCGCACCTGAACTGGAAAGATCTGCGCGCGCAAAACGAGGTGTTTACCGAGGTGGCCGGTTTTACGTTTGCTCAAGTGAACTGGAGCTCGGGAACCGAGTCGGAGCAAATCCCTTTGCAGGTCGTTTCAGGCAACTACTTCTCCGTTCTGGGCGCACAGCCGACACTGGGACGCGCGTTCCTGCCGGAAGAGGACGTCTCGGCCACTCCCGTCGCCGTCATCAGCCATGGGTTCTGGGAGCGTAGCCTCGGAAGCGATCCGAACATCATCGGGAAGACCCTGACGCTCAATCGCACGCCATTTACCGTCATTGGCGTGGCGTCGAGAACTTTCACGGGGACGCTGCTCGGCGGTGGCCCATCCGCATGGGTCCCGATGTCGATGCACAACGTCGTGCAGCCGAACTTCGACTGGTATGAGCAGCGGCGCGGGCTGTTCCTCTTCGCGTTCGGACGGCTCAAACCGGGAATCGACATCGAGCAGGCTTCGGCGAACCTGCGCACCGTGTTCGCACAGCTCGAGCAGGCGTATCCAACCGACAACAAGGGCCGCAGCGCCGGCGCAGTGTCGCTGCTCGATGCCCGACTGAATCCACAAGGCGGGGCGGGCGGGGCGTTCGTCGTGCAGCTCTCCGCCGTGTTGATGACGGTCGTCGGATTCGTCTTGTTGATCGCCTGCGCGAATGTCGCGAACCTGTTGCTGGCACGCGCGTCCAGGCGACGCCGCGAGATTGCAGTGCGGCTTGCATTGGGAGCCGAGCGGATGCGCCTGGTGCGGCAATTGCTGACCGAAAGCGTGGTGCTGTCCGCCTTCGGCGGCATCTTCGGCGTGGCACTCGCCTACTGGCTGCTTGACGCGCTCGTCGCGTCCGATCTGCCGCTGCCCATTCCCGTCGGGGACGAAGTCACCATCGACAGTCGTGTTCTCTTCTTTACCGCCGCGCTGACCGTGGCGACAGGCATTCTCTTTGGTCTCGCGCCGGCCATTCAGGCATCGAAACCAGACGTCGTTCCCGTGCTGAAGAACGAGAGCGTGCCCGCGGGCACGGGCCGGCGCGGATTTGCCGGCCTGTTCTCAATCCGTCAGGCATTGGTGATCGCGCAGGTGGCGTTGTCGATGCTGGCGCTCGTCGCGGCGGGCCTGTTCCTGCGAAGCCTCCGCGTGGCCCAAGGCATGGACGCCGGGTTCGAAACGCGCGGGGTCCTGGTCATGAACGTGAATCTGGGACGTGAAGGCTACACGCCTGAGCGTGGACAGCTCTTCTACGAGCAGGCCGCCGAACGGCTGAAGGGACTACCGGGGGTCAAAGCCGCGACCGTCGCACAGAACGCGCCACTTGCAGGTGGCCTGCTGCGCAGCGTGTTTCCCGAGGGCCTGGACACGACGACGCGCGATCGGATTCTGGTGCAGGTGAACTCGATCGGGGCCGACTACTTTGCCACCCTCGGCATTCCGCTGGCGCGCGGGCGCGATTTCACGCGCGCCGACGCAGACGGCGGCCCCCGCGTCGTCGTCATCAACGAGACGATGGCGAACCAGTTCTGGCCCGGAGAGGATGCCATCGGCAAGCGCTTCAAGTTCTTTGGCGACCAGGAGTTCACGACCGTCATCGGCATCGCGAAGAACAGCAAGTACAACGGCGTTGCCGAGGACCCCATCCCGTTCATCTATCAGCCGATCAAGCAGAACTACGCCCCGACCGCTGTACTCCACGTGCGCGCCGAGGAAAATGCTGCGGGTCTCGCGCCCGCGGTTCGCCGCGAGGTTCGCGAGATCGATCCGACGCTGTCGGTGTTCAACGTCCGGACGCTCGAGGAACAAGTTTCGCAGTCGCTGGCGCCCTTGCGCATCAACGTGATCATGCTGGGCGCCTTCGGCATCCTCGCGCTCCTGTTGGCGTCGATTGGCCTGTACGGCGTTGCCAGCTACGCTGTAACCCAGCGCACACGCGAGATCGGTGTGCGGATGGCGCTGGGCGCGCGGAGGAGCAGCGTCCTCGGGCTCGTGCTCGGCCGGGGGATCATCGTGGTCGCGATTGGTGTCGCGATCGGCCTGACCGCCGCAGCCGCACTGGCACCCAGGGTTCCGGCGAACCTGCTGCCAAACGTGAACGCACGCGACCCGATGACGTTCGCGACGACCGCGATCCTCCTCGTCGCTGTCGCCCTGATCGCCAACTACATCCCGGCGCGGCGTGCCACGCGCATCGATCCGCTCATCGCGCTGAAAGGGGAGTAGGCGATGGCGATGGGCGATGGGCGATGGGCGATGGGCGATGGCACAATCGGGGATCGGAAATCGGACCGACGACTGACTGTCGACTAACGACTGCTGACTGAGGATTAACCTCAACTGCTTATGCTCATCACAGACCACCTCAAGGAATCAGTTCGCCACCCGGTCCGCGCGAGCGAGCCGCGCGTGCTGATTGCCGACGACCAGTCAGACGTACTCGAAGCGCTCCGGCTGCTGCTGAAGGCCGAAGGGTTCCAGCTCGAGACGGCGTCCTCCCCTGCCGGTGTCCTTGCCGCGATTGAAGCACGTGAGTTCGATGTCGCGCTGATCGACTTGAACTACGCGCGGGACACGACCTCCGGCGAGGAAGGGCTCAACCTCCTCTCGCGGATACAGGGCATCGACCCCACGCTCCCGGTCGTCGTGATGACCGCCTGGGGCAGCGTCGAAGTGGCTGTGGAAGCAATGCGGCGGGGCGCGCGGGACTTCATCCAGAAACCCTGGGACAATGCGCGGCTTCTCGCGATCATCCGCACGCAGATCGAGCTGAGCCAGGCCCTTCGCAAAGGCCAGCGGCTCGAGGCCGAGAACTCCCTGCTGCGCGGCGAGGGCGTGCCGAACCTGATTGCGGAGTCGCCGTCCATGCAGAACGTGCTGCAGGTCGTGGCGCGCGTCGGCCCGTCGGATGCCAACGTCCTCGTGCTCGGTGAGAACGGAACCGGCAAGGGTGTCGTCGCCCGTGCCCTGCACGCCGTGTCCAGCCGGGCCTCGCGCCCGATGGTCATCGTCAACTCCGGAGGGGTTTCGGAGGGCGTGTTCGAGAGCGAGCTCTTCGGTCACGTTCGCGGAGCCTTTACGGACGCAAAGACCGACCGCGTCGGCCGTTTCGAGCTCGCCGATCAGGGCACGTTGTTTCTGGACGAGATCGCAAACGTACCGCTCAGCCAGCAGGCGAAGCTGCTGCGCGTCATCGAAACGGGCGAGTTCGAACGTCTTGGATCGTCGCGCACCCGGCGCGTGGACGTCCGCATCATTTCGGCCACCAACGCGAACCTCAGCGAAGAAGTGGCGAGCGGCCGCTTCCGTCAGGATCTGCTCTTCCGGCTGAACACGATCGAAATCGGGCTTCCCGCGCTGCGCGATCGGCGCGAGGACGTGCCCATCCTCGGTCAGCACTTCCTGCGCCAGCATGCGCAACGCTACCGGAAGCGCCTGACCGGCTTCGAGAGTGGCGCCATGCAGATGCTGCTCGAGCACTCGTGGCCCGGGAACGTGCGCGAACTGGACCACGCGATCGAGCGGGCAGTGCTGATGGCGCCTGGTCCGCTCATCAAGCCCCTGGATCTCGGTTTGCGGACCACCAAGGAAGGCGGCGGCCGGCTCGAGGACATGAGCCTGGAAGACGTCGAGTGCTTCCTGATCAAGAAGGCGATGACGCGCTTCGATGGCAACGTCAGCCAGGCGGCAAAGGCGCTCGGTCTGAGCCGCAGCGCGTTGTACCGGAGACTCCAGCGCTACGGGCTGTAGAAAAGCCCGCAGGCTCCGGGATTAAAATGAGGTAGATGGGCCCTGCCCACCCCCGCGAGTCACGCCTGAGCCACGATCGGCGCATCCTGCTGATGGCCCTGGCGTCAGCTTTGCCTGGCGCGCTGATCTCGCTCATCTTCCTCTGGACCGGCGACTACACCCCCAAGGTCCAGTGGACGCTCACGGTCGTCATCATCACGTTCTGCCTGGGCTTCGCCTTCGCGCTGCGCGAACGCGTCGTGCTGCCTCTCCAGACACTCTCGAACCTGCTGGCTGCCCTCGGCGAGGGGGATTTTTCCATCCGCGCGCGAGGCGCTCGCGGCGGCGATCCGCTCGGCGAGGTCATGATCGAGGTGAATGCCCTCGTCGAGACCCTGCGCCATCAACGGCTGGATGCCCTCGAGGCGACCACGCTCCTTCGCAAGGTGATGGCGGAGATCGACGTCGCGGTCTTCACCTTCGACGAAGAGCATGACCTCAAGTTCATCAACCGGGCCGGCGCGAGGCTGCTCGGACAGCCGAGCGAACGGCTGCTCGGCCGACACGCCGAGCAACTGGACCTGATGGACTATTTGACCGACGAAGCGCCCCGCGTCATCAACACGGCCTTTCCGGGTGGTGTGGGCCGCTGGGAAGTGCGTCGGAGTCAGTTCCGGCAGGGAGGTCGGCCGCACGAGCTGCTGGTGCTGTCGGACCTCAGCCAGCCGTTGCGGGAAGAAGAACGTCAGGCCTGGCAGCGCTTGATCCGCGTTATCGGGCACGAGATGAACAACTCGCTCGCCCCGATCAAATCGATCGCCGGCAGCCTCTCGACGATCGTCGAACGCGAGCCGCCGCCGGCTGACTGGCGTGACGACGTCCAGCGCGGGCTGAACGTCATCGCGTCACGGTCGGAGTCGCTGAGCCGTTTCATGAGCGCGTATGCACGCCTGGCCAAGCTTCCGCCGCCGAAGCTTGTACCGCTCGACGTGTCGGCATTCGTCGATAGGGTCGTCACTCTGGAAAAGGCGCATCACATTCAGGTGACGCCAGGGCCGCGTCTCACCATCCAGGGTGATGGCGATCAGCTCGAACAGTTGCTGATCAACCTGATTCGCAATGCGGTCGATGCGGTCCGCGAGACGGGCGGCAGCGTTCGTGTCGGCTGGCAGCGCATCCCTGGTTCGTCACCGCCGACGATGGGGCTGTGGGTGGAGGATGACGGTCCGGGCCTGTCGAATACCGGCAACCTGTTTGTGCCATTCTTCACCACCAAACCGGGGGGATCCGGCATCGGGCTCGTTCTCAGCCGTCAGATCGCCGAAGCGCACGGCGGAAGCCTGCTGCTGGAGAATCGGTCCGACAAGACGGGCTGCCTCGCGACCCTGCGCATTCCCCTGCATGCCGTGGCCCAGATCGCCCCCGAGAGCCTGGTGTCCTGACCGGGCAACGAGCTGTCTCGACAACGTTTCGACTTCGCCGATATCACCATGAGCAACCTGAACGAACCCATCCTGCCTGGACGTGGCGACACCGACTACGAGCGCTACCTGCGCACTGATGAACTGCTGTCGCTGCAAAAAACGCCCGAACAGGTCGTCCATCGCGACGAACATCTGTTTCAGACCGTTCATCAGGCGTCCGAACTGTGGCTGAAGCTCGCCTGCCTCGAGCTCGAGGACGCGGTCCGTCTGGTGGAGGACGATCGCGTCTCCCAGGCGGTCCGCTTGATCCGTCGATCGAATGACGCATTGTCCCTGGTGACCGATCACCTCCACATGCTCGAGCACATGTCGCCCAACGACTACGCGATCGTCAGGACGGCACTGGGTCATGGCGCCGGTTTCGATTCGCCGGGTTTTCGCCAGCTACACCGCATCTCGCCCACGCTCGACGCGGCCTTCAAAGATCTGCTGGCCCGACGCCGGGTGTCACTGCTCGACGTTTACAACCGCGGCTACGAGCTCGAAGACTTGTATCAGCTCGCCGAGCAGATGATGACGTGGGACGAGCGCACGATCATCTGGCGATTCCATCACCTGAAGGTCGTCGAGCGAATCATCGGCGGGGGCGTTATCGGCACACAGGGTACGCCGGTGGAGGTCCTCGGCAAGCGGATCGACATCAGGTTCTTCCCGGAGCTGTGGACCGTGCGCGACGAGATCACGAGCCGCTCGAAGCTCGGTGCCGACGGTCACGGCATGGACCCTGAGCGCGGGCAGGCGTAATGGGCGATGGGCAATGGGCAATGGGCGATGGGCAATGGGCGATGGCAATGGCCACTGCCTTACCCATTACCCCTTGCCCATCGCCCATCGCCCATCGCCCATCGCCCATCGCCCATCGCCCAT